>Ga0302157_10007277_pt1 | contig 11189 bp, 10 predicted proteins | sample I_Bog_N3_3_FD_193502 | JGI IMG/M metagenome (GOLD analysis project Ga0302157, IMG submission 193502) | Peat permafrost microbial communities from Stordalen Mire near Abisko, Sweden - I_Bog_N3_3 | ecosystem: Environmental > Terrestrial > Soil > Wetlands > Peat | place: Sweden: Abisko, Stordalen...
TTGGGACCTACCTCGCGCGGTGAGGGTCCAGCCGCATCCGCCGGTATGGTCGCCGTCTCGCTGGCTGAAATGTTCACATCTTCGCCGGATGCAGCATCGCCGGCAGTCACGACATTCCCCACTTCCCCGGCCGGAGTCACCGCCTCGCCCTCGCCCATACGCCCCGTGACGTTTTCCACGTCCCTCATGAAGCGGTTGAGCCGCGAGCCGCCGAGCGAAATTTTGCTGCTGCCGCCGTCGAGAATGGCCGCCGACAGGGAGCGTTTGAACGCCAACACCGACAGCATGCCCTCCTCGATGGTGCCCTTCGCCACGAAGTTGATGACCCGAATTGGCCGTGTCTGGCCCATGCGATGAATGCGGGCGATGCGCTGTTCAAGGATCGCCGGGTTCCATGGCAAGTCCATGTTCACCAGGGTGAGGCATGCTGCAGATTGAGGCCCGTGCTGCCGGCATCGGTGGACAGGAACACGCGGCAGGCGGGATCGTCGCGAAACCGCTCCACCAGCGCCAGCCGCTTCTCTGACGGCACGCCACCGTGGAAGCTGACATAGCCCAGGCCACGCGCCTCCAGGCGGCGGATGAGGATGTCATGCGTCCGCGTCCATTGCGAAAACACCACCGCCTTGGCATCGGGATCGGCGAACAGATTGTCGAACAGCGCCGCCAACTCGTCAGCCTTGACCCCGTAATCGGACTCGTGGTCCAGCAGATTGGTGCTGTTGCACGACATGCCCATGTTCTGCAGGGCGCAGGTCAGCCGCCGCTGTTCCTTGTCAGACAGGAATCGGGTCTTGCGCCAGCGCTGGACGATCCGCACCACCACGTCGGCGTTTTCCTGGTGATAGACCATTTGCATGTCGGTCATCGGCACCAGCAGATTCTGGTCGGTCCGGCTGGGCAGTTGCCGCAGCACCTCGGATTTGCGTCGGCGGATCATCACCGGCGCCAGCGTCTGGCCGATCTTCTCGAGGCCGGTATAGCCGGTGACGCGCCCGGCCTCGTCCTTGACCTGATGCTCATGCAGCAGCTTCCAGGTTGGCCCCAGCCGGTGCTGATCGACAAACTGGACGATGGAAATCAGTTCTTCCAGTTTATTTTCCAATGGCGTGCCGGTCAGCACGATCGCATAGGGGCTGTCGATGTAGCGCGACATTCTGGATGAGAAGTTTGCGGCGATCAGAAGCGCCATTTTGGCGGTCGCGGCTAAGTGATGATTGTCGCGGCGCGACAAGAATGCAAGCGGTAAATTGAGTTCGTTTAGTGTGGTGTCGCGGCGCGACAATCAAGTCGATGCTTTGATTGTCGCGCGCGTTGGCGGGCGTCCGGCGCCTCGGGCCTTGTCGATGGCTTCCCTGCGGCGATAGCTGTCGACGTTCATTTCGAGAATCGTCGCATGGTGCACGAGACGGTCTATGGCCGCGAGCGTCATGGCCTCCCCGGGAAAGATCTTTCCCCATTCGGCGAAGGGTTGATTGGCGGTGATGAGCATCGATCTGCGCTCGTAACGAGCGCTGATCAGTTCGAACAGAACGCTCGTCTCCGCTTGATCCTTGGTGACATAGGCGAGATCGTCGAGGATCAGAAGGTGATATTTGTCGAGCTTGGCGATCGCGGATTCGAGGGCGAGATCGCGGCGCGCGATCTGAAGTTTCTGGACCAAGTCGGTGGTTCGGGTGAACAGGACGCGCCAGCCTTTTTCGATCAACGCTAGGCCGAGCGCCGCCGCGAGATGTGACTTTCCGCCGCCCGGCGGCCCAAAACACAATAAATTGGCTCCCTTTTCGAGCCAGACGTCGCCGGCGGCGAGCGCCTGGACCTGCGCCTTCGAGATCATCGGCACGGCGGTGAAGTCGAAGCCGTCGAGGGTTTTGCCCGGCGGCAATCGAGCTTCCTCCAGATGACGTTCGAACCGTCGCCGGCTTCGCTCCACCATTTCCTGTTCGGTGAGGGCCGCGAGGAAGCGGGCCGCGGGCCAGCCTTCCTTGTCGGCGGTCGCAGCCAGCGCGGCCCAGATCAGCTTGATGCCGGGCAATCGCAATTCGCTCAGCGCCAAGTCTATGCGGGCGGCGTCGATCTTGTCGGTGGCGTTCATGCCGCTTCTCCCTGGCTTGTCGCGATCTGGTCATAGATGGCGAGGGAGGGCAGAGTGACGACAACGACGGGCAACGCGACGTCCTTTGGGCGGAAGCGCTCGATCAGCGCGGGGAGATTGGGAAGGACGCCGTCGTCGAGGGCCTCTTGCAGCGCGAAGGCGAGTTCGGCCTCGCAAGCGCGTTCATGCGCGAGCGCGAGTATCCCGACCATGGCGCGGCAGGCCGGTCTTTCGCCCAAGGCCGCGAGCAAGGCCTCGAACGCCAGGGCGAAGGCTCGGCGTGGGAAGAGCTGATCGCGATAGACCAGATTGAGCAGCGCCATCGGCTTGCGGCGCAGCGAATGGATGACGTGGCGATAATCGATGACATGACCATGCTTACCGCTCGGATCAGGCCGCCCACGCCGCAAGGTGAAGAGGAGCGTCGAACCCTGGAAGCCTTCGAGCCGATCGTCATAGAGGCGCACGCGCAGCCGATGGCCGATGAGCCGGGAGGGGACCGAATAGAACACCTTGCGCAGCGTGAAGGCGCTGGAGCTGGTGACCTCGACGCTGACCTCCTCATAATCGGCGGTCCTGCGGGCCGGCAGCTCCTTCAACGCTATCCGCTCCTGGTCGATGCGCTTGGCGTTGCGCGCGTTGCCACGGCCGACGATCTGGTCGACGAAGCCGCGCCATGCCTCGAGATCGTCGAAGTCGCGGGAGGCGCGCAGCAACAGGGCGTCGTCGAGCTTTCTCTTGAGATGGCCGTGGGAACTCTCGACCGAACCATTCTCATGGCTGACGCCCAGATTGTTGCGGGTCGGCGTCATCCCGTAGTGGGCGCAGAACGCCTCGTAGCGTCTCGTCAAATCCTCCTTGGCGTCGGCGTCCAGATTGCGGAACGCCGCCGATAGGCTGTCGCTGCGATGCTGTTCGGGCGCGCCACCCAACGCCCACAGAGCATTTTGCAGGCCTTCGGCCAGAGCGACGAAGCTTTCACCGCCGAGCACGACATGGGCGTGCTCGAAGCCCGAGAATGGCAAGCGGAAGTGATAGAGGCGGCCATCGAAGACCTGACCCGCGATGGTGACGCCCAGATCGGCGACCTCGGTGAAGTCCGACAATCCCATTCGACCTGGCGGATGCTCTTGGCGAAAGATCACTTCGCGATCCGGGCCGTTCACCGCCCGCCACGATCTGATGCGGCGTTCCAGAGTCCGTCGCGTGCCCGCGCCCAGCTCCGGATGCCGGCGACAGAGTTCCTCGAAGACAGCGACAGGCCGCAATCCCGGCGCCGCCTTCAGCATGGGGACGACTTCGTTGTCCCAGACGCCAGCCAAGGGATCGGGCCGCCGTCGTTCTCGATGCGGCTTTTTCTGGCTGGGCAGTCGGGGATCTTTTTCAAAGCGGTAGGCGGCGGCCGTGCTGAAGCCGGCCTTCGCGGCGGATATCGCCGGCGAATGTTTGCGACGCATGTTCATGAAGAGCCTCATCTGACGATTGGTGACGTGACTGCCGGGCAAGAGATCGATCCTCGAAGACGAGAAAACCGATCTTGCTCCCGGCGCCGTTACCGCCAGACGAGACCCCTTCGGGATTTCGCCGCCGCCGCGGGGGTGTCTGTCGAGTAGGCACGAAGGATTGCTCCTTCGCGCCTCTCACAGAACCGGACATGCGGACCACGCATCCGGCTCTTTGGATCGATATCTCAGAACTCCAGCACGAGCTGGGTCGAAACCTGCGCTTGGTGAAGCCCGTTCCACATCGCTTTGAGCGAGGCCATCCGTCCGTCGAACCACGACGGAGGATAGGCCTTCTGCATCGCGGGGCGGTTGGATTTCACCCATGCTCCCTTGCCGCAATACGCACAGCTGGCGGCAGCCCTCAGGCTGACGCCTTTTGCTTTCAAGTGCCGGTACAGAAAGCGCGGACGCTTCTTCTGTCGAACGATAATCGCCCTGACGCGACGGCGGATGTGGGCGTCGAGAACGCCCAATCCTTGGACCGCCTCCGGCGTACAGAGCCGGAAGTGCGATATCCATCCCGTCAAGTATCGACTGATGCCTTCCATGCAGGATGTGATGGATCGCCCCCAGTTCGGAGGCGTCATCTCCCGCATCGTCCTCCTCAGCCGTCGCTCCGCTTTGCCGGAGGGAAAGACGGCGACTTGGTCGCCTTCCTCCCCTCGCGTGCATCGAAAGCTGAAGCCCAGGAATTGAACCTCGTCGGGTGGGCGCACGCCACTTTTCTCCTCGTTGACCTGAAGGCGCATGCGCGTCTCCAGAAATCCCCGGATCGATGTCATGACGCGCTTTCCGGCGCGCTCGCTGCGCACGAAGATATTACAATCATCGGCGTAGCGAACGAACCTGAGACCTCGCCTCGCCAGTTCGCCGTCCAATTCGTGGAGCACGATATTGGAAAGCAACGGCGAAAGCGGACCGCCTTGAGGCGTTCCTTCCTGGACCGCGATCTTCGTTCCGTCCGGCATTATCACCGCCGCCTTCAGCATCAGGCGAACCAGGGCGACGATCCGTGGGTCCTTCACGCGCTCGGCGATCCGGGCTAACAGGCGTTGATGATGAACTCGGTCAAAGAATTTGGCCAAGTCCAGATCAACCACTGTTTGATAGCCGTCCTTCAGATATCCTGTTGCTTCGGCGATGGCGGTATGAGCGCCGCGTCTGGGGCGGAACCCGTGACTGCTGGGATGAAAGGTCGGTTCGAAGATCGGCTCCATGACTTGGAGCAGCGCTTGCTGAACCGTCCTATCAACGATGTTGGGCACAGTCCCGTCAGACTGCACTCCTCGCCAATTCGTCTTTAGGTTTGGCGACCGTCACCCGCCCATTCCATCCCCTTTTCGGTCAGACATTCGAGGTTCTCAAGGTCCGTCGGCTCACCGGGCGCGAGTGCTTGAGCCTGCGCCACCCGGAGCGGGGTTCTTTGGCGATCCTTCGCGATTGGACGGACTGGGCGCCCCCCGGCGCTTCGCCGCCGCCCGGTTCCGCGCCCTTACGGTTTGACGCTTTTGGCCTGATCTGCCTCGCAGAACTGGTGGCTTGCTTAAATCGCCGCGATGAGGGGGTTGACCGATGACTCGACCTCTGATTCTCTCGGACAACTCTGCGAAGCAGTCTGATGAACCTCAAGGATCTTTCCCCCTCGGACCTACGCGAACGACGCCGCCAGATCGTCGGCGCTATGCCCCCGGTCGAGCAAGTGATGCGCGGAACGCTGCTGGCCGCCTACAAGCGCTGTGGCCGGCCCAATTGCCATTGCGCCGATGGGCCGGGACATGGCCCAAAGCACTATCTCTCGGTCAGTCAAAAGGGGGCCCGCCCGCGCCGAGATTATGTGCGCAATACCGACGTCGGTCGCGCCGCCCAGCTCATCAGCAACCTGCAAATGCTTCGCGCCGCGCTCGACCAGATATGCGCCATCAATACCGAGTTACTGCGGCGTCACGAAGATCTTGGATAGACAGATTTGGGATAGACAGACGTGGCTCTCTCACCCGTCCAGTTCGACTTGATGCAGGTTGGCGCCATTCTCGCCAATATGGTCGCGTCCTACCTCGACGCCGCTCCCCCGCCGATTTTGGAGGAGAGGACCGATGACTGTGACGCTTTCAAAGATCAACCACCAGCATCTGACGCGGAAGGCTTGCATCTACATCCGTCAGTCGACGTTGACACAGGTGCGGTTCAATCAGGAGAGCACCGAGCGCCAATACAATTTGATCAACAAGGCCCAGGCGTTCGGGTGGAGCCAGGATCAAATCCGGGTTCTGGATGGCGACCTGGGTCAGTCCGGATCATCGGCGGGCCAACGCACCGACTTCAAGACCCTGGTGAGCGAAGTGGCCCTGGGCCAAGTTGGCGCCATCTTCTCATTGGAGGCGTCTCGCCTTGCGCGCTCGAACCAGGACTGGCATCGGCTATTGGAGCTGTGCGCGATCACCCAGACGCTCGTGGTCGACGAGGATGGCTGCTACAATCCGGCCGAGTTCAACGACTCTCTGGTCCTTGGCATGAAGGGCGCCTTTGCTCAAGCCGAACTGCACATCATTCGCGGGCGCCTCCACGGCGGGAAGCTGAATAAGGCGAACAAGGGCGAGTTGCGCTTTCCCTTGCCCGTCGGCTTTGTGTTCGAAGGCGAAAAGATCGTGCTCGACCCCGACCAGGAGGTTCAGGGCGCGGTTCGCATGATCTTCGCTCTCTTCCAGGAGACGGGTTCCGCCTTCGGCGTCACGAGACGATTCAATGAATTGGGGCTGCGCTTTCCGCGGCGCTCGTATGGCGGCGCGTGGGACGGAAAGCTGGTCTGGGGACCTTTGGTCCATTCTCGCGTGACCAGCATTCTACTCAACCCGTCCTATGCCGGCGTCTATGTGTTTGGCCGCTATCAATCGTCCAAGGAAGTCGGGCCCGCTGGTGAGGTTCGCGTCAAATCCCGCCGAACGCCGCAGGACGCATGGCGGGTGAGGATCCCCGATCATCACCAAGGCTATATTGACTGGGACCGGTACTTGGCCAACGGCGCGCGCCTCAACGCCAACCGCACCAATCTCGACGTCTTGCCGGGCCCCGCCAGAGAAGGTCTGTGCCTGCTTCAGGGCATGCTCGTCTGCGGATGTTGCGGCGCCCGGGTGAGCGTGAGATATACTGGAAATGGTGGGGTCTACCCGATGTACTTATGCGGCTCGCGCCGCTGCCGCGACGGGTTGAAGAAGAGTTGCAATCTCAACCTTCCCGCCGGCCCTATCGACACCGCCTTATCCGAGCGTTTAGCAGGCGCGATCACCCCGATGCGGATCGAATTGGCCTTGGCCGCGCTAACCACTTTGGAGGAACGAGACCAGGCGATTGGCGCACAGTGGCGCATGCGGATTGATCGGGCCCGATATAACGCCGAGCTTGCCGAGCGCCGCTATGAAGCCGTCGATCCCGCCAACCGCCTGATCGCCGCAACCCTGGAGCAACGATGGAATGAGGCCTTGCAGCGCCTCAGCGATCTGAAGGTTGAACTGAGCGCCTTTGAGAAGCAAAGCATGAGGGCGGTCACTGCCGAGCAGAAGACTCAAATCATGGCCCTCGCGAAGGACTTCCCTCGACTCTGGTCATCGCCGACGACGACCTCCAAAGATCGAAAGCGCATTCTAAGGTTGTTGGTGCAGGATATCATTGTGTCGAAGGGCCCGGAGCCGAAGATCGTCAATCTCCACATTCGCTGGCAGGGAGGCGAAAACGAAACCATTCAAGTTCGCTTACCCGAGAACCGAGCCGACGCGATGCGCTACCCGACAGAGTTCATCGACCACGTCCGCACGCTCGCCCTATGCCATCCCGACGACAAAATCGCTGAGCTCGTGACCGCTGAAGGCCGCCAGAGCTCCACCGGAAAGCCCTTTACGATCGACATGATTCGCTGGATAAGATGGAAACATCGCATCCCCGCGCCCAAGCCGGCCCCGGGCGCCTTCTCGGTGCGAAACATCGCTGAGCGTTACGGCGTCTCGCCTCACGTCGTCTATTATTGGATCGAACGCGGCGTCGTTACCGCGCAACAACGAAAGGAAAATAGGCCCTACGAAATCATGATCGACGACGCGACAGATCACCGCCTGCAAGACTGGGTGGCAACGCCATATCATATAACGCCCAGGCGGCCCAAAAAACTTGACGACGCGGGTTCTGGAGAAATCAAAGCCGTCCGTTAACTCAACCGCTTCAATCCCAACGCACGCTGTAAGAGGTGCACTATGCGCAACGTATCGGCACCCCTAAAATCCGCTCGCCTCCAGTCTTTTTCGGAATGGAGACAGCGCGCACCGGCGGTGGAAAGTAGGTTCCTGAACTCATTCTGTTCCAAATCTTGTAGAGATTGCCCTTCAAGTCGGCTTCGAATTGCTCAATCGTCTGCCCATCCACTCCGGCAGCGCCTTTATTGGATTTTACCGCTTCATATGCTTCGTATACTTGCCACTTGTCGATCGTAAATGGCTTCGTTCTTGTCGTGCTTGCCAGCGTCATCCTGTCTCCAGTTGTTCCAAAAGCACGACACCTGACCCGCCCCCTTCGCTCCAGCCCTATTACCGGGCCTTCATCGCTACTGCGGGGCGGTCCGCCCCAGCTCTCTGCGTCGGTACTCTCGCCTCGCAGCTTTGGGCTGCTTGTGCTTCTCCCTTGCCATCAGAGCGCTGGTTCCCGCAGTTCCCCGTAAAAGCCTGCATCCAACTCACGCCCCCTATACGCCGGTCGCCGTCCGCACAGTCATCAGGCTTCCTGCGGACTTGTCCCAGTAGAAAAAAGCGCCACTGGTTTTGACGACACTTGACACCTTAACGACGCGTCTTCGAAGGGTTTGCTTTCGCTCGTCTTTTGGACACTCACCTGCCCCAGGTCTTGCCTGGGACTTTTCATCCGACGCTCACCACCACGGCTCTTTACCGCAGCAACTCGGACTGGTTTGAGACCTGCTCCTGAAAGCCGATCCCGAGGGGCCCGCCCTCATCTTTTACGCAGCTGTACGACACGGATTAGTTCATGATGAACTCCTTCCGTGCCTCTGCGGCACACCCTTCTTCTTCGTGTCGATCGAAATCACCGGCTGGCCGCTGTCCTGAGCCGCAATCACCGCGGCGTTGATGTGCTCGAATTGCGCGTTCCGGTCTGGATTGCGGCTGCCCTCCAGGGTCTTGCGGTTTACCTGCCGGCTGTATTTCAGCAAGCCCAGCAGCTTCGGGACACTGCTGTCCGCGATCTTGTGACCGGTCTCGCGCAAGGCCGCCGCCAGCTTCGCATGGCTCTTCGACACCCACATCAGCGGCCGCATCGGATCGCCCATCGTCGCGGGCTCCACCAACCGACGCAGATCTTCCAGCAGAGTCGGGTCTTTCTCGATCAGCGTCGGGCCGCCGCCGCCGGGGCGTCGCACCGCGCCGGACAAAGAGTCTGGCTCAGCCAGGTCTTTCAATCCCCGGCCGATCGTGCTGCGCGCGATCCCCGTCGCGCGGGACGCGGCTGCGATTCCGCCGTGGCCTGCCGTCTTAGCCTCCGCAGCCGCAAGCAGGCGCCGCGATCGTTCGTTCAGGTCACGTTCGACCGCCGCAAACCGCTCACGAATCACCGATGCGTCAATCATCCCATCGCTCTAAACCCAATCCTCGAGCGCCGGAATCCCCGCAACCCAAGTTTCACGCCACATCACCCCCGATTCAGTAGTCTTTGGGCTGCGCCTAAGGCCCCCGTCTGGATCGCTTCGCTGTCGCTCGCGATGACGACAACCCTCGCAACACCGCGATCTGCCCCAACGTCGCGCAATTCTCCGGCGCCGCGCGCATACTCACGCCGAGCCGCGCACCCGCTCCGACGTAACGCGCGGTCAGCGCCGCCGAGCCGATCACGATCGCCTCGCTTGCGCCCCGCGCCCCCGCGAGAATCTCCGCGCCCACCAGCAACCCCGACAGATATTCGGCGAGTTGGTCAGACGCGACTTGGTTGAACAATCCGAACGTGCGCGTCATGAAGATCGCGTGCAGCAACTCGCCTGGCCGCTCCAGCGCGGCGGCGGCGTCGAGGCCGAGCGCGAAGCCGGTCGGCTCGGCGTTTTCGCGCGGGGCCGCCATCATTCGTCCCAGCACGCTGTGCTGCTTCAGCACCGCGAACACCTCGCCGGTCATGAAGGTCGCGAAGTTCACGATGCGGCCGCCCTCCACCCGCGCCCATTTGGAATGCGTGCCGGGCAGAACGAACACGCCGTGATCGACGCCGCTCGTCTGCAGCGCGCCGAGGATCTGCGTCTCTTCGCCGCGCATGACGTCGGGCGCGCCGCGGGCGTCGATCGCGCTGACCCCTGGCACGATGCGGACGGCCCCGAGGCTCGCCGAGGGCGCGACGACGGTCGCCGCCGCGATCTCCGAAAAGCCCGCTGGGCAGGCGGCGTAAGGCGCCTCGAGCCAGCCCTGCCGTGCGCCGACCATGCCCGAGGCGATGACGGGAAGCTCGGGATAGCGCGCCTTCCAGGCGGCGAGTTGGCTGGCGATATAGGGCTCATGTTCGCCCGCGTTCAGCGCGAGCGCGCCCTCGCCGCTTGCAATGGTTTCGATCGCCGCGCCGCGCGCATCGGCGAGATAGGCGCGGAACGAACTCGTGCCCCAGTCGATGCTGATCAAGTCGGGTGTCGTGGACAAGGCGGCGCCTCATGCTCGGCGAGGGAAGGCGTCGATTGGCACGGGCGGACGGCTGCTGGCAAGCCTCAGCGTCGCGCCGCCGCCAACTCCCACATGCGCAGCGGCCGCGCCGGCGCCTCGCGGACGAAGCGGGCGAGCCGCTGCTTGCCGCGCAGGCCGAGAAGCGTCGCCACCAGCGAATGCAAGACGGCGCCGGGCTGGCCTTTGACGCCGAGGTCGCGCGCCGCCGTCTCCGCGCGTGTCCCGATCTCGTCGACCTCATGCGTGAACGCGAGCCGCGCCAGATTGTAATAGGCGAAGCCGAGCGCGTCACGAACGTCGAAGCCGCGCGCGGTCATGCCGGACCTGATCTTGTCGAGCACCTTGATCTGCGACGACAGCATCCGGCGGTCGTGCCGGCGGGTGATCCGCCGAGAATCCTCGTCCTGGACATAGACGCCCTGCCCCTCACTGACGCGGGCGAGCCGGGGGTTAGCGAACAGCGCGCGAAACATCAGATCGCCGTCCTGGTTCTTCGCGAGCGCTTCGTCCCAGCCGCCGAGCGATGTTGGCGGCGGCGAGAATGCGCGCTTAAACGGCGCGCCTTGGGGTCGGTTGGCTACCTGACGCCTTCATACGGTTACCGTGCGTGACACTATGTCTTGCTGAGGAATTTTGCTGGACAACACGCGAGCGACAGCATCGTCGCCCGTCTGCGGCGACTATGGCGCCGTGCTCGCGGCCATCAAGGACGCTGCGCGCCGCGCAAAGCGCGGTGGCCTGCGGCCATCCTTGACCGCCGCTGCGCGCGACGCCTTGGGAAAGCGCAGGTCGGGACGACAGGATGGTCTCCAGTCGAACAACAGGATGGGGCGCGCGCTGACAGGGCCCTCACGGTGGGCGGCCAAATCGAGAGTCGCGGCGGAGGATCTGGCTCTT
>Ga0302157_10007280_pt1 | contig 11187 bp, 11 predicted proteins | sample I_Bog_N3_3_FD_193502 | JGI IMG/M metagenome (GOLD analysis project Ga0302157, IMG submission 193502) | Peat permafrost microbial communities from Stordalen Mire near Abisko, Sweden - I_Bog_N3_3 | ecosystem: Environmental > Terrestrial > Soil > Wetlands > Peat | place: Sweden: Abisko, Stordalen...
ACGGGATACGCGGGCCCCACCGGAATGAACTGCGACACCTGCTATACGAATTCCGGCGCGACCGTCTCCTCCAATCCATTGAACGAGAACTTTCTGTTCAGTAATGGAAGCAAATATTTCTACATCATTCCCTGGAACAACGGACCCGGCAACCAGGTGGCGACCCAGGCCGTGGGACCGGGCGGTACAATCGACAACTATAACGGAAGTTATATCCCGGCCAATTTCAGTGTCGTGGCCGTGCCTGAGGCGTCGACCTGGATCATGATGCTGGCCGGTTTCGGCGTGGCCGGCGCCGCGCTGCGCCGCCGCGTTCAAGCCACCGCCGCCTAGCTCCGACGCGGTCTGGCCCGATCCATCAGCCGGGCGAGGCGCCCGTGCGGTCATCCACGCGTCTATCGCAGCCCTGCGGCCTTGCGCCCCCTCCGTCAGCCCGCAAGAGGGCGGGCCGCCACCTCCCCCGCAAGAGGACAGGGAGGAGGAATATCGTGAATCTTCTCCTCCCAAGCGCGAAGCGCGGGGGAGGTGGATCGGCGCGCTTTCTTGCGCCGGGACGGAGGGGCGCAAGGCCACGCTCAGCGGCCTTTGCCATGTCCGAATTCGGGACTAGTCTTTGCTGGAGTTGAGTCATCACGGGGATGGGCGATTGGACGGAACTGCCGAGGTCGAAGCGACGCCGGCCGGGGCCACGCCCACATCGGACGCCGCGGTGCTGGCCGAGCTGTCGACGATCGATCGCGACCTGTTGCAGGAGCGCTTTGTCGAGTTCGAGCGGGCGGTCCTGCAGGAGAACATCGTCCTTTGCGACCATAAGTCGGGGGTGCTGCTGGCCTTCACCGGGGCCATGGTGGTCTATTGCGTGAGCGAGCTGGGCGGCCATCCGCTGGGCAGCCTGCGCGGCGCCGTCAGTCTGGTCGCCCCGGCCGCCCTGGCCCTTTCGGCCCTGGCCTTTCTGATCAGTTCGTCCTTCTCCCTGTCCACGGTGATGCCCAGGATCGTCCGCGGCGTGACCGAGGATCACATCTTCTGGGAGGCGCCGGCGTTCAAGCTGCCGGTGGAGGAGTATGTGGCCGTGATGATGGGCCTCGACTCCCGGCGCGAACACCATGAAAAACTGAGACATCTGCACACCTTGGCGGCGATCTGCCGAAGCAAGTTCGCCAATCTCCGCCATGCGATGACCTTTGCGATCGTCGGCTTCGCGGTGCTGGTGGTGGGCGAACTGATAAAGTCGTCCCTCTAAGGGGGCGAACACGGCAGGGAGCGGGAAAGTCGATGTCGAACATCGCCGGCAAGACCTACGCCATCAATGTCGCGACCCCCATCCATCGGGGATTCAGCGGGATCAACGCCCTGATCTTCCAGGCGACCCGCTCGCTCCCGCACACCCTGGGCGGCCTTCTGGGCCTGCTTTTCATTCACTTCGCGCGATGGTCGATCGTCAGGAAGGGCGACTGGCCGGACATCGGCCAGGGCAAGGAGCGCCTGCGCCACGACTACATGATCTTCTGCAGCAATTTCAACGGAACCTGGGATCAGTATATCGACGCCTTTTCCGACGGATTGCCGCAGGGATTGAATCTATACTGGTACGGAAACCTGGGATATCCGGGATCCATTCCGATAACGCCCTTCAAGAACTATATCCGCAACAACCAATTCAGCACCGATTACTATTACAACGCCACGCCCGGCGCCACGCAGCGGGATATCAAGAGCGCGCTGCGGGTGCGCGCCGCCCTGGCCGCCCTGGCCCAGCGACACGCCGCCGACCACCCGGACTCCTTCGCCGCCGCCTACCGCGCGATGCTGCGCCGGGTGCAGAACGATCTTGGCTCACACGGTCCGGCGCCGGTGGCTTCCACCGACACCGCCGCAGCGGCCATGAACAAGCTGGATGTGCTTCGGGGCATCCAGGCCAGTCTGGCCTTCTCGGGCCAGCCCGGCGCGCCGGGCTGATCGCGGCGCGGGCAAGGGGAGGGACCGCAAGATGCCGAACAAGGATGGCGGCCACTATTATCTGACCTGCCTGATCCCCATCCTGCGCGGGGCGGAGTTCGACGCCGCGGGGGATGTGGAGGCGCCCACCAAGCGGCTGCGCGAGATCCTGGCCCTGACGCCCGTGCGCGGCGAGGATGGCCCGGGGGCCGGCAAGCTCCTGGCGGGCGACGCGCCGACGGAGGGCTACCAGGGCCCCTTCGCCCGGAATCTGCGCAACCACTTCGTCCGCATGGCGGTGATTGAGGACATCAACGACAACGGCCGCATGAACGGCGACGGCCTGCTGGAGACCATAGGCCGGGTCGATCCGATCAAGCCGCAGTGGGTGGACCACCTCTCGCGGCCCTATCTGCTGTTCACCGCCGACATCGACAATCCCCCCGACGGCCCCCAAGAACCGGACTCCTATCTGCGCCTGCTGTGGCGGACCATGGAGCGCGAGCTGCGCCAGATCTTCACCTACTGCTTCGGCTTCGAGGGGGTGAACGACGCCGAGGCCTTCGCCCGCTACATCAAGAGCTGCCAGGTCGAGACGGCCATGCCGTTCAACGACTATTGGCCCGGCTCGCCGCCTCTGCCGACCTTCCCGTTCCTGCCGGCAGGCGCCCTGGCGGCTCTGGTGGGTCTGGCGGCGGGATTTCTGGCCGACCTGGCCGCGCGGCCGGCCGGAACCATCCTGGCCCTGATCGCGGGCGTCATCGTCGGTCTGGCGGTCGTCGTTCTGATCCTTCTGAACGCCGTGCGGTGTGGGCGGCAAGGCCCTTCCCCATGGCCCCCCATTCGGACCTGCCCAGTGTACTCAAGTCGCTCTATCTGCAGCGCGAGTTCATGAATTTCGCCCAGGCCAGCCAGACCCTGGCGCCCGAACAGCTCTACGCCGCCTTCGGCGCCTTTCTGGCGTCGCACAAGCCCCAGGAGCCTTCTCCCACCCAGGGTCCCGGGGTGGTGGGCGCGCCCGAGGAATCCCCCGCATGACCCTCACCTTCCAGCCGTCCGACGCGGGACTCAACCTCGCGGACATCCAGGGCAATATCCTCACGGCCTATGGCAAGAGCGGCTTTCCCACGGGCCGCAATCTGCTGCTGCATGTGGCCGCGGGGCGGGCGGCGGCGGGGCGGACCTTTCTTCGCGCGCTTCTGCCCAGGGTGACCACGGCGGTGCGCTGGCCGTCGCGCAAATACGGCCATTTCGGCGCAGTGGAGATTCCGAGGCCCGCGGCGACCCTGAACATCGCCTTCACTTTCTGGGGGCTGGCGGCGCTGGAGCTGCCGGTGCGCACCCTTCGGGACTTCCCCGACGAGTTCATCGACGGCATGAGCCGGCGCGCGACCATCCTGGGCGACGACCTGCTGGGCAGCCCGCACGATGGATGGGACGCGGTCTGGCGCAACGAGCACACCAGCGACAAGAACGTCCATATTCTCCTGATGCTCAATTCGCAGATGGACCCGGCCACCGGGCGGCCGGTTCCGGCGCTGGACGCCCTGACGCAGCAGATCCGCGCCCTGGCGGCCGCCTCCGAGGGCGCCGTCACCATCCTGGCCGGCCATGGCCAGGCCGGGAGCGACACCCAGGAGCTGTCGGCGATCATGACCCAGGTGGACGGCGGCTATGCGCCGACGCCCAAGGAGCATTTCGGCTTCACCGACGGAGTCAGCAACCCGGTCTTTCAGGGCCAGTACCCGGCGAAGATCGAGGCGGAGCGGGCGCGCGGCGCCGGCAAGTTCGGCAAGGATGGGGTCTGGCGGCCCCTGGCGACGGGGGAATTCCTGCTGGGCCACACCGATGAGGCCCAGGAGATCGCCGGCGGCTACACCTTGAGGGCCTTTGCGCGCAACGGCACCTTCATCGCCTATCGCAAGCTGCAGGAGAATGTCGCGCGGCTCGACCGCTGGATCGCCGAGACGGCGGTGCGCTTCGGCACGGTGTTCGGGATCGCCGATCCGGAAGCCGCGCGCCAGACCCTGAGGGCCAAGATGGTGGGCCGCTGGATCGACGGCGTGCCCCTCTCCATGGCGCCCGACTACGCCGCCTGGCAGAACCAGCACGCCTCCTCCCACGACGACTTCGGCCACCGGGCCGATCTCTCAAATTATCTGTACTCGGACGATCCCGACGGCGCGAAGTGTCCGTTCTCGGCTCATGCCCGGCGCGCCAACCCCCGCGACGCCAACGGACCCCTGCCGGCCGACGGGCTCAAGCCCGGACCGAGCGGCACGATCCTGAGCAACCGCCGCCGGCTCCTGCGCCGGGCGCTCCCCTATGGCGCACGCGACTGGGCGGCGGGCGAGGACGGCGAGCATGGGGTGGTGATGTTCATCATGTGCGCGAGTCTGGCGCGACAATATGAGTTCGTGCAGCAGCAGTGGATCAACTACGGCAACGACAACAATGCGGGCAATGACACCGACCCGCTGCTGGGTCAGCACGGGCCCACGGCCAAGTTCGTCATCCCGGCGGACGACGCCTCCGGCCACGGCCCCTTCATCGCCGACAAGATCCCGCAGTTCGTGGAGTCCAAGGGCGGCGCCTATTTCTTCATGCCCAGCCTCACGGCCCTGAGCATGCTGGGCATGGGCATTATCGATCCGACGTGAGGGGGAGCTTCCGGTCTCGCGCCCCCAAGGCGCGCCGACGCCCTGGTTAGCCGAGCTCCGCCAGGCGCGCCTCCGCTTCCTCCACCTGCATGATCAGAGCCGGCGTGCGTCCGGTGTGTTCGGCCGCCCATGGCACGTACATCAGACCGGTGACGGCGCGCGCCCACCAGTAACCGCGCCTCAATTCCGTCTCGCCGATATCGCCGCCGGCCGCGCGGTACGCAGCCAGGTAGAAGCGCCACTCGGCCGACTCCAAGGGCACGACGTTGGCGAGATCGAGCATGGGCGTGGCCAGGCAGACATTGCCCCAGTCGATGATCACCGGCGATCCGTCCTCTTTCAGGATGATGTTGCCCGCATGGATGTCGCCGTGGACCAGGGTTCGCTTGAGGGCGCCTTGCGCATCCTCCAGCGCGCTCGAGCCGCCGGCCCGTGCAAGCCGCGCCAGCCAGTGGGCGTGATCCGGCGTCCGCGAGCGGAACGGCGCCGAAGCGCGGAGGGCGGCCAGAGCGTTGGCGCGCATCCGGCGAACCACGGCCGCATCGAAGGTCCAGGTCCAGTCGAACGCGCCCGGATCGGAACAATGCGCGTGAAGCCGCGCGAGCGTGGCGAGAACCGCTTCGGGCATCGGGTCGCCGAACTTCAGATCGCCCCCCGGATAGAAGGGGCTGGCGAAGCCGTTCGCCTCGTTATCGTCCGGCCGCGCTGTCGACGACCACGCGACGATCACCTCCGGGCGGGCCGCCGCGCCCGGCAGTTCGGCCAGGAGGTTCAGCGCCCGGATCTCGCGCGCCGTGCAGCCCTTGCGGACGAATGAGACCATGACGCTTTGGCCGCGGTCGGTGGCCAGGGTCAGATCGAGCCGATCGACCGATTTGGATGCATATCCCCCCAGCAACGGAACCGTACGGACTCCGCTGACCCGCCACGTCGCGCGCGCGGATCCGGAGGCGTGCCGAGCCAGCGCCGCCAGCAATGCCGGGTCAGACGGTCTCATGGTTTGCAGTATAGCCGCGTTCGGTCCGGATCAGCCGGGCGCCTGCATCCTGCACAAACGTCAGAGTCGCAGTCCGCCAAGGGATCGCGCTCCGGTCAACAGATCGATCGACGTCTGATTCACCCCCTGCATCGGTTCCGTGCCATGGGATCGGACGCCAAAGGTGCTGCACAGCGGGGATCGATGCCTTCAGACACCAAACTGACCGACGGGCCTGCCGACGCCGCAACGGGGCGCGGACCCGCGCCGGCGCCCAGCGCCTTCCTGTTTTCGGCGCCGCCGGAACCGCACCGGCGCCGAACGGCGGCCATGCTGGCCGCCCATCCCGAGCTCAAGGGCCTGATCGGACGCAATCGCTTCACCGCCGTCTTCGCCGTGGGCGCCGTGGGCGCCGAGCTGGCCCTGGCCTGGTGGTCGCGCGACCAGTCCTGGTGGGCCTTGGCGCTGATGGCCTTCTGCGTGGGCGCGTTTCTCTCCCACCTGCTCTTCGTGCTGGTGCATGAGGCGGCGCACAATCTGGTGTTCAAGTCGCGCACCGCGAACCACGCCCTGGGCATCTTCGCCAACAGCGCCCAGCTGATCCCCAGCGCCGTGCATTTCATGCGCTTTCACATCAAGCATCACGCCTTCCAGGGAGTGTTCGAGCTCGACATGGACCTGCCCAGCCAGTTCGAGTGCGACACCTTCAGGCACTGGTGGGGAAAGACGCTGTGGCTGGCGCTGTTTCCGGTCTGGCAGATCTTTCGCACCTCCCGCGCCCGCGAGGTGAAATGGCTGCACCCCTGGGTGCTTTTCAACTGGCTGGTGGTGTTCAGCGTGGACGGCGCGATCCTCTATTTCTGGGGGATCAAGGCCCTGGCCTTCATCGCGCTCAGCCTGATCTTCTCCCTGGGACTGCATCCCCTGGGCGGGCGCTGGATACAGGAGCACTTCCTCAAGGACGGCAGTCCGCAGGAAACCTACAGCTATTACGGGCCCCTGAACGCGGTGCAGATGAACATCGGCTATCACTATGAGCACCATGACTTTCCCTCCGTGCCCTGGAACCGAATCCGAAGGGTGAGGGCCATGGCGCCAGCCTTCTACGAATCCCTGCGCTCCCACAGGAGCTGGAGTCTGCTGGTGCTGAAATTCATCTTCGACCCGGCCATGACCGTGGCCAGCCGGCTGACGCGGGACGATCGCGGGGCGCTGAGTCTGGATGATCCGTCGAGCCCGGACCAGGAGATCGCGGCCGCGCCGGCGGCGTGAGGGCCCCAGACCACAGGCGGCGACGCGCCGCACAGGGCGGCCACGAAAGAGGGCTCGCCGGCCGGTGACCGGCGAGCCTCAAGTCCGCAGAGCCTGAGTTAGCGGACGTAGACTTCCTCGATCACGTGGCTGCCGGTTGCGACGCGAACGTAGTTGCCGTCGTCGTCGCGGTACCAGCGGTAGCCGGCGCCGGGATCGCGCAGGTGAACCACGCCCCAGTCGTTCACCACATATTGGTCGCCCCAGTAGCGCTGCGGCCATTCCTGACCGGCGGCCCAGCGGGCCATTTCATGATGGTAGGCGCGTTTCTGATCCTGGTATTCCGACTTGCTGGCGTCGTATTGCGCCTTCTGGTCCTGGTATTGGGCCTGTTTGGCCTGATAGTCGGCCTGGGCCTGATCGTTCGCCGTCTGAGACATGGCCGCCGTTGCAAGAAGGGTGGCCGCGGCGCCGATCGCGAGGATTGTGGTCTTCATGGTCAAATCTCCATCTGTGTGATGGTTGAACGCCTGAGGGCGCGCCGGGTTCAAGGGAAAGGCGGGTCAGCAGCCCGATTGCCCGCCGGCTCACTCCCCGCGTCATGGCCGGCCCACGGCCGAGACGTTCGCGGACTGCGGCCATGCCCTGTTCGACGTTCTTTCGGTCGAGGCGGCCAATCGCGTCGATGAGCGCCCGGTCGTGCGCCGCAATGCGATGTTCCGACTCGTCCATGGCTCGAGGCTATCGCCGTGTTGGAGAGGGAGGCAGGGTCCTCCAGCCGAGATCTGCGACTCCTCGCCTCGTGGATTCCTGCTACGCTCGTTGCATGGCCGGGCTGTCGAACAAGCTTGGGAAAACGATGGAGGTAGAGCGAGGCCATTGGGTCTTTCGCTTCGCCAACGGCCTGATCGTGCACACCGATCCGTTCATGCGGCGCGATCCGGGCCGCGTCCTTCCGGTGGGCGGCCCCCAGGACATGCTCATGAACCGCCTGGTCAACAGGCCGGAGATTGTCAGGGACAAGCGTGTGCTCGACGCGTTCTCCGGCTCGGGGGTGCTCGGCCTGATGGCCCTGCGACTGGGCGCCGCCCACGTGGACTTCGTGGACATCAATCCGCGCGCCGTGCGGTTCGCCGCGGAGAACTGCGAGCGCAACGGCTTTGCCGCAGATCGCCACCGGTCCATTCAGGCCTCGGTGGCGGCGTTCAGCGAGCCCGGCGGCTACGACCTGGTTCTGGCCAATCCGCCCTTCGTGGTCACGCCTCCGGGCATCGAGGGCACGCTGACCTCCAACGCTGGCGCGGACGGCAACGATCATACCGAAATGCTCGTGGCGCGGCTGGATGGTCTGTTGAGGCCAAAGGGAGAGGCGTACGCTTTCGTGCTGCAGCTGGTGGCCGGCGGCGAGCCCCTGATCACCAGAACCCTGGACCAAAACCTGGGCCAACGGACCGTGACCCTCACGCCGGTGCAGGCGAAGATCTGCCCTTTCGAACACTATGTGTCTGCCTATCTGGAGCGCTTCGCCGCGCAGGCGCCGGCCGTGCGCGCCTGGGAGCGGGATCTTCGCGCCCGTCTGGGCCCCGATCTTGGCCTCCAGCACTACATCGTGCGGGTCGCGCCGCGCGGCGCCGGCGAGACGCGCTGGTCGATCGTCGACAATCTCGCGAGCGACTACGGCGCCGGCTTTGGCTATCCCGCCGCGCTGGAACGCGACATGGCGCTGGGCCGGGTGATGGAGAACTTCATCCCTCCGGACGACGGGGGGTGAGCGCATGAGCCTCGGTGGCGATGACGGGCGGCTCCGATGACCAAGCTCATGCGATTTTCGGGCGCCGCGCGGCGGGACCCTGAGGTCGAAGCATGGTTCGCCGCGCCGGACCATGAGCTGCGGCGGATCGCCGAGCCGTGGTTCGAGCGCATGCGCGGGTGCGGCGCGGACGTCCGGGAGCTGCTCCACGACGGCCATCCCACCGCCTGTGTGGGGGACGCCGCGTTCGGTTATGTGAACGCCTTCAGCTCCCATGTGAATGTGGGTTTCTTCCAGGGGACGGAGCTGGCGGATCCAGCGAGGCTTCTCGAAGGATCCGGCATGCTCATGCGCCATGTGAAACTGCGCTGGGGCGCCTCGGTCGACGTCGCGGCGCTGGGCGATCTGATCGAGGCGGCGTATCGCGACATGCGACTGCGGGTTGAGGCCGAAGGGTGAAGCGGGTGCGCAGCTGGCTTCGCCCCTTGTTCCAGCCCAGGCGTGCGGGCAACAAGGGGGTGATGTTCGCCCCACACTCCACACCCGCCACAGAGGAATTCGACGGGAAGACCGCTGCGCAGAGCCTCTGGCGATGAGGGCGCTCCAGGCCGGCCATCTCGACTCGATCGACGGCTACACCGTGGTCGACCTGCCCGTGCCGGCGCCCGGCCGCGGCGAGGTGCGGATCAGGGTCGCGGCCTGCGGCGTGGGCTATGTGGACGCTCTGGTGTCGCTGGGGCGCTATCAGGTGAAGCCGCCCTTGCCGCACGTTCCCGGCGGCGAGGCGGGCGGGACGATCGATGCGCTGGGCGATGGGGTTGAAGGTCTCGCCGTGGGCGATCGGGTGATGGCGGCGCTGCGCGGCGGCTTTGCGGACTTTGCCCTGGCAAGATCGGCCGATGTGGCGCGCATTCCGGAGGCCATGAGCTTCGAGCAGGCCTCGGGCTTTCGGATCAACTATCTGACCGCCCTGCATGGGCTGCGCGACCGCGCGGCCCTTCAGAGGGGCGAGAGGCTGCTGGTCACGGGCGCGGCGGGCGGGGTGGGCATGGCGGCGGTGCAGGTGGGCGAGGTTCTGGGCGCAACGGTGATCGCGGCGGCCTCTAGCGAGGAGAAACGCGCCTTTGCGCTGGCGCACGGCGCCGATCTGGCCATCGACACAGAGCCGCAGGGGTGGCGAGACCGGCTCAAGGCAATCACCGACGGCAAGGGGATCGACGCGATTTTCGACCCCACTTGCGGGCCGCTGTTCGAACTGGCGTTCCGCTCGCTGTCCTGGCGCGGACGGCACCTCGTCATCGGTTTCGCCGGCGGTCCGATCCCGGCCCTGCCGGCCAATCTGCCGCTCATGAAAGGCGCCGCCCTGATCGGCGTGGATGTGCGGCAGTTTCCCCTGTTCGAGCCCGAGCGGGCGGGAGCCTATCTCGCCGAACTGCTGGATTGGGTCGGCGACGGACGCCTGAAGCCGCCGGTCGGGCGGGTGTTCGGCTTCGACGAGGCCAAGGAGGCGCTGACCTTCGCCCTCGCCGGCGCTGGGATTGGCAAGACGGTGCTGCGCCTGACCTGAGCAGCGTCAGGTGATCATCCGCCCGCCGTCCACGGGCAGGATCTGGCCGGTCGTGTACCCGTTCTGCATGAGGTAGACATAGGCGCTGGCGGCCTCGACGGGGGTGGCCACGCGGGGGACGGGGAGGGTGGCGACCATGGCCGTCCTGGCCGCTTCGGGGTAATGGCTCTCTACATGTTCGGTCAGGACGAGGCCGGGGCAGACGGCGTTCACGCGCACCGGGGCGAGATCCATGGCCAGGCCTATGGCCAGACGCTCCACCGCCCCGCCAATCGCGGTGGTCAGGGGGGCGCCCTTCATGGGCCGCTGCGCCAGGACGCCGCTGGTCAGGGTGATCGATCCATCCCTGGCGATGGTGCGGCAGCCGTATTTGACGGCGGCGATCACGCCCCAGAACCGCACTCCGAGCGCCGCCTGGGCCTGGGCGATGTCGATGTCGCGCGTGGCGCCGAACATGAATCCGCCCCAGTCGCCCGCGGTGACGGCCAGGTGATCATAGGCGCCGACGATCTCGAAGAAGGCGGCCACGGCGGCTTCGTCGCGCACATCGACGGCGTGGCCCGCGGCGTCCTTCAGGCGCGCGGCGGCGGCGCTGACTCGCGCAGGGTTGCTGGAGCCGATGACGACGGAGGCGCCCTGGGCCTGGGCCAGTTCGGCGACAGCGAAACCGATCCCCGAGGCGCCGCCGATGACGACGACTCGCTTGCCGGCGAGGGGCAGGTTGGATTGGGCCATGGTTTTCTCCCGTTGCCAGGACGCGCCGGGCCGCGCGTCTCATCGCCAGCCTCTTTTGCGGCCAATCGCCATCCGGTTAAAGCCGGGAGATTATCCCGGTATACAAGATGACAGGCTGACCGCGAGGGCGCCCGAGCCTGCCAGACGCGATCCCTCTCAGCCCGCAGCCAGCTCGGCATCAAGCAGGGGAACATATTGCTGGCCGCTGTGCATGTCGCGCTCCACCACTCCGCCCTGGGGCAGGGACCGGGGAAACGAGAGCTTGATGGCCCGCAGGCTGTCGATCTCGAAGCGTCGAACCTGGCTGGGC
>Ga0302157_10007281_pt1 | contig 11186 bp, 11 predicted proteins | sample I_Bog_N3_3_FD_193502 | JGI IMG/M metagenome (GOLD analysis project Ga0302157, IMG submission 193502) | Peat permafrost microbial communities from Stordalen Mire near Abisko, Sweden - I_Bog_N3_3 | ecosystem: Environmental > Terrestrial > Soil > Wetlands > Peat | place: Sweden: Abisko, Stordalen...
ACCTGGGCGACCTCCGGCGAAACGACAACCGCACTCTCGAACGGCCCTGGCAGGGTTACGGTCCTGGCGCCGCCGATTGGCAGATAGATGGACTCGGCCATCCCGGCGGCAAGGTGGGCTGGCCGCTCCCGGGCCGCCGGGATGGCGGCGGAGGCTGGCGCCTGGACGTCATTCACTTTGAGCTGGTCCAGGATGTCGCGGGCCTGCCGGTCAAAGGCGGATTCCCCGGGTCCGGACGGCGTGGCCTGGGCTGGCGGCGGCCCGTCGGCCAAGGCGACCGACGGGAGGAGGAATATCCAGGCAGCAAGGAAACGGAATGCGCGGATCTTCATCGGCCTGTTCCTCCGGACGGCCCGGCACCGCGGCGCCTGGTCGGGCCTGCATAGGCGTCTTCGTCGTCGCCTGGCGGGACAGCCTGCGCCTGCGCCTTCGGCTCCGCGCTGTCCGGCACCGCCGGAACGGCTCCCGGCTGCTGCTGGCCGGGCGGCGTGGCGGCGGCCCCGGGCAGCGGCGCTGTTTCCGGGCCGCTGACGCCAGGGTAGGGAACGGGTGGCAAGGACGGGGATCCGGGCTGCCCGCCGCCGACAGGCGGCACCGCCCTGCCGTTGACGATGGGCACGAAGGTGGGGACTGTCCCATTGTAGATCACGACGCCGCCGGGTGCTGCCGCGGGGGCCTCACCCCGCGGCGCGGTGGCGGGCGGCGGGGCAGGCGGCGGGGCAGGCGGAGGAGGGGGCGGCGCGGGGGGCTTGGGGATGAAAAACGGGTTTTCCGTGGCACCGGCCTTCGCGGGCGTTGTCCCCATTTCCGCAGCCCGGACATTGACCATGATGGCCTGGTCGGTGGCGAAGAGCAGTCCGTCGCGCGGCTGGTCATCGCCACCGGACAGGGGTCGGAGGGCCAGGGTGAAGCGTCCCATGCGCGCTGCGGTCACCAGCAGCTCAGCCTGCTCACGGGTGACCTCCAGCGTCACGTTTCCCGGCGGCGGGGTGTCCGGCGCCGGGTTGGTGGCAAGCCGGCGGTCGGCGGCCATGACCCTGACGTTGGTCATTATCGTCTCTGTTGCCACCCTTGGCAGGCGCCTTCCGGTGACGGGGTTGGCCTTGTCGGTGAAATCATATGTCAGGTCGGATGTCAGCATGATGTCCACGCGGTCTCCCGGCTGGATCATGCCGCCGGCGCCGCTGGTGGGATCCACGGGTATGGTCAGGGAGCGGCTCCCGGGCGGAAGCACAAGGGCCAGCGTGGACCCGACCCCAGGCTGCACGACCTTGTCGCCGGTCAGGATCTCCCCTTTGAGGAGCGCCACGCGGGCGATTGCCCCCTCAAACGGCTTCTGCGCCGCTGCCTGGCCTGCATAGGCTGACACGGCGGCGCCAGCCGACCCCACGCCGTTCGCCGCGGATGCCGGCCATTGCTGCCACTCAAGGAGTGCGGCACCGAGCGGCTGGCCGACGTCAACCGGAGATGCCGCCACCAGCACGCCGAGGGTCTCCACCCGGATCGGCTGGCTCACGGCAGCGGCGGCGGCCTGCTCGGTCCGGGCCGAATCGAGGTAGCCGTTGATCAGCACGCCCGTGACAGCTGCAGCGGCTGCTGCGGCAACGCCGACGACGACAAAGGATGACCGCATCGCTGGACGTGCTCCCTGGGGGGCCGGACCGCGCGGGTGGCGCTGTCCGGCCGGTGTGCGGCAGGGGGATTTTCCCTTGCCGTATTGAAGATCCTAGGAGCGCATCGCCGCGTCAAGGATTACAACAATGCCGCCAATGGCGATGGCGACGCCGTAAGGCACGCCGGAGGCGCCAAGGACCGGCCCTGCCCAGGCGCTGCGCCGCAGCGGGCTGTCTGCCGGGACGAGGCGTCGCGCCACCAGCAGCGCGACGCACTCCGCCCCTCCCGCCAGCGCGGTGACCAGGACCATGTGGGGAAGGGCCTCCAGTCCGGCCCAGGGTGCCAGCACGGACAGCAGCTTCCAGTCTCCCCCGCCGAACCGGAGCCATTTTACCGTGCGCCCGAGGTGCCATTGGATCCCGGCCAGGACGGCCACCAGGGCAAATGCCGCAGATGCCGACTGGAGCCCGGGAACCGGACCACCTGTGGCCCAGGCGGCGGGCCACAACAGAAGAATTGCGAGGCTGATGGGATTCGGGATCAGGAAGACGCGGATGTCGATCAGAGCCACGGCGAGCAGCAGGAGAGCGGCTGCGAGCAGCGGCAGGCTTTGCATAAGGCTCACCGTGGCCCCCTGTTTTTTGCCGGCGTCCAGATTGTGCCGATGCGGACAAGCGTAGCTCCCGCAGCGCCCGCCTCCAAGGAAAAAGCCAAGGCCGTCAGGGGGCAGGAACAACAATGGAGCGGGGCCGCCAATCCGCAGCCCCGCTCCATTGTTGTCTTCGGCGTTTGCGCTCAGATCGCGTTGGCGATCGCCGAGAAGGTCGCCTGGAGATTGCTGCCGAGGGTTTGCACGACCAGCAGGATGACGACCGCGATCGCAGCGGCAATCAGGCCGTATTCGATGGCGGTGGCGCCGGTTTCGTCCTTGCGGACGAGGTTGTGGATATGCTTCATGGAGGTCGCCTTTTCCGGTGGTTGGCGGAGCTTGCGGTAGCCGCCGGTCCGCCGGTGCCCGCCAGGCAAGGAAATCCGCCCGTGCGGCAGGCAGATCATCATGGCGACGGCGCGAACGGCACGGGAGCCCGCAGGCTTCCTGACGTGGTCGTGGAGTTTGCCGTCGGCTGTACACTCCTGCGGTCGGAATCAGAGCGCGGGGAAGCCGTGTGGCTTCCCCGCGCTCCGCCTGGTAGGCCCAGTCTCAGATCGCGCTGGCGATCGTCGAGAAGGTCGTCTTCAGGTTCGAGCCGAGGGTCTGCACGACCAGGAGAATGACGACCGCGATCGCCGCGGCAATCAGGCCGTACTCGATTGCGGTTGCGCCGACTTCGTCCTTGCGGACCGCTGCCAGAAGCTGCTTCATGGGATGTCACCTTGCTTGGGTGGTTGTGGGGTTTGCAGGAACCCCTGCTCCTGGCGGCTCCTGCTTGTTAAGGAATACAGAAGGCGGGCCGGGGAATCAACGGCTTTCGTGAAGAAAAATGCATCCAGACCAAGGGCTTAGCCAAATTGGTTGACAGGATGGCCTTGCCGGGCCAAAGGATAGGCGGCGGCCTGTAAACGAATTTTTTTTGGAGATGCCACATGGAGCGGGTTCTTTTCGGGGTTGCGGCGCTGGCTGTTTGCCTTGCGGCTGCGGGGTGCGCGTCCGACGGCGGCGACGGGATGTCATCCGGCCTCGTCCGGGCCGCATCGGTCTCCGGTGACGCGGCCTCCGCGGCCGGAGAGGAGGGTGCGGCGGCCGCGCTTTATGAGCGGGCATGGAAAGCCGATCCGTCCGTTTCCGTCGGCGTGCGCTGGGGCCGGGCGCTCAGGCAGGCCGGCGATCCCAAGGCCGCAACCCTGGCCATGCAGGAAGTCACCCGGCGTTTTCCTTCCGACGCCGCCGGGCTGACCGAGCTGGGCCGCTGCGCGATGGCGGGCGGCTACACGTCCGAGGCAACAGCCGCCTTCTCGGGGGCGGTGGCCGCCCGCGGCGCCGGCTGGGCGACCTTCATGGCGAACGGCGCGTTCCTGGCAGGGCAGGGCAGGGACGCCGACGCGGAGGCATCGTTCCGGACCGCCGGGGCGGACGCGCGGAGCGGCACGGAGCGCTATTCGGCGCTGGCCAACCTGGCCATGCTGAAGGCGCAGCGGGGCGACCTGCGCGGCGGGCTGGCTGACATGCAGGCAATCGCCGCGCATCCCGACGCGGCACCCAAAGTGCAAGCCGATCTCGCGCTGCTCTATGGACTGTCCGGCGACCGGGCCGGGTTTGCGCACGCCGCGCAGCAGGCCATGCTGCCTCCGGAGGAGGTGGAGCAGGTCGGCCGCTGGCTCGAGGGCACGGACGGCGGCGACGCGGCTCCCCGCCATCGCGCACGGTGACCGCAGCCAGGGAGATGGACGTCCGGTGAAACGGGGAGGGGACCCATCCATGATGGGTCGCCTGCGCCACGCATCAGGTCAGCTTTCCTTGCAGCCTTCGGGGTGGCCGCCGGAACTGCCCCGGTGCGTGGCAGTTGCCAGCATCCCGGCGCCATCCGTCCCCAAGCCTGGCTGGCGAACCGCAGCACCCGGCTGGGAATGCCCGGCGCCATGGACCCTTCCCCGTTCCGCATGCCGGGGAGGTGGGTTCATGGCCGTGCCGCCTCCACGAGCCACATGCCATAATCGACGCAAGGGTCCGCTGGCGGCGTCCTCGTGCCATCAAGGGCAACCGCGTCAAACCACGCCAGCAGGCGCCGCTGGGAGGCTCCTGCGTCCTGGAATTCTCCGGGAAGGGCTGCCGCCCAGCCCGGAGTCAGCTGGTCGAGGGCGTCCGCGCGCCTGGCGCGCTCCTCCGTGTCCGGCGGATCCGCGCGGCCCGCCCACGCCGGCAGCCGGAGCGCGAAAACCTGCCAGGCGCTGCGGGGATGCGCCGCCAGGTCGATGTCCCCCGTCTCTATTCCCAGCACGAACGCGGCTTCGGCCTGGACGAGGTCATCGCTCGACAGGCCATTCTCCGCGGCGGCCCGCAGCACCGCCAGCATCAGGGACGGCCGCCGTGCCCGGACCGCGCATGCCTGGCGCGACCTGGAGCGCGCGACGCGCTCGCGCCACTCCGACTCGCGGGCGCGCGCCGCGAGCTGTGCCATCTGGGCCCGCGCCATGCCGTTGACGGAGCGTCCGAACTCCCGGTCGGCGAAACGCAGCCATAGCGGCCGCCAGTGCTGGTCGTCGACCCGTCCGTCGAGAATCTCGTCCCCGGACAGCAGGTGGAAGGCGGATGCGGCATAGACCGGATCGGCGAGCCCCTCGGCGGCGAAGGTGTCCATCACGCCGCGGAACAGCTTCGCCGGATCCCGGCGGGCGGCAACCAGCCAGGTTTCCGCGAGCACCGCGATGCGGTCGTTGTCGCTGCCGCGCATGCGACGCGCCCAGGCCACCTCCTGGCGCCAGCGCACCCTGGAGAACAGCAGGGCGGCTTCCTCGCCGTGGGCGGCGCGTGCAGTGTCGTGGGCGCGGCAGCTCACATGGTAAGGGTCAGCCAGCCGTTCCTCCGTCCATGAAAGGAACGCGCCGTCGGGATCCCTGGCCACCGAGCGGAACCACGCGGTGCTGACCGTCATGACCGTGTCATTGACCCATTCGCGGTAAAGCCGCTGCGCGGCATCCGGATCCCGGACGCCGTGGGAAGCCGCCGCCACGGCGGCCGCTTCCATGCTGGCGGGGACGACCGCAAGCGCGCGCAGTGCCCTGGCGATGAGCGGGGCGGCCCTCACCGTGCGCCCTCCCACTGCTCGACCAGGGCCGATATGGTGTCGTCATCCAACACCTTCAGCTCCGCGCCGGCCAGCTTGGCAAGCCGGATTTCGAGCCATGTCATGAACGCCTGATCCGGCTTGGGCACCCGGCGTCCCCGCATCCGCTCGCGCCACTCCTCCAGATGGGCGTCCAGGCTGCCGGTGTCGCCCACCGCCTCGGCGGCGGCGCGCATCGTTTCCGCGCTGACGCCCAGCGGGTCGCGCTCGGCGTCGGTCGTGCCCTGGAGGAGGTCGATGGTGTCAGGATCGCGCCATCCCGGCCCGCCGCGGCGTGCCGGCGCGGATGCCTCGGTCAGGCCGCGCAGTGTCCGCGGACCCTTGGGCATGGCGCTGAAGCGCAGCGCGACCACACGCCCCCCCTTGCCGGACCGGACGTCCTCGACGTCCACCGAAAACGGCGCGACCTCGTTGACCTCGTCCACGGCCATGGCGATCACCCTGCGGCGCAGGTTGTCGTAGCGGTTGTAACCGCTGCCGACGGCCATGACCTCCCGGAAGGCATCTATGGTCGTCTCCCAGTAGGGGAACCGCTTGTTCAGCTGGAGTGCCATGATCTCGTAGAGCCTGGCCGCATAGGCGGACTTGAACCGGCGGACAGCGCTCAGCGACAGGGTGGCGAAAACCTTGGGATTGTGCAGGAAGCGCAGCAGCAGCGCGTCGAACGCGAACTCGACCCAGCCGTCCGGCGCCCGCGCCACATCGTAGGACAGGTAGCGCGCCTGGGATGAGTGGTGCACGCCGGTGTCGTCCACGTAGTCAATGAGGATATTGACGCTGCCCAGGCGGGACAGGCTTTCGTGCAGCCTGTCGGTGGAGGAGTGCCCGAGGTAATCGAGGACGTCCGCGACGGGCACGCGGTTGATCTCGTCCCGCCCCCGCTGCAGCTGGCCGTAGGCGCGGTTCAGCAGGTAGTTGAAGGTCTTCCGGTCGATCAGCTCGAGATCGCCCTGCTCCCTGGCAAGGATAATCTGCGCCGCCTTGTTCAGGTCGCCGCGCCCGGCCTGGCGGAACACCGCCCTGGCTCCTGTTGTTTCCGACATGGCTGCGTTCTCCTCCCCCGTCCGCGGGTTGCCTTGGATTGGCCGGGAGGCGGACAGGATAACACCGGGGGCCGCACCAAGGTCAACTCCGAACTCCGCACCGCCCGATGTTTTCTTTGTAGTGAACTTTCACGCGATCCGTAGGGGCCGCCGGGCGTGGCGGATTCGTTACCGGCGCGATTCGTAGTGAAGTTCCGCGCGATTCGTAGTGATAATGGCACGTAACGCATTGATTCAGCGTGGTGATTCCGGCCGGAATCTAGAAGAGAAGGCAATGCGGCCAGCGGGGCACGGGACGTCCGATTAAACCTTTGACAGGTCTCCTCCGGGGCAGGGATAATCCCGGGCATCGTAAAGGATTCCCGGGAAAATGGCGGACACCACCGACCAAAGCCGGTCCGCGGGCCAGACAGGCGCTTCCGGGCGGGAAGCCGTCTCCGGCCTGGTGAAGTGGTTCGACGCGGCCCGCGGGTTCGGGTTTCTCCTTGTGGGGGAGCGGGGGCAGGATGCCTTCCTCCATGCCAGCGTGCTGGCACGCGCGGGCGAGTCCGCTCCCGGCAAGGGTGACCGGGTGTCCTGCCTGCTGGCGGGCGGCGGAGGCAGGCTGTCCGTTGCAGCGGTTCTGCGGGTCGAGCGCGCCGCGGACGGGGAGGGTGCCCCGGGCGCGCGCCGCGGTACGGTCAAGTTCTACGACCAGTCGCGCGGCTACGGGTTTATCTCCATGGCGAGCGGAGTGGACGTTTTTGTCGGCGCGAAGACGCTGCGCCGGCTTGGGCTGACCCCGCTTCGCGAAGGGCAGGCTGTGCTGGTGACGGTTTCCGGCGGCCAGGACGGGCACCCCGTGGCAGAGTTGTTGAGTTTCATGCCGCAGGCGGCCATTCTGGCCGGGTAGTCCGGAAACTTGCGGGATGGCTCTGGCCGGCGAAGGACGGCCGCGGTTCTGTTTGCGGCCTGGACCGGCGGCGTCCATCACGGTGCCTGGAGGCAGATCCGTGCGCTGTCCCCGGGGCGCCGAGGCGGGCACGTCCGCGGTGCGTTCAGCGTCCGCCAGGCGCCCAGATCCCCCGTCCATCCGCCCGTGCCTCGTCCATCCGTCCGGTCATGTCCGGCGACACGGTCAGGGCCATGCCATCGGCGATGACCGCCGTGGACAGGTTGTCGCGGCCTGCGATGCACGTCGCCTCGGGCGGAGATCCGGCGGCGGTGACGGTGCAGATGACATCATGGCCGGATACGAGACGCTCCAGGTCCTGCCGTGCCGCCTCGCCGCACCGCCAAACGGTCGCGCCTGAGCGGCATACGGACCCGATGCCAGGCGCGCGGATGCCGGCCAGGTGCACCGGCTCGCCGCTGAAGGAAAGCGTATCGCCGGCCTGTGCCCGCGGATATCCCTGCAGCCTTTTCCCCGGCGTGAGTCCGCGGGGCGCGGCAGATACGGCGGGCGCCGCGACGGCCTCCTTCTTGCTGTCATCTTTCCTTGCCGCGGCCTTCTTTTCGGCCGCATCATCGCCCGGCTGCTGCGCTCCGCCCAGCGGGGCCCACAGGGAGCCGCTGCGCTGGCCCGAAGTTCCGTAGCCAGGAGCGGACGCGCCAGAAGAATACGGCGTGGTATTGGATGTGGCTCCGAACCGTCCGTAGCCGGTGGCGGACCCGCCATAGGTGCCGTAGGTGCCAACGGTGGCGGCCGGGGCCGGAGAGGTCTGGGGCGTGGATTCCGACCCGGCCGGGGGCGTCCCTGCCCAGCCCTGCGCGTCGGCCGCTGCGGGCAGGAGCATTGTGGATGCGGTGGCCAGGATTGCGGCCGCGAGGGCGGCCGGATTGGAGCGTCGGGTCGGCATCGGATTCCTCCCGGCGCCAGGCGCGCCGCCACTCAAGGATAGACTGTTTGGCCTCCGGCGATCAAACGTGGTGTGGGGAGCCCGGCCGGGCGGCCGATCCGCCGCTTCCCCGACGGGGCCGCCGGAGACCCGTTGCCGCCCGGTCCGGAAGAAAACCCCCTGCCGCGCCGCATTTGCCCTATGGTTTTCAGGAAGGACAGAGACAAGGCGGCGATCCCCATGCGGGCAATCATCGATCCGTGCGAGGGCACGGCGCGGGCGGCACCACACGATTCGGGTCCAGGCATTCCGGTCCGGGGTGCCGCCGTTCCGCCGGGTCGCGTTCCGTCCCAGCGGCACGGGCGGCACGGCGGCAATGAAATGCTTGTGGCCACCTACAACGTGCACAAGTGCCAGGGGGCGGCTGGCCGCTTCGATCCGCAGCGCATCGCGGCGGTGATTGCGGAAATCCAGGCTGACGTGGTGGCCGTGCAGGAGGCCGACCAGCGTTTTGGCGCCAGGCTCGGCCTGCTTGACGAGGCGGATATAGCCAGGCGCGCGGGCATGCGTCTGCTTTGCCAGTCGGACAGGCCGGGAGGGCACGGCTGGCACGGCAACGCAATCCTGGTCCGCGAAGAGCCGCTGGCGTACGAACGCAGACGGCTGGATCTGCCGGGGCTTGAGCCGCGTGGCGCGGTCGTCGCGGATCTTGACATGGGGAAGGGGCGGTTCCGCATCGTTGCCGCCCATCTCGGTCTGCTCGGCCACAGCCGGGTCCGGCAGGCGGCGGCGATCCTCGGGGCGCTGGCCGAGGCTGACCCGTTGCCGACCATCCTGCTCGGCGACCTCAATGAATGGCGGGCAGGGGCTTCCGCGCTCGGCGTCCTCGAGCCATTGTTCGGGCGGATGGCGGGCACGCCGACGTTTCCTGCCAGGCTGCCAATTTTGCCGCTCGACCGGATCCTCGGCTGGCCGGAGGGCGTGGCCGGACAGCCGGAGGCGCACAACACCCCGCTGGCACGGGGCGCGTCCGACCACCTGCCGCTGAAGGCTGTGGTGCGTTTGCCGTCCGGCGGACGGGGACGGCTTCCCGACAACCGGCGCGCCGCCATTTCCGTTGCCACTGCCCAGGCAGCCTAGCGTTTTCAGGATCGCCCGGGGTTGCCCTGGAGCAAGGGCCGTGGCGGTTTTCCACCGCCGCCCCGCACCGTCGGTAACCATCCGTTAGGCGGCCCGGCATACAACACCCCTGAATGCCGGGCAGCATTTTGGGAAGGTTTGCAATGGGGATCCTCGGACGCATCAGGCTTGGCAAAAAAATGGCCATGCTGCTTGGACTGCTGGGCATGGCGATGGTCGTCATCGCCGGCATCGGAGCCGTCACCCTGCGCCACCGCATGCTGGATGACCGCGTCGACAAGCTCCGCGCGATGGTCAGTTCCACGGTCGCAACCGCCAGCGCGCTCGAGAAGCGGGTCGGTGCGCAGGAACTCAGCCGCGACCAGGCGCAGGATCTCTTCCACAGGGACATTCGCGCCATCCGCTTCGACGGCGGGACAGGCTACATGTCCGTCGTGGACAGGCGCACCGACAATGTCATCATGCATGGCGCGAACCCGGCGGCGGAAGGCAAGCCGAGCATCTCGAAGACGATTGCCGAATCCGTCCAGTCCTCCGATGAGGGGCTGACCAGCTATATGTACCCGAAGCCGGGACAGAAGGAGCCGTTGCCGAAAGTCACGGCAGTTGGGCGGTTCCAGCCCTGGGACATGGTGATCTACACCGGTGCCTACACGGACGATCTGGACGCATCCTTCAGATCGTCGATGCTGGCGACAGGGATTGCGGGCTGCGCGGTCATGCTGTTGACGATGCTCGCCGCATGGCTGATAAGCCGTGACATCACGGTCTCGCTCCGGAGCCTCATGGCTGCGATGGGGCGGCTGGCAAGTGGCGATCTCACGGCGGAGGTCCCGGGAAGCGGGCGGCGCGACGAGGTCGGCGACATGGCAAACGCGGTCCTGGTGTTCAAGGAGCACATGACTGCGGAGGACCGCCTTGTGGCGACGCAGGCGGTTGAGCGCGAGCGCGCCGAAGGCGAAAAGCGGTCGGCGCTGACCGCCATGGCCGACAAGATCGAGACTGAGACCGGGTCAGCGCTGGAGCATATGCGCGGGCTGACCTCTGCCATGACAACGGCGGCCGATGCGATGAGCGCCTCTGCCGGCCGCACCGGCAGCGCCGCCGGGACAGCCGCCAGCGCAGCCGGGCAGGCAACGGCCACGGCCCAGTCGGTCGCAGGAGCGGCCGAACAGCTCAGCGCCTCGATCCGGGAGATCAGCAGCCAGATGGCCCAGTCCACCGCAGTGGCATGCCGGGCCGCCGCAGCCGGCAGCGAGACGCGGGCCACGATTGAAGCCCTCAGCCAGGAGGTCGAGCGCATCGGCGCGGTTGCCGACATGATCGGGGAGATTGCCAGCAAGACCAACCTTCTGGCGCTGAACGCCACCATTGAAGCGGCGCGTGCGGGCAATGCCGGGAAGGGCTTTGCTGTGGTCGCTTCCGAGGTGAAGGCCCTCGCCACCCAAACCGCCCGCTCGACACAGGAGATCGGCCGCCACATCGGCCAGGTGCGCGCGGCCACAGTGGCCGCGGTTGCCGCTGTGGCGAGGATTGAGCAGACCATCACGGAGGTCAGCGCGATCGCCGGTTCGGTGGCGGCGGCGGTTGAGGAGCAGGGGACGGCAACAGCTGAAATCGCGCGCAACGTCACCGAGACTGCGATGGCTGCCCGCGAGATGACCAGCCGCACCGAAGAGGTTTCGGCCGAGGCGGGCGAGACCGGCCGCCAGGCGTCAGGGGTGCGTGAGAATGCGGCCGGCCTGGACGGCGCGATGGAGGAATTGCGCCACTCGGTGATCCGCGCCGTC
>Ga0302157_10007283_pt1 | contig 11185 bp, 9 predicted proteins | sample I_Bog_N3_3_FD_193502 | JGI IMG/M metagenome (GOLD analysis project Ga0302157, IMG submission 193502) | Peat permafrost microbial communities from Stordalen Mire near Abisko, Sweden - I_Bog_N3_3 | ecosystem: Environmental > Terrestrial > Soil > Wetlands > Peat | place: Sweden: Abisko, Stordalen...
CTGGCCCGAAACAGCGGGCCGGCCCCCCGGCCCGACGATCTGGGCCGGGGGGACATCGAGGCGTTCCTGGCCCGCTTGGGCCGCCTGGAGACGGCGGGCACGCTGTCGAGATTGACCCGGGCCCGGGTAGTGGACGTCTTGGCCGGGTTCTTCAGGGACTGCCGGGCTGTCGGTCTCACCCACCCCGGCCAGTCGCTCGCCGGGCTCCGAGACGACATCGTGTTCCGCCGGTCCGATCACCTCTCGCCGCCTCGCCGCGACGACGGGCCCGGCCGTGCCATCCCCGCCGACGTGATGGCCCAGCTGCTAAGCGAGCAGAGCCTGGCCGTCCTGGAGGGGCAATCAGGGACCAGTTGCCGGGCCGCGGTCGAGTTGCAGGCCGGGGTCGGCCGACGCACCGCCGAGCTGTGCGCGCTCGCGTTCGATTGCTTGGACTACGACACCCACACGGCGCCGACAACGTGGTGCACCGGACCCCGGTGCTCGTCCACGACATGCCCAAAGTCGGCAAGATCGGTTGCCGGCTCCCCGTTCACGACCGGGAGGCCAACATCATCCGCGCCCAACAAGGGCGGGTGCGGGCCCTGTTCCCCGACACGCCTACCGCCGCGCTGGTGTTGTTCCCCGCTACCCGGAACAACCCCGACGGCACCACCGCGATCAGCACCAGCCGGCTGCAGCGAGCAGTGGACCGATGGGCGACGGCCATCCCGGATCTCGACTGCGTCGACCCTGACGACCCACAGCGTTCGTTCCCGTTCCCCCGAGACGCGGTGTTCCCCTACGCGTGGCGTCACTCCTTCGCGCAACGCCACGCCGACTCGGGCACACCGGTGGACACCCTCAAGGACCTTCTCGGTCACGACACGGTGCGATCCACCCTCGGCTATTACCGGGTCACCGCCAAACGCAAACGCGACGCCCAGGACCGTCTCGGTCCTCTTCAACTCGACGCCGCTGGGCGGCTGGTGCGACCAGGCACTATCGCGCTCGGCGAAGCCGACGCCCTGCGGGAACAGATCGGCCAAGTGGCCGTGCCGTTCGGGATCTGCACCGAACCGACCAACGTGGCCGCCGCCGGTCGTTCCTGCCCGTTCCGGCACCGCTGCACCGGATGCGAGTACTTCCGCACCGATCCGTCCTACCAGTCCGAGCTGCGCTCCTACCTGGCCCAGCTCCTCGCCGACCGGGAACGCCTGGCCACCGCGCTGCCCGCTCTGGCCGAATGGGCACGACGCGACGCCGCCCCTTCCGACGATGAGATCGACGCTGTCCGCCGGCTGGTCCGAGCGAACCACGACGCGGTGGCCTCCCTCGACGACGACGACCGCAGCGCCGTGGAAGCAGCCATCGCCACCATCCGCACCGGCCGAGCGCATCTCGATGTCACCTTTCCCGTCGAGCTGCGCGGCCTCACCCGCCAGGTCGGACCGATCCTCTTCCCCACCATCGAACGCGCCGTGCGGCGACCGGGCGACCATGACTGACCACGCAGCGCGTCTCGGCGTACTGCGCCGCCTCGACTCGAAGCGCAAAGCAGCCCAGACGCTGGCCGCCCTCGACACCATGATCGGCTCCGGGCACCCCGTCAACACCGCAGCACTGGCCCGCAACGCCGGCGTGAGCCGTCGGTTCATCTACGACCACCCCGAACTGCGAGCCGAGGCAGAACGCTGTGCCCTCGGAACACTCCACGTCGTCTCCGGCGCGTTGGCCGCGAGCGCCCGGGTCACCACCGCTTCGCTCCGAGCCGACCTGGCCAACGCCCAGGCCGCCCACTACCACCTCGAGGTTGAACACGCCGCCCTGCGCCGCCGTCTCGCCCTGACCCTGGGGCAGGAACTCACCGCAGAGATGACCGGCCCCCGAAGCGTCGAGACCGACCGGCTGACCAACGCACGCAACGACGAGCTCGAACAACAACTCTTCGAGACCCGCGAACATCTCGCAGGGCGGACCGAGGAACTCGACGCAGCCCGCCAGATCAACCGAGAGCTCATGGCCCGACTCAACCGGGAACAGAAATGACCCCGTGGCGACCGGCCGCACCCGATCAACCCGAGTTGATCGGTATCGGTCCGGGGGCGTGGGTTCACCGCTGATGGCGGGCCGCTCCCCGATCGACAACGTCGCCGCCCTGTCGGCGCAGATCGCCGATCTCGAAACAGACCGGGAGACCGCCATCGCGCTCGCCGTCGCCGACGGTGCGATCTGGGCCGATATTGGCCACGCCCTCGGAGTGACCGCCCAAGCGGCCCACAAGCGTTACCGGTGGCTCCACCACAGTCCCGCCACCGGGGAGACCTGGCATGAGCCGCCCCTGCTGCGACTGCACCGCCAGCGACCCGAGCGGAACCCACCACACCAACCTTGACACGCCGTGTCGCCCGAAGACCAGGGACCGGTCACCAACCGAAACGCGCGCCCGGGACATCCTCCCAGCCCGTGACGCTCAGCTGTGCGCCACGTCAAATTGCAGCTCAACGAGCATGAACCACAGGCTGATCCCCTGAAAAGGCCATAAGTCCCATGACCGCAAATTCGATGGCTACAAAGCGCACTTTTCCGTGGGCCCGGGTTCGGAGATCATCGACGAGGTGACCGTCACCGCCGGCAACGTCCATGACGCCGCGGCGGTCGACGACCTGCTGGCCGGCCACGCCGATGATGAACACAAGCCGACGGTGATGGGCGACTGCGCGTATGGGAACGCGGACACCCTCGCCAAGTTGGCGGACGCCGGCTACGACGATGTGAAAGCCCGGGTCGCTCCCGCCCGGGGCCGTGATGGCCGTTACGGCAAAGACGACTTCGACGTTGACCTGCACGCGAGCACGGTGACCTGTCCCGCCGGTCACGTCGTAGACATCCGTTTCGGTAAGGACGGCTCTGGGAGGGCCGGCTTCGACGGCCACTGCGGCGGTTGCCCACTGCGAGCAGCTTGCACCACATCGACCGACGGGCGGACCGTGACCGTCCACCCGAGAGAAGCCGTTCTCCAGGCTCACAAGGCGGCCCAGGCCGACCCGGCATGGCAGGACGCCTACACAGGCACCCGGCCGAAGGTGGAACGCAAGATCGCCCATTACGTACGCGTGGCCTGGGGTGGCCGCAAAGCCCGCGTCCGGGGCAAGGAACGGGTTGCCACCGATGTCGACACCCGCGCCGCCGCGGTCATGCTCGAAGAGCTTCTCGCCCGGGAGCACTTCGTCGGGGTGAGGAACCTTATTCATGTGCGCCCCGACGCCGACTGGGTGTTGAGCGCTACCGTAGACACGAGCCTGGGCCTGCTGGAACATGCCGAGATCCCGTTCGACCTTGTCTCTGTGCTCCCCCGGCACCTCGAACATGTGGCGGTCCTCTGTGAGCGCCACCCCGGGCTGCGGATTGTGATCGACCATCTGTCCAAACCCCCAATCGGCCGCTCCGACCGTGAGCCCTGGGCCAGCTTGCTGGCCCAGGCCGCCGAGTTCCCCAATGTTTACGCCAAGGTGTCCGGCCTCTACCCAGGAGGCGACGACCCGCGCCGGTGGTCTGTCGAAGACATACGCCCCATCGTGCACTACGCCGTCGAGCTGTTCGGCACCGAGCGTCTTATGTTCGGCAGCGATTGGCCCATCTGCGAGGTCGCCGGTGGCTACGGGGCGGTCGTGGGCGCGTTGTTCGACATCTTTGAGGACTTCGCAGGGCCGGAGCGCGCCGCTCTCCTTGGGGGCACGGCTTCGTCGGTCTACGGCCTGGGGGTGCAGGCGCCATGATCGACCTGTTCGGGCCGGTTTCCCGGGCTTGCCGGATCCACGTTCCGCCTGACCAGCGCAAGGGCATTGCCATCGTCGGCGCCGGCGTCATCGTGGACGTAGCCCACCTCCCCGCCTATCGGCGTGGTGGTCTCCGGATCATCGGCATCACCGACCTTGACCACGACCGGGCGCGAGCCGTCGCCGAGCGCCACGGCGACGACCGCGTCTACAGAGACCTCGACCACCTGCTCGCCGACGACGACGTCGAAGTGGTGGACGTGGCGGTACCGCCGAGGGCGCAGCCCGGTATCGCCCGCCAGGTCCTGGTGGCCCGACGTCACATGCTGGGCCAGAAGCCTTTCGCGCTGAGCTCGGCCACCGCTTTAGAGCTCGCTGACCTCGCCGAGGAAAACGATGTCTTCCTCGCCGTCAACCAGCAGATGCGCTTCGATGAAGGACCGGCCGCCGCGCACCACATAATGGAGCTCGGTTGGCTGGGAGAGATCACCAGTTTGGAGATCAAGGTCGATATCTGGAGCGAATGGGCGGACTGGCCCTGGATGCTCGAGCTCGACGAGCTCGAAGTGTGGTACCACTCGGTCCATTATCACGACCTCGTGCGCTGGTTCCTAGGAGAACCGGACAGCGTGTACTGCGTGGCCGGCCGGACGCCGGGCCAAGCGCCACGCGCCGAGACGAGGACGATGACCATCTACTCGTTTGCTGGCGGGGCCCGCGCCCTCGTGACCTCGAACCATGAGAACTCCTGGGGTGACGCGTCAGCGACCTTCCGCGTCCAGGGCAACCACGGCGCCGTACGCGGGACCTTGGGGATGCTTTACGACTACCCGACCGGGCGACCGGACACCCTGGAAGTTACCAGCGACCTCGTGCCTACCGATGGGTGGGTGCCGTACCCGGTGACCACGCGGTGGCTGCCGGACGCCTTCTTGGGCCCGATGGCCTCCCTCCTCGCCGCCGCCTGTGGGGGCCCGGCGCCGCTCACATCCGTGCGCGACAACACAAAGACGCTCGCCCTGGTCGAGACGATCTACCGTTCCGTCCGAAGCGGGTGTGCCGAGGCTCCGGCCCCGAACGGATAGCGGCCTCGGCCGGCCGGAAGCACGCCTCAGCCGCGCCGGAAGGCGATCGGGCCGGCCGTGGCCTACACGTCTAGGCCGTACTGGTCGAAGCGGACTTTGTCCCGGTCGGCCCCGGCCACCATTTCCTCTATGAAGCGGCCCTCGTCCTCGGGCAGGTCCTCGGCTTGGGCCGACAGCCGGTCCAGCCAGTTGGCCTCCGGTTTGCTGAGCGAGAACTCCTTTTCGGCATGGCCCTGGCGCAGGGCCTCCAGTACGGCCAGGGCCGCCCTCCGGGTGCGCAGGTAGGCGGTGGGCTCGGCCACGATGGCGGCCGCCAACTTCAAGACCACGTCGGGGCGCAGTACGTAGGCCTGGGGGTCCTTGTCCATGTCGCTGCCCACCAACCAGTCCCTCAGCGTCGTGGCCCCGCCGGCCTGGGCCGCCTGGTTGAGCAACCGGGTGGCATAGGCCAGCTGCTCCATGGACACCGTCGGGGCCATCCCGCCCAGGAGCTTGATGTTCTGCACCGACTCGTTGCTCCACAGGTCGGCGGTGGCCTTGGCGATGTTGCCCAGCGGGGACAGGTGGGCACAGGCGGCCTCGGCCCCCTCCATGGCCATGGGGTGGCCGGTTATGGCCTTTAGGTACACGTTCTCATAGGCGCAGTCCTTGCCCGGGCCCAGCGCGCCGCGTTCGTAGGCCACCAGGCTGCGGGGCACGGTCATGACCCGCACCACCGCCGCCCACACCTTGGGGATGTGGCGGGTGTCGGCCAGGGCCATGGCCGTATTGCCGAACCCGCAGGCACTGTCGCCCGCGGCCAGGGCCCCGTGGCCGGCGGCCACGCCCACGATCATGTCCCACAGGTAGCCCATGTCCCGGGCGGCCAGCACGCCCAGGGCGAACACCGACCCGGCCAGGTCGGCGTTCAACAAGGCGTCGTCGTGCAGCTCCTTGCCCCCCGTGCTCTCTATCGACAACAGGTCGGCGCCGGCCTGCGCGCACAGTTCGAAGCTGGAGACCATCCGGTCCCACTTGTCACCTTCGCGCAGCACCGGGGGGCGCACGAACTCGCGGATGTCGTTGGGCGTCACCCGCAGGGCGTTGGCCAGCCCGTCACTGGCGGCGTAGCGGTCCAGCGTCTGGCGCAGCAGCGCGGTCACCTCGGCGCCCCATTCGGGCTCAAGGGTGAGGTCGGGCAGCAGCTCGAACTCCACCACCAGGCCGGGCACCTGCAGGGCCACGGCCCGGGCGCACGCCTGGTCGATCATCCCGGTGTACTCCCGGCGCACGTCGACCATGGTGCCGGCGTCTATGTGCATGGGCGGCAGGGTGAAGTTGAGCTCGGGGTAGACCGTACCGTCGCCCAGTACCAGCCCCCTCCCCACCTTCAGCGGACGCGGGCAGCGCCCGAACACGAACTCGTCCAGACTGGTGATGGCCAGGCCGGTGTAGCGCTCCATGGTCAACCTCTTTCCTCTGCTCGTCCCAACTCGGTCCCAAAACTCAACGCGGCGGCAAAAACGTCCGTGAAGGACCTGTTCACCGTCAGTTCCACATAACGCACCCGCATAGCCAAGCGGTCCGCCACCGCACGTCGCTCCCTCGACAGCAGCAGTTGCTCCGCCCCCCGGCCGGCAGCGTTGCCCACCTGGTGGTAGCGGTGCCTGTCGACGTCCACCAGGAGGCCCACCCGGATGGCGCTTTGCAGGTCCAGGTAAGTCCCAAAGGCGCCCGCGACCACGACACGGTCCAGGTTGGAGGCGCAGAGCCCCGCCTCTTGCAACAGCAGTTCGGTGCCGGCCCGGATGGCGCCTTTGGCCAGCTGGACCTCGTTCACGTCGGAACGGGTGAAAACGACGTCGCGTCCGTGCCCCGTCCGTGCCGCCGGCACCAGCAGGCAGGTGGGCTTGCCGCTCGACCGGCTGACCAAGGGGTGGTCCTTGGCCAATGACCCTCGCTCGTCGATGATCCCGGCGTCCAAGGCCGCGGCAATGGCGTCGACGATCCCCGAGCCGCAAATACCGACCGGGGCCTGCGCCTCCACGGTCTGTACCTGAAAAGCACCGTTCCGAAAGCGAACATGCTCGATGGCGCCGGGCGCGGCCCGCATCCCGTCGTGGATGTGCGCTCCTTCGAAAGCCGGGCCCGACGCCGTCGAACAACTCCAGATGACCCCTTTGTGGGCCAGGCTGATCTCGGTGTTGGTGCCGATGTCCAGGGCCAGCACCGTCTCTTCGGTGTCGGCCAGGCCCGTGGCCAGGAGCATGGCCACGTGGTCCGAGCCGACATAGGCGGCGATGTTGGGCGGCAGGTAGACGGCGGCGCCGCCAGCGAGGCGAAGGCCGATCTCGGCGGCCCCGGCCACCACGGCGTCGCTCACGGCCGAGATGTAGGGGGCCTCGCCTAGCTGGCGTACAGGTAGGCCGGTCACGAAATGGTGCATGACCGTGTTGCCGACCACTACGGCATCGACTATCTGGTCGCGCCGGGCGCCGGCCTGCGCGCACAGGACGCCCACCAGGTTGTCGATCTCGCCCACCAACCGCTCGTGCAACAGCCGCGCCGCGTCGGGCGAAGTGTTGGCGTACGTGACCCGGGTCACGACGTCCTCGCCATAAACGATCTGGGGGTTCATCGCCCCGGCCCGGGCCAAAGTGTGCCCGCCGGCCAGGTCGACCAGGTACGCCGCGAGCTTGGTCGTGCCCGTGTCCACCGCCAAGCCGAGCAGCGGTTCCTTCGGCGGTCGGATGCAGACAAGGTCCCCGGTGCCGTCGGGCCGGCGCCGCACGGCGGCTCGGCCCTGCCAGTGCTGGTCTCGCAACCGGTCCGAACTGGACGCCGCTACACGCAGTTCGACCGAAGTCCCCGGTGCTCCCGCCGCCGCCAGGCCCTCGAGCAGCCGCCTGGTGTCGGCCCGTAAGTCTTCGAGCGACGGCGGCGCCAGGGCCAGATCGATGGCGATGACGGCAGGGTCGAGCTCGAAGTCCACCGACAGGCCTTCGGTCTGTAGCCGCTGCGGCGTGCTCAGTGATTCGGGAGGGATCTCCAGGCGCACCGCTCCGACCACCCTGGTCTGGCAGGCCAGGCGCCATCCCTGGGCCCGCTCGGAGCCGTCCAACCAGGTCCTTTCCTCTTCCGTCTCCTCGCCCAGCCGCCCGTCGACGGCTCGGACCCGGCAGGTGCCGCATGTGCCCAGGCCCCCGCACACCGCCACCAATTGCACCCCCGCGAGCTGGGCCGCCTCCAGGACGGTCGAACCTGGCGCCACCTGCACCCGCCGGCCGACGGGTTGCAGGTCCACGTTGACCAGGCCCCCGCCCGGGGCGCGGAGCAACGGCACTTTCCCGACCCCCTACTCTCTGCCGGTTAGGCGCGCCGGCCGCCTAGGCGGCCAGCACTTCCCTGACGACGCGGACGGCACCGGAGGCGTCTGTGGCATAGCCGTCCGCCCCGATCTCGTCCGCATATGTCTTGGTGATGGGCGCACCGCCGATGACGATGGACGCCTGGTCCCGCAGCCCCGCGTCCGTTATGGCCTGGATGATCTCGCGCATGTTGGTCATCGTGGTCGTGAGCAGGGCGGACATCGCCACCACGTTGGCACCTTCACGGATGGCCTGGACGAACCTCTCAGCGGGGACGTCCACGCCCAGGTCCATGATCTCGAAGCCCGAGCCCTCGAGCATCATGGCCACCAGGTTTTTGCCGATGTCGTGGAGGTCGCCCTGGACGGTACCGATGGCCACTGTGCCCGCAGCCTCGACGCCCTCTTCGAGTAGGTGGGGCTTGAGCACCCCCAGAGCGGCGGTCATCGCCCGGGCCGCCACGAGCATCTCGGGCACGAAAATCTCGCCCTCCTCGTACAGCTGGCCCACCTGCGCCATGGCCGCGATCAGGCCCTCGGTCAACAACCTGCCGGCCTCCGTGCCCTCAGCCAAGCCCTGTTCGACCTTGGCGACGGCCGGCTTCAGCTGCCCGTCGACAACGGCCTGGCGAAGCTCATCGATTACAGTCATCTGGTCTCTGCTCCATTCTCGGTTATTCCCCGTAACATCTGGTTACTTCGGCCGCCATAGCCGCCCACTCCCATAGGCGATGGGGCTCGTAGCGCAACGTGCTGATGTCCTTCATTATCACTTCGACCACGCACCCGTGCGCTTTGGCCTTTGTCAGGACCATTTCCAGCTCGTCGCGGGCTTTGTCGAGGTGCCAGGTCTTTTCGGCGAACACAGCCGGGTTGGGCTTGTAGGAGAACACGTACCGGTTGCCCACATTGGCCACGGCCTGGTCTATGTCGACCCACGGGCTCATCGAGACCTTACGCAGGTTGGGTATTTTCTCCAGGATCCCCATTTTGCGGTGCAACGGGTCGCAGCACCCGTAGTAGTTGAGCCCGAAGCGGCTCAGCCAGCGCACCTCGTACTGCATGGCGAACTCCCAATGCATGCGGGGCGAAACATCGGAGAAAATCTGCGCCGCACCGCTTCCCCACAGGTCCTTGGCCCTTACGTGCCTGGGGTCATAATCGGGCGCCGGCAGTTCGTCAGTGTACCCGAGGCCGCCCGAACCGATCCGGTAGTAGGTGTTGTTGAGCCTCAGCAGGTCCTGGTCCTCGAACTGGTCGAGCATGCTTAGGTAGGCGTTGACCAGCCTGTCTATGGCCTTGTGGACAAACTCGGGCCGGTCGTACAAGTCGGTGAGCAGCTCTTGCACGCCCCACCACCTGATCATCTCGTCCCATGGTGCAAACCAGAAGCAGAACCCGTTGGCGCCCCGGGTCTTGACATCGATCGTCCCGGCGAAAATATCCTGCAACTGCTGGTAGTGCTGCTCCGAGGCCCTGCGGTCGTGCGTCACGACCGGGACCTTAATTTTCTCCAGGTCGTCCTCGTCGCGTATCTGGATGTTGAAATGGCGCGACACGATCGAATTTGCTTCGTCAGTGACTGCAATATCGACGTCCTCGGCAATGCCGAACGCAGTGTTGTACACCACGAGTGGGGAGTAGACGGCCGGCTCCACCACCATGTCCGCCGGCATGTGCTCCCACTGGTAGATCAGCTTGCGCAGTTCCCACTCGTGGTAGCGGCTCCATTCGGTCGTCGTCCGCAAAGTCAGCTCGTCGTCGACGCCCATCTCGTGCCAGGGGATCTCGTCGATCCACACCATGGGTTTGACCTGTCTCAGGCCGTTAAGCGCCCGCCACATGTCCGCCTTCGCATCCTGCACCGGTAGGGCGGCATAGGTGGCGAGCCGCTGGCCCAGCTCGCGCAGGGCCCTCTTGTCCGACGCGCCAAGCTCTGCGTCGTCCCTCGCGACGGCGCCTCTGCGTGCTGGGTCAACCAACCAGTTTCCATCTTGCATCGAGGCTGGCCTCAAATCCGGCGCTGCGGGGCCGATTTGCCCGGGCGCATACTAAGTCAAAGACGCCTGGGGCGCGGGCCGATAGGGACCTTCGGCACTTCTATACTCGCGTCAAGGCCCAAGGACGTCAGCCCCCGTGGGCCATCGGGACCGATCGACGAACAGAGATAACGCGAGATGCGCCGCCTTCCCCCGCACCACGTCCCCAGGCCTCGCCTCACCGATCGTTGTGCCAACTACCAGGTCATCGTGGTCGAAGCGGCCGGCGGGTACGGCAAGACCGTCCTCGGTACCGAGCTGGTCGACCGGTGGCGGGCCGTAGGCATCGACGTCCAAGTCGAACACGAGGGCATGGCAGCTCCGCTGTTGGCGGCCCGGCTGCGCGCCGCCGCTCTGCATGCCGGGTTCACGGACGCGGCGGCCGCGGCCGCCGCGTCCGGCCCCGGTGACGACGCTTTCGGCGCGGTGGACGCCCTGGTCCGGGCCCTGGCCGGGGAACCCTGCGCATTTGTCATCGATGACGCCCATCACGCCCGGCCCGACGCGGGGGCACTGATAGACCACATCGCCTCCCGTCTGGAAGCCGAACATCGCCTCGTCGTGCTCGCCCGCCACCTCCCCCGGGGTGCCGAGCGGCTGCGCCGGGCCGAGAACCTCCACCTAACTTCGGCCGACCTCGCCATGACACCTGACGAGACCCTCGAACTCTGCCGCAGCGGCTTCGAGCTGAAGATCGGCCCGCACACGGCCAAAGTCCTGGACCGCGCCACCGGTGGCTGGACGGCGGCCACCGTCCTGGCCGCAGCGCGGGCAGCTCGTACCGGCGAGGCCCTCGGGGACATGGCCGAGGCGGCGATCGGGCCAGGGCACCCGACCGAGGCGGTAGCCGCCATCCTGGACGAAGCCGTCGTTGCCCTCGGCCCAAGTTCCCGCCGGGGCCTGGCCCAGGTCGCCCGCCTGCCTTTGCTGGACGCCGGGCTGGTGGACCTGGCCGCC
>Ga0302157_10007288_pt1 | contig 11181 bp, 13 predicted proteins | sample I_Bog_N3_3_FD_193502 | JGI IMG/M metagenome (GOLD analysis project Ga0302157, IMG submission 193502) | Peat permafrost microbial communities from Stordalen Mire near Abisko, Sweden - I_Bog_N3_3 | ecosystem: Environmental > Terrestrial > Soil > Wetlands > Peat | place: Sweden: Abisko, Stordalen...
CACGCCCTGATCGTTTGGCCGGAGGGGATCCCAAGCAGGCCATGCTCCCCCTGCCGTCGCGGAACGGGTCATGTCCGCCACCGGGTTCCGCCGCATCGCACTGGAACTTAGCGCGCCGGGACCCGTGGCAGCAGCCTCGGAAACTACTCATGCCGACCGGGCCGCTGTCACCCTGACTGGCAGGACACGGGCCCCGCCGCTGCCAACCCGCCCAACCCGGCGCGCGCCCCTCTGTTGTGATCCGCGGCCGGACGCCCTATGGGCCAGCAGGTGACACCGCCACCAGCCCCGGGATAGAAGCCTGCATGCCCACCCCTCTGCTGTTCCAGCCGATCAGCTTCCGTTCGGTGACCGCCCGCAACCGCATCGTGGTCTCGCCGATGTGCCAGTACAGCGCCACCGACGGTCTGGGCGATGACTGGCACGTCCAGCATCTCGGGGCCCGAGCGGCCGGCGGGGCGGGCATCGTGTTCACCGAGGCGACGCATGTCTCCGCCATCGGCCGCATCACCCCTGGCTGCCTGGGCGCCTGGCGGCCGGAGCACAAGCCTTTGCTCGCCCGCCTCGCCGCGATCATCACACGATGCGGCGCAGTGCCCGGCATGCAGATCGCCCATGCCGGCCGCAAAGCCTCCTGCCATGTTCCGTGGGAGGGCGGCAGACCGATCCTGCCCCAGGACGGCGGCTGGGTTCCGGTCGCGCCGAGCGCCATCCCGATGGTCGATGGGGCGACCGATCCGGCGCCATTGTCGGTGACCGGTATCGCCGCCATCGTCGCCCAGTTCGCCGCCACCACGCGGATGGCGCGCGAATCGGGCTTCAAGGTGATCGAGGTCCACGCCGCCCACGGCTACCTGGGGCATTCCTTTCTGTCGCCGGTCTCCAACCACCGCAACGATGCCTATGGCGGCGACCTGGCCGGGCGGTCGCGCTTCCTGATGGAGGCGCTGGACGCCATTCGCGCTGAATGGCCGGCCGATCTGCCGTTGTGGGTCCGCTTGTCCTGCACCGACTGGGTCTCGGGTGGGCTGACCATCGACGATACCGTGGCCCTGTGCCGCAGACTCGCCGCACGCGGCGACGTCGACCTGATCGATTGCTCGTCGGGCGGGGTGTCGGGCGCCCAGGTGATCCCGTCGTTGCATCCCGGCTACCAGGTGCCCTTCGCCGAGGCGGTCCGTCACGGCGCCGGCATCGCCACCGGGGCAGTCGGGATGATCACGGAAGCGACCCACGCGGCGGAAATCCTGGCAAACGGGCGCGCCGACGTGGTGCTGCTGGCGCGGGCCCTGCTCGCTGACCCCGCGTGGCCGCTGCGCGCGGCCAAGACCCTGGGAGTCAAACCCGATCTGCTGCCGCAATATTTGCGCGCAGCCCTGTGATCACGATCGCCCGTCGCCTCGCGGAGTGCCCCATGTCCCTGTTGTCCCGTTCGCTGTTCGCCGCGGTGTCGCTCGTGTCGCTTGCGTCCTGTGGGCCTGACAGGAACGTGTTCGCGCCCGCCTGCCCCGACGTGCGGTTCGTGCAGCCGCTGGCGGACCTGACCCGCTTTCGCCCGGGTGGCGGACAGGACATCACCGACCTGGTGCTGCAGGGGCGGATGCAGAGCGTGAGCGGCAAATGCGAATACGGCGAAACCAAGGATCAGTTGCAAACCACGGTCACCGTCACCTTGGCGTTGCAACGCGGGGTCGCCATGCAGGGCCGAACGGCCGATGTGGCGGCCTTCGTGGCCGTGACCGACGGCGACGTGGTGCGCGACAAGCACGTGTATTCGCTGCACATGGAATTCCCCCCGAACATTGAACGGACCAGCTTCACCAGTCCGCCGATCGATATCACATTGCCGATTTCGCCAACCAAATCAGGGGCTGCCTATGGAATCATCGCCGGATTCCAGCTCAGCCCGGAGGAGCTTGCGATCAACCGTCGCCAGGCCACGCGCTAGGCCGGCCCGATTCGCGGCGCCTTCATTCAGGAAACCGCATCGCAAACCCATCGTGGACGTTGCCGCTGGCGGCAAAAGGTCCGATATAATGGGGCCATGAGCGATGAACCCCCCAAGGAACGCCCCAACCAGGGAAGGCGTCGAGGCATGAAGAACCAGGACTGGGAAATCCCGGCCAACCTGCAGCCCGACCCAGACGACTATTCGTTCGACCTCGAACGCGCCTTGAAGGCCGTCGTGGGCCTGAAAACCTACGTGCCCGCGGATGCCTTCACCGCGAACACGCTGGGCACGGAACGCGCCGGCAGCGGCGTCATGATCCGTGAAACCGGGCTGATTGCCACGATCGGCTACCTGATCACCGAGGCCGAGACGATCTGGGTCACCTCCAGCGACGGCCAGGCGGTGCCGGGACACGCCTTGGCGTATGACCAGGAAACCGGCTTCGGGCTGGTGCAGACCCTGGGCAAGCTCAATGTGCCGGCCTTGGAACTGGGCGATTCGGATCGGCTGAAGGTCGGCGACCAGGCGGTGTTCGCAGCCGGCGGCGGCCGGCACCATACCGTCGAGACCCAGATCGTCGGGCGGCAGGAATTCGCCGGCTATTGGGAATACGTACTGGACGACGCCCTGTTCACCGCCCCGGCGCATCCCTTCTGGGGCGGCTGCGGCCTGATCGGCACCGACGGCAAGCTGATGGGCATCGGCTCGTTGATCCTGCAGCAGGGGGATGGCAAGGGACGCCGGCTCGATATGAACATGGTGGTCCCGATCGGCCTGCTCGCCCCGATCCTGAAAGACCTGCTCAACTACGGCCGCGTCAACCGGCCCGCCCGCCCCTGGCTGGGCATGTACGCCACCGAATCCGACGACGACATCGTGGTCGGCGGAACCTCCGACAAGGGACCTGCGGACCAGGCCGGCGTCCACCCAGGCGACAAGATCGTTACCGTGAACGAGGAAGAGGTGCCCGACCTGGCCGGCCTGTGGCGCCGGGTCTGGGCGTCCGGCAGCGCCGGGGCCGAGGTGCGCCTGCACATTCAGCGCGACGGGTCCTCGCGGCGGATCAGCGTGCGGTCGGCTGACCGGGCCAGCTTCCTGAAGTCGCCGAAGCTGCACTGATGGCCGCAGCCGATCCCCCGCGCCTGCGCGGCGCCGTCATCCCGGTGACGCCGTTCCAGCAGAACTGCACGATCCTGTGGGACGACGAGACGAAGCAAGCCCTGGTTGTCGATCCCGGCGGCGACGTGGCGCGCATCCTGGACGCGATCGATCAATCCGGCGTGACCGTCGAACGCATCCTGCTCACGCACGGCCACCTGGACCACGCCGGTGGAGCCACGGGACTGGCGGCGGCGCTGCGGGCGCGACCCGGTGCCGGCGCCATCCCGATCGAAGGTCCCGACCGCCGCGACCAGTTCCTGCTGGACGGGATCGCCGAACAAGCCGCCAGCTACGGCTTCGAGGCCGCCAACGTGACGCCCGACCGATGGTTGTCGGAAGGCGGGCAGGTCACCCTGGCCGGTCACCGCTTCGACATCCTGCACTGCCCCGGCCATACCCCCGGCCATCTGGTTTACGTCAATCACGCGGCGCGTTTTATGTTGGTCGGCGATGTGTTGTTCCAGGGATCGGTGGGACGAACGGATTTCCCCTACGGCGACCACACGGCGTTGATCGGCGCGATCAAGACCAAGCTGCTGCCGCTCGGCGACGACTTTTCATTCCTGTGCGGCCATGGCCCAGGATCGACCATCGGGGCGGAGCGCCGGCAGAACCCGTTTCTGCGCTGACCGGTTCAAGGTCATGGGATCGGAAGACGCCGAGGCGCCGGAAGGCCGCCATATCATCCTGGTTGCGGGCATGCACCGCAGCGGCACCTCCGCGCTGACGCGCGTGCTCAATCTGTGCGGCGCGGCCTTGCCGCCGGGCGAATTGCTGCCGGCGAACGACGAAAACCCGGACGGTTTCTGGGAATCGGAGCCGCTGGTGCATCTGCACGACGATGTCCTCGCGGCGTGGGGGCTGCAATGGAACTCGACCCAGGCATTGCCGCCCGCCTGGATCGATAGCGACATCGCGCAGACCTTCCAGGAGCGGATTTACGACTTCATCGCCCCGACCCTGGCGGAGCACCATCTGCTGGTGGTCAAGGACCCGCGGCTGTGCCTGCTGATGCCGCTATGGCGCCGGTTGGCCAGCGCGCACGGGATCGCGCTCAGTGTGGTACTGCCACTGCGCAATCCGCTGGAGGTCGCCGCCTCGCTCGCTCAGCGCGACGGGATGGCGCAGGCGCCGGCGTTGTTGTTGTGGCTGCGGCATGTCCTGCAAGCCGAACACGATACCCGCGGGATGGACCGGTGCTTCATCCTGTACGAGGTGCTGCTGCAGGACGGCCCCGGTGTCGCCCGAACGATCGCGGCGACGTTGCCGGTGCGGTTCGAGGGCCACGAGGACGCCATCGCCGCTTTCGTCAAGCCGGACCGGCAGCACCACCACGCGGGGGCGGCCGACCTCGGGGAAGTCGCGGCCGCGGCTGGTTGGGTGGCCACCGCGTATGACTGGGGGCGTCGGGCCGCGCAGGGCGAACATCCCGAGCCGGCCATTCTGGACGAGATTGACGTAGCCCTGCACGCGGCGGAGGCGATCTTTCGACCCATCCTGGACGATCAGGCGGCCCGTCTCGCGGCACCGGAACCGCCAGCGCCGGTGGTTCGGGTGGTGTGGCCGGAGCGGCGCATGGTGTAGAGTGTTGCACGCGGTCCCTGGAAGATCATAAACTATTCGTAATGGAAGGCCATGACGGCGGGGTCGTGCTCGCCCGGGACAGATCGTTCTCCCGCCCGGCAGTTATCGTGACGCACGGGGGACGCCTGTCGAATCCAGGTGAAACCGCTCTACACTGTGCCTCCGAGCCCGAGTCGCTGCGCCAGGCAAGCAGGTCACGGATCGGGAACTGCTGCACCTTCATGGCTGAACCCGATGCTGCGCCACGACGCTGAACCCAGGTCGCCCGATTTTCATTTCGACCCGGCGGAATCGGCTCCGCCCCTTAAGCCGCCCGGCTCGGCCAACGGCCTGTGCGAGGCGCTGCGCGCATTCTCGTTCAACGGGGCCGCCACAATCGAAACGACCGACGCCGGGCTGCGTTATTTCGTTAACGAATTCTGGACCGCCGGCCAGCGCCAGGGCCATAGCCTGCACGAGGTCAGCGACCGCGCCTGTTTCAAGCCGCAACTGCCCGCGTTTTTCATCGCCCGCCTGACGCAACCCGCGGACACGGTGTATGATCCGTTCTCCGGCCGCGGCACGACGGCGGTGCAGGCCGCGCTGATGGGGCGGCGGCCCGCCGCAAACGATATCAACCCCTTGAGCCGCATGCTGGTGCGGCCACGGCTCGATCCGCCGGCGCTTACCGCCGTCCAGGCGCGTCTTGCCGCGCTGGATCTGACGACGGGGCCAGCGGTCGCGGACGATGATCCGCTGCTGGTGTTCTACCACCCCGCGACCTTGCGCCAGATCGGCCGGTTGCGAGACTATCTGCTGGCGCGCCAGGCCAGCGGCCTGATCGATCCGGTGGACGACTGGATCCGCATGGTGGCGATCAACCGCCTGACCGGACATTCCCCGGGTTTCTTTTCGGTCTATACGTTGCCGCCCAACCAGGCCGTCTCGATCGGCTCGCAACGCCAGATCAACGCAACGCGTGGCCAGACTCCGCCGCCGCGTGACATCGCCGCGCTGATCCTGAAAAAGAGCCGGAGCCTGTTGTGCGATGGCACAACCGGTCCGCATCCGCCGGCGCTGCTGATGACCGGCCCCGCCGATGCGACCCCGGATTTGCCGGACAATTCGGTGGACCTGCTGGTGACGTCGCCGCCGTTCCTGGATGTCGTGGACTATGAGGGCGACAACTGGCTGCGCTGCTGGTTTGCCGGCATCGATCCGGCGACGGTGCGCATCGACCGGCACAAGGGCATCGCCCAGTGGGAGGGCTTCGTGCGGCGGTCCTTCACCGAATTCGCCCGCGTACTGCGTCCGGGGGCGCTCGCCGCGTTCGAGGTCGGCGAGGTCCGCGGCGGCAAGATATTACTTGAACGCCACGTGATCGTCGCCATCGCCGGACTGCCGTTCGACCTGCTGGGGGTGATGGTCAATCAGCAGGCATTCACCAAGACCGCCAATTGCTGGGGCGTGAACAACAACAATGCGGGCACCAACACCAACCGCATCGTGTTGGCCCGCCGGCGGGGTGGCGCCTGAAGCGCTACCCCTGCGGCCGCAGGTAGTGCAGTTCGTCGCCGGTCCAGCCAACCCCATTCGGCACGGTGTAGAACAGTTCCGCCACCATCGAGCGGAACTTCCACACCCCATTCACCCGAGCATAGACATCGTCATAGCGGCCGGCGACCACGTAGCTGACGCCGAACCGCCCGTAGCGGGCTTCCAGATAGGACGTTCCGGTGCCACGATCGCCGTCGACCGCGACATCGTGGCCGTGGCTGAACTGCTTGATGAAGAAACGGTCCCGGTCCCCCATCGCCTGGAAACCGCGGTCGATCGCCTCGATGCCGTCGTAGCGGGCGAGGTATCCCAGCTCCACCAGGGCATCGTCGGTGAACAGATCGCGCAGGTCCGTGAAACGGCCTTCGTTCAGGCAGAAATGATAGCGGCAGCGGAGATGGCGGATCGCCTCGATATCCTCCAGCCGCTGGATTCGCGCCAGCAATGTATCGGTCACGGTCAGACCTCGACCCCAAGCGCTGTCAGAGCGGCCAGGATCTGCTGCCGACGCGCCTCCATTTCTGCGAGCGCCAGGCGCTTGAGGCTGTCGAGGAAGGCCGGGGTGACGTCGATCCCACGGGAATGCGCTGTGCTGGCGCCCTCGGCCGACATCTTCAGACTCGAATCGGATGGCGCTTCGATGAACAGTTGATAGGCCGTGGGCTCGGTCCGCTCTGCTGTCGCGATCAGCGATTTCACGTCGTCCAGTTGTGAAACCAGATGGTTGACCTGATCAAGGTCTGTCAACTTCATGCGTCCTTTTTCCCTCGATCTCAGCCGGCGCCCTTGCGGCGCGCGCCGTTCTTGCGCAGCAGGAATTCCCGTCCGACCTTGACCATCGGAACGCCGTCATATTCGACGATATCGGCGGTCGCGTAGGTTTCATGCCAGGAGTCCGGCAGGAAACTGCCGGTGCCAACGACATCGATCGGGGCCCGCGCATCCGCCATGACGCGGCATTTATCGACACCGAAGCCGGAGGAGGCGACGATCCGCACTTTGCCGTAGCCGGCGGTATCCAAAGCCTCCCGCACGCGCCAGATCGCCGCGGCCGAGACGCCGGTGCCGACGAGGTAGCGCAATTCCGTGTCGCTGCGATAACGGCGGATCGCGCCGGGGGCGTTGCGTTCCAGCACCGCATAGCTTTCCGCCGGATCCAGCCCTTCCAGGAAGCGCCCGCCATGGGTGTCCAGGCGGAACGACAAATCACCCGAGGCCGCCAGGTCGGGAAACCGGTCGCACACCGCCAGCGCATCGGTGATCTCGCGGCCAAAATAATCGACCAGCACGGTCATCGGTTCGGACGGAAACGTCTCCCGGAACATTTCGGCGGACCGGACGGTTGATCCGGCGTAACCGATGAGCGAGTGCGGCATGGTGCCGAAACCGCGGGCGGCACCGAACCAGTGGGCGGTGCCGTCATTGGCATTGCCGATGAAACCCCTCGCACCCTCCCGACGCGCGGCGGCGCTGCCGACCGCGGCGGCGTAGGCCATCATGTCCTGCATTTCGGCCCCGGCACAGTGGCGCGCATCCATGGCGAGGAAAGCGGCGTTCGGCAGCGCGAGCGACATCTGGTAGGCGTTATGCGCGGCCACGCAGGCCGGGCCGATCTTCTGCAGCAGGATCGTTTCAAGATCAGAGAGCTGCACCAGGCTGCCGGGGAGATAGACCATCGGCTCGCCGGCGCCGACCCAGTCGCCTTCCTGGTAGATCAGGTCGACGTCGATGGTGGTTGCGCGCGCCTGTGCCACGGTTTGCAGCCAGTCCAGCATCAGCCGCGGCGTGCAAATGACCGGCCGGCGCATGAACACGGCATAGGTGACCCGGCGGTCGCCGAAACGGGCGACGATCCGCTTCGTGCGGTTGAAGTAACTGTCGGTCCGGCCAGCGATATCGGAACCCAGATCCCCGCTCATGGTATTACTGTGCGGCGTGTTCGGGCGGGGCCCGGCGCTGCTTCAGTTCCTCGGCTACCAGGAAAGCCAGTTCCAGCGCCTGTTCGGCATTCAGCCGCGGATCGCAGAAAGTTTCATAACGTTCGGTCAGGTCGGCCTCGCACAACTGGTGCGCGCCGCCGATGCATTCGGTCACGTCCTGGCCGGTCATTTCGACATGCACGCCGCCGGCCCAGGTGTTTTCCGCCGCATGCACATCGAAAAAGCCGCGCACCTCGCGCAGGATGTCATCGAAGTTGCGGGTCTTCATCTTCGATGTGGTTGATATCGTGTTGCCGTGCATCGGATCGCACAGCCAGACAACCTTGTGGCCGGACCGTTCCACCGCACGCACCAGAGGCGGCAGTCGCGCTTGCACCTTGTCGGCGCCCATGCGGCTGATCAGGGTGATGCGCCCGGCCTCGTTCGCCGGGTTCAGGATGTCGAGGATTCGCAACAGGTCGTCGGCCTCCTGCGTCGGGCCGACCTTCATGCCCAGCGGATTGCGGATACCGCGGAGGTATTCGATATGGGCGCCCTCGGCCTGACGCGTGCGGTCGCCCACCCACAGGAAATGCGCGGAGCAGCCATACCACTCGCCGGTGGTGGAATCGACCCGGGTGAGCGCCTGTTCATAGGGCAGCAGCAGCGCCTCGTGGCTGATGTAGAAATCGGTCTCGCGCATATCGCGCGTGGTGGTGCTGGTCATGCCACAGGCGGCCATAAAGTTCAGCGTTTCATCGATGCGCTGGGTCAGGTCCTGGTAGCGGGCGGCCAGCGGTGAGCGCTTGGCAAAATCCAGGTTCCAGCGATGCACTTCATGCAAATCGGCATAGCCCCCCGAGGCGAAGGCGCGCAGCAGGTTCAAAGTGCTGGCGGACTGGAAATAGCCGAACTCCATGCGCGCGGGGTCGGGGATGCGGGCTTCGGCGGTGAATTCCGGCCCGTTGACGATATCGCCGCGGTAGGATGGCAGGGTCAGCGAGCCTTGCGTTTCATTGTCCGACGAGCGTGGCTTGGCGAATTGCCCGGCCATGCGGCCCATCTTCACGACCGGCAAGGAGGCGCCGAAGGTCAGCACGACCGCCATCTGCAGCAGCACGCGGAAGGTGTCGCGGATGACGTTGGCGGTAAAGTCGGAAAAACTCTCGGCGCAGTCGCCGCCTTGCAGGACGAAGGCCTTGCCCTCGGCCGCGTGGGCAAGGTGGGCTTTGAGCCGGCGGGCCTCACCGGCGAAGACCAGCGGGGGATATTTTCCGATTTTCTGCTCCATCGCCTCCAGCCGGACCTGGTCCGGGTAGGCGGGAACCTGCCGGATCGGGCAGTCGCGCCAGGACTCGGGGGTCCATGGCCTGGTGGCGGGCGTGCGGACGGGCAAGCTGGCGGTCATGACGGGTCTCCTTGACCGCTGTTATGTCGCGGTTTCGGCGCAAAGGCTACTGGCCGGTCAGACGTGGAAGCTTTCGCCGCAGCCGCAGCGGCCTTTTTCATTCGGGTTGGTGAAGGTGAACCCGGCGGTCAGCGCCTTCGTTTCGTAATCCATCACCGTCCCGATCAGGAACAGCGACGCCTTGCGGTCCACCAGCACCGTGAGCCCCTTGTCGCGCACGACCTCATCGGTGGGTGCCGGCGCGTCGGTCCAGTTCATGTCATACGACATGCCGGAGCAGCCTTTGGTTTTCACGCCGATGCGCAGCAGCTTGCCATGCTCGCCCTTGTCGTACAGGCGGGACAGGCGTTCGGCCGCGGCCTCGGTCAAGGTCATCAACGGCGGCAGTTCGCGGGTTTTGCGGGGGGCGGAGGTTGTTGTGCTCATGGGTCTGATATTGCAACCGGTCAGAACATGTTCAACTGCAGGCGGGCTTCTTCGGTCATCCGGCTGGGGTCCCAGGGCGGGTCCCACACGGTTTCGACGTGACACGACGTGACGCCGGGCACCGCGAGGATCGCATTCTGCACCTGTTCGGGCAGTTCCTGCGCGCTGGGACAGGCCGGCGCGGTCAAGGTCATCTCGACCTTCACCGCCCCGTCGTCGTGGATGTCGATCAGGTAGATCAGGCCGAGTTCGTAGATATTGACCGGGATTTCGGGATCATAGACGCTGGCGGCGGCGGCGATGATCGCGTCCTCGGTTGGGGCCGGTTCGGGGCTGCCGTCGGGGGTCCAGGCGGCATGCGCGGGGCTCATGTCATTCACTGCTTGCCTCCTTTGTGCCGTCCAGCGCCGCCATCAGGGCGTGCCACGGCAGGGTCGCGCATTTCACGCGGGACGGGTATTCGTGCACGCCTGACAGGGGTGCCAGGCGCTCCATCGGTTCGGCCAAAGCGGGGTCGCAGGCGGGGCAGACGCCGGTGCGGGCCAGTTCGCGGAAGGCGGCGAACAGCGCGCGCGTGTCGGCCTGTGGGCGGCCCTGGATCGTCTCGGCCATCAGATCCGCCGAGGCGACGCTGATCGCGCAGCCGCGCGCGTCGAAGCCGGTGTCGGCGATGGTCTGACCGGGGCCGAACTTGACCCAGACCTGGATGCGGTCGCCGCACATCGGGTTGTCGCCCTTGGCGGTCGCGTCGAAGTTTTCCAACCGGTGGGCATGGCGCGGGTGGCGGCCGTGATCGAGGATCACTTCCTGATACAGATCGCGCAGTTCGTCGAAGGTGTCAGTCATGGTTCGATGCCGGGTTGGGGGATAAACCGCTCCCCCTCCCCTTGAGGGAGGGGGTTGGGGGGAGGGGTTGGTCGGAGGTGGCCTGAAACGATGGAGATTCTCCTGGCGGAGCCCCCTCCCCCTACCCCCCTCCCTCCAGGGGAGGGGGAATGTTTTGCGGCCGGAAAACCCATCATGTGAAAAATTCCCGCACCCGGGTCAGGGTATCCGCCAGCACGTCGATCTCCGCATGCGTGGTATAAATCCCGAAACTCGCGCGCGCGGTGCTCTCCAACCCGAAACGGTGCATCAATGGCTCAGCGCAATGATGCCCCGCGCGCACCGCGATGCCTTGCCGGTCCAGCAACGTC
>Ga0302157_10007297_pt1 | contig 11173 bp, 9 predicted proteins | sample I_Bog_N3_3_FD_193502 | JGI IMG/M metagenome (GOLD analysis project Ga0302157, IMG submission 193502) | Peat permafrost microbial communities from Stordalen Mire near Abisko, Sweden - I_Bog_N3_3 | ecosystem: Environmental > Terrestrial > Soil > Wetlands > Peat | place: Sweden: Abisko, Stordalen...
TGCTGCAACTGTTCGGGCGTGGCGCCCACCACCACCCAATCGCGCTCCGCCACCGGCAGGTCCAGCAGCTCATCCCGGACCGCCCCTCCCACCAGATACACTTGCATGCATCTATGTTAACCGACCGTCACAGCGCTACCGTATTGAGGATCCGATTGCTGGCCGCAGCGCTGATCGGCGCCACGCTACCCGGCTGTTCCATCGGCTACCTGGCGCAGGCGGCGCACGGCCAGTACAGCCTGATGCGGGCGCGCCGACCGATCGTGCAGGTGCTGGCGGATCCGGCGGTGAGCCAGGACGTAAAGGCGCAGCTGCGGGTAGTGCAGGATGCGCGCGCATTTGCGGTCACCGATCTTGGGCTGCCGGACAATCGCAGCTATCGCAGCTACGCCGACCTGAAACGGCCCTACGTGGTGTGGAACGTGGTGGCGACGCCTGAGTTCTCGGTCGAGCCGCAGCGCTGGTGCTTCCCGTTCACCGGTTGCCTGAGCTACCGCGGCTACTTCCACGAGCGCGATGCAAAGCGCATGGCGGCGTCGCTCGCGGCGCGCGGTGACGACGTGATGGTCGGCGGGGTGACCGCCTACTCCACCCTCGGCCATTTCTCCGATCCGGTGCTCAACACGATGCTGCGCTATGGCGACCTCGGCCTGGTATCGACCATGTTTCACGAGCTCGCGCACCAGCTGATCTACATCCGCGGCGACAGCGTGTTCAATGAATCGTTTGCAGTGAGCGTGGAGCAGGAGGGACTGCGGCGCTGGCTGGCGGCGCGCGGGCGCAGCGCGGAACTTGCGGATTATTCAGCCAGGCACGTGTCCGAACAGCGCATCGTCGACGTGTTTGCCGATGGTCGGCGGCAGCTCGCGACGCTGTACGCACAGGCGCCGGCACCACCGCTCGATGAGCGGCGCGCGCTCAAGCAGGAGATTCTGCGCGCGACCGGCGATCAGGTGCTGGCGGTGGAACGGCAGTACAAGGTCAAGACCGGCTACGACCAGTGGATCAAAGACGGGCTCAACAACGCGCACCTGGCCTCGCTCGGCACGTATTTCGATTGCGTGCCCGGGTTCCAGCGGCTGTTGGCGGCCAATGGCGGCAGCCTGCCGGCGTTCTACGCGGCGGTACGAAAAATGCGCAGCGATCCGGCAGCGCGCCGCGCGCTGTGCCAGGAACGCGATTAGCGCAATTAGCGCGATTAGCGCGATTAAGCGGATTCGCGCGGGGGCGCGCGCTCTGACTGTGGCGCCAGCCACAGTGGCGCCAGTGCGGCGAGGCTTGAAGTCGTAAGTCCCAGCTGCGCCGCGCCGTCGTGCTGGCAGATGCTGTCGGTGAGCAGCGAGCGATAGTTGTCGGTGGAAAATGGCTTACCGGGCAGAAATTGCATGATCGCGCCCTGGACGCGCGCGACCGCGTCCGGCAGCCGCACGATATGACACGGCAGCCGTGCCGCCTGCGCCGTGATGCGCACCACCTGTTCCAGCGTCATCACTTCCGGCCCGCACAGCTCGTACACCTGGCGGCTGGTGGCGCCGCCGTGCAGCGCCTTGATGAAGGCGGTAGCGACGTCGCCGACGTATACCGGCGCGAAGCGCGCCCGCGCGCGCGCCAGCGGCATCAGGCCGGCGGTCAGGCGCAGCAGCGCGGCGAATCGATTGGTCAGGGAGTCGTGCGGGCCGAAGATCACCGACGGCCGGAAGATGCTCCAGTCGAGTGTCGCGGGCGCCGCGCGCACCAGGTTCTCGGCCTTTCCCTTGGTGCGCAGGTAATGGCTGCGGCCGCGTTCGGCGTCGGCATTGAGTGCGCTCATGTGCAGCAGCCGCGGCACGCGGTTCTGGACGATGGCACGCAGCAGCGCCGCAGTGAAGGCGACGTGCGCGCGTTCGAATCCGGCGCCGTTGAAGCCGCGCTCGTTGAGGATGCCGACCAGGTTGATGACGACATCGCAGCCGTCGAGGCTCAGGCGCAGGAATTCCGGGTCGTAGACGTCGCCGACCACAAGCTCCAGCCCCGGCAGTGTCGCAAGGTCGCGGCCATGGCTGCTGGCGCGCGTCAGCAGGCGAATCGTGTGTCCCGCGCGCGCCAGTCCAAAGATGATCTCCTGGCCGACAAAGCCGCTGCCGCCGGCGATGCCGATGGTCCGCGGCCGTTCGATGATTACGATCGGTACGGACATGAACTCAAGCCGGCGCGGTGCGGTACTGCATAGGGCGCAGTACCGCACAACGCCGCATAACGATCAATGGGTCAATGGGTCTCGACGCTGACGCGCTTCGGCGCCGGGGCCGCTACCTTCGGAATCGTCACCTCGAGCACGCCATTGAGATGACGCGCACGGATGTCATCCGTATTCACATTGTCCGGCAGCGTGAAGCGACGCAGGAACCGGCCTTCGACCCGCTCCAGGCGCGAGCTGGTCTTCTGCTCATCGGTGCGCTCGAACTTGCGCTCGCCGCTGACGGTCAACACGCCTTTGTCGGCCGTGATCTGGATGTCCTTCGGCTCGATACCCGGCAGATCCGCGCTTACCACGAAGCTGTCGGCCTGCTCGAGCACGTCGACTGACGGAACCCAGTTCACCACGGCTGCGCCGTTGCCTTCCGCGCTGTCGCCATTGGCGGCCGCGGCATTCACATTGCTGCCAAATATCTGGCCAATCTGGCGATGGAGGCGATCCACCGCGCTCCAGGGCTCATAACGTACAAGTACCATAGTCTCTCTCCGGTAGGGTTGGTGCCGCGGGCCTATGTGACCCGTCCGCATGAGCATGAGTTGGTGATGGATCGCGCCGTTTCAAGGGCCGCCCGTCGCGGGTGGGCAGGCCGGCGCAGGCTCACGTGCAAGGGCGGGCTGTGGATAGGCTGTGGGTTGACTGTGCAGTATCGGTGTACCGGCGGTGGACACAACCTATTGATATGGCGCGTTTCTACAATTCGCCGCTTGCAGTTAACTTTTCTGCTCATGAAGTTACGGGCATATGTGTCATAACATCATGTTTTAAAACAGTAAAATAGGCCGGAAAAGAGTATTGCATAATCTTGACGGTGAGCGGCCGGCTTGATTAGTCTCCCCGTCCACACAACTAGATCTTGTGTCCAGTTTCGGTCTCGATCCAGGTCTTTCGATTTGCGGAAAGGGGAACCACCGCCGCCATGAATTCCGTAGTCAAACTCGCCGTCAGCGACATCAACACCATCCCGTACCAGGAAGCTTCGCTCGACATATGGGATAAGAAGTATCGGCTCACTTCCAAGAACGGCGAGCCGATCGACCGCAGCATGGACGACACCTATAAGCGTGTCGCCCGCGCGCTGGCTGATGTCGAGCGCGAAGATATCCGCGAGCGCTGGTACGAGCGCTTCCTGTGGGCGCTGCGCCATGGCGCGATCCCGGCGGGGCGCGTGACCTCCAACGCCGGTGCGCTGGAGCACAAGCCCGCGACCTCGACCATCAACTGCACGGTATCGGGCACCATTCGCGATTCGATGGACGACATCCTCGGCAAGGTGCACGAGGCCGGCCTCACGCTCAAGGCCGGCTGCGGCATCGGCTATGAATTCTCGACGCTGCGGCCGCGCGGCGCGTACGTGTCCGGCGCCGGCGCCTATACCTCGGGTCCACTGTCGTTCATGGATATCTACGACAAGATGTGCTTCACCGTGTCCTCGGCCGGCGGGCGCCGCGGGGCGCAGATGGGCACCTTCGATGTCGGTCATCCGGATGCGATGGACTTCGTGCGCGCCAAGCGCGAGAACGGGCGGCTGCGGCAGTTCAACCTGTCGCTGCTGGTGACCGACGAGTTCATGCAGGCGGTGCGCGAAGAGCGCGAGTGGAAGCTGGCATTCCCGATCGGCCGGCGAGAATACGACGCCGAACGGCCGGACCTGAACGACCCGCAGCAGTTCGTGTGGCGCGAATGGCCGACGCATGACGGCTACGTGGTCGACGACGAAGGCCTGGTGGCCTGCAAGATCTACAAGACCGTGCCGGCGCGGCGTATGTGGGACGTCATCATGTCGTCGACCTACGATTTTGCCGAGCCCGGATTCGTGCTGATCGACCGCATGAACGAGATGAACAACAACTGGTGGTGCGAGAACATCCGCGCCACCAACCCGTGCGGCGAACAGGGATTGCCGCCCTATGGGGCCTGCCTGCTGGGGTCGGTGAACCTGACGCGTTTCGTGCGCGAGCCGTTCACCGAACAGGCGCGCTTCGACTGGGACGAGTATCGCGACGTGGTGCGCGTGTTCACGCGCATGCTGGACAACGTGGTGGAGATCAACGGCCTGCCGCTGGCGCAGCAGCGCCACGAGATCGAGCGCAAGCGCCGCCACGGCATGGGGTTCCTGGGCCTGGGATCGACACTGACGCTGCTCGGCATCAAGTACGGCTCGAGCGAATCGGTCAAGTTCACCGAGGATGTGTCACGCGAGATGGCGGTCGCCGGCTGGGAAGCCGCGCTGGAACTGGCGCGCGAGAAAGGTCCGGCGCCGATCATGAACGAGGAGTTCACGGTCACCAAGGAGATGCTGCGCAAGCGTCCGGAGATGGCGAAAGACGGCTGGAAGACCGGGGCGAAGATTCCGGGGCGGCTGCTGCATGCGCGCTATAGCCGCTACATGCAGCGCATCGCCGAGGCGGCGCCGCAGCTGGTCGAACAGCTGGCGCAGATCGGTGCGCGCTTCACGCACCACAGTTCGATCGCGCCCACCGGCACCATCTCGCTGTCGCTGGCGAACAACGCCAGCAACGGCATCGAGCCGTCGTTCGCGCATCATTATTTCCGCAACGTCATTCGCCCGGGCCGCAAGACCAAGGAGAAGATCGACGTGTTCTCGTTCGAGCTGCTGGCCTACCGCGAGCTGGTGAATCCGCGCGCGCTGCCGGGATCGACCAATGAGGCCGAGGCGCTGCCAGCGTATTTCACTTCGGCGGATGAAGTGACGCCGCAACAGCACGTCGACATCCAGGCCGCCTCGCAGAAGTGGATCGACTCGTCGATCTCCAAGACCGCGAACGTGCCGACCAATTTCCCCTACGAGCAGTTCAAGAACATCTACCTGTATGCGCACCAGCAGGGGCTGAAGGGCTGTACCACCTTCCGCTTCAATCCGGAGGCATTCCAGGGCGTGCTGGTGAAGGAGGACGATCTCAAGAACACCACCTACGTGTTCACGCTCGAGGATGGCAGCGAGATCAGTGCGCGCGGCGATGAGGAGATCGAGTACGACGGCGAGACCCATAGCGCCGCCAATCTGTTTGACGCCTTGAAGGAAGGCTACTACGGGAAGTTCTGACATGAGCAGCACACGCATCGACAAGAAGATCGTCAAGTACCGGGTGCAGAAGCCGCAGGACCGGCAGGCCGCGAACAGTGACGCGCCGCTGGAGCCGCTGGCGCACAGCCGCGATGGCAGCACCGCCAAGGTCATCCGCATGCACGAGGAGATCCAGCGTCCGGAGATGCTGATCGGCTCGACCTACAAGATCAAGACACCGGTGTCGGACCATGCGATGTACGTCACCATCAACGACATCGTGCTGAACGAGGGCACCGAGTACGAGCAGCGGCGGCCGTTCGAGATCTTCATCAACTCGAAGAACCTGGATCACTTCCAGTGGATCGTCGCGCTGACGCGCATCATCTCCGCGGTGTTCCGCAAGGGCGGCGACGTCGCGTTCCTGGTGGATGAACTCAAGGCGGTGTTCGACCCGCGCGGCGGCTACTGGCAGCCGGGCGGAAAATTCATGCCGTCGATCATCGCCGAGCTCGGCCACGTGATCGAGCGGCACCTGCAGAGCATCGGACTGATGCGCAAGACCGAGCTGGATGTCCACCAGAAGAAGCTGATCGAGGACAAGCGCGCTGAATTCGAGGCGCGCGCGCGCCAGCAGGACGCGTTCTCCAAGTCGCACTTCCCCGAAGGCGCGCAGCTGTGCGCGAAGTGCAGTACCGCCGCGGTGGTGATGATGGACAACTGCATGACCTGCCTGAACTGCGGCGACTCGAAGTGCGGGTGACGCGTGGCCAGCGTTTACTATGCTGCCTGGGCATTCGCCGCCGGTGCCCTGATCCCGCTGATGGCAATTCTCAACGCCGGGCTGGCGCGCGCAGCCGGAGGCCAGGTACAGGCAACGGTCATTCTGTTTGCGACCGGGTTGATCGCGGCGCTGCTGCTGGCGCTGGCAACGGCAGTTCGCCTGCCTGAACTTCAGGCACTGGCTCGCGTTGCGCCTCAGCACTATGCGGGTGGCGTCATCGTAGCGTTCTATGTCCTGAGCATCACGTTTCTTGCACCGCGATTTGGCGTTGGCAATGCCATTCTGTTCGCCGTGAGCGCGCAGCTGATGACGTCCGCCCTGATCGATCATCTGGCGCTGGCGGGAGCAACCCTGCGACCATTGACGCCCTTGCGATTGGTTGGGCTGTTGATAGTCATTAGCGGCGTGGTGATTACCCAGGTCAGCGACCGGAAAGCGCAATAGCCCACGACCCGGAGCGCCCCAAGACCAGGTGCGCATAGTCACCTGAGAGTTATCTCAAGCCATATCACGCTGCGAGCGGATCACTGGCGCTATCATGCGCAGCCGATGAACCGACTGCTGCTGTTTACCATCCTGCTGCTACTGTCCCGCTTCGCGACCGCCGCCACCGGTACGCTGCTGCCGCGGCCACCCGAGCTCGAACCGGATGTGCAGTTCTGGATCCGCGTCTATACCCAGGTGTCGACCAATGAAGGCCTGATTCACGACCAGCACCATCTCGGGGTGGTCTATGAGACGCTGCATTTCGATGCCGATACACCGGCAGCGGAGCGCTCGCGCCGGGTGGACGCCGAGCGCACCCGGGTCGAGGAGATTCTCAGGCGCCTCGGGCGCGGCGAGGAGCCGCGCGACGATGATGACCGGCGCGTGCGCAAGCTGTGGGGAGATGATGCGACGCCGGCGCAGCTGGCGGAGGCGGCGCAGGAGGTGCGGTTCCAGCTTGGTCAGTCGGACCGCTTTCGCGCCGGCCTGGTGCGCGCGGGCGCCTGGGAGTCACACATCGGCCAGGTGCTGGCGAGCCTGGGGCTGCCGGCCGAGATCGCAGCCTTGCCGCACGTGGAATCCTCGTTCGACCCGTACGCGCTGTCCAAGGTCGGGGCCGCGGGCCTGTGGCAGTTCATGCGCTCGACCGGACGACGCTTCCTGCGCATCGACGCCGCGGTGGACGAGCGGCTCGATCCGTACCGCGAGACCGAGGCCGCGGCACAGCTACTGAGCTATAACTATCGGCTGCTGGGCAGCTGGCCGCTGGCGATCACCGCCTATAACCATGGCGCCGAGGGCGTGCGCCGCGCACGCGATGAGTTGGGTACCGACGACATCGTGCGCATCGTGCGCGAGTACCACAGTCCGAGCTTCGGCTTCGCCTCGCGCAATTTCTACGTCTCGTTCCTGGCCGCACTGGCAGTCGCGCAGGATCCGGGCAAGTACTTCGGCGGCCTGGCGCGCAACACCGAGCCCGGATTTCGCGAACTGAAGATGCCGTCGAGCGCCAATGTGACCGCGCTGCTGCGCGTGACTGGTGTCGATCGCGAGACGCTGCGTAACCTGAATCCGGCGCTGCGGCCGGCGGTATGGGCCGGCCAAAGGGCGGTGCCAGTGGGCTACGTGCTGCGACTGCCGGCGGGCGGTAGCACCAGCTGGACCCCGGAACTGCTGGCGCAGCGACTCGCTGGCGGCGCGCCGGCGATCACGGTAGCGCAAGCTGCTGCGGCCACGCCGGCTGCACCGCCGGCGAAGCGCACCGGCGCGGCGCCGGCTGGCGCAGCGACCGCCGCTGCTGCAGCACCCGCCGCACCTGCCGCACCGACGTCGGCACCGACAGCCGAGCCGCAAGCTGCGCCGGGCGCCCAGTATTACCTGGTACAGGCTGGTGACACTACCGCCGACATCGCGGCGCACACCGGAATATCGGTGAAGCTGCTGATGCAGCTCAATGGCATGCGTGACGAGGATGACATCTACGCCGGCCAGCGACTGCGACTGGTGGCGTCGGCACCCGAGCCGGAGACCGAGACCACCGCGGCCACGGCGGCCGCGGCGATCAGCGCGGTCCAGGAGAGCCAGGAAGAAGACGCGGCGGTCAAGGCAGCCGGCAAGCTTGCGGCAAGGATCGAGCCGGTATCGAAGGCGCAGGCACAGGCTGAAGGACCGCAGCTGGTGCCGGGCGCCACCGGGCCTGAGTCGGCGGACCCGGTGGACTACTCGGTGGCGGCCGATGGCAGCATCCGGGTGGTGGCGGCAGAAACACTGGGACATTACGCCGACTGGCTCGGCACCACGGCGCAGCAATTGCGCGCCATCAATCACCTGCGCCCCCGCACGCCGGTGGTCATGGGCCGGCGGCTGAAGCTGGAGTTCGCCAGGACCACGCGCGAGCAGTTCGAGCAGCAGCGGCGCGACTATCATGAGCGGCTGCAGGCAGCGTATTTCTCCGCGCATCGGATTGCCGGCACCGAGGTCTACGTGGCCCGCCGCGGCGACTCGCTCTGGAGCATCACGCAGAAGTCGCTGAAGGTGCCGGTGTGGCTGCTGCAGCAGTACAACCCGGACCTGGATTTTAGCAACCTGCACCCGGGGACACAGATTTCGCTGCCTCAGGTCGAAGATGTCCCGGCGCTGTGAACCGTGCACGCTCGCGGTTGAAATGGGGCGTGCCTATAATTTGTGCCCATGCGACTCGCCGCACTACTAGCCGCCCCGATATTGCTGATCGCCGCCGGCCTTGCCGTGGGCGAGGGCCCGGAAAACCCGGCTGGCCGCCCGCTGGCCAGCGTCGGTGGCGGCTCCGGCAGCGCGGCAACGGCCATAGCCACGGCCGTGGCCCCGGCCACGGCGCCAGCCCCTGTGCCGTCGAGCGTGTCGGCCACGGTGCCGATCGCCGACCAGGTGCTGGTGCGAAAGTCCGAGCGCCGGCTGTACCTGCTGCGACATGGCGAGGTGCTGCGCAGCTATCGCGTTGCCCTGGGCCTGATCCCGGATGGACCGAAGACGCGCGCCGGTGATTTCCGCACGCCGGAGGGGCGCTATATGCTCACGCGCCGCAACTCGCGCAGCGACTATTTCCTCTCGATCCAGGTGTCGTACCCGAATGCGGACGATCTGCGCCGTGCGCGCCACGATCACGTGGATCCGGGCGGCTCGATCATGATCCACGGACTGCCTAATTTTCAGCGCCACCCGCCGGACTACTACGCCGCGGCCGACTGGACCGATGGCTGCATCGCCATGTCGGACTCCGACATGGTGGAACTGTGGCTGATGGTCCAGGACAACACGCCGATCGACATACTGCCTTGAGCGCCGTCCCCGAAGCTCCCAAGGCAGCCGCCGGCAAGGACTCCGGCGCCGCCGCCGGCGGCCAGACGCTGGAAACCAGGATCGTGATCGAGGAGCCGGTGGATGCGCGCGTCGGGCCGCGCGGCAGCCTCGAAATCCTGTCGCAGGCGGAGATCGACAAGCTGCTGGATACCAGCCATACCGGGCTGTACACGCTGTTTCGCAATTGTGCGCTGGCGGTGCTCAATTCCGGCAGCGAGAGCGATAACGCCAAGGAAATCTTCGAGCACTACCGCGCATTCGACGTGCAGATCGTGCGCCACGCCTGGGGCATCAAGCTGGAGATAACCAACGCGCCGGCTGCCGCGTTCGTCGATGGTCAGATGATCCACGGCATCAAGGAGCACCTGTTCGCGGTGCTGCGCGATATTATTTATACCGCGAACGAGATTATCAGCGCCGGGCGGCTCGACAGCGGGGATTCGGCCTCGATCACCAACGCCGTGTTCCACATCCTGCGCAATGCACGCGTGCTCGACGTCAAGCGGCGCCCCAACCTGGTGGTGTGCTGGGGCGGGCATTCGATCGGCGATGCCGAGTACCGCTACGCCAAGCGCGTCGGCTACGAACTCGGCCTGCGCGCGCTCGACGTGTGCACCGGCTGCGGCCCGGGTGCGATGAAGGCGCCGATGAAGGGCGCCGGCGTCGGCCACGCCAAGCAGCGCATCACCGATGGCCGCTTCCTCGGCGTCACCGAGCCCGGCATCATTGCCGCCGAGCCGCCGAACGCGATCGTCAACCAGCTGGTGATCATGCCGGACATCGAGAAGCGGCTCGAGGCGTTCGTGCGCCTGGCGCACGGCATCGTGGTGTTTCCCGGTGGCGCCGGCACCGCCGAGGAAATCCTGTACCTGCTGGGCGTGCTGCTCGATCCTGCCAACGCGCAGCAGCCACTGCCGGTGGTGCTCACCGGGCCGCGCAGCAGCGCCGCCTACTTCGAGAGGATTGCGCAATTCGTCGAGGGCACGCTGGGAGCGGCGGCGCTGACGCGATTGAAGCTCATCATCGACGATCCGGCGGCGGTGGCCCGCCACATGGTGCACAGCTTCGGCGAGGTGCGCGCATTTCGCCGCACACACAACGATTCGTACAATTTCAACTGGCTGCTGCGCGTCCCGTACGACCTGCAGCAGCCGTTCCAGGTGACGCACGCCGCGATGCGCGCGCTGGAACTGCAGCGCGCACAGCCGGTGCACCGGCTGGCGGCCAACCTGCGCCGTGCGTTCTCGGGCATCGTCACCGGCAACGTCAAGGAGAACGGCGTCGCCGCGATCGAGCGGCTGGGACCGTACGAGCTGGCGGGCGATGCCGACATCATGCGTCCGCTGGATGAGCTGTTGACCGGCTTCGTGGCCCAGGGACGCATGAAGCTGCCCGGCAGCGCCTACCGTCCCTGCTATCGCCTGGTGGCATAGCCGCGCAGCTGGTCACGCCGATGGCGCGCCGCAGACTTCGGCGTGCGCCAATAATCGCCCAATGGTCTCCCGATGGTCGCATTGCGTCGCAAGGTGCCGCGTTGTGTCGCATGCGCCGCCATCGCATTTAACCCTTGTAAGTAAGCGTTTTGCGCATCCGACAGAGATGCGAGATGCGACGCCGCTCGTTCAGGTTCGCTGTGATCCAGTTCCTGTCGAGGCTACCTGCGCAGCCCTAGTCTGATGACCATAAGGAGTGCGCACGATGAACAAAACAGACCCGAAACCCGAGACTGCCGAGGAAGCGCTGGAGCGCACGCAGGCGCCGCCCAGCGGCGCTGAAGCCTACGCCCGCTGGCTCGAGCACATGC
>Ga0302157_10007300_pt1 | contig 11171 bp, 10 predicted proteins | sample I_Bog_N3_3_FD_193502 | JGI IMG/M metagenome (GOLD analysis project Ga0302157, IMG submission 193502) | Peat permafrost microbial communities from Stordalen Mire near Abisko, Sweden - I_Bog_N3_3 | ecosystem: Environmental > Terrestrial > Soil > Wetlands > Peat | place: Sweden: Abisko, Stordalen...
CGATCGCCATCTTGGCGGCCTCGATGCCGCCGGGTCCGATGACGTCGGCATAGAGGCCGGACATGTCGTCGATATCGCCGATCACCACCTTGTTGCCGGCGGCATGCGCCGCCGTCGCGGTCAGCGATGCGAACAGCAGCCACGGGATAGTCCGGATTCCCAGAGATTTTGTCATATGAAGCGCTTCCTTGGCTTTCTTGGTTGGTTGGCTGGCGTGGCAAAATAGAGAGCCGCCCCGCCGCCTCCTATTGGCCTTTCGTCGGAGCCCCGGCGTGGAACAGGTCGATGGCCCGCCCGGGCAATATTGATTTTTGTTAACGTTGTGGGATGAGTGTGCGAACCCGGCGTTCGCCAGCGGGCACCAAAGAACATGGTGGGGGCACCCGCCGCAGCGCCGGGAGACGGCAATCAGGGCCTTTTTGCGATCCGCACCAAGTGACGTCGTTGACGTTGCCGCCAGCCGGCTGTTCTGGCTGAAGACCACCGTGGTTCTCGCCTTCTGCATCGGCCTGTCGATGTCGAGCGCGCTCTGGATCGGGCCGCGGTCCTATCCGCTGGCACCGGTTTCGTCGATGTTGCCCGTCATCGACGGCATCGCGGCACGCGCCATGTACGTCGCGCTGTTCGTGCTGGCGGCGATCTGCCTGGTGGCACCGAAGCCCCAGTGGCTGATCGCGGCTTTCCTCGCGGTCATGGCCGCCTTCTGCCTGATGGATCAGACCAGGTGGCAGCCATGGGTGTTCCAGTACAGCTTTCTGCTGGCGGTGATGGCGTTGTATTCATGGAACGGCGGTGACGCCGCGGGTGCGAAGCGGACGCTGAACATCGCCCGGCTGATCGTCGCCGCCACTTACATCTATTCGGGCCTGCAGAAGCTGAATCCGAATTTCATGGAGAACGATTTTCCATGGCTGGTTCAGCCCATCAAACGCGTATTGCCGGCCTCGGTCTGGCTTCTGCATGGATTGGGCATGGCGGCTCCGTTCGTGCAAGTCGCGTTCGGCGTCGGCCTGCTGACGCGGCGCTTCCGCCGCGCCTCGCTGATTGCAGCCGTCGCGATGCACCTGTTCATCCTCGCGATGTTCGGTCCATTCGGGCTGGACTGGAACAACATCGTGTGGCCGTGGACCGCGGCGATGGCGATATTCGACATCCTGCTGTTTTCGGACACGCCGGATTATTCATGGCGCGAGATTCTCTGGGGCCGGCATGACCCCTGTCATGTCGCCGCGGTCGTCTTGTTCGCGATGCTGCCGGGTTTGAGTTTCTTCAACCTGTGGGATTCCTATCTGTCGGCGGCGCTTTATTCCGGCAATCTCACCGAGGCGCAGGTCTACCTGTCCGACACCGGAAAAGCCTCGCTGCCCGCGGCGATCGCCTCGCGGCTGGTGCACACCTCACCCGACACCAACGTCCTGAACCTGCAACAATGGGCGATCGAGGACCTCAACGTGACGCCCTATCCGGAAATCCGCGTCTATCGCGCGATCGCGCGAGACCTCTGCGGCAGGCTGCGCGATCCCGCCCAACTGGTGCTGATCGTCCGGGAACAGCGAATGTTCTTCGCAAGGCCGGAAGTGGGCTATCGCTGTTCGCAATTGTAGCTGCGGCGCCGGCCTCCCCCTGCCGGGGCGGGGAGAGGCCTTGTCGACAGGGATCGCGCCGGCGTCAGGCCGCCGCGGTCGGGAACGAGTAGCTCTTGAACTGGTCGCGCAGCGCGGTCTTCAGGATCTTGCCGGTCGCGGTGTGCGGAATGGCGTCGACGAACACGATGTCGTCGGGCATCCACCACTTTGCAATTTTGCCATCCATGAATTTCAGGATGTCCTCGCGGCTGGCGCTCTGGCCCGGCTTGAGCTGCACGATCAGGAGCGGACGCTCGTCCCATTTCGGGTGATAGTGTCCGATCACGGCGGCTTCCGCCACCGCGGGATGTCCGACCGCGAGATTTTCCAGATCGATCGACGAGATCCATTCGCCGCCCGACTTGATCACGTCCTTGGAGCGGTCGGTGATCCGCATGTAGCCGTACTGGTCGATGGTCGCGACGTCGCCGGTGTCGAAATAGCCGTCGTCGTCGAGAATGTCGGTGTCGACGCGGAAATAGGCCTTCGACACCGCGGGGCCGGCCACCTTGAGCCGGCCGAAGGTCTTGCCGTCCCACGGCAGGTCCTTGCCGGCATCGTCGGTGATCTTCATCTGCACGCCGAACGGCGGGTAGCCCTGGGTCTGCAGGATGTCGAGCCGGGCGTCGCCGGAAAGCCCGGTGAACGGCGGCTTCTCCGCGGCCAGCGTTCCGATCGGGCTCATCTCGGTCATGCCCCAGGCGTGGCGCGCATGCACGCCCATGTCGATGAAGTTCTTTATCATCGAGCGCGGCATCGCCGATCCGCCGCACACCACCATGCGCAGATGCGGCAGTTTCAGGTTGTTGGCGGCCATGTGGTTGAGCAGCATCAGCCATACGGTCGGCACGCCGGCGGTGTGTGTCACCTTCTCGGTGTCCAGCAGCTCATAGACCGAGGCGCCGTCGAGCTTGGCGCCCGGCAACACCAGCTTGGTGCCCATCGAGGGCGCCGAGAAGGCGATGCCCCAGCTATTGGCATGGAACAACGGAACCACCGGCAGCATTGTATCGGCGGCATTGGCTCCCAGCGAGTCGCCGGTGTTGGCCATCAACGCGTGCAGCACGTTGGAGCGATGCGAATACAACACGCCCTTGGGATCGCCCGTGGTGCCGGAGGTGTAGCACATCGCGGCCGCTGTATTCTCGTCGAAGGTCTTCCACTTGAACTTGCCGTCGACCTCGGCGATCCAGTCCTCATAGGCGACCGCGTTCTTCAGCGTGGTCTGCGGCATGTGCGCCTTGTCGGTGAGCACGACGTAGCGCTCGACGCTGGGCATCTTGTCGGCGATCTTCTCCAGGACCGGCACGAAGGTGAGGTCCACCATCACCACGCGGTCCTGGGCGTGGTTGACGATCCAGGCGATCTGGTCGGGAAACAGCCGCGGATTGATGGTATGGCAGATGGCGCCGATGCCCATGATGCCGTACCAGACCTCGAGATGGCGCCAGGTGTTCCACGCGATGGTGGCGACGCGGTCGCCGAGCTTGATGCCCTCGCGGTCGAGACATTGCGAAACCTTCAGCGCGCGCTTGTGGATTTCGGCATAGGTGGTGCGGTGGATGGGGCCTTCGACCGATCGCGTCACGACCTCCTGGGTGCCATGGATCGTGGCCGCGTGCTCGATTATCCGGTGGCACAGCAAAGGCCAGTCTTGCATCAAACCAAGCATACGGTCGTTCCTCCAGAATGTGTTGTCGCTTGTCGCGGGTCTTTTCTCGGGTCGTGGAATTGTTATGAACTTTAGCGCGGGGAAAGCACGCCGCAAATGGCCTTGTGGCGGTTTGGCCCGCGGCCAAAGGGCAATGGTTACCGCCGGCGCCGCGCTGCTGATGCTTGGTGCGCTGGCCGACCTTCCGGCCGCCGCGCGAAGGCCCGACGCTCCGCTGCGGGCACCCTGGAGCGGCCTGTTCGGCGAACCGAGGGCGAAACCGCGCCGGGCGGCGGCCTCGGTGCCGCTGCCGAAGCCGCGGCCGGCGGATGCTCCTGCGAGCGGGTCCGAACAGCCCGCGGCGGCGCCTCTGGTGCCGGCCGTGGACGACAAGGCGGTCGCGCAACCCGCGCCGCCGCAGGCCTCGGCCTGTCGGCTGGCGCTGACCGACCAGATCGCGATCGCGCCGAGCACTCCCGACATCCATGGCCCCGGCGGCTGCGGTGGCGAGGACCTGGTCCGGCTGGAAGCCGTGGTGCTGCCGGACCGGCACCGGGTCGCGGTGAAGCCCGCGGCGGTGCTGCGCTGCGCCATGGCCGCCGCTATCGCCGACTGGGTCCGCACCGACCTGACGGAGCTGGCGCTGAGCCTCGGCAGCGAGATCAGCGATCTCGACAATTTCGACTCGTTCGAATGCCGCGGCCGCAACCGGGTGGTCGGCGCCATGCTGTCCGAGCACGGCCGCGCCAACGCGCTCGACGTTCGCGCCGTCGGGCTGGCCAACGGCCAGTCGATTTCGCTCACCGACCGCAATGTGCCGCGGGGCTTGCGCGAGAGCGTGCTGCAGTCGGTTTGCGCGCGGTTTTCCACCGTGCTGGGGCCGGGCTCGGACTGGTATCACGAGGACCACATCCATCTCGACCTGATGGAGCGGCGCAACCACTACAAGATCTGCCAGTGGAATGTGTGGGACCCGCTGCCGCAGGTCGCGCCGCTGTTGCCGGCCGACCGGCCGGCGGAAGCGCCGCCGCGCGAGGTTGCCGCCAAATCCGATGGAGACCGGCCGGAGCCGGATGCGGCCAAATCCGCAGCCTCCCCGCCCGCCAGCGCCGACACCGCGCGGCCAACAAAAAAGCGCCGGTGAAACCGGCGCTTTTGAAACTTCAGAACCAATCGTTCTTTTACTGCACCGCGCTGGCGGCAGGGTTGCCGTTGCCTTGCAGCGCCATCTGCGAATTGTAGGGGGAGTCGCCATGGTGCGCCTCCAGCACCACCACGATGGTGCCGACCTTCGCCCGGTTATACAGGTCGATCACGTCCTCGTTGGTCATGCGGATGCAGCCGGAGGAGATCGAGGAGCCGATATATTCGGGCTGGTTGGTGCCGTGAATCCGGAACAGCGTGTCCTTGCCGCCCGAGTAGAGGTACATCGCGCGCGAACCCATCGGATTGTCCGGTCCCGGCGCCACGAAGGTCGGCACGCCGAGCCGTTCGATCTCGCCCTTGGTCGGATGCCAGGCCGGCCACTCGGTCATGCTGCCGATCTTGGCGATGCCGGACCAGGCCATGGCTTCCTCGCCCACGGTGATGCCGTAGCGGATCGCCTTGCCGTCGTTGAGCACGTAATAGAGATAATGATTGTCGGAATCGACCAGGATCGAGCCGGGGGCTTCCTTGCGGTGGTACTCGACGATGGCGCGCCGGAAGGGCTCGGCGACCGGAACGTTGGTGTACCGGATCTTGGCCAACAGCTCCTTGTCGTGCGGCTTGAAATTGGTCTGGTTGGTCGCCTCATAGGTGGTGCCCTGCATGCAGCCCGATAACATCAGGCCGGCAGCCAGGATTCCGAAGACGGTCTTGAGCGACGACATAGTGCAATTCCAATCGAAAGCCATACGTCCGGGCGCCAACCCTGCGCCCCAAACGCCACGATTCCATTAACGCCATTATCGCCAAAACCGGTCATAATTCCAGACCTTAGATGCTTGTCCCGCGCTGCGGGATGATAGCTGTGTCCTTTTTGCCGCAAATCGCGGGCATGGCGGCTGATTTTTGGGCAGGAGGACCGCCGTGGCCGGATCGGCGCCACGGTGCCGCCATCCAGCCGCCACAAAGCCGCGCCCGCCGTTAACCCGCCGTCATGCGGCGCAGGTCAGAATCGAGCTAAGTCTCACCCGGTAAGTCCCGCGTGCCACGTCCTGGTGCCATGTCCTGGAGTTGACCATGTTGTCGGTGTTCGTCCCCTGCGAAGCCTCACTGAAGAAAACCGCGACCGCCGACCTTGCCGCCCTGCCGGAGCACGCGGTCTGGATCGACCTCGTCAATCCGAGCGCGGCCGAGGACAAGGCGGTGGAGCGGCTGGCCGGGATCGCGGTGCCGACCCGGGAGGACATGCAGGAGATCGAGATTTCCTCGCGGCTCTACATCGAGAACGGCGCGCGCTACATGACGGCGACGTTGATGTGCGCGGCGGACACCGAGAATCCGCGCACCACCGCGGTGACCTTCATCCTCGCCAGCCACCGCCTGGTGACCGTGCGCTATGACGAGCCGAAGCCGTTCGTGCTGGTGGAGAACAAGCTGGCGCGCTCCTGCGCCGCCGCCATCACCGGCGAGATGGTGCTGATGGAACTGCTGGATGCGGTGATCGACCGCAACGCCGATATCCTGGAGCGCGCCGGCAGCGACATGGATACCATCAGCCACGATATTTTCGAGCCCGCGGGTGCGGCGCGCACCGGCCATGCCAAGCGCTATTCCGACATCCTGATCGCAATCGGCCGCAAGGGCGACCTGACCTCGAAGGTGCGCGAGAGCCTGGTCTCGATCGGGCGTGTGGTGACGTTCGTCACCGCCGCGGTCGAGGGCGCCAAATGGTCCAAGGACATGCGCGAGCAGCTCAAGACCATGCAGCGCGACGTCACTTCCCTGACCGATCACGCCAGCTACCTCTCTAACAAGATCACCTTCGCGCTGGACGCGATGCTCGGCGTCGTCAATCTCGAGCAGAACAACATCATCAAGCTGTTCTCGGTGATGGCGGTGGTGTTGATGCCGCCGACGCTGATCGCCTCGATCTACGGCATGAATTTCAAGATCATGCCGGAACTGGAATGGCAGCATGGCTACCTGTTCGCGGTGATCGCGATGGTGCTGGCCGCGGTGCTGCCCTACGTGTTCTTCAAGTGGAAGAAGTGGCTGTAGTGATGTCAGGCGGCGCCGCGCCGGCGTCGCTCCGCGTTACTGACACGTTAAGGCGCGCCTCACCGTAGCGGAGCTTTCGTTCACTCCCGAAAAACCAGGGAATCCGCCTCAATTCCTCGCGTAAAATTTGAGCGGTAGGCTGAACGTTTATGCGACGGCTTTCTGCGATAACGCGGTCACAAGCCGCGAGGAAAGCAATGGTTGAGAAAGTCATAACGTCACCCCGTAACGTCGTCGACTTCGCGCGGTACCAGGCGGGGCGCAACGCCGCCGGCAAGGCGTTCGCGCTCTCGGCGCGGACCTGCCGGCATTGCGGCGCGGCGCTGGCTGAAGGCGAACGCGAAGACGAATGCTCCAGCGCCGCCAACGACGTCCCCGAAAGCCTGCGCTGGCAGGCCGTGCAGATCCTGCGCGGGTTGATTTGAGATGTCGTCATTCCGGGGCTCGCGCAGCGCGAGCCACGATGTGCAATTGCACATCGGGGAATCTCGAGATTCCGGGTTCGATGCTTCGCATCGCCCCGGAATGACGAGCCGATCCTACACGTGCTGGCCGCCGTTGATGTGGATCTCGGCGCCGTTGACGTAGGAACTGGTCTCCGTGCACAGCACATAGATGATCTTGGCGACCTCGTCGGGGGTGCCGAGCCGGTGCAGCGGGATCTGCTCGGCAACGATCTTCTCGGTGCCCGGCGACAGGATCGAGGTGTCGATTTCGCCCGGCGCGATCGCGTTGACGCGGACGCCGAGGCGGCCGAAATCCGAGGCCATCTCGCGGGTCAGCGAGGCCAGCGCCGCCTTCGAGGTGGCATAGGCCGCACCCGCAAACGGATGCACACGGCCGCCCGCGATCGAGGTGACGTTGACCACCGAGCCCTTCGCCGCCGTCAATTCCTCGATCAGCCCGCGCGCCATCATGATCGGCGCGAAGAAATTGACCCGGAACACGTGGCTCCAGGTCTCGACGTCGGTGTCGATCGAGCCGAGCCGGGCGCCGCCGGCGGCCTTCGGCGAGATCGCGGCGTTGTTGACCAGCGCGTGCAGCGCGCCGCCTTCCAGCCGCGAGCGGATTTCCGAGATCGCGCGGGTGGTGTCGTCATGGTCGGCAAGGTCGACCTGGATGTGATCCTCGGGCCCGGCGTCCCACGGGCAGTCCTCGGGAAAAGGGTGACGCGAACAGGTGAGAACGCGCCAGCCGGCGCTGGAAAAGCGGATCACGGTGGCGTGCCCGATGCCGCGGCTGGCGCCGGTCAGCAGCAGCGTTCTCCGCGGTCCGTGGTTGGATGAAGTGGTCATGAAACGGTTTCTCTCATTCTCCGTCGTGCCCGGCCTTGTGCCGGGCATCCATGTCTTGCGTTGGTCGTCGCGGATTTTCCTCAGGGATAGAGCCGCGTCCTGGACCAGGGTTGATCGGGCGCGTCGCGACGGAATTCGATGCGGTCGTGCAGGCGGAACGGGCGGTCGTGCCAGAACTCGATTCGTGCGGGCGTAAGGCGCCAGCCGCTCCAGCCCGGCGGGCGCGGCACCTCGCCGACGAGATGTCGGGCAGCCACCTTGGCGATCGCCTGCTCGAAGGCAAAGCGGCTTTCCAGCGGCTGCGACTGCTTCGAGGCCCAGGCGCCGATCTGGGCCTGCTTCGGCCGGGTGGCGAAATAGGCGTCGGCTTCCGCCTCCGTCACCGGCGACACGTTGCCGCGGATGCGGACCTGCCGGCGCAGCGACTTCCAGTGGAAAAGTAAAGCCGCCTTGGGATTTGCGGCGAGTTCGCGGCCCTTTTGGCTGGCGATGTGGCTGTAGAAGACAAAACCGTCGGAATCATAGCCCTTCATCAGCACCATCCGCACATCGGGCAGGCCGGCTTCGTCGACGGTGGCCAGCGCCATGGCGTTGGGATCGTTGGGTTCGCCCTTCGCCGCTTCCGCGAACCAGTCGCCGAACAGCGCCAACGGCTCCTCGGCGGCGGTGAAATCACCGGATGTTAACGCTGCCGGGTGTTTGATGGAGGTGGTATCGGTCATTTTCGGGAGTTCCGAGGTTGCGTCCGCTCGCGGTCAGTTGCGCGTTGCTGCCCCTGTATAGGCTCGCCCTATATAAGACATGGGGACGCGTTGGCCTATCGGCGATCGGCCCGATGGGCGCCGTCATGACATTGATTCTAATCGCGGCGACGACCGGCGGCTGCAGCGTCTCCCGGCCCGACAGCGCCTTCGCCCGGATGGAGGACACCGACGTGACCGGCTCGATCGGGGCGGCCCAGCCGACCGGTCCGGCGCCGACCGAGAGCGACCTGGCCTTTGCCCGCAATGCCGCCTCCGACGTCCTGACCCGGGGCGACAAGGATTCCAGCCAACCCTGGGAAAACCCCGAAACCGGCGCGCGGGGCTCGGTGACGCCGATCGCGAAGGCCTATGCGGCCGATGACGGCCGCCTTTGCCGGGATTTCCTGGCGAGCTATGTCAATGGCGGCAATGAGAGCTGGCTGCAGGGCGCGGCCTGCCAGACCAGCCAGGGCCGCTGGGAAATTCACACGATGAAACCGTGGAGACAGGGTTAAGTCGAAACATCCCCGTTGCAAAAATGCCACGAGGCCCCCAAATGAAACCGTGGTGGGCGGCCAGCCCTCGGTTTATCATCGAATTTCCCTTGAAGGAGACATGACGGATGCGCGACCCCTATGAGGTCTTGGGGGTGCCGCGGGGCGCCAGCGCTGCGGCGATCAAGAGCGCCTATCGCAAGCTTGCCAAGAAGCACCACCCCGACGCCAACAAGAACGATCCGAAAGCCGCGGCACGCTTTTCCGAGCTGAACTCGGCCAATGAAATCATTGGCGACGAGGACAAGCGCAAGGCTTTCGATCGCGGCGAGATCGACGCCGAGGGCAAGCCGCGCTTCCAGGGCTTTCCTGGCGGCGACCCGCGCGCGCGGGGCGCGCCCGGCGGCTTCGAGAGCCATACCTTCCGCGGCGGCGGCGGTCCGGGCGGCGGCGGCTTCGAGGACATCCTCAACAGCATGTTCGGCGGAGCGGCGGGGCGGGGCGCGCCCGGCGGCGGCCGGACGTTCGAATTCGACACCGGCGGCATCGCGGTCGATCTCGACCTGTCCGTCGCCATGACGGTGTCGCTGGAAGAGTCGGTCAAGGGCGTGGAGAAGCGGGTCCGGCTGCCGACCGGCAAGGAGCTCAATGTCAGGATTCCCGCCGGCGTCGTCGCCGGCCAGCAGATCCGCCTGAAGGGGCAGGGTGAGACCGCGCCCGGCCACCGGCCCGGTGATCTCCTGATCACCGTCAACATTGCGCCGCACCCGTTCTTCAAGGTCGAGGGCAGCGACCTGCGTGTCGAACTGCCGATCACGCTTTATGAGGCGGTGCTCGGCGGCAAGGTCCGCGTGCCGACGCTCGGCAGCGCGGTCGAATTGTCGATCCCGAAGAACACCTCGAGCGGCCGGACCTTTCGCCTCAAGGGCAAGGGGCTGCCGAAGCCGACCGCGACCGCCGGCGACCTGCTGGTCACCGCCCGCATCGTGCTGCCGGACGGCAACGACGCCGAGCTCGAGTCGTTGATGCAGAAGTGGCGCGACGGACATCCCTATAATCCGCGCAGCGATCTGTCCTGACTCTCCGGGTTGCCCGTAAAACAACGGGTGTGAAACAAGGTGCGGCCCCGACAGGGGACCAGCGCGGTACAAAACCCCGCCGAGGCCGCTTGCGTCGATCGGCGGATCGAACGCACCTCAACTTCGCGTGATCACCCGGTGCGATTTTGAGACGCTGCGATGACTTGATTCCAGATTTTCAATGTCTTGATTCCATGTTTTCAATGTCGGAATTGGGACATGGGCCAAGAGCGCGCCGCACAATCCGTAGCCCGGATGGAGCCAACGGGTCGCGCGAATGCGCGCCCGATGACAGGCTCCGCGCAATCCGGGAAAGACGTGGATGGATAGCGTGGGCTGATCCGGGTAAACTGCAGACATGGTCCGGTATCGGCGCAATTTCGTCCCGGGCGGGACATTTTTCTTTACCGTAGCGCTGGATGATCGACGGTCATCTGCGCTGGTGGACTACGTCGTTTTGCTACGTGCTGCATTTCGAAAGACGCGGGGCGACCGGCCCTTTTCAATCGATGCCGTCGTGATTCTGCCCGATCACCTGCATGTAGTCATGAAATTGCCGCCCGGTGATTCAGATTTTTCCGGCCGATGGCGGCGGATCAAGAGTGTGTTTACGCGAAGCGTCGTGGCAGCAGGGGTGCCGGTCTCGCGGGTCCATCGGGGCGAATATGCCCTTTGGCAAAGCCGCTTTTGGGAACATACCATTCGCGATGACGCCGATTTCGAACGTTGCACCGACTACATTCATTTCAACCCGGTCAAGCACCGCTTGGTGCCGTCGCCGGCCGCGTGGCCGTTTTCCTCGCTGCATCGATACGTTCGAGCCGGCGTGCTGACCCTGGATTGGGGCGGTAGCGGTCGCATAGATGGCAATGCCGATTTCGGGGAGCGGGCGAATTGACCCGGATTGCGCGGAGCCTGTCATCGGGCGGCGCTTCGCGCCGACCCGTTGGCTCCATCCGGGCTACGAGATCATGCCTATGCTAGGAGCCTGTCCGAGTAGTGGCTGTTCAATTCTGAGCGAGTCTGATTCAAGCTTGGTCTATGAGCAAGTATTTTCGCCCCTGGAATATCGATCAGACG
>Ga0302157_10007304_pt1 | contig 11168 bp, 8 predicted proteins | sample I_Bog_N3_3_FD_193502 | JGI IMG/M metagenome (GOLD analysis project Ga0302157, IMG submission 193502) | Peat permafrost microbial communities from Stordalen Mire near Abisko, Sweden - I_Bog_N3_3 | ecosystem: Environmental > Terrestrial > Soil > Wetlands > Peat | place: Sweden: Abisko, Stordalen...
GGGCGGCGTGGCGCTTGATTAGGAGCCTGAGGGAATTCGCTGAACAGGCCCGATCACTGCAACGCGTTTATCTGAGTCCGTCCCTGATCCCCAGCTACCGTCCCAGTGCCGACATTGGACGCCGGGAGGCCGAATTTAGGACCGCCTATGTGACCGCCAAATTGTGGCGATGAGCGTAGCAAAAGCGCTAGCGGCTGGCGTGTCAGCTAGGTGTCGTTGGAAGGCCAAAATCATGTTTTCAGCAGCGAAATTCCGGTTCCTGATACGGCCCTGATATTTCCCTGTTATGGCCTGTATGGTTCCCTGTTATTCGCCTGTTATTTCCCTGTTCCGTTGCGCAGGGAATTTGGCGTGGGTCGCTCCATAATACATTGGAATCACAAGGTAATCTCTAGGCTGGCGGGCGCGAGGGGCAGGATTTAAGCCAGGATTTGCAATTATTCCCTGTTATTTTTCCCTGTAACAGGAACCACAGGGTTGGAACGGCCATCCCGGCGGCGGCGGTGCAATGTCATGTGATGGGGTGTTCGACGCGTCGCTAAGAGCGCGGCGTCGGGCCTCCGGGCCATTGATGGCTAGTCCTCTGACAGCGCCTCCGCCAACCGCGCCATGAACTCGGCCCCCCGCTGCATCTGGGCGATCTCCACATATTCGTCGGGCTGGTGGGCCTGGTCGATGGAGCCGGGGCCGCAGATGACCGTGGAAAAGCCGGCCTGCTGGAACTGGCCGGCCTCGGCCGCATAGGACACCACCCGCGCCGGGCCGTTGTCGCCGGCCAGGCGCCGCGCCAATAGCTCGGCCCGGCCGTCCAGTTCGGGGGCGAGGGCGGGGGTCAGCGAACGGCGGGCGATCTGCACGCCGGCCTCCGGCGCCTTGGCCTTGAGCGCGGCGTCCAGCGCCGCCGCCTCCTGGAAGAACGGCGCCAGGATCGCCATCGGATCGGCGCCCGGCGGGCAGCGCAGGTCGAACAGAAACTGGCATTGCTTGGCCAGGATATTGACCGCCGTTCCCCCCTGCACCTGGCCGATGGTCAGGGACGGGCCTCGCGGCAGAAAGGGCGAGGACGGATCGGCCCCGGCCTCCAGCCGCTCGGCCAGGGCCTTCAGCGAGGCCATCAGCTGAACAGCCGCCATCACCGCCGAAACGCCGAGGTGGGTCAGGCTGGAGTGGGCTTCGTGTCCCGTCACCGTCACGGTGAACACGGCGATGCCCTTATGCCCGCGCACGGCCTGCATGGAGGTCGGCTCGCCGACGATCACCGTCGCGGGACACGGCGTCTCCAGCGCCAGGGCCGCGATCATGTCCGGCGCGCCCAGGCATCCGACTTCTTCGTCATAGGAAAAAGCCAGATAGGCCGGCCGCTTGAGCGGGGCGGCCGCCAGATCCGGCGCGGCGGCGAGCGCCAGGGCCAGAAAGCCCTTCATGTCGCAGGTTCCCCGTCCGTAAAGCCGATCGCCGCGGCGCGTCAGCACGAAGGGGTCCGAGCTCCAGGCCTGGCCGTCCACCGGCACCACGTCGGTGTGGCCCGACAGCACGACACCGCCGGGCGCGGCCGGGCCGATGCGGGCGTAGAGATTGGCCTTGGTCCCGTCGGCGTTGGGCACGCGGCGCCCCGCCACGCCCAAGGCGGCCAACTGGGCTTCGACATAGTCGATCAGGGGCAGGTTGGACGCGCGCGAGGTGGTGTCAAAACCGACCAGGCGATCGAGTATCTCAAGGCTGCGGGCCGCCAGGGCCTCCGCGTCGGTCATGGTCCAAGCCTAAACCAAAAGCGGGACGCGGACCAAAACCTTAGATCAACGTCACCCTCCGGGCGGACCGTCGTGCCGCAGAACGCCCAGCAGTTGCAGGCGGAAGATCAAAACCGCGCCGGGCGGGATCGGCGCGCCGGGGGGCGGATCGTCGCCGTAGGCCAGCTTGGGCGGCAGATAAATCATCCATTCGTCGCCAGGCCGCATCAGCTGCAGCGCCTCGGTCCAGCCGGGCACCAAACCGCCCACGGGGAAGTCGGCCGGGGTCCCGCGCGCAAAGGAGCTGTCGAACACCTGGCCGGTCATGGGCGCGCCGGGCGGTCCCAGCAGCCGCCCCTCATAATTGACCTTGACCTCGTCCTGCACGCGCGGATGCGCGCCGTCCGGCGGTCCGCTGGTCGTGATCCGGTATTGCAGGCCGTCGGGCAGGACCTGCACCCCCGGCGCCTTGGCGTTGGCCGCCAGGAACGCCTGGGCGGCCTGAACGTCCGCCGGCTTGGGCTTGGGCCGCGACGCCGGACCGCAGGCTGACAGGGCCAGCAGCGCAAGGACGGAAACAAAGGCCTTCGAAAGGGTCATGGGCGGGATCTCAAAGCATGCGCGGCGGACAGCCCGCGTCGGTCAGGGCGTCGATGATTTCCTGGGTGTGGCGCGCGTCGCGGGTCTCGATCATCACGTCGAACTCCGCGCCCTTGGCCGGAACGTCAAGCGACAAGCGATTGTGCGCCACCTCGATGATGTTGGCCCCCAGCGCGCCGATGGTCTGGGCCACGGTGGACAACAGACCCGGCCGGTCGTCGCCGACGAAACGCAGATAGGCGATGCGCTGGGCGCGCACCAGTTCGCGCGTCAGCACCGAGGCCAACAGGCGCGTGTCGATATTGCCGCCCGTCAGGATCAGGCCGCAGGATTTGCCGCGAAACCGCTCCGGATAGGACAACAACGCCGCCAGGGCGCCGGCCCCCGCGCCCTCGGCGATGGTCTTTTCCACATTGCAGAACAGGGCGATCGCCCGCTCGAAGGCCGGCTCCTCGATCAGCAGCACCTCGTCGATCAGCGGCCGGGCGATGGCGTAAGTCAGGTCGCCCACGGTCTTGACCGCGATCCCCTCGGCGATCGTGGGGCCGCCGGCCACCGCGGCTTCGCCCCTCATGCGAGCGGAGAACGAGGGATACATGGTCGGCTCCAGGCCGATGATGTGGATATCCGGCCTGATCGCCTTGGCCGCCACGGCCACGCCGGAGATCAGCCCGCCACCGCCGATGGGCACGGGCAGGATCTCAAGATCCGGCGCCGCCTCCAGCATTTCCAGGGCGATGGTGCCCTGGCCGGCCATGACCTCCACATCGTTGAACGGGTGCACGAACACCATCTGCCGGTCGCGCCCATACGTAACGGCGAAGTCGGAGGCTTCGTCGAAGGTGTCGGCGTGCAGCACCACGTCCGCGCCGAAGTTGCGGGTCTGCTCCACCTTCACGAAGGGGGTCGTGCGCGGCATGACGATGGTGACGGGAATGCCGAGGCGCGCGCCGTGATAGGCCAGCCCCTGGGCGTGATTGCCAGCGGACGCGGCGATCACCCCGCGGCGCTTTTCGGCCTCGGTCAGCTGCAGCAGCTTGTTCAGGGCGCCGCGCTCCTTGTAGGCGGCGGTGAACTGTTGGTTCTCGAACTTCACCCACACGTCCGCGCCGGTGATCTCGGACAGGGTCCGCGACCGGCGCATGGGAGTTTTTTCGATGTGGCCGTCCAGCCGCGCGGCGGCGGCCTTGATCGATTCAAAGGTCAGGTTCATTGGCTAAGCCGGAAAAAGTCGCGCAACCTAACGACGGCGCGGCGTTAGAGCAATGTCGGGCGCATAGGCGCCGGCGGATCGGAATTGGACGTGTTCGAAAAACTCCTCGCCTTGATCGGCGGGCGCACCATGCTGATCGCGCTCATCGTGGCCAGCGCCTTCTTCATGGAGCAGCTGGACGCGACCATCATCGTCACCGCCCTGCCCCAGATGGCCCACGCCTTCGGCCTCAATCCGGCGCGCATGAGCCTGGGCGTCACCGCCTATGTCCTGGCGGTCGCGGCCTGTCTGCCCGCCAGCGCGTGGCTGGCCGAGCGCGCCGGCGCGCGCAACCTGTTCATGGCCGCCATCGCCCTGTTCGTGCTGGCCTCCATGGCCTGCGGGATCAGCCCCAATTTCCAAGCCTTCGTCGGCGCCCGCATCGTCCAGGGCGCGGCGGCGGCGATGATGTCGCCCGTGGGCCGGCTGGTGGTGCTGCGCAAGGCGGAGAAGAGCGAACTGCTGGGCGCGCTGTCCATGCTGATCTGGCCCGGCCTGTTCGCCCCGGTGCTGGGCCCGCCGCTCGGCGGCTTCATCACCCAGGCCGCGTCATGGCGCTGGATCTTCTACGTCAATCTGCCCTTGGGCCTGATCGGCCTGGCCCTGGTCGCGGCCTTCATTCCCAACGATCGGTCCGACGAGCGCAAACCCTTTGACGGCGTGGGGTTCGTGCTGATGGCCCTGTCCCTGGCCTGCCTGACCTATGGGGTGGACCTGATCGGCGCGCGCGAGGGCCAGGGGCTCGCGACCCTGTGGCGGGGCCTGGGCCTGCTCGCCGGCGGTCTCGGCATCGGATGGGCCGCGATCCGGCACCTCGACCGCACGGAACATCCCTTGCTGCAGCTGGGGCCCCTGCGCGACCACACCTTTTTCGTCAGCTCCATATCCGGCGGCCTGCCCTCGCGCGCCGCAATTTCCGCCGCGCCCTTCCTGCTGCCCCTGATGTTCCAGGTCGGCTATGGCCTCAGCCCCCTGAACTCAGGCCTGCTGTTGCTGATCTATATGAGCGCCAACCTCCTCATGAAGCTGATCACCAACCCCATCATGCGCACGTTCGGCATCCGCGCGGTGCTGGTGTGGAACGGACTGCTGGCCGGCGGATCGCTGGCGGCTTGCGCCCTGATCGCCCCGGGCGTTCCGGCGATTGTCACGGGCGTCCTGCTGTTCGTGGCCGGCGGCAGCCGCTCCATGCAGTTCACGGCCGCCTCCATGGTCAGCTTCTCCAATATCTCGGCCGAACATCGAGCGTCAGCCTCGGTGCTGTTCTCACTGGCCCTGCAGATCGGCATGAGCCTGGGCGTCGCCGTGGGCGCCCTCATGCTCAGCCTGAGTCAGGCCGTGCGCGGCGCCGCGACCCTGGGCGTCTTCGACTTCAAAGTGGCGCTGGCGCTTTGCGGCTTGCTGTGCGCGTTGTCGGTATGGCCTTTCTCGACCCTGTCGCGCGACGCGGGACAGGAGATCAGCGGCCAAAAGACGGCTTGAAGGGGGAGGAGAAGGCGTGGCTTTACGCATCGCGATTTGGGCCGGCGTCGCCCGGGAGCGGATCATGGACGCCCTGGCCGGCGTGGAGGATCTGGACATCGCGCCCGCCGGCGACACCGAGGGGTTCATCTCGGCGCTGGACGGGGCGCAGGTGGCTGTTCTGCCGGGCCTGCCGCGTTTCTACGGGCCGGAGGTCGGGTCCAAGATCGCCTCAAGCCCCGACATGGCGTGGGTCCATCTGATCAGCGCCGGCTATGACGGGGTCGCCGCCGCGGGTTGGCCCCCTGGCGTGCGGTTCACCCATCCGGGCGGGGCCTTGAGCGGGGCGGTGGCCGAGCATGCCTTCGCCCTCCTCGCGGCTCTGTCGCGCCAGCTCGACAAGGCGGCGCTGGGTCAGACGCGGCAGGTCTGGGGCAAGCCCTACGCCCAGCAGGCGACGACCCTGTCCGGCGCGACCCTGGTCGTGGTCGGCTTCGGCTCCATCGGGCGGCGCGTGGCCAGACTGGCCAGCGGCTATGACATGACGGTGATCGGGGTGTCCCGCTCTGGTCGGCCCGTGGACGGCTATGAAGTCCACCCCGCCTCGGACCTGCTCAAGGTCCTGCCGAGGGCCGACGCGGTGATCTGCGCCCTGCCCTACGCCGAGGAAACCCGCCATATGCTGGACGCCCAAGCCTTCGCGCGCTTCAAGCCCGGCGCCTACTTCGTCAATGTCGGGCGCGGCGGCGTCGTCGATCAGGCGGCCCTGATCGCGGCGCTGCAAAGCGGCGCACTGGCCGGCGCGGGCCTGGACGTGACCGATCCGGAACCCCTGCCCGAAGGCGATCCCCTATGGACAGCGCCCAATGTCCTGATCACGCCCCATTACGCGGCGGCCGGGGACCGCGAGGCGGCGGCGCGCATCGCCGAGGGGCTGGTGGAGAACATCCGCCGGTTTCGCGCCGGCGAACCCCTGCTCAATCCGCTGACCCCGAGCTGAGGCTCAAGGCGTCGCGACCGCCAGTTTGGCGCCGCGCCGCTTGAGCATGAAATAGGCTGCGGCGAATACGAACAGGATATTCAAAAGGGCCAGGAACAGGAACGGGGCGATGAACCCGAGCTTGTCGAACAGGATGCCCGACACGTAACTGATCACCACCACGCTGATCGTCCCGGTCAGCACGAAATAGCCGATCCCGGAGCCCCGCAGCCCAGGCGGCGCCCGCTCGCCGTAGGCCGCCTGGGAGGCGATGGTCTGGGCCATCTCCGCCGCGCCGATCGCCCCGAACACCACCAGGATGGCGATCCCGTCCACCCGGTGGACGAACAGGGTGGAAGTAAACGCCACGGCCGCGAACGCCAGCGAGCCGATCAGCATGCCCATCCGGCTGAAACGGTCGGCGATATAGCCGAGAAACAGGGGCGATACGGCAGCCGTCAGCTGCCAAGTCATCGAACATAGACCCACCGTCTTCAGCGCTTGGGGCGAATCGATGCCCTGAAGCTTGGAGGCGCCCATCACCCACACCGACATGAACGACTGGGTGACGAAGAAATCCGAGCGGATCACGAAACTGGCCAGAAGAATCAGTCCGAAGGTCGGATCGACGCGGGCATGGGCAAGCACCTCGCGCGAGGTGTCCAAGATCGACTTGAGGCTCAGCGGACGCGCCTGGACGCCCGGCGGCCGGGGCGGAACGCGCAGGAAAAAGATAGCGATGAGCGTGACCACGGCGCCCACGCTCGCCAATCCCCACAAGGACCAGCGCAGAGCCGCCACGCGGCCGAAGCCGTGGGCGACCAGGAAGGCCGGCGCGCGCGCGAACAGCATGCCGACCAGAACCGCCGAGACGATCGACTGGACGATCATCGCCCCGCTGATGAAAGCCCCCCGCGTCTCATTGGTGGGGAAATCCACGGTCATGGAGGTGTTGCCGGCGGTATGGCCGGTGGAGGCGGCCCCGAGAAAGAAACGCAAGGCGAACAGCGCCGCGACCGAGGCGGCGAAGGGCAGAAGCAGCAAGGTGAGGACAAAACCCGCCATGCCCACGATCACGACCGGCTTGCGCCCGACGATATCGGCCAGGGCGCCCGCGGCGACGATGAACAGGGCCACCGCGCCATAGTGGGCGGCGTTCAGCAGGCCCGTCAGTCGCCCCTGCTGATTGACCGCCACATGCAGCACCTGAGTGAGGATGTAGGGCTGCACCACCGTGACGTAGCCGATCAAGGTGGACGTCACCGTATTGGTCAGCAGAAATACGCCGATGTGCCAGGGCTCGACCCCCGGCGAAAGGCGAATAGGGCCCAGGCGCCTGAGCTTCGTTTCGTCCTGTGGCATCGTCCCTCCCGGGCGGCGAACGCGGCTGAAGCGCGCCGCTTATCGTTGAAGTTGTTTCTGGTTTCGACGCCGGCCTCGACATCGGGTCGTCCTCCGACAGCCGTCACCATAGAACGGCGGGGGACGAACTTGAAACTGGGAAATACCGCCGCTGGCGATATCCCTAGGATGCGACTTTGAAGTGCAGTTACCGCCCTTCGCGACGCTTCGACTTTCAATTTCCCGATTCAACCTGCGGACGAAATTTGGACGCTTTTTCGCCATGGCCCTGCGCAAATCGCAGCGCCAAAAAGCCCATGGCCGAGCTTGATCTTTCCGCCGCCTATCTTGAAGCGGCGCCCATTATCGTCACCTCGCCGACGACACGGTGTGGGACGACCCTTGTTCAACGCGTGCTGTGCGCGTCGGACAACGCCATCGTTTATGGTGAGGAGATTGGTCGTCAGTTTCAAACTCTGACGGCCCTGTTCGCCAACCAGATTCGCCATAGCGAACACCGCGCCCAAACACCGGACGAAGATTTCGCGCGCGCGATCAGCGGCGCCCTTACCGATTGGCGGCCAAGCCTGGCGCCGCCGCCTCAGGTTCTGCTGCGTGGATGGACCGACACCTATTTTCAACTGCCCCTGACCCTGGCTCGGTTCGGCGCCGGCATCGGCCGTCCAGTTTGGGGATTCAAATGGCCGGGCTGCTCGCTCGAGCTGATCACGGCCTATCTGACCCTGATGCCGAAAGCCAAGGTCGTCTATGTGATGCGCAACCTCGTGGATGCGCTGATGTCCGCCAAGGCGCGCCGCTTCGTGAACACCCCCGCGGAGGTCGACAGCTTCTGCGTTCAGTGGGCGAAGAACGCCGAGGCGGCGCTGAGCCTCCATGCGGACGGCCGCGTTTTCGTCCTGCCCTACGAGCGTCTGCTCAAGAGACGCGATGAACAGGTCGGCGCCCTCGCGGCGTTCACCGGCGCCAAGAGCCTGCGACTGGAAGCCTTCGACGTGAAGGTCAACACCTATCGCGGCGAAAAGGCCCACGGCCATTCCCCCAACCAGTACATCGAGCCCACGCCCCTGACCGACGATGAACTCACCGTCGTATTCGAAAGGGCCGCGGGTCAAATGAAGACCTATTATCCTGGGATAGGCCCCAAAGATTGCACCCCGGCCTCCAGCGCCGACGCGCCTTAGACCTCTTCAAACTCGGAGACGAAATGGCCTGGCTCGATCTCCTGGAGTTTCGGCGCGTCGAACGGCGTTGAATCGTCCAGCGGCCGGCGCGAGGGCAAGAAGCGGAAAGCGCTGGCGGGGTCCAGCGGGCTGGGCGGCTCGCCGTCCAATCGCACCCGCTTGCGGCCGCGCTCCACTGACGGATCGGGAATCGGCGCGGCCGACAGCAGGGCGCGGGTGTAGGGGTGGCGCGGATGGGCGTAGATCTGCTCGCGCGAGGCCTCTTCCATCACCCGGCCCATGTAGAGCACCATCACCCGGTGGCTGATCTCGCGCACCACCGCCAGATCGTGGCTGATGAACAGCATGGCCATGCCGAGACGTTTCTGCAGATCGATCAGCAGGTCGATGATCTGGGCCCGCACCGAGACATCCAGCGCGGACACCGCCTCGTCGCAGATCACCAGGGCGGGGTTCAGGATCATGGCCCGGGCGATGCCAACCCTCTGGTTCTGGCCGCCTGATAGCTCGTGCGGATAGCGGTTAAGCAGGTTCGGATCGAGCCCGACCTCGGCCATCATGGCCCGCGCCAGCTGGGTGCGTTCGGCGCGGGTCAGGCGCGGCCGATGCACGCGCAGGGGCTCGGCGATGGATTCGCCCACCGCCACGCGCGGGTCCAGGCTCGCCAGGGGGTCCTGAAACACGATCTGCAGGTCCTTGCGCGCGGCCTGTAGCGCCTTGCCATGGGCCTGGGTTATGTCGCGGCCGAGCAAGGTGACCGCCCCGGCCGTGGGGGGGATCAAGTTGAGCACCGCCCGCGCCAGTGTCGACTTGCCCGAACCGCTTTCGCCCACCACGCCCAGGGTTTCGCCCCGGCGCAGGGTCACATCCACCCCGTCAACCGCGCGCAGCTGGGCGGGCCGCGCGAACAGGCCCTGGCTGATGGGAAACCACACCTTCACGCCCCGGGCCTGGATCACCACCGGCGCATCCGCCGCCACCGGCGCGGCCACCGGCCGTCCGCCCCGGTCATGGGCGTCCAGTCGAGGCACCGCGGCGAGCAGAGCGCGGGTATAGTCGGCCCGAGGATGGGCGAACAGGTCGCCAACCGAGGCCTCCTCGATCACCTGGCCGGACTTCATCACGCAAACCCGGTCCGCCAGGCGGGCGATCACGCCCATGTCGTGGGTAATCAACACCAGGGCCGCGCCGGTTTCGCGGCGCAGATCGTCCATCAGGTCGAGAATCTCGGCCTGGACCGTGACGTCGAGCGCCGTGGTCGGCTCGTCGGCGATCAGCAGGGACGGCGAGGGCGCCATGGCCGCGGCGATCATCACCCGCTGGCGCATGCCGCCGGACAGTTCGTGCGGATACTGGTCCAGTCGGCGCCCGGCGTCGGGAATGCGGACTCGCTCCAGCCATTCCCGCGCTCGCGCGCGCGCCTGTTCATGGGTCAGATGCAGGTGCCGACGTAGGGGCTCGGCGATCTGTTCGCCAATCTTGACGTGAGGGGTCAGCGCGGTCAGCGGGTCCTGAAAGACCATCGCCGCCTTGGACCCCCGTATCCGGTTCAGGGCCGCGGGCTTTAGGTCCAGCAGATTCTGCCCGGCGAACATCACCCGCCCGCTTGCCGACCCGTTGGGCGACAGAAGGCCCATGGCCGCCAGCACGGTCTGGCTCTTGCCCGAGCCGCTTTCCCCCACCACCCCCAGGCATTCGCCCGCCGCGACCTGCATGGATACGCCGCGCACGGCCTCGACCTCGCCGTCGGGGGTGGCGAACCGCACGCTCAGATCCTCGATGGACAGAACTGGATCGGCCATGTCAGGGCGCGTCCATCAGCCAGGCGTCCAGGGCCGAAAGCGCCTGGGGCTCGTCCAGCATGGGCGCATGACCCACATTGGGGACCTCGGCGAAGGCCATATGCGGGGCGATCTCGCGCATCTTATCGGCGGTGGCGGGGGCCAGCAGGTCAGACAGGCCGCCGCGAATGAGCAGCAGCGGACGCTCGGCCTTGTCCGGCGCAAAGGCCAGGCCCTGAAACAGCGGCCACAGGTCGGGCGGCGGCGGGGCGGGCTCGCCCTCGGGCGGTTTGAACGCCACGGCGATAGCGGGATCGTAGTCCAGCGCCGGGACGCCGTGCTTTTCGGTGAAGATGCGCCGGGCGAAGGCGGCCCAGTCCGCCGGGCCATAGGCGGGAAAGGCGGCCTCATTGATGAAACGCGCATAGTCGGCCGCGCCGGTCCAGTCCGCGACCTTCGGCCCCTTGCCCGTGTATCGCCCGATGCGCGCCAGTCCCTCGGGCGCCAATTCAGGGCCGATGTCGTTCAGCGCGGCGCCCGCCACCCCATCCGGACGCATCGCGGCAAGCACCATGGTGATCAGCCCGCCCATGCTGGTGCCTATGAAGACCGCCCGGCTGATCCCCGCCGCATCCATCAGCGCAAGCACATCGCCGGCATAGATCGCCGGAATGTAGCGGGTGAGCTCCGGATCCCAGGCCGAACCGCCGCGCCCGCGCACATCCACCGCCAGCACGCGCCGCCCCTGGGCCGCCAAGCGCGGCGCGAGGTCTTCAAAGTCGCGGGCGTTGCGGGTCAGGCCGTGCAGGCAGATCACCGGCA
>Ga0302157_10007311_pt1 | contig 11159 bp, 11 predicted proteins | sample I_Bog_N3_3_FD_193502 | JGI IMG/M metagenome (GOLD analysis project Ga0302157, IMG submission 193502) | Peat permafrost microbial communities from Stordalen Mire near Abisko, Sweden - I_Bog_N3_3 | ecosystem: Environmental > Terrestrial > Soil > Wetlands > Peat | place: Sweden: Abisko, Stordalen...
CACGCGTGGCTGCGGCGCGCGGCCATCGCGTCACGGTGTTCGAACGCGAGGCACGGCCGGGCGGCAAACTGGTTCGCGCGCAGCTCGCGCCGCACCAGGGCGAATTGCAACACGTGCTCGACTTTCTGGTGCCGGCGGTTGCCGCACATGGCGTTGAAGTGCGCGTCGGCGTGAACGCAACCGCCGCTCTGATCGCCGCCGAGCGGCCGGACGCGGTCGTCGTTGCGACCGGTGCGACGATCGTCACGCCGGAGTTGCCCGGCGATGGGTCGGTGCCGGTCTTCAGCTTCGACGGCGGTCCGATCGACGTGCCCGGCAGCGGCACGATCGTCGTGATGGACGAGGACGGTTACTTCTGGGGCGCCGCCGCTGCTGAGGCGATGGCGGCGACGGGCCGGCACGTTTTGCTCGTGACGCGTTTCTTCGAGGTCCTGCGCGAGGTTCCGATCACCGCGCGCATCCCGACCTTGCGCGAATTGGACAATGCCGGTGCCGACTTGCTACCGAACACCTTCGTCGAGAGCACCGACGGCGGCGCGGTGGTCCTGCAGAATTTCCGGTCCGGTCGCCGGCGGCGCATCGAGGGCGCAAGCGCGGTCGTGTGGACCGGCATGCAGCGTGCCCGCGACGGTTTGGTGCCGGAGTTGCGCGCGCTCGGCATCGAAACGCACCTCATCGGCGATGCGATGGCGCAGCGTCGCCTGATGCTTGCGATCCAAGAGGCGCACGACCTCGCGCGACGCCTCTAGCGCGCGCTAGGGCATCGAGCGGGCGAGTGCCTCGACGGCTTTGCGGTCGAAATCGTTGGCGTACGCCATGAACCGGTTGGTCGCGATCTCCGCTGCCGGCACCGGTTGCTGGGCGAAGCCGTAGGTGACGAGCTCCCGGCTTTCTAACGCAAGGCCGGCGCCGGAAACGTAACCGATGCGCCGGCTGGCGGGATCGGCCGCCGGCATTTCGCTCTCGAGGTTCGTGATGAGACGTGTCTGCGCGAGGAGCGTCTCATCCGTGATGTGCGCGCCGGCCACTTGCAAGTAGAAGCGCGCCGACGCGCGCGGATTGAAACGGACGAAGACCGCCGCCTTTGCGAGCGCGCGGGTGAAGCGCCCGTAGACGTCGGGGCGCGCGGCGATGTCTGCCGGCCGCGCCGCGTATCCGGAGTTGGAGATGTCGTTGAGGATCGGGTCGCGGAAAATGCGATACGCGACATTACTCTGGAGTTGGTTCGTGACGAGGTTCGAGTAGGTGTCGGAAACGGCGTCGACGCGCTTGGCGAGGACGGCGGCGAGGTTCGTGGCGGCGTAGCCGATCGGTACGAACGAATAGTCGCTCGGCGCGATGCCGGCACCGCTCATCAGCGAACGGGCCACGACCTCGACCGGGCTGCCGGGTGTGGGTTCGCCGATCTGTTTGCCCTTGAGGTCGGCCACGGTCCGGATCGGACTGTCCGCCAGCACGGCGAGGACGTAGACGTAGTGCACTTGCCGGCTAAAAAAGAATTGCAGGCTCAGTCCCTTGGCGTAGCCGGTTAGGGCGGGCTCGGTACTGATCGAGCAGATGTCGAGTTTGCCGGCCGCCACCAATTGTGCGGCGGCGGCGGCAGAACCGGCGTATTGTTTGCTGACGTCGAGGTGCGCTTCTTTGAAGAAGCCGGTGCCGATGGCGACGTCTTCGAGCAGATCGTAGAAACCGGGCGCACCCGCGCCCTCGACGATGCTGAGTTTGTCGTCGGCCTTGGCCGGGCGGCCGGCGAGGACGATCAGCGTGACCATGGCGACGATCGCGAGGCTGCGAATCATGGTTCCCTCACTCCTAAAGCGCTCGCGCGAACGCTTCGAGCTCCGCGCGATCGAAGGCGTTGGCCGTGGCGTTGAAATCGTTGGTAAGGATCGCGTCGACCGGGACGACGTCACGCGTTAAGCCGTATTCCGCGATCAGGCGATTGTAGCGCTCCATGCCCTCGGGCGCGATGTAGCCGATGCGCGGATTGGCCGGATTCCAGGCCGGCAATTCGGTTTGCCACAGCGCGAACATGCTCGCGTAACGCCGTACGTCCGCGTCACCGAACGGGGCTCCCAGGGCTTCAAGCAGCACGCGCGCGGCGGCGTCGGGCACCCAGCGCACGAGCAGCGCGGCCTTCGCGATCGAGCGCGCGAAGCGCCCGAGCGCGGCGCCGCGCGCGGCGATCGTGGCCGGCGAAGCGGCGTAGCCCGCGTTGATCACGTCCGCGAGCACGGGATGGCGAAACGTGCGAACCTTCGTGCCGGCGACTTGAAACGGAATCAACTCGTAGAACGGAAAGCCCGCGGCGGCAACGCGGCGCGACGTCAACTCTGCGAGCGCGACGTCGTTGAAGCCGATGGCCGCAAGCGTGTATTCGTCCTTGCGCAGGCCGGCGGCGGCGAGCATCGTCTCGATGGAAACCTGTCCCGAAAGCGGCCGGTCGCCGATTTGGTGGATGCCGACCGTCGCGCCGCGCAGGTCGGTAAGGGCCCGAACCGGACTCTCGTCGAGTACCGAGAGCACGTAGGTGAACGCGCCCATGCGTGCCATGAACATGCGCAGGTCGAGGCCCCGCTCGTAGCCGGTTTGCATCGGCTCGATGCCGATCGGACAGATGTCGCCCTGCCCGCTCGCGACGATCTCCGCCGCTTCCGTCACCCCCGCGACGAAGATCTTGGTCACCGTCAGCCGCTCGGAGGAATAGATGCCCGAGCCCTGTGCCACCAGATCGAGCGTATCCATCAGCGGCGGGACGGTACTCGAGATGACGAAGGTCAGCTCGTCGTTCCCCTGCACTTCAGCGCGCCTGACGCGCTTGCGCGACGACCGCCTTGTGATCGAAGCCGTTTGCGAACGATGTGAAACGGTCGGTCGCGATTTCGGTCGCTGGTACGAGTTGCTTGGTGAGGTGCGCGTCGTTCATGAAGCGGCAGTAGAGCGCGACGCCCTTCATGTCGACGAAGCCGATCCGTTTGCTCGATGGATCGGCGGCGGGCAGATCGCCTTGCAGCAACTCGATCTCGCGCGTCGCCGTATCGAGCGCCTCGGGCGTCACCTGTTGGCCCGAACCCTCGAGAAAATAGCGCGCCGATACCTTTGGATTGTAGTGGATAAACAACGCGGCTTTCACCAATGCGCGGGTATAGCGCGAGAGCACCTCGGCCTTCGAGGCGATGATGGCGGGTGAAGCCATGTAGCCGACGTTCGGGACGCTATCGAGCAGCGGATCGCGGAAGATGCGAAATTTGACGTGCCCGATGATCTCGTCGAGCCCGAACTCGACCGAGGGAAACGTGACGGCGCGAACCTTCTTGGTGACGATCGCCGTCAGGCCTTGCGCACCGATGCCGATCGGCACGAACGAGTAATCCGACGGTTGGAGTCCGGCCCCGCGCAGCATGTCGTTGGCCGAGATCTCGGCCGTCGCGCCGACGTTGGTCTCGCCGAGTTCGACGCCCTTGAAGTCGGCAAGCGTCTTGATCGGGCTGTCGTCGAGCACGCCCAGCACGTAATCGTAGCGCGGATCGCGGCTGAAGAAGACCTGCAGGCGTACGCCGCGCTCGTAGCCTTGAATGATCGGCTCGATGCTGGCGCTTAGAATGTCGGCCTTGCCGCTCGCGACGAGTTGCGTCGCGGTCGCGGCACTCCCGCCGTATTGCTTGTTGACATCGAGGTGCTCGGCCTTGAAGAAGCCGCCGCGCAGGGCGACGTGGTCGAGCACCTCGTAGAAGCTACCCGACGCGCCGCCGATCACGCTCAATTGATCGTCCGCCGTCGCCGGCCGCGCCGCGGCAAAAGCCAGCAGCACCAGGCCGCACAGGAAAATCGCTAGACGTCTCATAGCCCGCGCCTTCGTCGGTCCGTCGCGCGATCCCGGTCCCTGGTCATTCCGAGCGCAGCGCGGCGTGAATGCGTTCCGCGGTAACCGGATATTCGCGTAGTCGCGCGCCCGATGCGTTCGCGACCGCGTTGACGATCGCGGGCGCGACCGCGCAGTTGCCCAATTCGCCGGCCATTTTCGCGCCGTAAGGCCCCGTGCCGGACGCCGCGACGACGTGGATCGTGCGCAGCGGCGGGATGTCTTTGATGCACGGAAGCTTGTAGTCGCCGAGACTGAGCGCGAGCAATTGCCCGTCTTCGCCGAGCGGCATCTCTTCCATCGTCGCCAAGCCGAAGCCGGCGATGAAGCCGCCGTCGAGTTGGCCCTGGTGACCGAGCGGATTGACGATCTGTCCGACATCGGCCACCAGCACGGCGTCGTGAACCACGAAGGCGCCGGTCGCGCGATCGACTTCGACATCGAAGCCGAAACCGGCGAAGCTGTATTCCATCGGGTGCGCCATCTCGGGCCGGTTGCCGTCCCACTCGCCGACGACGTGGATCGGCGCGATGGCGCCGCCGGCGATTTCAGTCGCGAGCGCTTCGGCGGCCACGCGCGCGGCGTTCCCGACGAGGTAGGTCACGCGGCTGCCGCCCGAGCCCGGGTCCGGTTGGGCTTCGCCCGTCGAACCGCCGCGCACGCGCACGCGTTCGAGCCCGACGCCGAGCGTTGCGGCGAACACGCGCTGCGCGACGGTGTACGCGCCGCAGCCGACGTCGGGCACGCCGCAAACGACCTCGATCGTACCGTCCTCGCGCAGCGTCGCGCTGACCGCGGTCTTGCCCGGACCCGCGTGGCGACACGAGAGCGCCACGCCCCAAGCGCGTCCCGGCGGCGCCGGGCGCGCGTCGATCTCGCGCTTGAGCGCCGCGAGCACCGCGTGCCCTTGCGATTCGTGCACCGTCTCGCCGTTGAGCGCCGCCTCGCCGTCGCGCACGACGTTGCGCAAACGCAGTTCGAGCGGATCGATGCCCAGCTCCGCGGCGATCGCATCGATGTGCGCTTCCCAGGCGAACGTTACTTGCGGATCGGCCGGCGCGCGCACGTGCGCGCCCGGAATCGTGTTGGTGTAGATGCTGCGCACGTTCACGCGCGCGTGCGGGACGCGGTAGGCGATCGTCGCGTAGCCGATCGCGCCCGGCAGCATATTCGGTCCGGGCTTGCCGGCCGCGTACGCGCCGCCGTCGTAGACGACGTCCGAGGCGTGGGCGAGAAATCGCCCGTGCTCGTCGACGGCCGTCTTGAGCGTGAGATAGGCCTTGTGCCGCACGGAGCTCGCCTGCAACTCGTCGAGGTAGGTGTAGACGTGCTTCACCGGCCGGCCGCTCGCCCGCGCGAGATAGTAGCACACGTACTCATCGATCGTGTGGCCCTTGCCGCCGAAGTCGCCGCCGATCGCGGTCGATTCGACGACGATGCGCTCGCGCGGAAGATCGAGCACCGCCGACATCCACTGCCGCACGTTGAAGGGTTGCTTGTTGACCGTGTGCACGTGGACGATGCCCGCGGCGTCGATCCACACGAGCGTCGCGTGCGGTTCGATGAAGCCGGCGTGCTGGCGCGGCGTCTCGAAACGATGTTCGAAGACGCGGTGCGCGCGCGCGAAGATCGGCTCGAGATCGGCGTCGCCGAACGTGAGGTGGACGGCGCCTTGTTCGTTGGGATGCGCGTGCGGCGGCGGCGCGCCGGGCGTCGTGTAGGTGTGGTATTTCGCCCCGAGATACGTGTACGTCTCGTAGTCCGGATGCAGCACCGGCGCTCCGGGCGCGAGCGCCGCGAACGGATCGAACGCGGCCGGTAACTCGGCGTACTCGACCTCGACCAGGCGCGCCGCTTCCTCGGCGGCTGCGCGTGTCTCGGCGGCGACGGCGGCGACGCGATCGCCGATGAAGCGCACGCGCTCGTAGGCCAGCAGCGGCATGTCCTGGAGCCGGCGGCCGGAGCGCTTGCCGGGGCCGATATCCGCCGAGGTGAGCACGGCGTGGACGCCCGGGACCCTTCGTGCGGCGCTCGTGTCGATGCGCACGACCGCGGCGTGCGCGTGCGGGCTCGTCGTGAAGGCGGCCCAGAGCATCCCCGGGCGTTGGACGTCGGCGGTGTACTGCGTCTTGCCGCTGACCTTGGAGCGTCCTTCGACCCGGACTTCGTCGGTCGCGAAAAGGCCGGCTGCTGCGGCGGTCGAGGTTGCCATCGGTGCCCTCCTTCGGGTCGGCGTTACCGCGCTTCGCGCGCGCATCCTGCGTGGAAAGGTTCCGGGCCGCGCGTGGAACGATGCTGCACGATGAAGGCTCCGTTTTCCACCGATGCCGGCCGGCTCGAAGCGTTCAGCGACGGCGTCATCGCCGTGATCATTACGATCATGGTGCTCGACTTACGGCCGCCGCCGGGCAGCGATCTGGGCTCGTTGCGCGCGGTCGTGCCGACCTTGGCCGCGTATATCCTGAGCTTCATTTTCGTCGGGATCTACTGGAACAATCACCACCATCTGCTGCGAGCGGCGCGCGGGATCGACGGCCGCGCGATGTGGGCGAACCTGCACTTTTTGTTTTGGCTTTCGCTCTCACCGTTTACCACGGCGTGGCTCGGCGCGAACCTGGGGGCGGCGGTCCCGACGGCGGTTTACGGATTCGGGTTGCTCATGGATGCGATCGCCTACACGCTCCTGCAGAACGCGCTGCTGGCGGTGAACGGTCGCGAGGGCGCCTTCGGCCAGGCCATCAAGACCGATCGCAAGGGTCGCCTCTCGCTGCTCATCTACGTCACGGCGATTGGCCTCGCGTTCGCCGCGCCGATCCTCTCCGATGCGCTCTTCATCACCGTTGCCGTGATCTGGTTCGTCCCGGACCCGCGCTTGGAACCGGTCATTCGCGCCGTGGATGCCGCAGGGGAAACCGACTAGCACGAACGGCGTGCCGCAGCTTGACATCGCTACGGGAGACCGCTAATATATAACCAGATGGTTAAACATATGCCCGATCTCGACGCGGTCTTTGCGGCGCTCGCCGATCCGGTACGCCGGAACATCGTGGAGCAACTCACCCGCAGCGAGCACACTGCCGGTGAAATCGCGCGCACGTTCGCGATCTCGCAGCCGGCCGTCTCCAAACATCTCAAGGTCCTCGAGCGCAGCGGCCTGCTCGAACGCACGATTCGGGGCCGCGAGCACCACCTGCGACTCGAGCCCCGCACGCTGCAATCCGCTACCGCGTGGATCGACGAGCAGCGCCGCTTCTGGACCGCCAGCTTCGACCGCCTCGACGGCGTTCTCGCCGCATCGAAGGGAAAGGAATCTCAACCGTGAGCAACACCACGCAGACCCTCGGACCGAGCCTCACGATCCGGCGCACGTTCAATGCGCCGCGCGAACGGGTCTTTGCCGCCTTCACCGACCCCACGCTGCTCGTTCGCTGGCTCGGACCCGATGACGTCACGATGAGCGACGTCGCCTTCGACGCCCGCGTCGGCGGCGCGCTGCGCTTCGTCTACAACTCTCCGAATATGGGCGAAATGATCGTCACCGGTACCGTGACGGCGCTACGCCGGCCGGAGCATCTCGCCTACACGTGGACGTGGGAAGAAGACGATAAGGCCGACGAGCACGAGAGCGCTATTCACATCGATTTCATCGCCCACGGGAACGAAACCGAAGTCCGTTTCGTGCACGCGAACCTCAAGAGCGTCGAGAGTCGCGACCGGCACGAAGGTGGCTGGACGGACGCGTTCGACAACCTCGGGCAGCTCTTCGCGTAGCGGTTTCCGCACGCCGCGGCGAATTCGGCGGCATGTGCCGGAATATTCGGACCCTGTTTAATTTCCAGCCGCCCGCGACCGAGGATGAGGTCCGGGCGGCTGCGCTGCAATTCGTGCGCAAGATATCGGGCTTCACCCGCCCGTCGGCGGCCAACGAAGCCGCCTTCGAGCGAGCCGTCGATGAGGTGAGTGCCGTGGCGCGCGAATTGCTGAACGGCCTCGTGACGAACGCGGCGCCGCACGATCGCGAGGTCTGGCGGGCGAAGGCGCAAGCGCGTGCCGCAGCGCGTTTTCGCTAGGTTATAGCGTAGCCGCGTCGCCCGCCGTCGTTCGGGATTCTTCGAAGGGTGCGCAATGCGCGACGCGTGGCTGTGAGGTCGCGCTCGCCGAATTGGCGATGCCGATGTGCTTTCTCCGGCCGGCATGGTTTCTCGAGAATTCTCTTTGGGATATCGAGCCGGCGCGAGAACATGGACGGCCGTGGATGGCGCTCTTCTCATCGCAAGAGATGCGAAATTCCACGCCCCGCGCGCAGATGCTGGACGGCTTCAACGCTGGTTGGATCGACTTCGAATACGGCGAGGCGAAGTCGACGAAAGGTACGATCGACGTCGAGCCGTTCTTCGCGCGCTCGTCCCGCGTCCCGGCGCAACGGATGAGTGCCTGAGCCCTGCCTAACTAGGAGCAAAGCGCTGGGTTTGCATCGAAGGGAAACGTCGTGCAATTCTATCTCAACGGTTTCCAGGCCCGCGATCCGTTCATCAGCCCGGCGCGCGACGGTCACGCAACGCCGGCGGACGCATCCGAGCGTGCGGTCGACGTCCTCATCGTCGGCGGCGGCCCGACGGGCCTGACCCTGGCTGCTCAGTTGTCGGCGTTCCCCGAGATCACCGTCGAACTGCTCGAGCAGACCGCAGAGCCGTTGGTCCTCGGAAAGGCCGACGGCGTTTCGTGCCGCAGCATGGAGATGTACGAGGCCTTCGGCTTCAGCGAGAAGATTCTCAAGGAAGCCTATTGGGTGAACGAGACGACGTTCTGGCGTCCCGACGAGCGGCGGCGCGAGCACATCGTGCGCAGCGGCCGGACCCAAGACGTCGAGGATGGCCTCTCGGAGTTTCCGCACGTCGTCCTCAACCAGGCGCGCGTCCACGACTTTCTGCTCGAGGTCATGCGGAACTCGGCGTCGCGTCTCGAGCCGACCTACTCACGCAAGCTCGTCAGCCTGATCGTGGATGCGTCCAGCGCGGACGAGGGCGCGGCTTCGGCGTCGACGCATCCGGTCGTCGCTCGCATCGAGCGCACCGATCCGGGCCACGTGGGCGAGATCGAGACGATCCGCGCACGGTATGCGGTGGGTTGCGACGGCGCGCGCAGCGCGGTCCGGCAATCGATCGGGCGCGCGCTGCACGGCGACTTCGCGAATCAGGCCTGGGGCGTGATGGACGTCCTCGCGGTCACGGATTTCCCCGACGTCCGCTTCAAGGCGACGATCCTCACGGCAAACGAGGGCAACGCGCTCCTCATCCCGCGTGAGGGCGGATATCTCTTTCGCATGTACGTCGAGATGGACAAACTCAGCGATAACGAGCGCGTCGGCGATCGGAAGATCACGAGCGACCGGCTCGTCGCGGCGGCACAGCGCCTGCTTAAGCCGTACACGTTCGACGTCAAAGAAGTCGCGTGGTGGTCGGTGTACGAGATCGGTCAACGGATCACGGACGGCTTCGACGACGTCCCCGAGGCCGAGGCCGATCGGCGCCGGCCGCGCGTTTTTATCGCCGGCGATGCGTGCCACACCCACAGTCCGAAGGCGGGCCTGGGGATGAACACGTCGGTTGCCGATGCGTTCAATCTCGGCTGGAAGCTTGCAGCGGTGCTACGCGGCGCAGCGTCGTGGCGTCTGCTCAAGACGTATACGTCCGAACGCCGGACCGGCGCGCAGGATCTGATCGACCACGATCACGAGTGGTCGCGCATGTTCAGCACGCCGCCCAAGGACCCCGCGAATCCCGACGCCGGCGGCGTCGATCCCGCCGAGTTCCAGCGCTACTTCACGGAGAAACTCCGGCACACGGCGGGCGTGACCACGCACTACCGGCCGAACCTCGTCGTCGCCGAGTCCACCCACCAGCACCTCGCGACCGGCTTCGTGCAAGGGATGCGCTTCCATTCGGCGCCGGTCATCCGCTACTGGGATGCGAAGAGCATTCATCTCGGCCACACTGTGAAGGCCGACGGTCGCTGGCGCCTGTTCGCGTTCGCTACGCCCGAGGGTGCCGCGCCCGGCTCGCCCGTGCGCGCCCTGTGCGATTTCCTCGATGCGTCGCCCGCGTCGCCGATCCGCCGCTACACCCCGCGCGGCGCCGACGTCGACGCCGTGATCGACGTGCGCGCCGTTCTCCAGCAGCCCCATCGTGAGGTCGACTCGGCCACGATTCCGCCGTTCCTCGTGCCGGCCAAGGGTCGCTACGGTCTCCAAGACTACGAGAAAGTGTTCTGCGTCGACCCGCGCGCCGAAGACATCTTCGCGATTCGCGGCATCGACCGTGCACGGGGATGCGTCGTCGTCGTGCGTCCGGATCAGTTCGTCGCAGCGGTGTTGCCGCTCGACGCCTACGACGAACTGGCGGCGTTCTTCGACGCTTTCATGTTGGCGCCCGAAGCGATACCTGCCGGTGCCGCGGCGGGGCGCTGAGGCTCAGCCGCTCAGCTCGCACGCGCTACGAGCACCGGTATTTCAGTAATGCGGTAGCGTCGTCCGGTTGAGCGCGGCAACAAGAAGCGTTCGCGCGTACGCCGTGTCGGCATTCAGCTCCGTGCGGAAGGCGAGTCCCCGCCGCCAACTCGCCGGGGCTTCCGCGTGGATGCCGCTGAGAATGACCCAGCCTCTGCCGACGGCACCCTCGACGATTGCGGGAGTTCCGTCCGGATACTTTCCGACTACGGAGCCCCATCCGGCAAGTTGAGGGCCGTCTTCCCAGTATTGATCTAGTGCCGGCCCTCGCGCGGTGGCGATCCTCAGAGCTGCCTTTCGGATGCCGCGTTGTTCGGCGGAATAGAAGGCGAATTTCACCCCGGAGCTTAGGTCAAAGGCCTTGTAGGGGGCTGGAAAGGTGCCGGCCAGAAAACCGCCGGCGCAAATTCCGAGGTAGTTCAAACCGCCTTTCACTGCGTTGCGGACGTTCGTCGTTGCGTCGACGGTGAGACCGTTGCCCATTTCGACAAAATTTCCACCGGACACGACGAGCAGGCGGTACCCCGCGAGCGTTGCCTCCGACATACTATTGAATTGGGATGAGCCGACGAGCGAGTAGCGGATGTGGCTGCTGTTGAGGATTGTTTCGATCGAGGCAACATCGCTGCGGGAGGTTCCAGCTCCGGCGAAAAGGAGAACGTCGACCGTCGTCCCGTGGGCACCCACGGACGTTGAAGCACTGCCGGTCGATACGGCGAACAGGAGCAAAGCAGCAGCAATGACATCTCGAGCGCGAGTTCTCATATGCCCCTCCAATTCTACGTCCGCTTG
>Ga0302157_10007314_pt1 | contig 11156 bp, 10 predicted proteins | sample I_Bog_N3_3_FD_193502 | JGI IMG/M metagenome (GOLD analysis project Ga0302157, IMG submission 193502) | Peat permafrost microbial communities from Stordalen Mire near Abisko, Sweden - I_Bog_N3_3 | ecosystem: Environmental > Terrestrial > Soil > Wetlands > Peat | place: Sweden: Abisko, Stordalen...
GCGCGACGCGCGTCACCCAGCCGCGGAAGCGCGCCAGCGAGACGAGATCGGACGGGCCGGGGTTACGGCCGATCGGCGCCACTCCGATGCCGAGAGCAAGGCCGCCAGGAATGCCGGATATGATTTTGTCGACCCGATCATCGCGCCCACCCGCGTCGAAGAACATCCCGACTTCGTGTCCGCGAGCGCTTTGCTCCGTCGCCAGATCGATGACGTGGCGAAACAGCCCGCCGAGCGGCGCGCGAAAAACATGGACGATTTTCAGCTTCGACGTGATCACGCGAATGACGTCCTTGCCGCCCGACGGATACGGCCTTCGATGACTGGAGCCGAGTTTACTAGAAGAAACGCTCCCGAACCGTTATCGTATCGCCCGGCCGCACAGGAAAAGTGAGCGGAACGGACGCCGTCACCGGCCGGCCGCCAATGACGCGGGTCAGATCGACATAATCCTGCGCCCCGCGCGGGGAGAAACCGCCGGCGATGGCGACGGCGTTCTGCGCCGTCATGCCATTGACGAAAGGATATTGGCCCGCGACGCCGACCTCCCCGAGCACGTAGAACGGGCGGTAGGCCTCGACTTCCACGGAAACCTTGGGCTCGCGCAGAAAACCGTCGCGCAGCCGCGCCTCGATCGCGCCTTGCTCCTGGACTGTCGTCAGGCCCTGGGCGTGAACGATGCCGATCAGCGGCATGGAGATGTTGCCAGCCCCATCGACGGAGAAGGAATTGGTCAGCTGCTCCTGACCAAACACAATGACCCGCAAGCGATCGCCGCTGGCGAGTTGATAGGGCGCGCTCAGATCGGCTCGGAACTGCGCGTCGCTCGCGTAGCGCGGCGCGGAGCAGCCGCCGAGGGCGGCAATGCATAGGGCGAGGCAGAAGAGGTAACGACTCATGGCTCCAACCGCGCGAGGACAGCTATGCCCTCTTGTTTAGACAGACGTGGTTAACGAAAGGCCAACGGGGCTCGCGCTGCGGAACGACGCCTTAACTCGCCGGAAACCTTAATGCGCGACAAACGGCGAGGGTTTAAGGCGTGGGAGTGAGGGTATGGGGCGCCCCGAAGCATCGACGGGCGAAGTCAGAGCAGACGGTTTCGTCGACGCGCCGCGCCTGATGCGCGAACTCGCGCGTCGTAAAGCCGCGATTCTCGTCCCGACCGCGCTTGCCGCGGCCTTGGCGCTGGCGTTCGTGATCGCCGTTCCGCCGCGTTACACCGGCGTCGCCAAGGTCGTGCTCGAGAATCAGGAGAGCTATCTCACCAAGCCCGACAAGGCGACCGCCGACGTCGGACAGGTGCTCGATGACGAAGCAGTGCAGAGCGCCGCGGAGTCGCTCTCCACGCCCGACATCGCCGAGAAGGCCATCGCTGCTTTGGGGCTGGGGGCGAGGGCGGAATTTCATCCTTCGGGCATCGAGCTGATCGTCTCGGCGTTGGTCGGCGGCTCGCGCACCAATGGCGGCGACATCGTCGTCGAGACGTTCCTCAACCATACGACGGTGTTTCCGGTGGTGCGCTCGCGCGTCATTCAGATCGAATTCCAGAGCCAGGATGCCGCGCTCGCCGCGCGCGGCGCCAATACGCTCGCTGGATTGTTCCTCGATTCGCGCACCGAAGCGAAAAAGGCCGAAGCCAAGGCCGCCGCCTCCTGGCTCGGGGACCATATCGAACCCTTGCGGATAAAGGTCGCGGAGGCCGAGCGAAGCCTGGAGTCGTTCCGCGGCTCCTCCGGGCTGCTGACCGGCGCCAATGGCCTGACGACGCCGAGCCAACGGCTCTCCGAACTCACGTCGCAGGTTGCTTCCGCACGCTCCGCCCAGTCGGCCGCGGCCGCCAAGGCGCAAAACATGCGCGATCTGCTGCGCACCGGCCGACTCGACGCCATCGCCGACGCGACCCGCGACGATTCGCTGCGCCGCTATGCCGAAACGCGCGTGACGCTGAAGGCGCAAATCGCCGAACTCTCCCGAACGTACCTGCCCGGGCATCCGCGCATGAAAGAACTGGAAGGCCAGCTCGCGGGGCTCGACGACGAGATGCGCATGGCCGCGACCAAGGCGGTGCGCGGCTATGAGGACGAAGCGCGCATCGCCTCCGATCAGGTGCGCAATCTCGAATCGGCGATAGCGGACCAGTCCCGGATCGTTTCCTCCGGCGATGGCGACACCGTCAAATTGCAGGCGCTGGAACTCGACGCCAAGACCGCGCGCGAGCAACTCGAATCCTACATCGACAAATATCGCGAGGCCCTGGCGCGGCAGAGCGACGACGCCGGGCCGGCCAACGCGCGGATCATCGAGACCGCCGCGGCGCCGACCGCGCCCAGCTTCCCCAAGCGGGCGCCGACGGTGCTGCTTGCGACGCTCGCGGGCTTCTTCCTTTCCCTCGGCGTCGCTGCGGCGCGCGTGCTGCTCAGCGAAGGCGCGGTCGTCGAACGGCGCGCGCCCGTCGAAGCCTCGGTCCCCGTTGCCCCGCCTGCCGCGCTCGCACCCGAACCGCTCGCGGCGGCACGGCCGGCGACGCAGGACGACGACTCCCCTAAGGCCGAATCCGATCTCGAAGCTGCCGTGGCGGCCTTGGTGGACGCGACGCCAGCGGGCCCGCTGACCTTGCTGGTGACGGGCGAGGGGTCGCGCGGCGCGCTCGGCGTCGCGCTGATGGTCGCGCGTCGCCTGTCGCTGCGCGCCAGCGCCGTTCTCCTCGACATCGGCGTCACGCAACCCTGGCTCGGCGACGTCGTCGAGCGCGAACCGGGCGCCGCCGAAGGATTCCTGGGCCTCGGCGATCTCGTGGCCAACGTTGCCGGATTCGAAGAGGTGCTTCACAGGGATCTGTCGAGCCGGCTCGACATCATCCCGCCGGGACGCGACGATACGGCCCCGGAGGATCTCGACACGATCCTCGCCGCGCTCACCGAGAGCTATGATTTCGTCGTCGTCCATGCCTCGGATTGGCGCGAGCCCCTGGGCGGCGCTGCGCTGGAACGCGCCGACGGCGCGATCCTCTGCGGGCTGAAAAACCGCCTGCCGCCAATCCGCGAACGCCTGCAGTGGGCGGTGGGCGAACGCCGTTTCCTGATCGCCGAACTGCCGATGGGGGCGCGCGACTTTATCGAGCGCGCCGCCTGAACGCCCAGCGCTGCGCCGACCGGGCGAGGTCGAACAACTCAGGCGTTTGCTTGATGCGCCGCTTGAGTTTTCGCAAAGTCAGATAAGCCGCGGCGCCGAGACTGCCCTTGAGCGTCGCCGCAAAGGCGCTGTCGAACAGGGGTTCGACGATCTCGCAAGCTTCGCTTTTGTAGCGGGCTTCGCCGACGCCGAAATCGAGGCTTTCGAGTCCGCGGCCGACCGCGTCCTGGACGAGGGCGAGGATCAGGGCTTCGCCGGGGCTTGAAGGGGCGACATCGGGCGCGACATCGTGGGAAAACAACAGCCCCGACAACCGGCCGTCGCGCAACAGCCCGGCGTAGACCGCGACGATCCGGTCGCCCGCCGTGACGAAATGGAATTCGAGGCCGGCGCTTTGCGTCCCTCCGTCGAGGCCGGCGAGATCGGCGATCAGGGCGCGGGTCGCCGCGTCCTCGAATTCGTTGGGCAGCGCCAGCGCGCTCATGCGCGCCTGCTTTTGGCTCAGGAACGCGGCGAGCGCCGCCCGCCGCTCGGCCTCCGATCGCGCGTGCACATGGGTGACCGGTCCGAGGGCCTCAAGCTTGCGCGTTTTGGCGCGCCGCTTTTTCCGCGCCGCGGTGGAATAATGGGCCCGAGTCCAGGCCTCGAGATCGCCGCCGAGCTCCGTCGCATAGGCGAAGCTCGGACTCGGGCGACCGGGGAGAGCTGCGAACGGATTGAGCCGGCCGCGCCAGGCCGCGGGCTGGTGGCGGAACAGGAACAGATCCAGACGCGCCTGCTTCGCGACGCCGTTCAGCAGCGCCTCGACGTCTTGCCGCGCAAAACTCTCGGGATCGCGAAACAGGCCCATCTGGTAATTGGCCATCCGCCCGCCCAGGAACTCGGCGATAGCGAGCCCGCCGCGCCGGAAACGGCAGAGCGGCAGCAGGGCGATGGCCTCGTCGCCATCGGGGGCCCTCGCGATGGCGATCAACGGCGCCGCGCCCGTCGCCGCGCCCTGAGTTTCCATCCAGGCGCGACAGAACGCGAAGGTCTGGTAGGGGCTCGCCGGCGCTCGCGCCTCCAGCCGCTCCCATTCCGCGCGCGCCGCGGACATCGAGGTGAAGACCTCCACGGGGCGCGCGCGTGTATCGCCGAATGGCGCTGCGCCAGCGAAGGCAGAGGCGAGGGTCAACTTGGGCTCCACGGGTTGGAGCGTCCCGTTTAAGCTCAAATTGTCACGCTTTGCTTAAGCGGCCCTTTCCAGGCCTAAGGGAGGCGGTTTCGACCCCAGTCGCGAATGGCATCGCCGGACGTCGAACTCCAATGCTTAAATTCAGAGTGCGCCGGCATCCCCGAGGGAATCAAGGCCCGCCGCAACACTATGGAAAGGTTGGACGCCTAACGATAAGTGGCGGGTTGTGAAGCGGCGGTGAACGATCTTGTCAGTGAAACGGCGGGCGATTTCCCTGGGGCTCGGCGCTTTCGCGTACAGCGGGCTGCATCGCCTGACGCCGAACGCGTTGCGGGGGCGGGGCGTAATCCTGACGCTGCATCGGGTGAGGCCGCAGGCGACCTCGGGCTTTGCGCCCAATGCGCTGCTCGAGATCACGCCGGAGTTCCTCGACGAGGCGCTTGCGTTGCTGACCAAACGGGGTTTCCAGTTCGTTTCGCTGGCCGACGCGGTCCGACGTCTGAGCGAACCCACGGCCGAGCGCTTCGTCGCGCTCACCTTCGACGACGGCTATACCGATTTTGTCCGCTATGCTCTGCCTGTCCTGGAAAAACACGCCGCGCCGCTGACGCTGTTTCTCTCGCCCGGCTTCATCGAGGGCGGGGCGCAGCTCTGGTGGCTGCAACTCGAGGAAGCCGTGCGGCGGCTGGACAGCGTCACGTTGGAGGGTGGCGCAACGCTGCCGGCGCGGACCGACGCGGAAAAGGCGGCGGCCTACGAGGCGATCTACTGGCGCCTGCGCGCGCTGCCGGAGGCGCGCCTTCTCGAGGCGTGCCAGCGCCTCGCGGCGCAGGCTGGGGTGAGCGACGAAGCGCTGCGCGAAGATCTGTTCCTGGGTTGGGACGAAATCGCCGCCCTGGCGCATCACGAGCGCGTCCAGATCGGCGCGCACAGCATGACCCACGTCCGCCTCGCGCAATGGCCGGAGGGCAGGGCGCGCGACGAAATGGCGCAGTCGAGGGCGGCGCTGGAATCGCGGCTGTCGCGGCCGGTCGCGGCGTTCTGCTATCCCGTCGGCGATCCCACGAGCGCGGGCGCGCGGGAATTCGCGCTGGCGCGCGAATTGGGCTTCCGGATCGGGGTGACGACCCGGCCGGGAATGCTGTTTCCCGAACACGCCGCGCATACGCTGGCGCTGCCGCGCGTCTCGCTCAACGGCCTCTGGCAGGACGGCCGGAGCCTCGACGTACTGCTGTCGGGTGCGCCGTTCTGGCTGTGGAACCGCGGCGAGCGGGTGAACGTCGCCTAACGCGCGCTAGCCCTTAGGCTTGCGTCGTCCGCCTTCCATCCACAGGATCATCGGCATGACCGGCAGAACCCAGGCGAGCCCGAGGACGGCGTAGCAAAGCACCTGGACGACGAGATTGGCCTGTTGCACCGGGCGGGAATCGGCCAGCGCCATCGCCAGGATCGCGTACATGATCACGAATATGATCATGCCGCCGCCGCCGATGAGCATTCGTAAGCGCCGCGTCATGACTGTCCCTGCGATTGGTGGGGCCCATTTGCCGACGCGAGCGGCATTGCGCTAGAGCGTCGCTCCGTCCTTTGGGAAAAACGCGATGACTTTGCAAGCGACTTCCGGTCCCGGCGCCGGTCTGGTGCGCGCCTGGGCTTTCGCCGTCGCGGCGCTGATCTTCGTCATGGTGCTGGTCGGCGGCGCCACGAGGCTCACCGAATCCGGGCTTTCGATCACGCAATGGAAGCCGCTTTCCGGCGTGATCCCGCCGCTGACCCCGGCCGATTGGGCGGCCGAATTCGACGGTTACAAGACCATCCCGCAATATGCGGCGATGAATGCCGACATGACGCTCGACGGCTTCAAGACCATCTTCTGGTGGGAATGGGGCCACAGGCTGCTCGCCCGCGTGATCGGCTTCGCCTTCATCGTCCCGGCTCTGGCGTTCTGGGTCAAGGGCTTCTTGAAAGGCGCGCTCGGGCGCCGCGTCGCGCTGGCGACCCTGTTGCTGGCGCTGGAGCCGATCGTGGGATGGTGGATGGTCTCGTCCGGGCTCTCCAACCGCACCGAAGTGGCGCAGGACCGGCTGGCGATCCATCTGATGATCGCCGCGGCGACCTATGCCGCGCTGATCCATACCGGCGTTGGGGCAGGGGCCTCGCGCAAGGAGCGTTACGCGCCAGGCTTCGTGGCGGCGGCCTGGGCCTTCGCGGCGCTGGTGTCCGCCCAGCTCGGCCTGGGCGCGCTGGTGGCGGGCTTGCGCGCCGGGCGCATTTACAACGACTGGCCGACCATGGGCGGCCGGTTCCTGCCCGGCGAGGCGTTCGGGCTTTCGCCATGGTTCCGCTCGATCGTCGACGACGCCGCGACGGCGCAATTCGACCACCGGCTCGTCGCCTATGGGGTGGTCGCCGCCGCCGTGGCGCTGGCGATGGCCGCCGCGCGCGCCGCGCCGGGGACGAAAATGGCTTTGCGCGCGAAGATCCTGGTCGGCATCGCTTTGGCGCAGGCGGCGCTGGGAATCGTCGCGCTGCTGCTCGTCGTGCCCGTGCCGCTGGCGCTCGCGCATCAGGCTTTCGCGCTCGTGCTGTTCGGCATGGCCGCCGCGCACGCCAGCGCGACGCAGCGCGACTTCGCTCGCGCCGGCGCGTTCAGTTCTTGAGGGCCGCCCGCGCGTCCGCAAGCGCGGCGCGACAGCCCGCCTTGTCGTTGGCCGCGTCGGCGGCGCGGGCGCGCTGCATCGCGTCGGCAAAAGCGCGGCCCATTTCCGGGGTGCTGTCACCGAGCTTGGCCTCGGCCTGGGCGATCGATTGCGGCGTCGGCTGATGATGCAGCTTGGCGTCGGTCGTCTCGGCGCCGCTCGGGCCGTTCGCCGCGGCGGCGTCGAGCCGTCCGTCGAAGGCGACTTGCAGCTTGGTGATGCCCCTCGTGCAGGGGCCGGCCCATGCGGCGGAAGGGAGCGCGGCGAGCGCGAGGACTAGGGCGAAGGGGATGCGGGATTTCATGATCCGACCTCGGGACGGCTGACGCCTGACTTCCGTTGCACCCTAGTGTCTGCCGCCGGGGCGCGTTTTGCGCAAGGTCACGAAATATGAACTTGGCGCGAAATCCGCGGATGCCCGTCGGCGCCTCAGGGCGTGGCGCGCGACCCTCTGAAGGGAGGCCGCCCTGGCCTGCAAATTTTTGCGCGCTTTTTGTCGAGCTTTTGCAAATTCAGCTATTGTTTCTGCAAGCCTTTCCAAACATTGCCTTGGCGGTTTTGAGCTTTTTCAAGGGCTTGCAAGTCCAGCAAGGCCGATTTCGTTATCTCCAAATTTTTGCGCCGCCGATCTCCGCCAAGGTCCCGCGCGCGGCGCACCGTGCGCGGATGGCGGCGGTAGGAACCTATCATGAATTCTATAAATCAGAAAGTCATATTTCGAGTGCGAATCGCTGTTGGCTTTAGAGCGTTAGCCCTTGCCGATCCGGTTTGGTCAGCCGCTCACGACAAATGGGGTCGCTGGCAGCCGGCGCCGGCGCCGCCGGATCGGGCTTGCTTGGGCCGGGGGCGGACGGGCGGGTTTGGGTCGAACGATGGTTACCGCGGACATTCATCGCGAACGGGGGCTCGGCTACTTGCGCGCTCGCCCCGGAACTGCTGGAAAAGGCTATGCAAAATTCAAGAGTTTCGCATCGCGATTCTTCGGCCAAAACTGGGAAGGGCTTGAGATATCGTGAGCGGCGCATATCGAGCGATTCGCGCCTTCGGAGGTAGAATCCATCAGGTCACCACGCCGCAAGTCCAACAAATTCTCTCAAGCTTTTTCAAATGCGATTCCCCTGGTTTGCGCCGTCGCAACATGTCGGGCGCGTGCTGACGGAAAAGAGCTAAGAGCCCGAGGCGATGACGAGGCGCGCCAACTGCCGCGGTGTGAGCGGAAGGGAGAATCCTTTGGGCGATCCCGTCGGCGCCGGCGCCGTCAGGCAAGCCGCTTGACCATGGCGATATGCAGCCCCCTCTCGATGGCGACAAACCCTAGCCGTTCATAGAGCCTGATCGCGCCTTGGTTGGCATCGAGCACCGAGAGCGCCAACTGCCTTGCGGCGGCCGCGCGGGCAGCGCGCTCGAGACTGGTGATCAGATCCGTGCCGATGCCATGCCCCCTTGCTGACCTCAGCAACGCCAAATCCAGAATGTGCAGCGTCGAGCCTGCCTGGTCGGCCAGCGCCGCCACCGTCAAGCGCCCGACCGCCGCTCCCGCGCGCTGGATCACCAAATATTCCGCCTCCGGGCAGGTTTGCCGATAGCCCGACCGCTGGGCGCGGAATTGCAGGTCGATCAGCATGGCGAGCATCGCGCCAGACAATCCCATGCCGAGGAATTCGGCGGCGCGCTCGTCGGCGAACAAGGCTCGCAAAAACGGCTCGTCCGCGGGCGTCACCGGACGGACCATCGTCGCCGGGTTCGCCGGCGCGATGCGCCCGGCGAACCTGCCGGCGGCGGGTGGGCAACAGGGGGCAACATCAGCGGTCACGTTCGTCACTTTGCTGCTCGCCTTACGTAGGAGCCGATCGTGTCATCCGGAGTTGACGTCGGCGTCTCCTCAACTTATAAATCGCATCAAATTTCATACATTCTATGGTGGTATATAATGTATCTGATGAAGCCCGAGGATTTCGAGCCCTGGGTCGGACGCAAGGTTCGGGTCCAGGCGATCCCGACGCCGGTGGAAGTCACACTGGTGCGACTCGAACGCAAGCCGATATTTCGCGGCGCCGAGCGCGAGCCGTTCAGCCTGTTCTTCGAATCGGACGAAAACATCGTTCTGCTCGATCTCGCTTACGAGTTCGACTGCGGTCGCGGCGGCCCCTATTCCATTCTCATCGCGCAGCTGAAACCGAAACCGGGGCGGCGCGTATATCAGGCGGTCTTCAATTAGATAGCCAGCCAGCCGGCCGGTGGACGGCCCACCCGCCCTGAATGAAACTGCGTCCATCCGCACCCAGCGGCGTCGCCGACTCTGCCGTTTCCTTACCCCCTGTTGAATCGCCTTACACGCGGGACGCGAGCGCTTGACCCGCGGATCCCGGTTTATGCGCCGCCGAAGCAACCGGATGGTCGCCTGCGGCGGCGGACGATGCGTGATGATGTTCCCGCTTCAGCTGCGCGACGGAAAAATGCCGCTCATCGCGATGTTCGTCCAAAGCGCGAGGAACGGCGGCATAATCTGGACCGGCACATTGCTGCCGGTGAGCGAGTTGGTCACGCCGACGTTGGTGATCGACACGCCGCTGAGATTGACCGGCGTTCCCCCCGTGGGAAGGTAGATTTGCGGCGATCCGCCGCCAGCAGCGGTATCAAACGTATTGGACAATCTGGCGCCGGCCGTCGGAGTGAAGCTAGCGGTCGCGGCCGTGGCGCCGGTCACCGCCTGCAAGGTCGCCGTCGGCTGCGTGACGTTGGCGACGTGGGTATGCGCCGGCAGTTGCGTTTGGTTCAACGTGAACTGTTCCGCGCCGCCGACTTCGCCCCAGATATAATTACTCAGTCCGGGGGCCTGCCCGACGCCCACGACGATCCGTCCCATCAGATTCGGCAGTTGGAAGTTGCTCGTTCCGTTGCCGCCGAAAGTGGTGCCGAGCAACGAGAACAGCGCTGCGTTCTGGCTGATGCTTAGGGTTTGCCCGGCGGCCTGCAACCAGTTTATGGGAGCAAAACCAAAGCCGACTTGCATGATTTGACCGAGAAAAGGTTCCGCCATGTCGTTTCCCCCTGATGTGAAATTGTTCAAGGTATGCTTAGCAAGGCTGCCGAAAGGCCAACCGCGGTCGGGAGGTTATCACTTCGACTACATCATGGCTGTGCCAAAATTGCAACATTCTCGGTATTTGGTTTTGACGGTGTTCGAACGGTGATATTGCCACCTTGCGAAAAGGTTAAGGTTCTTGCTTAACCATAAGTTGATTCGAATCGGGTATTTTGGGCGACAACGGATTTTGACGGCAGGGGGGCGTATGCTTCGCTTCGAAATTTCGGCATGCACGTCCATTCCGCAGGACGGCTCGGAGCGCATCGCGACGGCGGCGGCGAGCAGGGGCCGGGGCTGGCGGTATGGCGACAGCGCTACCGGCTTCGTGATTCCGGCCGTCGTAGGCGCCATTCTCTCGCGCTTTGGCTTTCGATTGGCGAACGGCTTTTTGCGCTGGGCGCTGGCGGCGCTGACCTGTCTGCTTGTCGCTCTGGCGCCGGGGGTCAGTTGGGCGATTTCCGCTGGATGCCAAAATATCAGTACTCTGAACGGCACGTTCACGGATACGAATGGCACCTGGAGCGGTCTCGGTTCCAGCTCAACCTCTTCTGCAATTGTAACGGATTCAAATAGTTTCAATGCCGGCGACGTGATTAACTATTCTTACACGGTTACCACGACGAGCGGTACGATTAACGCAACGTTAGAGTACTCGGCGGGCACAATAACAAGAATTTCTGGGCCCTCGACCACAAGCGCTTCTGGGGCTTCTACCCTACCAAGCGGCGTTATATCCTTATCGGACAAGGTGGGGGACGCCACCTCATCCAGTTCTGGTACGATTACTTACGCGGTTAGCTGTGCATCCCCGCCAACGATTACCTCGATCTCGCCGACCTCCGGCCCGACGGGCGGCGGAACCACGGTTGTGATCACCGGCACGGGCTTCACCGGCGCGACGGCGGTCAAGTTCGGCGCCGCCAATGCGACGAGCTTCACTTTCAACGCCGACACCTCGATCACCGCCGTGTCGCCCGCCGGCGCGGGCGCGGTCGACGTGACGGTGACGACGGCGGGCGGGACCAGCGCCACCAGCCCGGCGGATCAATTCACCTATGTGGCC
>Ga0302157_10007315_pt1 | contig 11155 bp, 8 predicted proteins | sample I_Bog_N3_3_FD_193502 | JGI IMG/M metagenome (GOLD analysis project Ga0302157, IMG submission 193502) | Peat permafrost microbial communities from Stordalen Mire near Abisko, Sweden - I_Bog_N3_3 | ecosystem: Environmental > Terrestrial > Soil > Wetlands > Peat | place: Sweden: Abisko, Stordalen...
TCCGCCAAGCCGCACTGAGCCACCTGTCGACAACGCCGTACAGCTACCGCAAGGTCGGTGCCCGGTCGACGCTGCGCGAACTCATCATCCCGTTCGGCACAACCGGCTACATCCTGCGCTTCGACATCCGCTCGCCCGAGTTGGTGCTCGTGATCGGCGCACGCCACCAGCGCGAGGAAGACTTCCATTGACCTATCCAGGCAGCCCGCAGGTACGTGTCGGCCGCTGCGGCCTCGCGATCGGCCTCGAAGCGCAGGTATGCGGTGGACAGCGATCAGTCGACCTGGGCCGATCGCCGGTGACGCGTCGTCTCGCCTTGCGGGGGTCTCCGAAGGCACGTGTCGGCCAACGGCAGGCATTCGCAAGCGTCCGCTTCGGAGGAAGCTATAACGCGGCGCGCATCGGCTCGCAGGAAGATTGACTCATCCCAACGGCAGATGGTGCGGTCGAACAAGCATCAGCCAGTCCTCGTGCTCGTCCAGAATCGTCGAGAGCGCCGCCTTCACGGCCACGCGCAGAGCGGCACCACGTTCGGCGAGAGAGGTCTGCGCCAGCGCTGTGTCCATCGACAACAGATGCGCGCCCAGCTCGAACTCGAGCCGCTCTGCGCTGACGACCAGACGATAGGCCTCCGACTGCGCGATGGCACCGTGCAGCGACGCGCCGAGCGCGGGGAACCACATGGTGAGCAGCAGCAGCGCATTGGCGTGCCAGACGAGATGCAGCGCCGCCCCGAGGCCCGTCATCACGAACAGGGCCGTCGTGATCTGGTGGGCGCGGTGACGCAAGGCGCGGTTCAGGGCGGCCACGTGATGGTGGTAGTGCACCTGCTCGTCGATGAGCGATCGGCACCAGGCGCCGTACTCCGCAACGAAAGCGTCTTCTTGCCATGAGGCGATGAGCGTCTCGAGCGCTTGCGGCTCGCTTGCGGCGCACAGTGCGGCGATGGCCTCGTCGGACTCGCTCAGGCTGCCTTCGCCGAAGACGCGCGCGTACCAGTTTCCCTCAGCGGGTCCCGATGGCGTGGACAGCAACAACGGGGCCACCATCGGCAGGTACCACGAGAGTTCGGCGCGCGTGCGCAACGCGAGCCACTGGCCCTGCCAGTCCTGGCGATGGCCGGCGAAATACACGAGCGCCACCGCGGCGATGATCGCGAACTCGCCCACACCCCACCAGAACGTGAGCGCATGGCGCGGGCTTTCCTCGCCGGCCCATCCGAGCACGAAGGGCATCGCCGCGCAGAGCACGGCCAACGAAGCCGGCAGGTAACTTCAGCAACTGGCTCGCGCGCCTGTTCCTGCGCATGGCCAAGCGCCACCGGCTGTCTGATCCGCGCACCTACTGCCACCGCGCCACATCTCGACTCTACCGAGAACTGACTTCCACTATCGCGACGATGGCAACGTCAAGTTTCGGGCAACCAATCCGGCGCGGCGGATGTCGGGTCTGGATTTCGGCCTTACGAAGCTCTCCGTTCCGAGCCCAGTCCCGCGCCCATCAGACTTTCCCGGCCAGCCGACGAACGCCTCAGCCCGCGAAGGTATTCGCGACCAAGCCCAAGGCGTCCGTGTCCACCGCGAACAACGCGCCTGCCAGCGGCTGCGAAGCGAGCTGCTGCTCGCTCAGCTCGAAGCGCGCGCTGCTGATGAACAACGTCTTCAGGTCCGGGCCGCCGAAGGCGACGTTGGTGATGTGATCCGTCGGCAGCGCGATGCGCGCCAGTTCGGCGGCCGTCGCCGGGTCGTGGCAGGTGACGCAGGCGCCGCCCCAGTGGGCAATCCAGATGCGGCCGGCGGCGTCGGTGGTGATGCCGTCGGGGTGGCCGTCGCCGGGGGGCAAGCGCAGCCATTCGCGCGAGGCGCCGATGGCGCCGGTTTCCGCGTCGAACGCGTAGGCGACGATGCGCGCGGGCACCGTGTCGTTGACGAACATCGTGCGGCCGTCCAGCGTCCAGGTGGGGCCGTTGGTGACGATCCATCCGAGGTCGATGGCGCGCGTGGCGTGGCCTTCGGCGTCGAAGCGGTACAGCGCGCCGGTGGCGGCCTGGACGGCGAAGTCCATCGTGCCGCCCCAGAAGCGGCCGCGCGTGTCGCACTTGCCGTCGTTGAAGCGGTTGCCAGGGCGATCGGGTTCGGGCTCGTCGCGGCGCTCGAGCGTGCCGCTCTCCGGGTCGAACAGCGCCAGGCCGCGTTGGAGCGTGACCGCCAGGCCGGGCGCCGTGCTGCGCTCGGCGACGGCGGAGATGGTCTCGTCGAAGCGCCATTCGCGATGCCCGCCCCGGTCGACCGCATCGCGGTAGAGACGGCGCTCCAGGATGTCGACCGAATAGAGCGCCTGCTCGCGCTGCGACCAGCACAGGCCTTCGCCGAGCGTGGCGCGCACGTCGCTGACGATGCGCGGCGCGCAGAGGATGGCGGGTGCGGTCGAGGACAGCGTCATCAAGGCATCAATGCGAATCGCGCGGAATGCCGGCGCCGCTCGCACCGACGAGGAAGTCGAGATCGGCGCCCAGGTGGGCCTGCTGCACATGGTTCACGTACAGCCTGGCCCAGCCGCGCTCAGGCGCCGGCAACGGCGTCCACAGCGCGCGGCGGCGCGCCAGTTCCTCGTCGCTGACTTCCAGGTTCAGGGTGCGCGCGGCGACGTCGAGCTCGATCATGTCGCCATTCTGTACCAGCGCCAGCGGGCCGCCCGCCGCGGCCTCGGGCGAGGTGTGCAGCACCACGGTGCCGTAGGCGGTGCCGCTCATGCGCGCGTCCGAGATGCGCACCATGTCGGTGATGCCCTTGCGCAGCACCTTGGGCGGCAGCGGCATGTTGCCCACCTCGGCCATGCCGGGGTAGCCGCGCGGGCCGCAGTTCTTCAGCACCATGATGCAGTGCTCGTCGATGTCCAGCGCCTCGTCGTCGATGCGCGCGTGGAAGTCCTCGATGGTCTCGAACACCACGGCGCGGCCGCGATGCTGCAACAGGTGCGCGGACGCGGCCGAGGGCTTGATGACGGCGCCGTCCGGCGCGAGATTGCCGCGCACGACGGCGATGCCGGCATCGGCCATGAAGGGCTGATCGAGCGGCCGGATCACCTCGCGGTTCCAGCACGGCGCGGCGGCGATGTTCTCGCCGATCGTCTTGCCGTTGGCCGTCGGTGCCTCGAGGTGAAGCAGGTGCGAGATCTCGCGCAGCACTGCGGGCAGGCCGCCGGCGTAATAGAAGTCCTCCATCAGGAACTTGCCGGACGGCTGCAGGTCGACGAGGCAGGGCACTTGCGCGCCCAGGTGATCCCAGTCGGCCAGCTTCAGGTCGATGCCGATGCGTCCGGCGATCGCCAGCAGGTGGATCACGGCATTGGTGGAGCCGCCGATCGCGGCATTGGTGCGGATCGCGTTCTCGAAGGCCTCGCGGGTGAGGATCTTCGTCATCGTCAGGTCTTCCTTGACCATGTCGACGATGCGCCGGCCCGTCATCTGCGCAAGCCGGTTGCGCCGCGTGTCGGCCGCGGGAATGGCGGCGTTCTCGGGCAGCGACATGCCCAGCGCTTCCACCATCGAGGCCATCGTCGACGCCGTGCCCATGGTCATGCAGTTGCCCTTGGAGCGGTGCATGCAGCTCTCGGCGGCGGTGAAGTCCTCCTGCGACATCTCGCCGGCGCGCACCATCTCGCTCATCTTCCACACGCCGGTGCCCGAGCCGATGTCCTGGCCGCGGAACTTGCCGTTCAGCATCGGGCCCCCCGAGAGACCGATGGTGGGCAGGTTGCAGCTGGACGCGCCCATCAGCAGCGCCGGCGTGGTCTTGTCGCAGCCCATCAACAGCACGACGCCGTCGATCGGGTTGCCGCGGATCGATTCCTCGACGTCCATGCTCGCGAGGTTGCGGAACAGCATCGCCGTGGGCCGCAACTGCGTCTCGCCGAGCGACATGACCGGGAACTCCAGCGGAAAACCACCGGCTTCGTAGACGCCGCGCTTGACGAACTCCGCGAGTTCGCGGAAGTGTCCGTTGCAGGGCGTGAGTTCGCTCCAGGTATTGCAGATGCCGATGACCGGACGGCCATCGAGCTCATCGTGCGGATAGCCTTGGTTCTTGATCCAGCTCCGGTGGACAAACCCGTCGCGATCGTTCTTGCCGAACCAGGCCTGGCTGCGGCGGACGGGCTTTTTTGTCTCCATGTGCTTCTTTTCTCGACTTGACGGGGCGCATCGTATCGCCGCACACTGATATTGGAAAAATAACGATAAACGCATCTGACATTGCAAAAAAGGTATCAATGACAAACCCTACAATTTCTTCCGCCATGCGGCACGGCGCGGGTCCGATGACCACCGCACGCTTTCCCAGCCTGCACGGCCGCCGCGTGTTCGTGACCGGCGGCGGCTCGGGCATCGGCGCCGCGATGGTGGAGGCCTTCGCCGCGCAGGGCGCGCTGGTCGCCTTCGTCGACGTGGCGCAGGACGCCAGTGCCGAGCTCGCCGCACGCCTCCAGGCACGCGGGCTGCGCGCGCCCTGGTGGCGCGCCTGCGACGTGCGCGACCTGGCCGCGCTGCAGCAGGCGATCAGCGACGCCACCGAGGCGCTGGGCGACTTCCACGTGCTGGTCAACAACGTGGCCAGCGACGACCGCCACACGCTCGAGTCGGTCACGCCCGAATACTGGGACAACCGCATGGCGATCAACGAGCGGCCGGCCTTCTTCGCGATCCAGGCCGTCGTGCCGGGCATGAAGCGGCTGGGGCAGGGCTCGGTGATCAACCTCGGCTCCACCGGCTGGCAGACCAAGGCGAGCGAGTACCCGTGCTATGCCATCGCGAAGTCCTCGGTCAACGGCCTCACGCGCGGGCTCGCGAAGAGCCTGGGCGCGTTCCGCATCCGCGTGAACACCGTCTCGCCGGGCTGGGTGATGACCGAACGCCAGGTGCAGAAATGGCTGACGCCGGCGGGCGAGGAAGACATTGCGCGCAACCAGTGCCTGCCCGACAAGCTGCAACCCGACGACGTGGCGCAGATGGTGCTGTTCCTGGCGGCCGACGACGGGCGCATGTGTACCGCGCAGGAATTCAAGGTGGATGCCGGCTGGGCTTGAAGAAGTGGGGCCGGGAACGTCGACAATCGGCGTTTTCCATTCCGGCTCGCGAGGGCGCCCAGATGAAGTTTTCCCGCAGGAGGCGCGCCAGCGTCACGCTGGTGCGAGCCTGGTGTTCTCCGTTCGGCGAGGAAGGGCCGGCGGGCGAGTTGCTCGCCCTGGTCGACCAGGTGCTCGCGCTGATCCCCGCCATCGCGCTGGAGGGCTCGATCAACTATGGCTACACGCAGCCGATGTCGTCGCTGCGGCGTGCGTTGGCCAAGCTGAAGCCGGCGCAGCTGGACGCGCTGCTGGTGCGTGACGAGTCGGGCGAGGTCATCTGCAGCGTCGGCGCCGAAGGCGCGTCGGTGGGCGACCGCTCGCGGGCATTCGAGATCTTCGGCCTGCTGCCGCCCGCGGCCGTGGCGGCGCAGGACAAGCTGCTTCGCTTGCTGATGCGCAACCGCGTGCACTACGGCTATGCGCGCGCACTGGGCGCCGACTTCAACCCGGTGTCCGAGTCGCCGGTCAAGCGCGGATTCTTCAACAGCGCGATCGAGGTGGATGGCGGTCGCGCCGACTGGCTGGTGCCGGAAATGGACGTGCGAGCCGGCGCGGTGCGCGGGCTGTATCCGGCCAACGTGTTCTCGGCCGTCGGGCTGGCGCGCCTGGCCGGTTCGGGCCTGCGCCTGCCGTCCTCGGCGCCCTCGCACGGGGAGTCGCTGTGGCGGCCGACCACCGGGGAGCAGGCCGAGATCCTGCGCCTCAATCCGGCGTATCGCGGGTACCTGCATTTCGGCGATGCATGAGGGATGGCACCGGATCGGCGACCCGTGCATAGTTCGTCCTCCAGCGGAAGGAATTGCTGATGAGCGTCGAGACAGAAACCGAGCCCGCGTCGCGCCAGGTGACGCTGACGCTCGAGGAGGCGCTCGCCTACGGCGTGCAGCGCCACCAGGCGGGCGACCTGGACCAGGCGGAGACGATCTACGACGCCGTGCTCCGCCGCCACCCGGAGCGCGTGGACGTCCTGAACTACCTGGGCATCCTGAAGCACCAGCGAGGCGACCTCGAAGAGGCGCTGGCGCTGATGCGGCGCGTGGCCGAGCACGCCCCCGACGCCGACGGCATATGGAACAACATGGGCAACGTGCTGCTGGCGCTGGGCCGCGACGAGGAGGCCTCCGACGCGTTCACGCGCAGCATCGAGCTCGCGGAGACGCCGCAGGTCTGGTCCAACCTGGCGCGGGCGTGGCGCCGGCGCGGCGCGCTGGATCGCAGCGAGCACGCCTGCCGGCGCGCATTGGCGATCGAACCCGACCATGGCCCGGCCACGCACAACCTCGCGCTGTCGTTGCTGGCGCAGCGCCGTTTCGAGGAAGGCGTCGCCATGGCGTTGAAGGCCATGCAGTTGCTGCCGGAACACGAGCGCCAGTGCAGCGCCTACGTGCGGCTGTTGCTGGTGGTGGATGAACGCGCGCACGCCGCGGAGATCCTGCGCGCCTGGCTGGCCCAGGAACCGGACAACCCCTACGTGGCGCATCAACTCGCCGCCTGCACCGGCGAAGCGGCACCGGAGCGCGCCAGCGATGCCTACGTGGCGACCGTCTTCGACAGCTTTGCCGACACCTTCGACGACAAGCTCGCCAGCCTCAAGTACTGCGCGCCGGAACGTGTCGTCGAGGCGCTCGCCGCCGTGCTGCCGCCGCCCGCGCGCCAGTTCGCCATCGCCGACCTCGGCTGCGGCACCGGCCTGTGCGGGCCGTTGCTGCGGCCCTGGGCAGGCCTGCTGATGGGCTGCGACCTGTCCGCGGCCATGATGGACAGGGCACAGGTCCTGGGCGTGTACGACGACCTGCAGAAAGTGGAGCTGACGGCCTTCCTCGACGCGCATCGCGCGGCCTTCGACGTGATCGTGTCGGCCGACACCTTCGTCTATTTCGGCGACCTGCAAGGCGCGGCACACGCGATGGCGCGTGCGTTGCGGGCTGGCGGCCGGGTCGCGTTCTCGCTGGAGGCGATGGCGCCGGCCGAGACCGGCGACTACGTGCTGCGCGCGTCGGGGCGCTACGCGCACCCGGCGCACTACGTGCGGCGCGTGTTCGCGGCCGCCGGCCTTCAGGTGGATGCGATGGTCGGCGCGGTGCTGCGCGAAGAGGCGATGGCGCCGGTGCAGTGCTGGGTCGTGACGGCGAGCCGAGGCGGCTGAGTCGGGCTCTCAAGCCGGGTCGATCGCGGCCAGCGTCGTGCCGTACACATCGTGCGCCACCGCCTTGATCGCCCGCAGCATCACCTGCGCGGCCGGCGCCAGCAGGCGGTCGGTGCGCGTGATCAGGCCGAACGCGTCCATCTTGCACGGCAGCTCCACCGGCAGGATCGCGACCAGGCCGTGTTCCTGATAGTACAGCGCCACGTCGGAGGCGACGACGCCGATCAGGTCGCTTTGCCCCAGCATCTTGGTCATGAACAGCAGCGCGGTGGTCTCGATCAGGTCGTTCGGCGCCGACAGGCCTTCCTCCTGGAACATCAGCTCGAAGCGATGGCGCAGCACGCTGCCCGGCGGCGGCACGATCCAGCCGTGCGCGGACAGGTCCGCCAGCTTCAGGCTCGCGTGATCCATCAGCGGATGGCCGGGGCGCACCACCGCGGCGATCGGCTCCTCCACCAGCGCCTCGTAGCGCAGGTCGCTCTTGTCGTGGCGCGCGAACAGGCGGCCCACCACCATGTCGAGCTTGCCTTGCGCGAGACGATCGATCAGCACGTCGCTGGTCTCGATCTGCAGTCCGACGCGCAGCGACGGATGCGCCGCCTTCACCTGCGCCACGGCGTCGGGCAGCAGCGTGATCGCCGGCGCGGTGATCGTGCCGATGCTCACGGAGCCGAAACGGCCGGCCTTCAGCGCGTCGATTTCCTCGTGCGCCTGGCTCAGGCTGGCCAGCGCCATGCGCGCGTGGCGGATCATGGTTTCCCCGTACCACGTTGGGCGCACGCCACGCGGAAGGCGGTCGAAGAGCTTTACTTCGAGCATGTCCTCGAGGTCTTTCAGCAGCTTCGACGCGGCCGGCTGCGTCATGTTCAGCACTTGCGCGGCGCCATGGATATTGCCTTCTTCCTCCATCGCCACGAGGAGAAGCAACTGGCGGGTCTTCAGCCGGGCGCGAATGAACCAATGGGTGTCGGCGGTGGACATGTTTCGGGATGCACTCGAATCGTGCGTGAGATGGATATCTGAATGTATATGGCAATATGCCAAAAATCTATTAGGAAGTTATCCCAGCCGTTCGTACCATCGCGGCCATCGAAAGCATCCTGCCTGCCCTGGCGCACGCTCGTGCAACAGGGGTTCAAGCGGCATGGCGATGGCCTCGAAGACCTGATCGAAAACCCGAGCCGATGACGGCCGAATATTGGAGACAAGACGTGAAATTCCTCAAGACAGTGCTGGCCACCGTGGCCTTCGGCGTGGTCGCCATGGCAAGCGCGCAGGCGCAGGACAAGGGCACGGTCGGGATCGCGATGCCGACCAAGTCGTCCGCACGCTGGATCGCCGACGGCGACAACATGGTCAAGGTGCTGCAGGCCAAGGGCTACAAGACCGACCTGCAATACGCCGACGACGACATCCCGAACCAGCTCGCGCAGATCGAGAACATGGTCACCAAGGGCGACAAGGTGCTGGTGATCGCGTCGATCGACGGCACCACGCTGTCCAACGTGCTGCAGAAGGCGGCCGACAAGGGCGTCAAGATCATCGCCTACGACCGCCTCATCAAGGGCTCGAAGAACGTCGACTACTACGCCACGTTCGACAACTTCCAGGTCGGCGTGCTGCAGGCCGATTCCATCGTCGACAACCTCAAGCTGAAGACCGCCAAGGGCCCGTTCAACATCGAGCTGTTCGGCGGCTCGCCGGACGACAACAACGCGTTCTTCTTCTACAACGGCGCGATGTCGGTGTTGAAGCCCTACATCGACTCCGGCAAGCTGGTGGTACGCAGCAAGCAGATGGGCATGGACAAGGTCTCCACGCTGCGCTGGGACGGCGCGGTGGCGCAGGCCCGCATGGACAACCTGCTGTCGGCCTACTACACCGGCGCGCACGTCGACGCGGTGCTGTCGCCGTACGACGGCCTGTCGATCGGCATCCTGTCCTCGCTCAAGGGCGTGGGCTACGGCAAGGGCGGCGTCGCGATGCCCGTCGTCACGGGCCAGGACGCGGAAGTGCCGTCGGTCAAGTCCATTCTCGCGGGTGAGCAGACCACCACGATCTTCAAGGACACGCGCGAACTCGCCAAGGTCACGGCCGGCATGGTCGACGCGGTGCTGGGCGGCAAGGCGCCGGAGATCAACGACACCAAGACCTACAACAACGGCGTCAAGATCGTGCCGTCGTACCTGCTCAAGCCGGTGCTGGTGGACAAGTCGAACTGGCACCACATCCTGATCGACAGCGGCTACTACAAGGAATCGCAGATCAAGTGAAATGACGGCCTCCGGCCGCGGGGTACCGCGCCCACCTCCCGAGGAGGGCGCGGCCTTGGCGAAGGAGCGGCCGAGCGCGGCGGCCGCGCGCTTTCGCCCTTCGATTGGAATTGATTCGCTGCTCATGAACGAAACCCTGCAACGGGACGACACGCCGGCTGCCACGAACGCGGCGGCCGGTGCTGCCATTCTCGAGATGCGCGGCATCCGCAAGACCTTCCCGGGGGTCGTGGCGCTCGACAACGTGGACCTGACGGTGCGAGCCGGCGAGATCCACGCCATCGTCGGCGAGAACGGCGCCGGCAAGTCGACGCTGATGAAGGTGCTCAGCGGCGTCTATCCGCACGGCAGCTACGACGGCGAGATCCGCTTCGAAGGCGAGGTGCGCCAGTTCGGCGGCATTGCCGACAGCGAGGCCTGCGGCATCATCATCATCCACCAGGAGCTGGCGCTGGTGCCGCTCCTGTCCATCGCCGAGAACATCTTTCTCGGCAACGAACCGCAGCGCTTCGGCGTGATCGACTGGGCCGAGGGCACGCGCCGCACGCGCGAGCTGCTCGCCAAGGTGGGCCTGAAAGAGTCGCCGGCCACGCTGGTCACCAACCTGGGCGTGGGCAAGCAGCAGCTGGTGGAGATCGCCAAGGCGCTGGCCAAGCGCGTGCGCCTGCTGATCCTGGACGAACCCACCGCCAGCCTGAACGAGCATGACAGCCTGGCGTTGCTGGACCTGTTGCTCGAGTTCAAGGCGCATGGCATCGCCTGCATCCTGATCTCGCACAAGCTCAACGAGATCTCGCGCGTGGCCGATTCGATCACGGTGCTGCGTGACGGCTCGTCGGTGCAGTCGCTCGATTGCAAGGCCGACGTCGTCAGCGAGGACCAGATCATTCGCGCGATGGTCGGCCGCGAGCTGGCCGATCGCTACCCGCCGCGCGCGCGTCTCGCGCCCGAGGCGGGCGAGACCGTGTTCGAGGTGCGCGACTGGCACGTGTCGCATCCGGTGCACGCCGATCGCGAGGTCGTCAAGGGCGTGAACCTGAAGGTCAAGCGCGGCGAGATCGTGGGCATCGCGGGCCTGATGGGCGCCGGGCGCACCGAGCTCGCGATGAGCGTGTTCGGACGCGCCTATGGCCAGCGCGTGCGCGGCGAGGTGCTGATGCATGGCCAGGCGATCGACGTGTCGACGATCCGCAAGGCGATAGCCCACGGCATCGCCTACGTCACCGAGGATCGCAAGAGCCTCGGGCTGCTGCTGGAGGACGACATCCGCCACAACATCAGCCTGGCCAACCTGAAGGCCGTGTCCACGGGCGGCGTGATCGACGGCGGCGCCGAGTTCGCGGCCGCGGCCGAGTACAGGCGCAAGCTGAACATCCGCTGCTCCAACGTGATGCAGGCGACGGTCAACCTGTCCGGCGGCAACCAGCAGAAGGTGGTGCTGGGCAAGTGGCTGTTCTCGAAGCCGGAACTGCTGATCCTCGACGAGCCGACCCGCGGCATCGACGTCGGCGCCAAGTTCGAGATCTACTCGATCATGGCGGCGCTCGCCGACGAGGGCAAATGCATCCTGATGATTTCTTCCGAAATGCCTGAGCTGCTGGGCATGTGCGAC
>Ga0302157_10007316_pt1 | contig 11151 bp, 10 predicted proteins | sample I_Bog_N3_3_FD_193502 | JGI IMG/M metagenome (GOLD analysis project Ga0302157, IMG submission 193502) | Peat permafrost microbial communities from Stordalen Mire near Abisko, Sweden - I_Bog_N3_3 | ecosystem: Environmental > Terrestrial > Soil > Wetlands > Peat | place: Sweden: Abisko, Stordalen...
ACCGAGCCCGCATGGTGCTTACTGGAAGGAGGGCATGAAGCTGGGTTACCAGGACGTGGGTTGCTGGACGATGCTGAAATACGCTCCGCTGGAGCGGGTGAAGGCTGGGTGGCTGTATGCTCAGTTCAGCGTTTCGAAGACGGTTACGTTGAAGAAGGCGCTGACGTCGCTGCATGTGATCCGGGAGAGCGATATTTCATCCGATGCGATGACCAAGCTTGCGCCGAAGGTTGGGGGGCTGGTGGAGTTCTATCGGAGTCCGGCGCGGAAGCTGTGGACGCCGACGGGGGTCAATGTGCCGGAGTATGGCAAGCTGGCTCAGGTGTGGTGGCAGAACGTTTCCAAGGCGATTTCGGGTGAGGCGACGCCGCAGCAGGCGATGGACGGTCTGGCGCGGGATCAGGACGCGATCATGTCGCGGCTGGAGAAGTCAGGGGCTCAAGGGGCACTTGGGCCGAAGATGAACCCGGAGAAGACGGCTGAATACTGGTATGAGCAGGCTGCGAAGGATGGGAATTTGGCGCCGCAGCGGAAACTGGCGAATGAGAAACCGCAGGGGGAGACGATTGATTATGATGAACTGCTGAAGACGTGGGCGGCGGCGCCGCCGCAGCCGAAGAAGGTTTGAGTTCGCTGGGTTGTCGGTGTGGGGACCGGCGGATTTGTTGCTTATTTGTTACGAAGTGGTGGGTCATCGGGCAAAGCCCGGTGATGGAGGATGGTCCAGAGTGATATCGTGGTCGCGTCGCGCGTCACCGGGCCTCAGCCATGCCTTTGATAGGTTGCCGGAAAGGCGTGAATGCCAACCGTCGTCGGCATGACGGGAAAGGGCCGACAGAGAGTCCGTGTCGTCGCGGGTTGGTATGGCAGGTGGGCAGGAACGCCAGGCTCGACGCCGACGAAGGGTTGGGGGACGAAGTCGTGGGTCACCGGGCCAAGCCCGGTGATGACACGGTTGGAGTGCGGGTGTGGCGAAGGAATAGCACGGTATGGGGCGGCATATCCTTGTTATCGACCAGGGCACGACGTCGACCCGCAGCATCGTTTTCGATGCCGCGGTCGCGCCTGTCGCCTCGGCGCAGCAGGAATTCACGCAGATCTATCCTCGGCCGGGATGGGTGGAGCACGACCCGGAGGAAATCTGGACGAGCGTTCTCGCGACGGCCCGGCAGGCTTTGGGCAATGCCGGACTGGAGGCTTCCGACATCGCTGCTCTGGGCATCACGAACCAGCGCGAAACCGTGCTGGTCTGGGACCGGCGGACCGGGCGGGCCATTCATAACGCCATTGTCTGGCAGGACCGTCGGACCGCCGGTGTCTGCGAGCGGCTGGAGGCGGATGGGCACGGCCGGCTGATCGCCGAGCGGACGGGGCTGCTTCTTGATCCTTATTTCTCAGCGACGAAGATCGCCTGGCTGCTGGATACGGTGGAGGGCGCGCGGGCGGCGGCCGAGGCCGGACACCTCGCATTCGGGACCGTCGACAGCTTCCTGCTTTGGCGGCTGACCGAGGGTCAGGTTCATGCGACGGATGCCACGAACGCATCGCGCACGCTGCTGTTCGACATCCATCGCGGCGAATGGGACGACGACCTGCTGGCGTTGTTCGCTATTCCCCGAGCGATGCTGCCGGACGCGCGCGATACGGCGGGCATGTTTGGCACCGCCACGGCGGCTCAGTTCGGTGCGCCGATAGCCATCCGGGGCATCGCCGGCGATCAGCAGGCGGCACTGGTGGGGCAGGCCTGTTTCCGCAAGGGCATGGTCAAGTCGACCTACGGCACCGGATGCTTCGCGCTGCTGAACACCGGGCGGGAGGTGATCCTCAGCCGCCATCGGCTGGTCAGCACCATCGCGTATCAGTTCGCCGGTCAGCGCACTTATGCGCTGGAGGGCTCGATTTTCGTTGCCGGTGCGGCGGTGCAGTGGCTGCGTGACGGGCTGGGGCTGATCGGGTCCGCCGCCGAGACCGGTGCGCTTGCGGCCGGGGCCGATCCGGGACAGGACGTTTACATGGTGCCCGCCTTCGTTGGCCTGGGGGCACCGCACTGGGACAGTGAGGCTCGGGCGCTGCTGACCGGGATGACTCGCGGCACGACCCGCAAGGAACTGGCGCGGGCGGTGCTGGAATCTGTCGGGTATCAGACCCGGGACCTGCTGGACGCGATGCAGGCGGACCTTGGGTCGGCTTGGTCCGAGGCGGGGACCGTGATCCGCGTCGATGGCGGGATGAGTGCGAGCGACTGGACAATGCAGTTCCTGGCGGACATTCTGGCTGCTCCGGTGGACCGGCCGACCTGTCTGGAAACCACCGCGCTGGGTGCCGCTTATCTGGCCGGGATGGCGGCCGGTCTGTATCCTGATCCCGAGACGTTCGCTGCCTCGTGGTCAGCGGAACGGCGTTTCGAGCCGGCCATGCCGGCGGCGGAGCGCGACCGGAAATACCGCGGCTGGCAGGACGCCGTGGCGCGCACGCTTCTGCGCCCGCCCGGTTAACGCGGCCGGCGCGCCATGCGTATCGTGTTCCGCTGCGATCCGGCGCTTGCCGGTCACCTCCCCAAACCGGTGCCGGCTCGGGCGGTATTGCCGGACTGGGTGCGTGCCATGGCGCCACGGGCGTTCTCGCCGACGCACGGGCAGGAGGTGCGCACGGTCAAGCAGTGCCCGCCGTTCATCGACGCGATGACCTATGGGTTCATCATGCCCCTGCCCTGCGACGTGACGGTGGAGTCTCGCGCCTTGTCGTGGAACTGGGACGTGCCGACGCCATCTGTGCACGCCCATCCGCGCTCGCCGATCAGTTTCCATGTTCCGGAACAAGTGGAGGGCACGCCGCTGCACCATCCGGATCGCGTTCTGGTCAAGTTCAACAGCTTCTGGACGATCGAGCTGGAGCCGGGGTGGTCGCTGTTCGCAACGCACCCGGTCAACCGGGAGGATCTGCCGTTCCGGCTGGTGACAGGGCTGGTGGATGCCGATCGGTTCAGCGATGTGGGCATCCTGTTTCCGGCGGTCTGGACCGACCCAGGCTTCAGCGGAACCTTGCCGCGCGGCACGCCGGTGGCGCAGTGCTTCGCGGTGCCGCGCGAGGTGCCGGACCTGGCGTTCGAGTCGTTCTCGGCGGAGGCTGCCGTACGATATGATGCCACGGCGGAGGCTCTGCTGAGCTCGCCGGGCGTCTATCGCCGGCGATTCCGGGCTCGGCGGTTACGCGCCAAGCGCGCGGCGGAAGGCGGCGGGGTCGAGCCATAGCATCCCGGTGCGGGCCGCGGTGATGGCCTGGGCGATGCGGCCGAAGGTGTCGGGGCTGATCTGGACGGCGGTGCGATAGGCGTCCATGGCTGCCGGAATGTTGCCCAGGCGCTGCAGGGCGATGCCGAGGTTGACGGCTGCCTCGGGGAAATCGGGCCGTTCCCGTAGTGCTGCCTGGAAGGCGGTGGCGGCGGCGGTTTCATCCTGCAGATCCTGGTGCGTCAGGCCGAGGGCGAACCAGGCTCCGGCGGCGGTTGGATCGAGCGTGACGGCGCGTTGTAAAGCGGTTCGTGCCTCGGTCATGCGGCCGGCATCGCGAAGCAGCAGGCCACGGCCAAAATGGGCCTGGGAGAGGGTTGGGTCCGCGTCGGAGGCGCGGGTGAAGGCGGTCAGTGCCTCCGCTGGGCGCCCCGCACGCTGGAGCGCCAGACCGAGAAGCTGCCACTCGGCGGCCTGGGCTGGATGGCGCGCGGCGATCAGATCCAGCGTGGCGTTGAGCGACCGGTGGTTCAGATCGAGAAGCGTCCGGCACAGCAGGAATGCGGGTTCGGGCAGATGCGGGGCGCGCGCGACGGCTTCGTGGAGAGGCGGGAGGGCGAGGTCAGGTGTGCCGGCTGCAATCGCCGCTCGCGCGGCCAGGATCAGCGATGGCACGTGGCCTGGGCGGGCCGCGAGACTTCGCCGAATGCTATCCAGGGCATCTTGCGGATTGCCGGTGCGCAGAGCGATTGTGGCGTGCAGTTGCAGAACGGCCGGGTCGGCGGGCCGGGCGCGCCGAAGCACGAGGCAGGCGGCCGCGGCGGCGTCGAGGTTTCCGGCGTTCACGTGCGCCAGGGCTGCACGGAAGCCCTGCTCGAAGCGGGGCTTCATCCAGCGTCAACGCCTGGCAGCGTCCGCCACGTCCAGACCGTAGCGGCACATCTTTCGGTAGATCGTGCTGCGCGAGACACCGAGCCGTCTTGCGGCGGCGGTGAGGTTGCCGTGCTCGTGATGCAGGGCGCGCAGGATGGCGTCGCGTTCGGCGTCGTCCAGACTGGCAGGCTCCGGCTCATGCGGCATCGGCGCCGATGGGGCGGTTTTAGTCAATCCAGACGACAGGTCGTTGAGGGCGACCTGCCTGTCGGCGCAGGTCAGCAGCAGGCGTTCGATCAGGTTCCGCAGCTCCCGCACGTTGCCGGGCCAGGCCTGCGACCGCAGGGCTGCCATCACACCGGGGCCGAACTTCAGTACAGGGACGTGGTGGCGGGTGGCGAGCAGCCGGTTGAAGTGGTCGACCAGCGGCTCGATGTCCTCAACGTGGTCACGCAACGGGGGCACGGTGACCGAGGTCACGCTGATCCGGTAATACAGATCGCGGCGGAAACGGCCTGCTTCCACTTCGGCCCGCAGGTCGCGGTTGGTGATCGCGATCAACCGGGCGTTGACGCGACGGCGCTGAGTATCGCCGACACGGTAGACGATGCCTTCGTCCAGCACGCGGAGCAGCACGGGCTGAAGGTCGAGCGGCATTTCGCCGATCTCATCGAGACACAGCGTCCCCTGGTGCGCCAGTTCGAACCGGCCGGGCCGGCCTTCCCGTGTGGCGCCGGGTACGTGGCCGAACAGGTCGGCTGCAACAAGTTCTTTCGATACGGCCCCACAGTTGAAGGCGATGAACGGACGCCGGTCGTCGGCATCGTCGTGGATCGCCCGCGCGAGCAGTTCCTTGCCGACGCCGGTCTCGCCGTCGATCAGAACCGGGACCGAACGCCCGACGAGTTTGCTCGCGCGCTGGATCACGGCGGTCGCGGCCGGGCCCCGGCCGATGATTTGGTCGAAGTTGCTGCGGCGCGGATCGTTCTCCGATCCTTTCGGTATTCCCCTGGGCGGCGCCTGCCCGATTGTGGAGCGGGAAGTTTGCGGGATCACCAGGACGGCGCCGATGTTTTGGCCGTCGAGCGAGACGGCGTTCAGCCACTCCGGCCGCCAGCCTTCCGGCAGATGGGTCGCCCAATCCTCGATCGGTGCGTCGCGTTCGAGCCCGGGGACGCGCTCGCCGATGCCGATGTTACCAGGGATGCGGCCGGTGGCGTGGATCAGCCGTCCGACGCGGTCGAACGCCATCAGGCCGGCGGCGTCGGGGGAGGAGATCTTGTGCAGGCAAACCTCCAGCAGGCGCATCCGCTCCCTGGCCGCGAGTTCGGCGAGCGCGGATTCGATCTGGCGCGCGGCTGTCACGGCGAGTGTGAGGTTGCTTCTCTGGTAGGTGGAGGGTGGGCCGGAGATGTCGACCGCGCCAAGGATTGTTTTGCTGCCGGGCTCGAATATCGGCGCCCCGGCGCAGGTCCAGCGTTTTATCCCTTCGCAGAAATGTTCCGCGGCGTGCACCTGGGCGGGGCGGCCGGTGGCGAGAGTGGTGCCGATCCCATTGGTTCCGACCGCGTCTTCGCGCCAGTCGCCGCCGTGGGTCAGGTTGATGTCCTTACCCTGCTCCAGCGTCCGCCTGTCGCCAACCGCCTCCAGCACCACGCCGTTGGCGTCGGTCAGCAGCATGATCGAATGCGAGCCAGCCAGCAGTTCCGCGGCCTCGGCGAAGACGCCGGACGCAGCGGTGATCAGATCGCGGTGGCGGTGACGCAGGGCATGGAAATCGTCACCCGAGGCGGCGAATGGTGCGGCTCGGCCGGTCGGATCGACGCCGAGCTGAAGGCTGCGCTGCCAGGAGGAAACGAGGTAGTTGCCGACAGGAACGGCTGCATCGGGATCGCCCGTGAGAAAGCGTTCCCAGGCGAGCATGGTGTCGCCGCCCTCGGCACGTCCTATGACTCCGGGCACTGCTCGGGATGTTTCGCGCGGCATAGCTGATCCTCCCGCTCGCCGGCCTGCTGTTTTGGTCTCGTATCCTGGCCGTTTTTAGAGATATGGCCTGCCGAAATCAGCCGTTCAACACAGGGTTACGGTTTAGGCGCGGCCGAGTTTTTCGGCGCCGCCGCCGAGCGCCGGGCCGGCGGTTGGATCGCTGTATTCGGGCTTCTTTGCAATCAGGGTCTGCGTCGTGAGGATCAGGGCCGCAACCGAAGCGGCGTTTTGCAGCGCGGTGACGCTGACCTTGACCGGGTCGACGATCCCCGCCGCGAGCATGTCGCCGATTTTCCCGGTGCGGGCGTCAAGACCGAAGCCACGGTCAGCGCCTTTGATGCGCGCAACCATGGCACTGGCATCGAGGCCGCAGTTCGTGGCGATGGCCGCGAGGGGCTGTTCCAGCGCCGATCGCAGCATCGCCGCACCCATCCGCTCACTGCCTGAAAGCCGGTCGATGAGATCGGCGAGTTCGGCCGCAGTCTGCAGCAGCGCGGTGCCGCCGCCGGCGACAATGCCTGCCTCGGACGCAGCGCGGGCGGCGTTGATGGAATCCTCTATCAACTGCGCGTGACGTCGCTGCTCGACCGGCGTGGACCCGCCTGCGAGGATCATGGCCGAACCGCCGGACAGACGGGCGAGGCGTTCATCCAGCTTGTCGCGCTCGATGTTGGGGGGCGCAAGTTCCACCTGACGCTGCACCTGTTGCCGGCGGGCGGCGACGGCGACCGTGTCACCGCCGCCCGCGCTGATCACGGTCTGGTTGGAGGAGATCCGGACCTGGCGGGCGGTGCCCAGATCGCGGAGCTGGATGCCCAGGATGGTGCCACCGAGGTCGCGGGCGATGACGCGGCCGCCGGTCACGATGGCAAGGTCCTCCAGCATCGCCTTGCGCCAGTGGCCGTAGTCGGGGGGATGTATCGCGGCGACGCGCTGGCCGCCTTTTTCGTGGCTGCTGAGCAGGCTGATGACGCAGGCGGGGGCGACTTCCTCTGCGATGATCAGCAGTGGGCGGTTGGTTTCAGCGGTAACGGCCTGGATGGCCTTGACCTCATCCTGGGTAAGGAGCTTGAGGTCGGTCATCAGGATGTAAGGGTCGTCCAGGATGACCTGCATCCGTTCGACGTCGGTCACCATGTGATGGGAGAGGTAGCCGCGGTCGAAGGCCATGCCGTCGACGACCTCGAGCAACGTCTAAACGGTGGTGCCGTATTCGACCGTTACGATACCGTTCTGTCCGACCCGTTCCAGCGCCTCGGCAACGAGTTCGCCGGTGGCAGCGTCGTTGGCGGCAATGGTGGCCACGGCACGCAGTTCATCGGGTCCACTGATCGGGATGGCAGAGGCAAGCAGGGCGGCGGTCACCTGCTGCACGGCCAGTTCCAGGCCGCGAACCAGTTCCACCGGGTTGGCGCCGGCGTCGAGTGCAGCGAGACCCTGTTGCACCATCGCATCGGCCAGGACCGTTGCGGTTGTGGTGCCATCGCCGACGACCTCGTTGGTCTTCATCGAGACCTCGCGCAACACCTGTGCGCCCATGTTCTCGAACGGGTCCTCGAGTTCCACTTCGGCGGCAATGCTGACGCCGTCGCGGGAAATGATCGGGGTGCCGACGGGCCGGTCGATGATCGCGTTCATGCCGCGGGGACCGAGGGTGCCACGCACCGCCTTGGCGAGTTGGGCCACGCCCCGGCCTAAGGCGCGGCGCGCGGCTTCGTCATGCAGCATCATTTTTGGCATTATGCGGCCCTGGGTGGCATGCGTGCGAAATCGTAGAGCGTGGGTTCCTGGTCTTCGTTGAATCGTTGCGCGAGCAGTCCCCGGCAGAGGGCGCCGTTGAATTCCGCGTTGATGGTGATGCGACCGAGGGTTTGGAGGTAGGCTTGGAGGGTTTCGCCCGGTACAGACCGGCTACGTTGGTAACACTTTAGACCGGCCACGTTGGTAACACTCCAATTCAGTTTTGGAGGACCAAATCATGGCCTGGCGAGTGGAGAGTGTGATGGACCAACGCCTGTGTTTTATCGCGGCCTGTCTGCGGGCGGACGAGCCGATGAGCGATCTATGTTTACGGTTCGAGATCAGCCGCAAGACGGGCTACAAATGGCTGAGCCGGTATCGTGATTTCGGCGCGGCCGGGCTGGTCCATCTCAGTTCGGCGCGCCACACGGCGGTGCCGGCGATTGACCCGGCGATCACCGGTGCCGTGGTCGCGTTGCGTAAGCAAAGACCGACCTGGGGTCCGCGCAAATTATTGGCCCGTTTGTCGCTGGACCGTCCGGAGATTGTTCGGCCTGCTTCCAGCACGATCGGGGATTTTCTGCACCGGGAAGGGCTTTCGAAGCCGCGGTCACGGCGGGCACGCGATCCGTCCCGCAAGCAGCCCGAGATTGAGCCATCGGCCGCGAACGAGAGCTGGTCGGCGGATTTCAAGGGCTGGTTCCGCACCCGGGACGGCGTTCGCTGCGACCCGTTGACGGTCACCGACAACTATAGCCGGTATCTGCTGGCCTGTGCTGCGGTGCCGCAGATCACCACCGCGCCCGTGCAGCCGATTCTGACCGAACTGTTTCGCCGCCATGGGCTACCCCGGGCGCTTCGCACCGACAACGGCAGCCCGTTTGCCAACCGCACCGGACTGGGCGGCTTGGTGCAACTCTCGGTGTGGCTGTTGAAGCTGGACATCTGGCCCGATCGCATTGCCCCTGGCCGGCCGGACCAGAATGGCCGGCACGAACGCATGCACCGCACGCTGGGCGAAGATGTGGCGCGGCCTCCGGCGGCGACAGGCGCCGAACAGCAAGTGGACTTCGACGTCTGGCGTGAGGATTTCAACACCATCCGGCCGCACGAGGCCTTGGGACAGCGCTGCCCGGCGGAGTTCTACGTCCGGTCACCGCGTTGCTATCCGGAAAAGATCGCGGCCTGGGAATACCCTGCCGATCACCAGGTCCGCCGGGTCGGCGGCGATGGCTACATCAAGTGGCGGGACGGCAAGCTCTACTTGTCCGAGGCGTTGCGGAAAGAGACGATCGCGCTGGCCCAACGAGATGACGGCAACTGGGCGATCCGGTTCCGCAATTTCGACCTGGGGACCCTCACCGAGGAGGGCAATGAAATCCGACGGTCAGGCCTGGTCCGATCGAGCCGGGCCTGACCGTAAGGCGTGGCAGAAACGACTAGGATGAGCGTCTCTATGCTTGGCCATACCGAGATAACCTCTGTATAATACTTCAGTTAGTTTAGAAAAACCGTTCTCTCGTCAAGATCCAGAGCATGCACCTCGGCACGATGGCAGAGAACAAACGGCTCGGCACGGTGCTGGCGTTGGTGAAAGAGCAGCCGACGACCTGCCCACTTCAGCGCCGGCACCCCACGCGGCAACGGGCACCAGACAATCTGGACGCACCGGGAATGCCGACGAAGCGCCGGCTGTCGTGCCGCGTGGCTGCGGCGGCGTTGGCCGGAGCCCCCGGGCGAGCCGGGCTGACCGCCCGGATCTCTTCCACTGTACAGCGTTACGTAACGCAGAACGATGAGGCCAGGATCATGAGAACTGTGAAACTGAGACGCCCAGCGCGCCTGGCCGCGACGGATACCGCAATGATGCGGACGGACCCACGGCTGACGCATTGTGCTGGGCTGAGGGCGACGGCCTCAAGGGCTGCGCTGCGCGCACCGGCAAGCCGGCTGTGGCCCTTGACCCCCTCGCCCTCAGTCCCGCGTTTGGTTGACATGCCATTTCGCACAGGTGTGTCCGCCGACGGGAGGGTGCCGCTTCTACTTTGCGCAGGTGGCGAACTCACCGGCCCGCGCAGCTCACGGGGAGAATTCGCAACTTTCCCCGCGTGGAGCGACGGGGAACATAGCAAGAAAACTGTTACCAACGTGGCCGGTCTAAAGTGTTACCAACGTGGCCGGTTGCAGATCGCCAAACCCACGATCGTTGTTCAGGTGATCGGCCGGTTGAGTGCGCCGGGCCCGGCGACGCTCTCTTGCCTCCCCATCCGGGATCGGGTCTGATCCGGCCGCCAACGGGAGGAGACGACATGGCCGAAATCCGCACGCAACACCTGCTCACCCTCAGGCTCGCCGTCAGCGGCATGCAACCGATCGGCGAAACACCCGCGGGCAACCGCCGCATCGGTCTCGTCGCCGGCGGCACGTTCGAAGGCCCGAAACTCAAAGGCACCGTCCTGCCCGGCGGCTCGGACTGGATCATCGCCCGCCCGGACGGCGTCACCGCGCTCGACGTCCGCATCGTGCTTCAGACCGACGACGGCGCCGCCATCGGCCTCACCTACAAAGGCCTGCGCCACGGCCCCGCCGCGGTCATGGAGAAAGTCAACAGCGGGCAGTTCGTCGATCCGTCCGAATACTACTTCCGCATCGCCATAACGTTCGAGACCGCATCGCCGAAATACGCCTGGCTCAACAAGGCGTTCGGCATTGGCACCGGCAGCCGCCCGCCCGAAGGCCCGGTCTACGAAATCTTCGAGGTGCTCTGATCATGGCGACAGTCGGATTTATCGGCCTGGGCAACATGGGCGGCCCGATGGCGGCCAACCTGGTCAAGGCTGGCCATACCGTCACCGGTTTCGACCTGAACCCGGCGGCACTGGACGCCCTGGCCCGGGCCGGCGGCAACGTCGCCAAAAGTGCGGCCGAGGCGGCAGCCGGTGCCTCGGTCGTCATCACCATGCTGCCGGCCGGCCAGCATGTGCGCGACGTCTACCTCCACCAGGGCGGCCTGATCGACGTCACCAAGGCCACCAAACCCCTGCTGATCGATTGTTCCACCATCGACGTCGACAGCGCCCGCACCGTCACCGCCACCGCCGAAACCGCCGGGCTGGCGATGCTCGACGCGCCCGTCTCCGGCGGTACGGCGGGTGCGCAGAACGGCACGCTGACGTTCATGGTCGGCGGCACCGAGGAGGCATTCACCCGCGGCAAGCCGGTGTTGGAGGCGATGGGGAAGAACATCTTCCACGCCGGCGGCCCCGGCGCCGGTCAGGCGGTGAAAATCTGCAACAACATGATGCTCGCCATCAACATGGTC
>Ga0302157_10007325_pt1 | contig 11141 bp, 1 predicted proteins | sample I_Bog_N3_3_FD_193502 | JGI IMG/M metagenome (GOLD analysis project Ga0302157, IMG submission 193502) | Peat permafrost microbial communities from Stordalen Mire near Abisko, Sweden - I_Bog_N3_3 | ecosystem: Environmental > Terrestrial > Soil > Wetlands > Peat | place: Sweden: Abisko, Stordalen...
TTCGTCGCAGACCCCTGCCGCCCCTTGCATTCATCATCCTCCATAAATATGGCCAGCCTGCCCCAGCCCCTCCATTGACGCAAGGGCCGTTCCTGGGCACCATCGCCGCCATGAAGATTCTTGTGGTGATCCCCCATTATTTCGGCGGCGACAAGGTTGGCGGCGACGACAATGCCGTCAACCGCTCCATGCGCCCCAACGCCCGGCGCGAGCGGACCCATGCCCTGACCCGGGTGCTGGCCAGCCTGCAGACCGCCTTCGGCCCCCATTGCTTCGGCCTGAACCATAGCAAGGGCCGGGCCCGGCGGCTCAAGCAGGAGCATCAGATCGACGTCATCATCGTCACCCTGCCTGACGCCCATTTACTGAACGAGCTGCCGGCTTCCGTCAAAAGCGGCTTTCGCCACGCCACCGCCAATTGCGACCCTCTGCGCCTGGGCTTTGTGGCTCACCGCCTCCTGGGAGAAGAAGGCGAAAAGTACGACTACAGCGTCTATCTGGAAGACGATGTGGCCATCCACGATCCGCTGTTCTTCCGCAAGCGCCGCGCCTTCGACGCCCAGTTTGGCCCCGAGGCCTTGCTGCAGCCCCAGCGCTATGAGGTCGGCGGGCGCAATCTGCTGCGAAAGCTTTATGTGGATTGGGCGGTGACCCTGAAGAAGACCGTGGCTTTTCAAAACATCGCCGACCACCCCCGGATCAGCTTCGATTTCGGCGGCGATCTCTATGAAATGAAGCGGACCAGCTATCCCTCGTCCGGCTGTTTCATCCTCAGCAACGAGCAGCGCAGACTGTGGCGTCAGAGCCCTTATTTCCTCGACGGCGATGAAAGCTATTTCTCGCCCCTGGATTCGGCGGCAACCCTGTCGGTGATGAAGTGCTTCCGCATCTATAAGCCCTGCCTGGACCATAGCTGGTTCTTCGAGGTCGAACATGTCTCGCCCCGCTGGATCAGCTTGCTGGAGCCGAACCAGACATCGGCTGTCTAGTTAATCAGGATTTTCTCACGCGGGCCGTCGGCGGCGATGCGCCCGCCCTGCAGGACCAGGATGCGGGTACAGACCGACAGCAAGGGCCGGCTGTGGCTGCTCAAAAGCACCGTGCGCTTGCCGGCCAGGGCGGCGATCTGCTGGGCCAGGGCCTGTTCCGACTGAGAATCGAAGCCGGTGGACGGTTCGTCCAGCAGCAGGATGGGCGGATCGCCCAGGAAGGCGCGGGCCAGGATGGTCATCTGCCGCTGGCCGCCGGACAGGAAAGCGCCGCGCGGTCCGACCTCGGTTCCCAGACTCAGCTCGCCGCGCTCGAAGGGCGGGCGCAAGCCGGCCATTTCCAGGGACCGCCGCAGATCATCCAGGCTGGCGCTATTGTTGCCGGCGCGGACATTGGCCTCCAGGGTGCCTTCGAAAAGAACGGCCTCCTGGGTCTTATAGCCGATGGCACGAGCCCGCTGCTGCTGCGACCATTGCTCGACCGGGATCATGTCCAGCAGGACCTTGCCCTCGGACGGACGCTCGACGCCGCAGATCAACCGCATCAGAGTGGTCTTGCCGGCTCCGGGCAGGCCGGCGATGCCGATGATCTCGCCGGGACGGATGGTCAGGTCGACGCCTTGAAGAATGGGGCGGGAATCCGCCTTGGGCTTCCAGCCCACCCCCTGCAAATGAATCTCTCCGGTGGGATCGGCGGGACGGACCATGCCCTGAACATCGCCGCCCGAGGGGATCAGGGCGTCCAGTTCCTTGATGGCGCGACGGAATTCGCGAAAGCGAGTCGAGAGCATCGCCACCGAGCTGACGATCATCAGGCAGCGCGACGTCAGCATCGAGGAGGCCATCATGCCGCCCGAGGTGAGCAGATGGTCCTCGACCATATAGGCGCCGACCACCATCACCGAAGCATAGGACAGATTGCCGGACCAACTGGCCACCGCCCCCACCATGGAGTTCCAAAAGCGGGTGCGCCCGGCCATGGTGGCGGCGCTGTCGCTGACCCGGCGCCAGCGGCGGCCCAGTTCCTCGCCCCAGCGGCTGGTAACCACGGCTTCACGAGCCCCCAGCAGATCGGCCAGAATCGAAACCCGCTGCTCGCCGGCCCGGCGGGCCTGACGGTCATACTGGCGGGCCGGAGCGGTAAAGGCCGCATTCAGCAGCATGGTCAGCAGGCCCCAGAAGATGGGAACCAAGACCATCCACCCGGCGACGATCATGATGCAGAACAGATACAGCAGCAGGAACGGCAAGTCGGCGGCCGCCAGCAGATAGCTGGAGGTCACGAAGTCGCGGCTGGACAGCATCTGTTTATACTTATCCAGCACCACGCCCACCGGCGGCAAAGTCCCGGCGCGCAGCAGCAGGCCGCGGAACAGGGCGCGGTCGATGTCGCCCTCCGAGGTCACGGCCATCCGCTCCACCAGTTGGATGCGTAAACCCCGAGTGCAGAAATCCATCCCAACGCCCAGCAGCACCCCCAGCACCATGGCCCACAGGGTGTCGCTGACGCCATTGCCCAGCACCTTGTCGTAAACAAAGCTGCCGAACAGCGGGATCACCAGATTAAGGACGTTGGAAATCATCCCACCGGCGACAATCGGCGTCATATAGCGCCAGTTGCGCTTCAGGAAGCTGGAAATCTCCACGTCCAGCTCGGCCTCGGGCAATTCCTTGACCGCAAAGGCCAGACCAGTGAAAGCCGGTAATGGACGCGGCACCGCCGACAGTCCACCATCATTCAAGGCCAATTCGGCATCGGCATCGGCAGGGCGACGGATCAAAGGCAGCCACAGCCCACCTTCAAGCTGCAGCAGAGCCGCCGGCGTCTCCAACCGGGGCAGATCGCCGCCGCCGGGAAGCTTCAGCGGCACCGCCGCCATCCCTAGGGGATCAAGGATCCCGTACAAAAAGCTGCCGGCCTCGGCCAGATTGCCATCCAGCAGAGCCGGCGGGCGGCCCATACCGGCCAAGACCGCCGCCAAAGCCTGATCAAGAGGAAGTCCCAAACTGTTCATCATCAGTGATGCACGAGGTCCAGGGTCACCGTCGAACCGCTATGCACGTAAGTATAGTAGTCCGAAGTGTAATTGACGCCGTTATGGGACGTCAGCGTCGAGGTGGTCAGAGTGATGACGTCACCGTTCAGCGTCGTCGACTGGCCTACGGTGGACAACATCGCCGCCGTGCCGACGCCGCCGCTGCCCGCCAGATAGAAGCTGGTTCCATTGATGTCCAGGGTCAAGGCGCTGCCCGTATGGGTGCTGCCCAATATCTGCGAAATATCATTGTAGGACAGCGAGGCCGTACTACCCAGGAGCGTGCTGCCGCCGGTCAGGTCGATGGTCTCGATGTTGGTCAAATTGCTGATCACCGGCGCCCCGGTGGACAGAGACAGCCCCGTGGTGACCTCCAAATAGGCAGAACCCGAGCCTCCATCGATGGAGGCCACCGACAACAGATTGGCCGCCGACATGATGATGGTGTCGTGGCCGGTTCCACCAACCAGGGTGTCGCCGGTACCGCTGCCGTACAAGGTGTCATTGCCGCCGCCGCCCGACAGATAGGCGGCATTGCCACCAATCAGCACGTCGTTATAGCTGGTGCCGATCACGCCTTCGATGTTGGTTAAGCTATCGGTCCAGGTGCCGGCACCGTGGATTGTGCCAGCCGTCAGATCGGCAGTTATGCCAGCGCCCACCTCACCTTGATAGTCGGCGACGCTGTTGGAGCCGCTGCCGCCGATGAAGGTGTCGTGGCCGACGCCGCCGATGAACGTATCGCTGCCGCCTTCGCCGATCAGCGTGTCGGAACCGTTTCCGCCGATCAGGGTGTCATCGGAATAGCCGCCGACCAGGGTGTGGCTGCCCCCTGTGGAGATCAGCAGGTTGGCATAGTTCAGAGAGCCGCGGATGATCTCCACATTGACGAAGGTATCCAACCAGGTACCGGCGCCGAAGGCCGTGCCGGTACCGGTACCGCTGACCATGGTCGCCGTGATGCCACTGGTGGCGTTGGTATAATCGATAGTGTCCTGACCAGCGCCGCCGTCAAAGAACTCCCGTCCATGACCACCGATGAAGGTATCGTTGCCGGCCATGCCGTACAGCGAGTCAGTGCCGCCGCCGCCATCCATGATGTTGTTGTTGCTGTCACCGATGATGGTGTCGTTGCCGTGTCCACCTAGCACGTTCTCGAAATTATAGAGCGTGTCGGTGCCGATATCGGCCCCCATGGCCGTACCTGCCGAAGTGCCGTTCAGCAGAATCGTCGCCGCATGACTGGAGAAGCTGTAGAGCACCCAATTGGTGCCAGAACCACCATCCAAATAATCACTACCGCCCAGACCACTGATGGTATCGTTGCCAGCTCCGCCCAGGATGGTATTGGACGCGCTGCTTCCCACCAGATAGTCGTTGCCGGTGCCGCCGGTAACGTTCTCAACATTGATGTAGTAATCGCCAAGCGCATCCCCCGCGCCAAACCCCGTATAGGTGCCGGTGCCGCCGCCCAAGGCGCCGCCAGAAGCATCCTCACCTGCCAGATAGACGCTGACCCCATAGAGATCGGTGGAATAACTGACGGTATTGATGCCGGTTCCACCGTCGATGGTATGGCCCATCATGCCTGCCACTGGCGTGGTCAGCTGCGCGGTATTGAGGTCCAGAATATTAATGACGTCGTTACCGACGCCACCCAGGAAGACTTCGAGATTATACAAACTGTCGGTACCGATGGTGGTGCCGTAGGCGGTTCCCTGACCGGTCCCGTTCAACCAAGCCGTGACCGCCGCCCCGGAGGCGTGATAGTCCACCACGTTGATGTCGGTACCGCTGACGCCGGCGCCACCGTCCAGCAAATCATTTGCCGAGCCGCCCGTCAGGGTGTCGTTGCCGGCGCCGCCATAAAGCGACGTCGCGGTATTCGGATTGGCGATCAGACTGTCGTTGCCCGCTCCTCCAACCGCGATCTCGATATTGTAGAGCGTGTCGGTGCCAATGCCGCCGCCATGGGCCGTACCCGCCGCCGCGCCATTCAGCGCGATCACCAGATTGCTGGTGGCTGCACCGTAATAGGCCTCGTTGATGCCGGCTCCGCCATCCAGGATGTCGTTCCCGGCACCGCCGATCAGAGTGTCATTGCCGGCATTGCCGTACAGGCTGTCGCCGCTGTTGTTGGCGATCAGAGTGTCGTTGCTGGCCGATCCCAGAACCACCTCGATATTGACCAGCGTGTCGGTGCCCGACGTCGTACCGACGGCCGAGCCAGCCAGCAGATTAACGGTAACTCCCGCGGCCTCAAGGCTATAGTCAACCACGTTCTGACCGGCGCCGCCGTCGATGTAATCGTTTCCGGCGCCGCCATTCAGGGTGTCATTACCCGAGCCACCGAGCAGGGTATCATTGCCAGCATTGCCGAAAAGGGTATCGCCGTTGTTGTCGCCGCGGATAGTGTCGTTGCCCGCTCCGCCCAGCACCACTTCGAGGTTATACAAAGTATCAGTGCCGATGTTTGCGCCATAGGCCGTACCTGCCGATGTCCCGTTCAGCGAGATGCTGAGAGCACTCGTCTGGGCATGGTAATCGAGGACGTTGATGCCGCCTAAGCCACCATCCAGCAAATCATTGCCGGTGCCGCCGACCAAAGTATCGTTGCCGACGCCGCCATACAGACTATCGCCCAAATTGTTGGCGATCAGCGTATTGCCGCCCGAACCGCCGACCACGACCTCGAAGTTGGTCAGGGTGTCGGTGCCCAAGCCAGCGCCCATCTCGGTGCCGGTCAACAGATTGACGGTCATGGCGCTGGTTTGCGCCAAGTAGTAAAGGGTGTTGACGCCACCGCCGCCGTCAAAGCTTTCGTTGGAAGTGCTGCCGATAAAGGTGTCGCTGCCCGAACCCGCCAGCACCACCTCGATGTTGGTCAGACTGTCGGTGCCGATGCCGGCGCCATAGGCCGTGCCTGCCGCCGCACCATTTAGATCGATCACCAGGTTGCTGGTGGACGAGGCATAATTCATGACGTTGACGCCGCCCTTGCCGTCAATCACGTCATTGCCGGTGCCGCCAAAGAAGGTGTCGGCCAGATTGCCGCCATAGAGCGAATTATTGCCGCCGTTGCCATACAGGGTGTTGGCCGCATTGGCATTGCCGACAATGGTGTCGTTGCCGGCGCTGCCCAAAACTACTTCGAAATTATACAGCGAGTCAGTACCGACATTGTTACCCCAGGCCGTGCCCGCCGCCGCGCCATTCAGCAGAATGGTCAGATTGCTGGTCTGGGCGTGGTAATCGACGACATCGATGCCGCCAGAGCCGCCATCCAGGGTGTCATTGGCGGCGCCGCCGGAAATGGTGTCATTGCCCGCCCCACCGATCAGCGTGCTGCTGAGACTGGGGTTGCCGATGATGGTATTACCGCCGGAACTGCCCTTGATCAATTCAATATTATAGAGCGTATCGGTGCCGATATTGGCGCCCCAGGCCGTTCCTGCCGATGAGCCGTTCAGAGCAATCACCAGAGCGCTGGTCTGACCGCTGTAATCCACCATATCGACGCCGCCGGGGCCGCCGTCCAACACGTCGTTACCGGTGCCGCCGTACAGAGTATCGTTGGCAAGCCCGCCGTACAGCGAGTTGTTGCCGCCGTTGCCGTACAGCGTGTTGCTGAGAGCATGGTTGCCGACGATGGTGTCATTGCCGGCGCTGCCCAGCACCACCTCGAAGTTATAAAGCGAGTCGGTGCCGATATTGGCGCCCCAGGCAGTCCCCTTCGCGGCACCGTTCAGCAGGATGGTCAGGGCACTGGTCTGAGCGTGATAATCCACCACATTGACGCCGGTGCCGCCGTCCATCAAGTCGTTGCCGGTGCCGCCGGAAATCGTGTCGCTCCCCACTCCGCCATAAAGCGAACTGGCGACGGTGGCATTGCCGATGATCGTGTTGTTGCCGGACCCGGCCACCACGACCTCGATGTTATAAAGCGTGTCGGTACCAATGCCGGTGCCATAAGCCGTACCCGCCGACGTTCCATTCAGGGCGATCACCAGATTGCTGGTAGAAGCACCGTAATAGACTTCGTCAGTGCCACCCGAGCCGCCGTTCATAACGTCGTTGCCGGTGCCGCCGATGAAGGTGTCGTTGCCAGCGCCGCCATACAGACTGTCCAGCGCCAGTCCGCCAATCAGGGTATTGCCGGCGCTGCCGCCCACCACGACTTCGATATTGTACAAAAGGTCGGTGGCGATGCTAGCGCCCATGGCCGTGCCGGTACCGGCCCCCAGGTTCACCGTCAGGGCGCTGGTCTGGGCCGCGAAGCTCAGAGTGTTGACGCCGTAGCTACCGTCGATGGTCTCGCTCCAGCCGCCGCCGATGAAGGTATCGTTGCCGGACCCGCCCTGAACCACTTCGAAATTATACAAAGTGTCGGTACCGATGCCCGCCCCCCAAGCCGTGCCCGCCGACGCCCCGTTCAAGGCGATGGTCAGGCTGCTGGTCTGGTTGAGGTAGCTCAGGGTATTGATACCGGCTTGACCATCCAACACAGCGTTGACCGAGCTGCCGCTGATCAGAGTGTCATTGCCGGCACCGCCGTACAGGCTGTCGAGGACCGCTCCCGAAATCAGCACGTCGTTGCCCGATCCGGCCACGACGATCTCCATATTGGCCAGAGTATCCGTGCCGATTCCCGCCCCGGTCTCCGTTCCGGTCAGCAGGTTGACGGTCATGGCGCTGGTTTGGGCGGCGTAATAAAGAGTGTTGATACCGGCCCCACCATCCAGGCTTTCATTGGCGGTGCTGCCGATGATGCTGTCGTTGCCCGAACCGGCCAGTATGACTTCGATGTTATAGAGCGTGTCGGTGCCGATGCCGCTGCCCATGGCCGTGCCGCCGCTGGCACCGTTCAGCACGATAGTCATGCTGCTCAGCTGCGTATGGTAATCCACGGTGTTGACGCCGCCGCCGCCATCCAAGACGTCGTTGCCGGTGCCGCCATAAAGGGTATCGTTGCCCGATCCGCCATAGAGCGAATTATTGCCGCCGTTGCCGTACAGCGTATCGCCAAGATTGTCGCCGCGGATGGTGTCGTTGCCCGATCCACCCAAAACCACTTCAAGATTGTAAAGGGTGTCGGTGCCGATCCCCGGCCCATAGGCCGTGCCCGCCGAGGTTCCGTTCAGCAAGATGACCAGATTGCTGGTCTGACTGGCGTAGCTGACGATATTGACGCCGCTGCCGCCATCCAAGATGTCGTTGCCGGTGCCGCCGACCAGGGTGTCGTTGCCCGGGCCGCCATAAAGGCTGTCGCCCTTGTTGTCGGCGATGATGACGTCGTTGCCCGAACCACCGATCACCACTTCGATGTTGGCTATGGTGTCGAGGCCGAAACCTCCTGAGGCGACGCTATTGACGGTGACATAGAGGTTGCTGGTCTGGTTGTAGAAATCCAGCACGTTAATGCCGGCGCCGCCGTCGATATATTCCGAGCCCATGCCGGGAATAAAAGTATCGTTGCCGATGCCGCCATAAAGGCTGTCATTGGCACCATCGCCGATCAAGGTGCTGCCAGCCGAGCCGGCCAGGACCACTTCGATATTGGTCAGGGTGTCGGTGCCGATGGAGGCCCCCATGGCCGTACCCAGCAGCGCACCATTCAGGGCCACCGTCATGGCCGAGGTCTCGGCGCTGTAGTCCATGACGTTCACGCCACCGCCGCCATCGATATAATCGTTGCCGGCGCCGCCGCGGAAGGTGTCGTTACCCGCGCCGCCATAGAGAGAATCGACGCCGCCGCCGCCCCAGATGGTGTCGCCGTTATTATCGCCGATGATGGTGTCGTTAGCCGAGCCGCCCAGGACCACTTCGATATTATAAAGGGTGTCGGTGCCGATGCCTGCGCCCGTGGCCTGCCCAGGGGCACCCAGTTGGACCGTCAAACCCGAGGTGTCGGTGTGATAATCCAGAATGTTCTGGCCGGCGCCGCCGTCCAGCAGGTCATAGCCGGTGCCACCGATCATGGTATCGTTACCGACGCCGCCATAAAGGCTATCGGTCGCCAAACCGCCAATCAGGGTATTGTTGCCAGACCCACTAACCACGACCTCGATATTATAAAGCGTATCCGTCCCCAACCCGGCGCCATAGGCCAGACCGGTGCCGGATCCCAAGGTGATAACCTCGGCGTTGCTCAGGCTGTGCAGATCCAGCCTATTGACCCCGGCGCCGCCGTCGATGGTGCCGCTCCAGGACGAGACGCTGATGACGTCATTGCCCGAGCCGGCATGAATGTTCTCAAGATTATAAAGGTAATCGGTACCGATGCCGGCGCCATAGGCGGTGCCGGCCCCCGCCCCATTCAGAGCCAGCGTCATGGCGCTGGTCTGAGCGTGGTAATCCAGCGTATCGCCGGTGCCGCCGCCGCCGTCGATGGTGCCGCTCCACAGCCCGCCGATGAAGGTGTCGCTGCCCGAGCCGCCGTGGATGTCCTCGATGTTGGTCAGCGTGTCGGTGCCGATGTTCAGCCCATAGGCCGTGCTGGTCGAGGCCAGCTGGAAGGTCAGGCTGCTGGTCTGGGTGTGGTAATCCACCAGATTGAAGCCGCCGCCGCCTTCGATCACGTCGTTACCGGTGCCGCCGACGAAGGTATTATTGCCCGAACCGCCGATCAGGGTATCCAGCGCCAGGCCGCCCATCAGGGTGTTGTTGCCCTGGCTGCCGGTCACCACTTCGACGTTCAGCAGAACGTCGGTGCCCAGGCCGGTGCCCATGGCCGTGCCGACGCCTGCGCCCAAATTGACCGTCAGGTTGCTGGTCTGGGCCGAATAATCCAGATAATTGACGCCGCTGCTGCCGTCGAAGGTGCCGCTCCAGCTGCCGCCGATGAAGGTGTCATTGGCGGCGCTGCCGATGATCGAGCTGATGTTATAAAGCGCATCGGTGCCGGCGCTGGCCCCGGTCGCCGTCACCACGCCCGAGCCTTGGGTAAAGATCAGGCTGGAGGTTTGGGCATGATCGTCAAGGATATTGACGCCGCCGCCGCCGTCCAGCGTCCCGTTCCAGGCTCCGCCGCCGATAAAGGTGTCGTTGCCCGAGCCAAGCTTGATGATCTCGACGTTATACAGCGTGTCGGTGCCGATCCCCGGCCCATAGGCCGTGCCCGCACCCGCGCCATTGACCAGAACCGTCAGGGCTCCGGTCTGAGTATGGTAATCCGCCAGATTGACGCCGCCGCCGCCGTCCAGGGTGTCGTTGCCGGTGCCGCCGATCAAAGTATCGTTGGCCGCGCCGCCGATCAGAGTATCCGCCGCCAGCCCGCCCATCAGGGTGTTGCTGGAGCCGCCGCCGACAATCACATCGATGTTGTAAAGATAATCGGTGCCCACACCCGCCGAAAGGGCCGTGCCGCCGGCGGCGCTGCCGAGGTTCACCGTCAAGGCGCTGGTCAGGGCGCTGTAATTCAGAATGTCGGTGCCGCCGCCGCCATCGATGGTGCCGCTCCACAGCCCGCCGACAAAGGTGTCGTTACCCGAGCCGCCGTGGATATTCTCGACGTTGTACAGCGTATCGATGCCGATCCCGGCCCCCATGGCCGTCCCGGCCCCAGTGCCGTTCAACAGAACGGTCAGGCTGCTGGTCTGGGCGTGGTAATCCACCAGATTGACGCCCAAACCGCCGTCCAGAGTATCGTTGCCGCTGCCGCCCACCAAGGTGTCGTTGCCGCCGCCGCCGATCAGGGTGTCGCCGTTGTTGTCGCCGATCAGGGTGTTGCTGGAGCTGCCGCCCAGCACAACCTCGAAATTCGCCAAAGTATCGGTGCCAAGCCCCGCACCCCAAGCCGAACCCGCCAAAAGATTGACCGTCAGGCCGCTGGTCTGGGCGTGTAGGTCCAGGGTATTGACCCCTGAGCCGCCGTCAATGGAGCCGCTCCAGGACGAGATGCTAACCGTATTGCCGTTGCCGCCGGCCTTGATGACCTCAAGATTATAAAGGTAATCGGTACCGATGCCGACGCCATAGGCCGTACCGGCCCCGGCTCCGTTCAGGGCGATGGACATGGCCCCGCCGACTGAGTGGTAATCCAGCGTATCGCCGGTGCCGCCGCCGCCGTCGATGGTGCCGCTCCACAGCCCGCCGATGAAGGTGTCGCTGCCCGAGC
>Ga0302157_10007333_pt1 | contig 11131 bp, 9 predicted proteins | sample I_Bog_N3_3_FD_193502 | JGI IMG/M metagenome (GOLD analysis project Ga0302157, IMG submission 193502) | Peat permafrost microbial communities from Stordalen Mire near Abisko, Sweden - I_Bog_N3_3 | ecosystem: Environmental > Terrestrial > Soil > Wetlands > Peat | place: Sweden: Abisko, Stordalen...
ATGCGGGTCATCTCGCTGAGACCGATCTGGTGAATCTCCTCCGGCGTGAGGCTGGTGGTGGTGAGCCGATGGATATCATTCTGGTAGCGCTTCTGGCCGTCCGGGAGCGAGGTCACGGCCAGCGTGGTGCGACCATGCGGCGCGTAGTCGGTAGCGATGAAGGCGCTGAACTGCTTATAAGCGGGTAGAACCTCCGTGTTCACCGCATCGGTAATCTCTTTCGTCAGACGGGCCTTGTCGGCGTCGGTAAAGCCAGCCGGGAACTTCTTGAGCGGGATCAGGAAGGGGTCGGAGGAGATGATGCCCGAGCACTGCACGGGGATCTTCTCCAACAGAAACTTCACCGGCATCAGGTTGTCCTTCATGCCCAGGCGGAGTACCTCTTCGGTCTGGGTGAAGACACGGGGAATCTGGTGCAGGCGGGCGATGTAGTCCTCGTAGTGCTTGACGGTGTCCAGCGGGACCGCGTTGGCCAGGTCGGCGATGCCGATCTGGATGCCGTTGAACTGGTCCACCGGCATCTCGTACTCCTTGAATCCGTAGTCAGTCAGGCGCTGTTGGAGCTGGGCGAGCATCAGGTCGTGGGAGAGCTGGTCCTGCTCCGGGAAGCCGGCCGGCGAGATGGCCTGCAGGCGGGCGAGGTACTCCAGGTCCTCGGCGTGGCGGTGGGCGATGGCGGCCGGGGAGACGTCGCTCAGGCGGTCGTTGTAGCGGTAATCGCCGGTCGCGGTGGCGCGCTCGGGGGATTCCTTGAGTCCGTTCTGGTACTGCTCCTCAAAGAGGGCGTTTTGCGCGGCGAGACGGTCGGCGAGGGGCGCAGGCTTCTGGGCGGCAGCGGCGGACGTAAGGCCGACGGCGAACAATATCGCAAAAAACAGAGTTTTGGGGCGCATGGCGGGAGTGTAGCAGGCGGGGCGGCGGATGTGCCGTTTTTCAGGGAAACTCGCCAAATTGTTCCACGTGGAACAATTTAATTCAACAACTTAGCTCCATGTTGCGTACGCAAAATCGCCTCTTGAAGTGCGTTTCAACGCGCAAAAGCGTGCTTTCAGGCGCGGTCGTGTTTTGCGTCAGCCCTTGTGCTTCTTCTTGCCCTTGGACTTGCCCTTGGCGCTCTCCGGGACCAGGCGGGCCTGCTCCGGCGTGGCAGAGCCGGGCGGGAGGACGCGGCGGAAGATGTTGCCCTCCAGGCGGTACGTCTTGACGATCAGGCGAGCGGGCTTGAACAGCCCGGTCGCCGGGTCGGGCACGGGGAGGGGTGCACCGGCGGCCAGCACCCGATAGGTAAAGCTGGGCTGGGGGACCTGGTCTGCGGGCGAGCTGCCGTAGGGGTCCTTCTTCGCGGCGACCTCCACGGGCAGGTAGCCGGCGATCTCGTGCTCGCGGAAGGCGGTCTCATAGCGGTGTTTGCGCAGGTTCCAGATGAAGACGCGGACCTGGTCAAAGTCGTAGGCCAGACCGGCCTTGTAGGGCGAGAGCACGGTGACGTACTCGGGGATGTCGGTGACGGTCTGGCCGTTGTCCAGGATGCCGGAGTCGGGGTCCTGCACATGCGCCAGCACATAAGCCCCTACGATGCGCTGGCCTTCGGCGTAGCGGGCCAGGGTGTCGGGGGCGTTGACATCGACCATGCGCGAGTAGATCCAGCCAGTCTGTCCCTTGGCGTCGCGGGCCAGCCACCAGTCCTCCATCACAGGAGCCGGTGCCGCGGGGCCGGCGGCGGTGGGCTTTTCGTCGGATTTGACGGCGAGTCTGTCGCCCGGTGCGGCCTCCGGTGCGACACCGGCCGCGGCATGGGGCAGATAGGCTGCCTCCGGCGAGAGCGGCTTGGCGACGGCGGCGCGCTGCAGCAGGCTGAGTGTGTCGCCTCCTGCCAGGCGATAGAAGTGGGCCGTCTCGCGGCCCGGTGCGATGTGCAGGTAGACCTCATCGCGGGCGGTGGCGGCGGCGACCACGGGATCTTTCGCGTGGTCGGCGCGCAGGGCCTCAAACTGGTCGGCAGTGTGCTGATTGGCGGTGAGCTTCTCCTCGATCCAGCCCACCTCGCCGCGCGGTGTGCGCACCTTGAGGAAACGGCGGGAGCGCTCCAGCACCTCCAGCTTTTCGCCATTGAAGGCGGTGCCGCTGCGCATGGAGACGGCGGCCACGCGGTCGCGCAGCACGGTCTGCCGGGCGGTGACGTAGACATACTTGTTGGCCGCCTTGGTGCGGAAGTAGGAGCAGCCGGAGAGCGCCAGACTGAGCGCGAAGAGCAGCGCGAGCGGGATGGTGCGGCGGGCAGTCGCTGGCAGGGAGATCCACACAGACCTAAGAGTAACGCGAATGTGCGGGAGACGAGGTGGTGGGTTGGCTTTGAAGGGGACGAGCTTCAGCTCGTCCGTAACAGGTTCCAATCGTTATGGGTTTAGCCCCGGAGGGCGTCCCTTCCTATGGCTGCCTAAGAGTGGTTGCAACCGAAAGACTTCCCTCCGTGGCTAAAGCCACACCCGTTTGAGGGCTATCTACGGCGGGGCTGAAGCCCCGCCCCTTCAAAGCATGACTTGTGCCACGAACCTAGTGGGTGAGCGCCAGCGCGGTGGGAATAGTAAGGGTGCTGCCGTCGGCCGCGGTGCCTGAACTGGTGAGCGCTCCCGAACTGCCTATAGTGAAGAGCTGGGTGCCGGAGGTGGCACTGTAACCCAGCCCCAGCAGGTAGTTGCCGGTGCTGTCACGGGCCAGTGCGGCGACGTCGGTGGGGGCGTTGAAGGGCGAGCCGCTGACCGCGGTGAGGGCTCCGCCGGTGCCGATGGCGTAGCTGTAGATGGTGCTGCCGCTGCCGCCGTTCTGGCTGCCGGCGAAGACGAAGCCGCTGCTCTTACTGACCGCGACCGACACGTTCCCGGTGCCGAGCGTATATCCGGTGCTGGAGGACGCCAGCGTGGAGGTGACACTGCCGCTGGAGTTGGCGACGACCGTGTAGACCACCAGGCCGGTAGTTCCGGCCAGGAAGAGATCGTTGTTGCTGTCGATGGCCAGCGAGTAGAAGCCGCTGGAGGTGCTGGGGGGCGGCAGCACAGCGGCCGAGGAGCTGGCCACACCGGTGGTGGTGTTGAAGGCGAAGACATCCACGCCGGCGGTACCCAGAGCGCAGGCAATGTAGTTACCGCTGGGCGCGATCTTGAGCGCGTTGGGCGTGACCACGCCGCCCGCTGTCGCGGTGATGGGGTAGTTGCCCTCGGCGGTGAGTAGGCCGGAGGTGGTGTTGATCTTATACTCCTCCATGGTCAGGCCGTCGGAGTTGAGCGAGAAGAGCCACTGGCCGTCGGGCGAGACGTCCAGCGCGGAGGAGTTCTCCGCCTCCAGGCCGAGGCTGCTGTTGAGGATCGTGAGCGCGCCGCCGCTGCCGATCGAGTAGCCGTAGATCTCGCCGATGCCACTGATCGCGGCAGAGCTGGCAACGTAGAGATAGGTGTTGGCTTCCGTTACCACCATGGCCGAGGGCACGAAGCCCAACGAATAGGGCGAGCTGGTGGTGGCCACCAGCGATCCGCCGGAGAGCGAGTAGCCGTTGATGTAGTTGGAGCCGGAGGCGCTGTTGGAGGCATAGGCGTAGTCGCCGGAGCCGCTGCTGCTGGAGCTGCTGGTGCCCGGGTACACGAAGAAGCCCGAGCATCCGGTGAGCACCGCCAGCAGCAACAGCGGCACAGCGGCGAGCGGCAACAACGAGATGCGGCGTGAGGCAGGCGCCATGAAGAAGTTCTCCGAAACGCACCCGTCCTGACCGCGGAGCAGGGGCAGAATGATTGTCGCAGGATTTCCCTGCGGGGTGCTGGAGTGGTAGACGCGTGAGACAGCGGTTGGGGATTCGGAGATTGCCGTATCATCAGAGATTGTTGAAAGCGCTGCGGCTGGTTCCTCTAAAGAAGCCAAAGAACCCGCTTAATTTTCTATATGCCAAGTTTCTCCGACAGCATCTTTTTGTTCATTCTGGCGCTGCTGCTCTTCGGGCCGAAGAAGCTGCCCAAGCTGGCCCGCGAGCTGGGCAAGTGGGTGGGCGAGTTCCGGCGCGCGTCCAACGAGTTCAAGATGCAGATGGAGGAGGAGTTGCGGGTCTCCGAACAGGCCGACCGGCAGAAGGAGATCGCGGCCATGGAGGCCGCAGCTCCGGTAGCGCCAACGATGTTGGCGGTCTCGCCGGAGACGGCGGTGGCCGGAGCCGGCGACGCAGAACAGCAGATCCTTCGCTCCGCTCAGGATGACAATAGTGGGGCCGCGACCGAGGGAAGTGGCGACAATGCGACCATGCCGCTGCCGATTGCCGTCTCCGGCGACCTGAAGATCATGCCTCCGGCGACGGGGCTGCCGAAGCCTCGCACTGCGGAGAACGGCAACGCACTGGGAGGGCTGTTGGAATCCATCCCCGTAACGGAAAAGACGCCGGAAGCGGCAGAAGAGAGTGCGCTGCATGGCGATTGATCTGGCGGAACGCGCCCGCAACGCGGTGCAGGACCGCGCCGAGCTGCCGGGCATGAGCCTGATGGAGCACCTGGAGGAGCTGCGCAAGCGGCTGCTGTGGTCCCTGGCCTATCTGCTGGCCGGCATGGCGCTGGCCTACGCCTTCATCACGAAGCTGATCGCGTTTATCCAGAAGCCGCTGGTGGACATTGGGCTGCACATGACCATGACGCACCCGACCGACGCCATCAACCTGTACATCAAGACCTCGGCGGTATGCGGCGCAATCTTTGCCTCGCCGTTCATCCTGTATCAGGTGTGGCTGTTCATCTCTCCCGGCATGTATTCGCACGAGAAGAAGTATGTCTGGCCGTTCATGCTGTCGACGGTGGGGCTGTTCCTCTCCGGCGCATGGTTCGGCTACAAGTACGTGTTGCCGGGTGCGATGGTGGTGCTGATCCAGAACTTCGGCAAGAACTTCCAGCACATGATCACCATTGAGGACTACACGGGATTTTTTCTTGCCGTAATCCTGGGGCTGGGCGTTACGTTTGAGCTGCCGGTGTTGATCTACTTCCTGGCACTGTTCGGCATTGTGGACGCGAAGTTCCTGCTGAAGAACTTCCGCTACGCGATTATGGCGATCTTCCTGATCGCCGCCTGCATCTGCCCGACGCCGGACCCGATTGGGATGTGCCTGTTCGCGTCGCCGATGCTGGCGCTGTACTTTGTGGGCGTGCTGGTGGCGTACCTGGTGCATCCGGACCGGCGCAAGAAGAAGCTGGAGGCGGCGAAGTGAGAGGACGTTGGGGGTTGCAGGTTGTCGGTTGTTGGTTGCTGGTTGCGGGCTGCGCAGGGGCGCAGAAGCGCGCCGCGGCGGCGGGCGGCGTCTCCGGCAAGGAGGTGCTGCGGCTGACGCAGGAGTACGTGGACGTTGCTCCGAAGCGCTACCTGGGCTCGCCGGGACATGCGGCTGCGGAGAAGTTCATCCGCGACCACTTTCAGCCGGAGATCGCCAAGGGCAACTTCGTCACCGACAGCTTCTACGCGAAGACTCCCGCGGGGCAGTTCGGCATGGACAACCTCATCGTAAAGTTTCCCGGCAAGAAGGACGGCATCATCGTGCTGGCCTCGCACTATGAGACCAACTATCCGCTGAAAGACATCCATTTTATCGGCGCCAATGACGGTGCCTGCACCACAGCGCTGCTGATCGCGCTGGGGCAGTACTACCGGGAGCATCCGCCGCAGGGCTACTCTGTGTGGCTGCTGTTTGACGATGGCGAGGAGGCCGTCGGCAACAACGGCATGGTCGGGTCCGACCAGCTCTACGGCGTGCGCCACATCGCGGCGAAGTGGAGCGGCGACGGCACGCTGGCCCACGTGAAGGCGCTGATCGTCGCGGACATGCTCGGCTGGAAGGAGATGAACATCGACCACGAGGATTACTCCACGGCGTGGCTGCTGGATCTGCTGGCGCGCGCAGGCAAGGATACCGGCCACTCCAGCTACCTCTTCCGCCACGCGCTGCCCATCGATGATGACCACCTCCCGTTCAAAGAGCGCGGCGTCCCCGTGCTCGATGTCATCGCCTATGAGTACGGCCCCTATGACAGCGCGCGCGGCGATTATGCCTTCCATCACACTGACAAGGACACGATGGATAAGCTCAGCGCGCAGAGCCTGCAGGTATCGGCGGACCTGTTTGTCGATTTGGTGAAGCTGATTGACCAGCGGTGAGAGACCTGCCGAGAGGAGTTGAGGACGAGTGACTCCGATCTCGTATTGGATAGGCTTTCACCTAGCGCTGCTAGCGCTGCTGGGTGCTGAGTATCTGCTGCATCTGGCGTTCCCGAATACGCGCCGCAAGGCAATCTACGCGATGCTGCTGTGGGTGACCGCAGCGGTGGGTTTCGCGGCCCTGCTGGTACGTCCCTACCATGCCGTCGGCGCCACGCAGTTTCTGGCCGGATATGTTCTGGAGCAGTCACTCTCCATCGACAACCTTTTTGTCTTCCTTTTGCTGTTCCGGCTGTTCCGCATTCCGGAGGCGCGGCAGCCAAAGGTGCTGTTCTGGGGTGTGGCTGGCGCGATTGTGATGCGCGGCGCGTTCATCGCTGCCGGCGTGGGGTTGCTGCGCCGCTTTCACTGGATTGAGTATGTCTTCGCCGCGATCCTGCTGGTGGCCGCGACGCGGCTGCTGCGGCCCTCGAACGCAGAGGATGAGAGCAAGACGCCGGGATGGATTGCCTGGCTTACCCGCCTTCGGCCGGTGAGCTTAAACTGCGACCACTTCTTCGTGGAGGAACAGGGCCGGCGGATGGCCACCGTGCTGTTGCTGGCGCTGGTAGCGGTAGAACTGACCGACGTGGTGTTTGCGATGGATTCCATTCCCGCGGTGCTGAGCATCACGCGCGTGCCGTTCCTCGCTTACACGTCGAACATCCTGGCGGTGATGGGCCTGCGCTCGCTGTATGTGCTGCTGGCGGCCTCGCTGGCACGGCTGCGCTATCTGCACTTGGGGCTGGCGGCGGTGCTGCTGTTTGCCGCAGTGAAGATGCTGCTGTCGGATTGGGTGACGATGGGACCGCTGCTCTCGCTGGCGGTGATTGCCGGGCTGCTGGGGGTGACGGTGGGGGCGTCGCTGGCCGGGAAGGAAAACAAGCAACAGCAAAAGCTTTAACGCAGAGGACGCGATGGAAGAACGCAAAGGGCGCGGAGGAAAGCGATGGCGGGGTATTCTGAGGAGCGATGAGTGCGACGACGACGATTGCGGTGAAGACGGCCTCGGCGAGCTATGAGGTGGAGATCGGCGCGGGCGTGCTGGCGCTGGTCGGCGCGCGGGTGGACTCGCTGCTGGGCGGAGGACTCGTAGGGGGAACACAGCGGGCAATGGTCGTGACCTCGCCGGAGATCTGGCGGCTGTGGGGCGAGCGGCTGCAAAGCGGCTTCCCTGCTCCGCTGGAGATGTTGAGCGTGCCGGCAGGTGAGCAGCACAAGCGCGTGGCCACGGTCGAACGGCTGCTGGAGGAGCTGGCTGCGGCGGGCGCGGACCGCGACTCGGTGCTGGTTGCGTTCGGCGGCGGTGTGATCGGCGATATGACGGGATTTCTCGCGGCGACCTACATGCGCGGCATTCGTTATGTGCAGGTGCCTACCACCGCGCTCGCTCAAATTGACAGCTCCATCGGCGGCAAGACCGGCGTGAACCTGGCCGCAGGCAAGAACCTGGCCGGGGCGTTCTATTCTCCGCTGGCGGTCTATACGGACATTGAGGTGCTAAAGACCCTGCCACCGGCTGAACTTCATGCGGGTTTGCAAGAGGCCGTGAAGGCGGGCATCATCCGCGACCGCGCGCTATTCGATTTGATGGACGCGCAGAGTGCGGCGGTGCTGGCCGGGGATGCGACGGCACTGACGCGCGTGGTCGCCGACAGCGTGCGCATGAAGGCCGCGGTAGTGTCTGCCGACGAGCGCGAGGGCGGGCTGCGCATGATCCTGAACCTGGGCCACACGCTGGGGCACGCCATCGAAGCTGCGACCGGCTATACCCAACTGCTGCACGGCGAGGCCGTGGCGTGGGGGATGATTGCGGCCATCAGCATCGCCCAACGGCGTGGGCTGGTGACAAGCGAGGAGGCCGCACGCATGGAGCGCGTAATACGAACCTATGGGCCGCTGCGGAGGTTTGAAGCGAGCCCGGAGCATCTGGTCGCGCTGACTGCGAAGGACAAGAAGAATCGCAGCGGCGCGCGGAGCTTTGTGCTGCCGAGCGGAATTGGCGATGCGGTGGTCGTGAAGGACGTGGGCGAGGTCGAGCTGCTGGAAGCCGCGCGCGGAATGATGGCGGCGGTTGCGCTTACGGCTTAAGAACAGGCAACAGCTTTGAACGCAATGGACGCGAAGGAAGAACGCGAAGTACGCAATGGAAAGACGGTTGCTGATGGTTGTGGAGAAGGTGAATCCGGGGGCGCGGCCGGCGGATGAGGCGAGCGAGGCCGATGCGGCGAAGAATGTGCGCGGGATCTTCGATGCCATTGCGCCAAGCTATGACCGGCTGAACCATCTGCTCTCGATGGGGCTGGACCGGCGCTGGTGGATGCGGACGGCGCGGAGCTTTCAGGATGTTCTCGCGAGGCCCGAAGCGACGGTACTGGACCTGTGCTGTGGCACCGGGGATATGACGTCGGCGCTGCTCTCGCTGCGGCCCGCGGAGGGCGAGCCGGTAACTGGTCTCGATTTCTCGGCGGAGATGCTGGACCGTGCGCGAGAGAAGTTTGCGGGAGCGAACGCACTGTGGATTGAAGGGGATGCTATGCGGCTTCCCTTCCCTGACGCCAGCTTCGATCTGGTCACTGCGGCGTTTGGCTTTCGCAACCTCACCAACTACGCGGACGGCCTGCGCGAGATGGCGCGCGTGCTGCGGCCCGGCGGCAGGCTCGGCATCCTCGAATGCAACCAGCCGGAGGGGTTGAGCGGAACGTTCTACAACCTTTACCTGCACTATGGGCTGCCGTGGATCGGCGGTCTGCTGTCCGGCGAGCGCGCGGCCTATGCCTACCTGCCGGCGTCCATTGCGCGGTTTCCGCGGCCGCCGCAGATGTTGACGATGCTGGCGGAGGCGGGCTTTGGGGATGCGGCATGGGACGGATACTTTATGCGCGCGGCGGGGTTGTACCGGGGCGTGAAGCGGTAATGGTGCGGGTTCTTGTTCAGTTTTGAGCGATAAGTTTTTGAGTTGTGAGTTTCGGTGGTGGTTGTGCGGGGTCATTGTTGAGCTTTGAGCTGCGAGCCATGAGCTTTGTTCGGCTGGTATGCTCAGGGCCATGGACGGCACGGTGAGCGGACCACGGCAGCAGCCGAGCGCGGCCAAGCGGGCGGCTGCGACGACCTCCGTCGCGGCGGCTCTGGCGATTACGCTGCTGAAGCTGCTGACCGGCGTTCTGACCGGCTCCCTGGGCATGTTGAGCGAGGCGGCACACTCGGCCATTGACCTGATGGCCTCCGGGATAACGCTGCTGGCGGTGCGGGTCTCCGACCGGCCTGCGGATGAAGAACACAACTACGGGCACGGCAAGCTGGAGAGCCTGTCGGCGGCCTTTGAGGCCGTGCTGATGGTGGGCTCGTGCCTGTGGATTGGGCGCGAAGCGATTCGCCGCATCGTGCACCACACCCATCTGGAACTGCGCTGGTCGGTGTGGCCGTTCGTGGTGCTGCTGCTCTCGATGGCCGTGGATGCGGCGCGCTCGCGCAACCTGCATCGCGTGGCGCAACAGCACCGCAGCGATGCGCTGGAGGCGGACGCAGTCCACTTCGGCACCGATATCTGGTCGTCGGCGGCAGTACTGGCGGGACTGCTGGCGACGTTCGCGGGGGAACGCCTGAAGCTGCCGGCACTGGAGTATGCCGACCCCATCGCGGCACTCGCGGTAGCGGGCATCATTCTGTTTGTCACGTGGCGCCTGGCCCAGCGCACGCTGGACTCGCTGCTGGATGCAACACCGCCCGAGGCGCGTGCACAGATCCGCAGCGACCTGATGCGCGACCTGGAAGGGGTAGACGGCGTGCTGGCGGTGGAGCGGGTGCGATTAAGGCGGTCGGGACCGGACACCTTTGTCGACCTGACACTGGGCCTGCCGCGCAACCTGACCTTCCAGCGCAGCGAGCAAATTACCGCCGCGGCCGGCGATGCGGTGCGGCGCCGTCTGCCGGGCGCGGACGTTGTGATCCACACGGTGCCGACGGCCAGCCTGGGCGAGAGTGTATTCGACCGCATCCGCGCTGTGGCGGCGCGCGCCAACCTTACCATCCACGATGTGAGCGTGCGGCAGTTTGACGGCCCACAGGGGGTGCAGTTGCAGGTGGAACAGCATCTTGAAGTGCCGGAGACGATGCCGTTGCGCCAGGCGCACGAGATTGCCACCCGGCTGGAGAACGAGATGCGGCGCGAGATTCCCGGCATCGCGTCGCTGCTGACGCACATTGAGAGTGAGCCGGCGACGATTGCGAACTCCGCCCAGATGGAAGCCAGCCAGAACCTGGAAGACCAACTGCGCGCCACCGCCGCCCACTTTCCTGAGATCCTTGACATCCACGAGATCAGCCTGACCCGCGGCCACGGCGGGGCAGCCAGCAGCGTGCAGGTGAACTGCCACTGCACCCTGCCGGATGACCTCTCCATGGAGGCGGTCCACGAGATCATCACCAACTTCGAGAGCGAGTTCCGGCTGGACCACCCACAGGTCTCAAGAGTGTTCATCCATCCGGAACCGGCCACCGACAACCGGCGCTGAAGGCGCGTTATGCTGGGAGCGTGAAGATGCCGATCCAGCTACCTAAAGCCCTGCAGCGCCGTCCGCGACAGCTAAAGCTGAAGATGGACTTCGCCGGGGTGAAGCGCTACACCCAGTGGACGCTGACTGGCTTGATGATGCTGCTGACCATGCTGTTGTTCGCGGCGCTGACCCTGCGCGCGGCACTGCACGGACGTGAGGTGCACATCCCGGACTTTGCCGGGATGACCCTGCCGGAGGCCAGCGATGCGGCCCTGCGCGGCGGCCTGGACCTGGCGATCGAGAACCGCTTCTATTCAACGACCGTGCCGGCAGGACGTGTGCTGTCGCAGTCGCCCGCGGCGGACTCACTGGTGCGGCGCGGCTGGCAGGTGCGTGTAACCGAGAGCCTGGGGCCGCAGCAG
>Ga0302157_10007337_pt1 | contig 11126 bp, 9 predicted proteins | sample I_Bog_N3_3_FD_193502 | JGI IMG/M metagenome (GOLD analysis project Ga0302157, IMG submission 193502) | Peat permafrost microbial communities from Stordalen Mire near Abisko, Sweden - I_Bog_N3_3 | ecosystem: Environmental > Terrestrial > Soil > Wetlands > Peat | place: Sweden: Abisko, Stordalen...
GCAGCGCCGCAACCAGCGCAATCAGCAGCACCGTGGCTGTAATCAGCAGGTAGGCGTCGCGCGACTTAAGGTCGTAGCGGTAACGCTGTGTCGCCAGTCGCAGCAGCATGCCGCCCACCAGCGCGAAGCCGGCCGCAACGCAGAACCCGCGCAGCGCCGACAGCTCGCCGTACACCAGCGCGGTAATGATTGGCAGCACGAAGTAGAGCGCGAACCAGGTCAGCAGCGAGGCGAAGATGTTCAGTACGCCGAGGACCGAGCGCATCGCCTGGCTTCCTAGGCCTCGGTCTGGAACAGGCGCTCGACTGCGTCGATATGCCGCCGATCAGTCAGGAATATGATGACGTGGTCTTCGCTTTCGATCCTGGTGTCATGGTGCGCCATGATGACGTTCTCGCCGCGCACGATGGCGACGATGCTGGCACCGGAGGGAAGCTTGATCTGCTCGAGCCTGCGACCGATGACCTGGGAACGCTCCTGGTTGCCGTGCACCACGGCCTCGATCGCCTCGGCCGCGCCGCGGCGCAGCGAATGCACCCGCACCACGTCGCCGCGCCGCACGTGCGCCAGCAGCGAGCCGATGGTGATGGTCTGCGGCGAGATCACGATGTCGATGCTGTGATTCTCCATCAGCTCGCCATAGGAGGGACGGTTGATCAGCGCCATCACGCGCTTGGCGCCGAGCCGCTTGGCCAGCATCGCCGACAGCACGTTGGCTTCCTCGGAGTTGGTGAGCGCGGCGAACACATCGGCGCTGTCGATGTTCTCCTCCACCAGCAGTTCCTCATCGGCGGCATCGCCGTTGAGCACGATGGTGTTCTCCAGCAGCTCGGAGATGCGGCGCGCGCGCCGCGCGTCGCGCTCGATCAGCTTCACCTGGTTATTCTTCTCGAGCGTACGCGCAAGCCTGAAGCCGATATTGCCGCCGCCGGCGATCACCAGGCGGCGCACCGGATCCTCGCTGCGCCGCAGCTCCGCCATGACGCGGCGCAGGTCGTCGGAGGCGGCGACGAAGAAGATCTCGTCGTTTTCCTCGATGACGGTGTCGCCAGCCGGGCGTACCAGGCGGTCATTGCGGTAGATCGCCGCCACCCGGGTCTCGGTGTCGGGCAGGTGTTCGCGCAGCGTGCGCAGCTCACGGCCGCACAGCAGGCCGTCGCGCCGTGCGCGTACCCCGACCAGTTGCACGCGGCCGTCGGCAAAATCCACTACCTGCAGCGCGCCCGGATAGGACAACAGCCGGGCGATGTACTCGGTGACCAGCTGCTCGGGGCTGATCCACACATCCACCGCCAGCGCGCCGTCGCTGAACAGCTGCGCGCGCGTGGTGTATTCGGGTGCGCGTACGCGCGCGATCTTGGTTGGCGTGCGATACAACGCGTGCGCGATCTCGCACGCCACGATATTGACCTCATCGCTGCTGGTGAGCGCCACCAGCACGTCGGTGTCGGCGATGCCGGCGGCCTCCAGCACCGATGGAAAGGACGCGTGGCCGGCGACGGCGCGGATGTCGAGCCGATCCTGCAGATCGCGCAGGATGTCCTCGTTGCTATCGACCACGGTGACTTCGTTGGCCGGCTCGCGCGACAGGTGATACGCCGCCGTGCGGCCGACCTGGCCCGCACCCAGGATCAAGATCTTCATCCGCGCCTGCGCTCCGTCACATCAACTCCAGGTTCGCATATTGCAGCATCAGCCACTTGGAACCCTGCTGCTCGAAATTCACCTGTACGCGCGCGTGCGGTCCCTGCCCCTCGATCGTCAGCACTACGCCTTCGCCGAACTTGCCGTGGCGCACGCGCGTGCCCAGGCGCATGCCGTCGCCCAGGGTTTCCAGCAGCGAGCCGCCGGCGGGCGAGCCTGGGCGTGGTGCGCGCCGCTCGCCACCCCAGCGCTCGCCACCCGCGCCGGCGGCGGTTGGAGCATGCGAGATGCGGATCCGCGGTCGCACCTCCTCGATCATCGCCGGGGGGATTTCCTGCAGGAAGCGCGATGGCGAATTATAGCTGTCCTGGCCGTGCAACCGGCGCTGCTCGGCATAGGTGAAATACAGCTGCTTCATCGCCCGCGTCATGCCGACATAACACAGTCGGCGCTCCTCCTCGAGGCCGTCCAGGTCGTTGATCGAGCGCTGGTGCGGAAACAGGCCGTCCTCCATGCCGCACAGGAACACCAGCGGAAACTCCAGTCCCTTGGCCGTATGCAGCGTCATCATCTGTACGCAGTCCTCCCAGGCATCCCCCTGGGTATCGCCGGACTCGAGCACCGCGTGCGACAGGAAACTCTGCAGCGGCGGCAGGTCGTTCTCGGGTTCAAAGCCGCGCGCCGCGCTGACCAGCTCGTTCAGGTTCTCGACCCGTGCCTCGCCACGATCGGCCTTGTCTTTCTGGTGGTGCTCGATCAGTCCGCTGGCGTTGATCACGTGGTCCACCTGCTCGTGCAGCGCCAGTCCGGCGATGGCCTGCGTGAGCTGCTCGACCAGCTGCATGAAGCCGAGCAGCGCGATCGCGGCGCGGCCGCCTTCGCCGGCGGCGACCGCTGCTGCCGCGGCACGCCATAGCGAGCTGCCGGCACCGCGCGCCGCCTCGCGGATGTTGTCGATGGTCTTGTTGCCGATGCCGCGCGGCGGCAGGTTGACGATGCGCTCGAACGACGCGTCGTCGTCGCGATTGGTGATCAGGCGCAGGTACGCCAGCGCATCCTTGATCTCGGCGCGCTCGAAGAAGCGCAGGCCGCCATAGACGCGGTACGGGACGCGCATCGAGATCAACGCCTCCTCGAAGCTGCGCGACTGCGCATTGGAGCGGTACAGGATTGCCGCCTCGCGCCGCAGGCCGCCGCGCTGCGTCCACTCGAGGATGCGGGTGACCACGAACTCGGCCTCGTCGCGCTCGTTGTAAGCTGCATACAGCTTGACCCGATCGCCGCCGGGAGCACTCGTCCACAAAGTCTTGCCGAGCCGACCGGTGTTGTTGGCGATCAGCGCGTTAGCGGAGTCGAGAATGCCGGCAGTGGAGCGGTAGTTCTGTTCCAGACGGAACAACTTCGCCTGCGGAAAATCCTCGCGAAACGTGTGCAGGTTCTCGACCTTGGCGCCGCGGAACCTGTAAATAGACTGGTCGTCATCGCCGACGACGAACGGCGCGCCCTCGGAGCCGACCAGCAGCCGGATCCACGCGTACTGGATCGAGTTGGTGTCCTGGAACTCGTCCACCAGCACGTGGCGGAAGCGGCCGCGGTAGTGGCGCAGGACCTCCGGCTGGTCGCGCCACAGCTCGAAGGCGCGCAGCAGGAGCTCGGCGAAGTCGATGACGCCTGAGCGCGTGCAGGCTTCCTCGTACTGCTCATACAGCTTGATCAGCTGCAGCTGAGTCGGATCGCCGCCGCCGGCGACGTGCTTCGGCCGGCGGCCTTCGTCCTTGTGCTTGTTGATGAAATACTGCAGCTCGCGTGGTACCCAGCGGGTCTCGTCGAGGTTCTGCGCCTTGAGAAGTTTCTTGATGAGCCGCAACTGATCTTCGGCATCCAGGATCTGGAAGCCCTGCGGCAGCCCGGCTTCACGCCAGTGCATCCGCAGCAGCCGGTGCGCGATGCCGTGGAAGGTGCCGAGCCACAGCGCCGAGCCCGGAATGCCCAGCAGCTGTTCCACCCGGGCGCGCATCTCCCCGGCCGCCTTGTTGGTGAAGGTCACCGCCAGGATGCTGTGCGGGGAGACGCCTTCGGTCTCGATCAGCCAGGCGATGCGGTGTATCAGGACGCGGGTCTTGCCGCTGCCGGCACCGGCCAGCACCAGCACCGGCCCGAGCGGTGCCGTGACGGCGGCGCGCTGGGCGTCGTTCAACGGATTGAGGATGGGGGAGACGTCCATGCGGGGCGCGAATTCTACCGCATGAGCGCTGTCTCGCTACCAGCGGTTGCGCAGCTCGCGCAGCGCGAGGAAGGCCGCGCGCGGGCCCGGATCCGTGCGCCACTCCGGCCGGACGCGGCGCAATCCGGCGATGACTTCCAGGTTGTCGAGCCGGAAGAAAACGTTGAACTGCCGCTCCTCGGCCAGCGTCGTGACCGGCATCGCCTGGGGCGCGAGCGCAGCGCAGCGCTCAAGCATCGCGCGTGCCGCGGCATTCGAGGGTTCGCGGTCGAGTGTAAAATTGAGATTGCGCGCCATGTATTCGTGGCCGGGAAACACGCGCGTCGCTGCCGGCAGCCGCGCCAGGCAGCCGGCGAAGGTGTCGTACAGCAGCTGCGGATCCCCGAGATGGCCGCAGTTGCCGGCGCCGGCATTGAACAAGGTATCGCCCGAGAACAGTGCGGGCGCGTCGCCGCCCGTGGTCGCGCCGCCCGCGGCCCCGGCGGCCCCGCCTGCGCTGCCCGGTCCTGACGCGGCGTCGCCGTACAGGCACAGATGCGCGAGCGTGTGGCCGGGAGTATCGAGGCAGCGCAGCTGCACCGTGCGGCCAATGCGCACCACGTCGCCGTCCTTGAGTGCATGCGTGACGCCGCCGATGCGCTGTGCCGCCGCTGCGTGCGCCAGCACTGGCGCTCCGGTGGCGGCCACCATCTCGGCATTGCCGCCGGTATGGTCGGCATGCTCGTGGGTGTTGAAGATCTGCCGGATGCTCCAGCCCAGTTCGCGCGCCCGCTCAAGGCAGGCCGCGGCGTTGAGCGGATCGACTGCCAGCGCCTCGCGCGTCTCGGGGCAGGCGATCAGGTAATGAAAGTTGCGGCCGCTATTGGCTGCCCAGACGCGCTCGATCAGCATGGATTGCATGCGAGAATAATAACCTCAAGGGAAGGCGCAGCTACCAGGGATGCCAGCACACGCGGTCACTATCGTGTTGTTCGCGGCGCTGTTGCATGCCGCCTGGAACGGCATCGTCAAGAGCGGCGACGACAAATTGCTGACCGCCGTGATGATCACCACCGCGGCCGCGGGCATAGCGGCGCTGGCGCTGCCGTTGCTGCCGCCGCCCGCGCGGGCAAGCTGGCCGTTCATCGCCGGCTCGGTGTCGCTACAGACGGTGTATTACGCGCTACTCGCGGCCGCGTACCGCAGGGCTGACATGAGTCACGCCTATCCGATCATGCGCGGCAGCGCACCGCTGATCGTCGCGGCGACCAGTGCAGCGCTGATTGGCGAGAGCGTCACAGGCGCCGAATGGATCGGTATTGCGCTGATCTGCGGCGGGGTGCTTGGACTGGCGCTGCAGGCACCGGCACAGTCCGCGCCGCATCGATCAGTCACCTTGCTGGCGCTCGCCAATGCCGGCGTGATCGCCGCGTACACCATGATCGACGGCCTCGGCGTGCGCCGCTCCGGCGCGCCGCCTGCCTATACGCTGTGGATTTTCCTGTGCACCGGCATGGAGATGCTGCTGTGGACGGCGATCCGGCGCCGCCGCGAATTCACCGCGTATGCGCGCGGCAAATGGCTGCCTGCGCTCGCCGGCGGGGCCGGTACCGTGGTGTCCTACGCGCTGGCGCTGTGGGCGATGACCGTGGCGCCGGTGGCGCTGGTCGCAGCGCTACGCGAGACCTCGATCCTGTTCGCGGCCATGATCTCGGCGCTGGTACTCAGGGAGCGGTTGACGCTGCAACGGCTGGCTTGCACCGGGTTGATCGTCGCCGGTGCGGTGGCACTGCGGCTTGCCTGAGGCGCGCGCCGGGCGCTCGCGGCGCTCGCATCGCTTGACCGGCCCGCGCTGGTCCAACGCCGGGGGTCAGCCGAGCGTGGTCGGCAGGTAGTGGTCGAGCAACAGCGCCAGGAACAGCCACATCAGGTAGGAGATCGAAAAGCGGAACATGCGCATCGGCAGTTCATCGCGGCGCGTGATCTTCAGCGCGATCGCCAGCGCCAGGAAGCGCGCATTGAGCAGTGCCGCGGCGAGCAGGTAGATCAGTCCGCTCATGCCGGTCATGTACGGCAGCATCGTCACCACGCACAGCAGCACGGTGTAGAACAGCACATGCAGGCGCGTGAATTCCACGCCGTGGGTGACCGGCAGCATCGGGATATCGGCCTTGGCATAGTCATGCCGGCGCGCGATCGCGAGGGCCCAGAAGTGCGGCGGCGTCCAGGCAAAGATGATCAGGAACAGCAGCAGCGGCTGCGGATCGATGTGGTTGGTGACCGCGACCCAGCCCAATATCGGTGGCGCGGCGCCAGCTGCGCCGCCGATGACGATGTTCTGCGGTGTGGCACGCTTGAGCCAAACGGTGTAGACCAGCGCATAGACGATCAGCGAGGCGAACGTGAGCACGGCAGTCAGCACGTTGACGAACGCAACCAGGATCACCATGGAGGCGACACCCAGCAGCAACGCAAAGATAAGCGCCTGGGCTGGCGCCAGGTGTCCCGACGGCAGTGGCCGCTTGCGCGTACGCCCCATGCGCGCATCGATACGCCGATCGACCAGGTGATTGATCGCGGCGGCCGAGGCGGCCGCGAGCGCGATGCCGAGATTGCCGAACACCAGCGCATCCAGTGGCGGCAGGCCCGGCGCGGCGAGCAGCGTGCCGATCACCGCCGTCAGCACGATCAGCGCGACCACACGCGGCTTGGTGAGTTCGAGGTAATCGCGCCAGCTGGCGCCGGTGGTACCGGCGATAGCGGCCGTGCCGGCGGTGGCGGCGCCAGCGGCTGCCGCGGCACTACCGGCTGCAAGGATGCGGGCTTCGGACTGTCTCATGTGCGGCGGTGGCGGGGCGTATCCATCAGGCGGCTTTAGGGTAGCGGACAGCTGCCGGCGTCAATACCGGTCGCACCGACCTGTTGAGCGCCACTATCGCCAACAGTAGCAGGGCGGCTCCGCCATTGTGCGCCGTGGCGAGCCACAGTGGAAACCCCATCAGCACCATCGAGATGCCGACTACCAGCTGCAGCGCCAGTGCCAGCACCACGGCCGCGCCCGCCATCGTCACCGGGCGCATGCCGCGTATCCTCAATGCGGCCAGCGCCGCCGCCAGCAATGCAAGGCTGACCACGGCGGCGCCGTAGCGATGGGTCAGGTGAATCGCCACGCGCGCCGGACTGGCGAGCACGCCACCCTCGTAGTTGATACCCAGGCCGCCCCACAGGGTATACGCCGACCGGAAATCCGCCTGCGGCCACCAGCTGCCCTGGCAGGTCGGCAGGTCCGGGCAGGCGATCGCGGCGTAATTGCTGCTGGTCCAGCCGCCGAGCGCGATCTGCACCGCCAGCAGCGCAAGGCCCAGCAGCGCCAGGCGCCGCGCGGTGGCGAGGCCCGGCACCGAGCCGCTTGTCACCGCAGCGCTGCGGGGCAGCCACGAGGTCAGCACCAGCCACCATAACAATGACAGCGTGGTGAACCCGAACAGCAGGTGCAGGCTGACAATCAGCGGTGTCAGCTGCCACGTTACGGTCAGCGCCCCCAGCATGCCCTGAATCACCACGATGGCCAGCAGTGCGGCGAGCAGGCGCGGCGGTACAATGCGCTCCCGGCGCCACGCGATGCCCAACGCGGTCAGCGAGATGATGAGGCAGCCGAGCGTGCCGGCGGCGTAGCGATGCAGCATTTCGCGCCAGGCCTTGCCGAGTTCGAGCGGCCGGCCGGCCAGTGGCGCCGTGGTGGTGTGCACATCGGCCGCAGCGGCGGCGGGTGTCAGGTGGCCGTAACAGCCTGGCCAGTCGGGGCAGCCAAGCCCGGCGGCGCTTAGTCGCACGTAGGCACCGAGCACCACCACGCACAGGCACAGCAGCAGCGCGGCCACGGCGAGCGTGCGTAACACGCGGGCATGAGTCATGGCGGGCGCAGGTCCATGGCCTGCTAGCCGATGTGCGACAGCGTCAGCAGTCGCTTCAGGTCATTGCGCAGTCCCTTGGGATCGTCGTGTGCGTCATAGCGCATCATCAGGTTGCCGCGTGGATCGACGACGAAAATCGTCGCGGCGCGACCGTCGGGCGGAAATGACGCCAGCAGCGCGGCGCCGGCCGCACCGTCGGCATCGGCGTCGAGCGTGATCAAACGTGGCTGCTCGCGCGCCAGGTAGCCGCGATCGCAGCAGTCCGCGGTCACCAGGAATACCCGCTGTACACGCGGCATCAGATTGGCAAGGCCGAAATAAGTCTGGCGCATGAAGTACAGCGTTGCACGGCAGTCGGCATCGCAGTCACCGCGACCGACGTACACCAGCGACCACTTGCCGCTCAGCACACTGCCAGCGGCCAGCGGCAAGGTGCGCGCCGGTTCGATCAGCGCGCCATGATTGACGTGGTTCGTGGGGCGCCACTGGGAGCCGTAATAGATAGCGAATGCCGACAGCAGCGGCGCGAAGAACAGCAGCGCCAGCAGCAGCATCTGGCCGCGCGCACCACCTGTCCGCGTGCCACCCGTCCGCGTGCCACCCGTCCGCGTGCCACCCGTCCGCGTGCCACCCGTCCGCGTGCCACCCACTGACGTGGTCATCGTGCGCTCCGGCGCCAGTTCATATAAACGTACAGCGTCAGCGCCAGTGCGCCGAACAGCCACCACTGGATCGCGTACGCCAGATGGCGGGTTGGTCCCAGGCCACCCGGATGCCAGTCGCGCAGATAGCCTTGCGGCAGGCCCGGATCGAGCAGCAGCTGGCGGCTCTGCAGCGGTACGCCAAGCGCGGCCGACAGGTCGGCCATGGTCGGGAAGCTGGTGAGCCTGGGCCATGGCGCGCCCGGCGCCGGCGGCACATGCCCGAGCGCAATGCCGGCGACCGGCAGATCATCCAGCCTGCCAGTAAATGTCTGTGCACCCGCGCGGTCGAGGTGCACGTCCGGCAGCCGGCTGCGGCTGGCGGTCAATGGCACCCAGCCGCGATTGACCAGCACGGTGCGGCCGTCCGTAAGGTGCAGCGGTGTCAGCACTTCGAATCCGGGCAGCCCATCGTGCGAGATGTTATCGAGCAGGAACTGATGCTCGCCGTCATAGCTGCCCTGCAGCCGCACCTGCGCGTAGCGCGGCAGCGCCGCGGTGGCGCTGGCGCCCAGGTCGGCCAGCACCTGGCCGCCGGCACGAAAGTCGTCGGCCAGCGCCTGCTTCTGCTGTGCGCGGTGCCATTGCCAGCGTCCGAGGTCTGCGAACAGCACGCTCGCCGCCAGCGTCAGCACCGTCATAGGCCAGGTTGCAGACCAGCGGAATCGGCCGAATTCGAGTTGCAGCGGCAATGCGGGTGCTCCAGCGGGGAGAGACGCATTGTGCCGCCGGCTGCGGTGCGAGTACAGGCTTGCCACCGCGGGGCTTGTCGGCGCGGCCACGCCGGACCTTATACTGGAGCGGTGGAACTGATTCGCATCCTGGTCTTGTGCCTGCTGGCGGCGATTGTTGTCAGCCTCGGCACCGCGCTGTACCACCTGTCCACCGGCAAGGGCGATTCCGACAAGATGCTGCGTGCACTGACTGTGCGCATCGTGCTGTCGATTGCGCTGTTCCTGTTGCTGATGATCTCCTGGCGCGCCGGCTACATCACGCCGCGCGGACTGGTGCGCTAGCCGCGCCCTGGCTGTGTCCTGGCTGCGCGCCAGCCGCGCGCGCTGTAGCGCCGCGGCGCCGGTCAGTTCGGCTTTTTCCCAGACCACACTGCCAGCAGTTCCGGGGATCCCTGGGCGCGCACGCCGTTGTCGTTGAGGATGTCGTCGGTGGCGGCGACCATTTCCTTGCGCGGGAACACCAGTGTCTCGCCGCCCCAATGTTCGCATCGCAGTATGACGTAATCGTCCTTGAGATCGCGCAACAGCGCGACCAGGTGCGAAAGGCTGCGTACGCGCGTGCCGTTCACCGAGTAGACCACGGTCGCGAACGGATTGTTGTAGCCCTTCGACAGCTTGTGCGGAAAGAACGGCGACGAGATCACCACCAGCTCTTCGCGCTCGGCGCTCGGCATTTCGCTGCGCAGCGTGACCATCGGGCTGCCGATCACGCTCAGCCCGCGCAACCATTCGCTATTTTGCAGCAGGCCGGTGACGAATTGGGCGGTGACCCTGGAGAACACCACCGGCCCATAGATGAAGTAGGGCGGGTACTCGCCCTTGAGATCCGGAACCAGGCTCGGTCGTTCGACCGCCGGATGCGCGGTGACCTTGAGCGATTGTCCGGCGCGTTCGACGGTCAGCGGTACGCCGGCGTTGCTGGCGACTTTCTGCACCAGGTAGCGAAAGCTGACGCGCAGGTCGCCTTCGATGTGGATCATGCCCTGGTCATCCACCGGCGCGTCGGCGATCCGGGTGACGACGTCCCATTCCTTCAGCGGGTTGGCGGGGTCTCCCCGATAGGGTCGCCGCACCACGATGCCGTGCACGGAATCCGCCAGGTTCAGGAAGCGTCGCAGCGCCGGATTCTCCAGCGTCTGCAGTTCGTCGAACAGCGCCGGCTTGCCGTCGTAGTGGCCATCGGCGATGTCCTGCAGGAACAGGTCGATTTCCTCATTCGGGATGATGTAGCCGATGTTCTGGGCGTTATTGAGCGCACTGAACGCCAGTCCGATCATGCGGTCGCCTGCGACCGCCGGGCCGCCGCTGTTGCCGGGATTGATGGCGGCGTCAATCTGTATGCGTAGCCCGGAGACGGAGTAGCCGTAGGGCGCGAATTCGATCCGCGACACGATGCCCTTGGTGATCGACAGCGACGTACCGCCGGTCGGAAAGCCGTACGCCAGCACCGCATCCTTGATCTGCGGCACAGTGGCCGCGCGCTTGATCGGCGCGTGGGTGTCGAAGAATGACTCGTCCTCCAGCTTGAGCACCGCCAGGTCGATACCGGGAGCGACCGCCTCCACGGTCGCGGAGATCTTGTCACCGGCCTGGTTCGCCTGCACCTGCACCTGGCTGGCGTACAGCACCACGTGCGCGTTGGTCAGGATGCGCTTGCCGTCGATGACGACACCCGATCCGGTCGCCTCGCTCGGCTGCTGCTTGGTCCAGGGCCTGGTGACGTCGGGGTAACGCATGGTGGAGAACACCTTGACCACGGCGTTGGCGACGTCGGGCGACTGCGCTTCGGCGGACGCCGCGGTGGAGTCGGATGCCGGCGCATCGGCTGCGGTCGCGGCTGCCGGCGGCATGGCTGGCGTGACCAGTGCCAACACCGACCCAAGCAGCCAGGGACTGAGCCGGCGCCCGCAGCCCGCGGCGAGCGCATCGA
>Ga0302157_10007338_pt1 | contig 11125 bp, 11 predicted proteins | sample I_Bog_N3_3_FD_193502 | JGI IMG/M metagenome (GOLD analysis project Ga0302157, IMG submission 193502) | Peat permafrost microbial communities from Stordalen Mire near Abisko, Sweden - I_Bog_N3_3 | ecosystem: Environmental > Terrestrial > Soil > Wetlands > Peat | place: Sweden: Abisko, Stordalen...
GTCGGCGGAGTGGGCCTGATCGGCGGCGGACGTCCCGTGCAGGAACAGTGGCCAAGTGAACCCGATCACCCCCACCAGGGTGGTGACGGCCAGGAGCACCGAGGCACGCGGTCGCAGACGAACGACGGTGAACCGCGTCCGTAGGGCGGGTGCCGATGGGACGGCGACGGCTGCTCCGAGGGTGGGGTCAGCCACGTACGGCCTCGACCTCGAGCGCGCCCCGCACCTCGTCCACCGTCAACCACAACTCGGGTGCGAGCACTTTGGCCACCTGGGGGGCGAACACCGGCGAGTGGCAGACCACGTCACGGGCCGGGCCGTCGGCCACGATCTCGCCTTCGGCCAGCACGACCGCCCGGGTGGCCACCTGGGCGACGAGCTCGACATCGTGGGTGGCCATCACGACCGCATGCCCCTCGCCGGCCAGTTCGGCCAGGAGCCGGACGAGGCGGGCCTTGCCCGGGTAGTCGAGGCCCCGGGTCGGCTCGTCGAGCAGCAGCAGGGGTGGGGCCGGTGCCAACACCACCGACAGCGCCAGGGCGAGGCGCTGGCCCTCGGACAGATCACGGGGATGACGGTCACCCGGCAGGCCGGGCAGCACCCGTTCGAGGACGGCGGCCGTGGTCCCGGGGGCCAGGCCGGTGTCGCGGTCGGCCGCCGCGCACTCCGCCGCGACCGACTCGCTGTAGAGCAGGATGCCGGCGTCCTGGGGGACGAGTCCGACCCGGGCCACCAGGGCACGGGGGGCGAGGCGGGACGGGTCGGCCCCGGCCACGTCGACCGATCCCGAGGTGGGTGGGCGCACCCCGGCCAGCTGACCCAGGAGGGTCGACTTGCCCGAACCGTTGCGGCCCATGACCGCCACGACCTCGCCGGCGCGGACCGCGAAGTCCACGGCATCGAGGGCGAGCACCTCGTCGTAGTCCACCGTGACGCGGGTCAGCCGGGCCTCGATCGGCGCGGCGGCATCGGCGGGAGGGTTCGGTCGCGGGGGTCTCCCCTCCAGACGGAGGCGCAGCGGACCGGACAGTCGGCGGGCGTCGCGCACGGACAGCGGGAGCGGGCTCCAACCGGCCAGTCGACCGAGATCGACGATCGGCGGGGCGACCGGTGAGTCGGCCATCACCTCCGCGGCACCGCCGACCACGAGTGGGCGGCCCCGGCCCGGCACGAGCACCACGGAGTCGGCGAAGGGGAGCACCCGCTCCAGGCGGTGTTCCGCCAGCAGCACCGTGAGCCCCAGGTCGTGGACCAGCCGGGTCAACGAGGCGAGCACCTCCTCGGCCGCGGCCGGATCGAGGGCGGACGTGGGCTCGTCGAGTACGAGCACCCGGGGCGACGCCGTCAGCACGGCGCCGATGGCCACCCGCTGCTGCTGTCCGCCCGACAGGGTGGCGAGGGGCCGATCGCGCAGGTCGTGGAGCCCGAGCAGGTCCAGGGCGTCCTCGACGCGGCGGCGCATGACGTCGGGGGCCAGGCCGAGATTCTCCATGGTGTAGGCCAGCTCGTCCTCCACCATGTCGGTCACGAAGCTGGCGGCGGGGTTCTGGCCGACCATGCCGACGACGTCGGCCAGTTCGCGGGGCGCGTACTCCCGGGTGGAACGCCCGTCGACCAGCACCTCGCCCGAGAGGCGGCCTCCGGTGAAGTGCGGGACCAGTCCGTTGACCGCCCGGAGCAGGGTGGTCTTGCCGGAACCCGTCGGCCCCACCACGACGCACAGCTCCCCCTCCCCCACCGAGAGGTCGATCCGGTCGAGGGTCGCCACGGCCGCACCGTCGTAGGTGAAGGTCACCTCGTCGAAGCGGATCATGCGACGGTCCCCTCGGTGCGGGCCGAAACCAGCAGCGTCGTCACCGCGTCCCGGTCCGCGGCAGCGGCGGTCGTCGCTGCGACGCGGGGCGTCGTCGGTGCCACCACGCGGCCGGAAGGGCGCTCGACCGGTGCGGCCCAGGCCGGTACCAGTCCGACGAGGATGCCGACCGCGGCGAGGAGCGGCAGGGTCGGTGCCGCCAACGGGTACACGCTGAACTGCAGGCCCGGCACCCCGAGGATCCCGGCGGTCACCATGGAGCCCACCACCACCACTCCGGAGGCACTCACCAGCCACTCCGCCGAGCGCCACACATCGGGCCGGTAGCGGGTGCGGTTGGTGCGCCGGCCACTGGCGGCCAACCCGGCGCCGAGGAGCACGGCCCCCGCCGCCACGAAGGGGATCCCGCCGCCGGGGAGCGAGCCGGCGGCGAGCACGCCGTAGATGCCGGCGAGCAGCGCCAGGATGCCGATCGCCATGGCCGCGCCGGCCCAACGCCGCACGCCCCGGCCGACGGCGACCCGGCGCCCGTAGCCCCGGGCGTCCATCGAGGCGGCCAGCTGCAGCGATCGGTCGAGGGCCCGCTCGAGGACGGGCACGGCGGTGCCCCGTAGGCCGGCCAACCCCCGGGTGGGGCGACCCCGCAGGCGCCGGGCCTCGCGCACGTCGCCGATGGCCATGACCAGTTCGGGGGCGAAGGCCAGCGACACCGTGATCGCCACTCCCGCCTCGTACAGCACGGCCGGGAGGCAGCGGAGCAGCCGGTACGGGCTGGCCAGTGAGTTGGCCGCACCGAAGCAGATGAGCACGACTGCCAGGCGGAGTCCCTCGACGGCGGCCTCGATGACGGCCTCGGCCGTCACCGGTCCACCGATGCTGACGCCGGCCGCCCACGACGGTAGCGGCACCTGGGGCAGCGAGAACAGGACGTGGCCCCCGACGCGGTTGCCGAACACCATGACCAGCACCACCCGGAGGAGGATCACGAACACACCCAGCTTCAAGAAGAGCACGATGGATCGCGACCACGGTGCCGCCGTCCGCCGGGCGGCCACGACGTAGACGGCCACCGCGCCGATGAGCAGCAGCAGGATCGGGTTGGTCGTGCGCGACGCTGCGCCGGCCAGGCAGGCCGCCCAGAGCCACCAGGCACCGGGGTGCAGACCCCGTCGGCCACCGGCGGAGCGGGCGGCGGGGCTCATGGAGCGGCGGGGTTCATCGGGCGGGGGATCTCACCGGGCATGCGGCCGGCGACGCCAACGGGTGTACGCGGCGATGGCGAGCACGGCGACGAGGAGTCCTCCCACGATGAGCGGGTCCGGCCCGGGCCCCGACCCGCCGGAACCCCCGGAATGGACCTTGTTGACCAGGCCGCTGTCCGTGTCGGGCGGGAACGTGGTCGTCGGGAACGTGGTGGTGGCGGCGGCCGGGGCCGACGTGGTCGTGGTCGTGGTCGATGCACCCGTCTTGCCGGCGACCGCGGTCGCTCCCTTATGGGCATGGGTCCGGTGGGCGGTGCCGCCCGCGCCCGTGCCCGCGCCCGTGCCCGCACCCGTGCCTCCGCCGCCGCCCTTGCCGCCCTTGCCGGTCGACGTCGGCTGGGTCGTGGACGTGGTGGTCGAGCCGGATCGGCAGATCGAGTCGTAGTGCCACGTCGCCCTCGGCGGCGGGTCGTTCGGGCGGCCGGTGCCCGGGTCTTGGAAGCGCCACCCTTCCACGTCGTCCGTCCCGACCTGGCCGAAGGCACCGGTCGACGCGTAGACCCATCCGTTCGGACCGCCGGTGAAGTAGGACCAGTAGATGTAGCCACCGGACACCACCTGGCCGCATCCCGACGACGGCACGACGTTGATCGAGCACAGGAGTCCACTGGAGGCGTAGGTGGGTGGCGCCATCCCCTCGTGCGCCGTGAAGGCCGACAGCGCCTGGTAGCGGTTGTCGCTCGCCGGCACCTTGACGCAGCCGACGACCGGGGTCGAGCCCGTACCGAAGTCGATGACGAAGGCCACCGCGACGTCACCGGCCGCACCCGCCGCACCGGCGGCGTCGACGAAGGGACGGAGGGCCATGGGGCCGGCGAGGGCGAGCGCCGCGGTCCCGGCGGCGACGATCAGGGCCGCTCGGCCCGTCCGGTGCCACAACCGGGCGCGCCCGGTGACCTGCCGCTCGGCGGTGTCTCCATCAGTGGCTGCCGGGGACCGGCGCCTGGTGACGGACATGGGATCTTCTCAATTCCGGGCCGCGACCCGGGAGCACCGGGAGACGTGGAGCGCTCCTCGATGACCGAGTCCGTGCCGCTGTTCTCGACGGGCGGGACTCCTCAAGCACCCGAGCGGCATCCCGGCTCGCAGCCTGTCCCCGAGGGGACTCCTGGGCTGCCTACGGTTGCGGACCAGCGCCGGATTCCGACCGGCTTCCCCGCCCGGGGACTTCATGCAACGCCTGCGATGGTAGCAGCCCACCGTCGGCGACCACGGGCCGCCCGATGGGCTCGGCCACGCCCACGCTGAGCAGGAAGTACCCGTATTTCAGTCCGGCGACGACCCCAGCCACTCGGCGGTGACCTCGGTGACACACGCCACGGTCCGGTCCATCGCCGAACGCGCGCCGAAGCGGTCGGTCAAGGAGACGACCCGGCAACCGGCGGCCCGGGCCCGCTCCTCGCCGTCGGCCGTACTGCGTCCGGCGACCACCAGGGTGGCGATCCCCCGGGCGCGTGCCGCGGCGATCACCCCACCGACCAACTTGCCGGTGAAGGACGAGGCGTCGAGGGACCCCTCCCCGGTGACCACCCGGTCCGCGCCGTCGAGGGCACCGGCGAGACCGACGAGTTCGGACACCACCTCGAAGCCCGAGACCAGGGTCGCACCGACCACGGACAGTCCTCCACCGAGCCCGCCCGCGGCGCCGGCGCCGGCCGACGACACGACATCCACGCCGTACCGGTCGCGGTAGACCTCGGCCAGATGCTCCAACCGCTCGCCGAGCACGACCACCTGGTCGGCGTCGGCACCCTTCTGCGGTCCGAAACGCCGGGCGGCGTCGAGGAACCCGACGTCCACATCACACGCGGCGATCAGTGTCGTCCCACCGAGGCCACCCGCCTCCTCCACCGCCTCGACGGCCCCGAGTCCTCCGTCGGTGGTCGCCGAGCCTCCGAGACCCACGATCACCGTTCCGGCGTCCCCCACCTGGCGGGCGGCGACCACCACCAGCTCGCCGGTCCCACGCGAGGTGGCCGCCAACGGATCGTTGCGGCCGACGCCCCCGGCCAGGGTCAGACCCGACGCCTGCGCCGACTCGACCACCGCGATCCCGTCGCCGTACCGCCACTGCGCCGCGACCGCCCGGCCGTCGGGACCTGTGACCGTGGTGGTCACCAGCGACGGGCACCGCACCGAGGCCGCGTCGAGGAAGCCCTCACCCCCGTCCGACATCGGGAGCGGCGTGACGTGCCAACCGAGGCCGGTGGCCGCGGTGGCCATCGCCGCCGCTACGTCGGTGGCATCCGCCGTGCCCCGGAACTTGTCCGGGGCGAGCACGACCCGGGGCATCGACCGGCTCATCCCCGGAGCGCGGCGAGCGACTCGCGCACCCCGGCGGCATCGATCGCGTTTTCCGGGACGATGCCGGCGAGGAACTGCTCGGGGTCGGTCACGACGGATCGGATACATGTGGCGTCCCCATCCCGGCATCATCGCGTCGCGCCAACCCGTGCGCCACCATCCACCTGGAGTACCGCCCCCGCACGGAACGGCTGTGTAGGGTCGCCTCGTGCCCGTCCCGAGCGACCCGTCGACGCCTGGACGCTCCGGCACGCGGGCTGAGCTCCCGACCAGCCTCCGGAGCGCCGTCCGGACCGAGTACGCACGGGTCTTCCATCTGCCGTTCGACACCCTGCTCACCGTCTCGCTCAACGCCGCCATGATGAGTTCCGCCTGGTTCTTCCTGCCCACCGACCTCGTCGACCAGATCTTCGATCTCCACGGCAGCGTGGCCTTCGCCTTCGTGCTCTCCAGCTGGATGTTCTCCGACGTCCCGGCGACCAACGTGGTGGCCGTCGATGCCCCGCAGTTCCTCCGCGCCATCGACGAGCCACGGGCGCTCCGCCGGATCCTCGACGCCCGTCGCATCGTGCTCTGGAGCATCGTGGCCCCCTTCTGCATCCTGATCTCGTTCGTCACCGGGTTCCGCGGCCACGACCCGTTGGTCACCGTGTACTCGGCCGTGGCGATCGGCGTCGTCCCCTTCGGTGTCCTGGCCGTGTCGGGCTGGGTGGGGATCCTCTTCCCCTACCACCCGGTGCCGCTGCCGTACCGCTGGCGGAACCGGCGGAAGTGGTGGCCGATGATCGTCCGGTGGGGGACGCTCGTGCTCCTCCCCTACGCCGTGGTGCCCGCCCTCACGATCGTCTTCCTGGCTCCCAGCCTCCTCGTCTGGGGCCTCACGTCGAAGTCGGGTCTGTCCAAGCAACTCCCCGACAACGACGTGGGGCTCGGGATCGCCCTGGCGTGTGCCATCGCCATCGCCATCGTCTACCTCGGACAGCACGTCTCGCTCCGTCTGATCGCCCGGAGGCGCGACAAGCTGGTGTCCTACCTGTCCGACCCCCTCCTCGGCTGACACGACCCGGGCGGGGCACCCAGGGTCCGTCCCCGTCCGTCCCCTGCCTGACAGGCTGGGACGATGGCCACGCACTCGATCACCGGCGTCGGCGAGGTCGAGCGACGGGAGTTGATCGGGGCCGGCCTGCGCGCCGGCCTGAGCACCGCGGTCCTGCTCGCCGCCTACTACCTGTTACCGATCACCCACGTGCGGCTCCACGGACGCCCCACGTTGGCGGACCTCAGCACCCTGTTGCGCCTGAGCGTGGCATTCGCCATCTTCATCGCCGTGCTCCTCATCGAGATCCGGGCCATCGCCAAGGCCAAGCACCCCATGCTGCGGGCCGGCGTGGCCATGGCCGTGGTCATCCCGCTGTTCCTGCTGTTCTTCGCCTGGACGTACCTGACCATGTCCCACGCCAATCCGGGCACGTTCAACGTTCCCCAGGGCCAGATGGACCGCACCACCGCCCTCTACTTCACGGTCACGATCTTCTCGACCGTCGGATTCGGCGACATCACGCCCCACACCGACCTGGCCCGCATCGTCACGATGATCCAGATGCTGGCCGACCTGGCCGTCATCGCCATCGTGATCCGCCTCATCCTGGGCGTCGCCACCCGCTCGACGGCCGAGCGGCAGTCGGCCCCGGACACCGACGGCGACCAGGCACCGGCGGCCGGCACCGGCTGAGGCCACCGCGCACCCGCCCCGTCAGGGGCTACATGCCAAGATTCCCGGATGCTGCACAACCGGGTCACCGAGCTCCTCGGCGTCGACATCCCGATCGTCCAGGCCCCGATGGGCTGGATCGCCCGATCCCCACTCGCATCGGCCGTGTCCAATGCCGGTGCCATGGGCATCATCGAGACCTCGTCCGGTGAGCTCGACGCCGTCCGGGACGAGATCGCCAAGATGAAGGACCTGACGGACAAACCGTTCGGCGTCAACATCGCCCAGGCCTTCGTGGCCGACCCCACGGTGATCGTGGAGTTCGTCATCTCCCAGGGTGTCCGGTTCGTCACCACCTCGGCCGGAAGCCCTACCAAGTACACGGCCCAGCTGAAGGACGCCGGACTGACCGTGTTCCACGTGGTGCCGACCGTGCGGGCCGCCGCCAAGGCCGTCGACGCCGGGGTCGACGGCCTGATCGTCGAGGGCGGCGAGGGCGGCGGATTCAAGAATCCGCGACCGGTCTCGACCATGGTGCTGCTGCCGGCGGTCACCCGTGAGTTCGACGTCCCCGTCGTCGCCGCCGGCGGATTCCTGGACGGACCGACGATGGCGGCGGCACTGGCCCTCGGGGCCGAGGGCGTCCAGCTCGGGACGGTCATGGTGTCCTCCCTCGAGTCACCGATCCACCCGAACTGGAAACGGGCGATCCTGGAGGCCGACGAGACCGACACCGTCTTCCTCAACCGGCACGCGTCGCCCGCCCTGCGGGCCCTGCGCACCGAGCGGACCTCGGCACTCGAGTTCGACACCGGACGCAACGCCATGGGCGCGTTCGGCAATGTCCGCGATCTGTACTTCGGTGGCGACCTCGAGGCCGGCATCGCCCTGTCCGGCGAGGTGGCAGGCCGCATCACCCGCAGCCGCCCCGTCGCCGACATCATCCGGGACTGCGCCGAGGGGTGTGAGGCCACGCTCGCGGAGCTGTCCGGGCGGTACGTGACACCCTGACGGACGCCGTGCGTCCGGGTGGTTACCCGTGGGCCGGCGTCACCGAGGTCCCCTCGCCCGGCGGAGTGCACGGAGCTCGGCGTTCGATTTCCGCAGGGCGATCTCCGTGGACGCGGCCGCCGCCAACGTGGCGAGCACGTGGAGATCGAGGTCGCACCACTCGTGCGGATCCGAGCCCATGACGCAGAACGTGCCGAGGATCGCGCCCTCGCGGTCGAGGAGGGGGTATCCGGCCCACGCGATGGCCGAGAACGCCTTGATCGCCGGGTCATCGACGGTCCGCAGATCCGTGGCGGCATCGGCGACCACGAAGGGGCGGCCGGAACCGACGACGAACCGGCAGAACGACTGGTCGATCGGAGCGAAGAGGGCCAGGCCCTCGGGGAAACCGACGGCACTGATGGCGGTGGTGCGCACGGCGTCCACCAGGGCGATGACTCCGCTGCGCGCCCCGGTGAGTTCGACCGCCAGTTCGATCAGGCGGTCGAACTGATCCTCGGGGCCGATTCCCACCAGTCCGGAACGCTCCACGGCGGCGAGGCGGACCGGTGACTGGACCTCCAGGGACCAGGCGGCGGTCATCGGACACCTCGGGCGTCGCCGTCGCCGTCGCCGGTGTCGTCGCCGGTGTCGCGCAGCGACCGCAGACCGCGGTTCCGTTGCAGGCGGCTCAGTCCGGAGCGGATCCGACTCTTCACCGTGCCTTCGGGTAGCCCGAGACGGAGCGCGACCTCGGTATAGGTGAGCCCCGAGAAGTAGGCCAGCACGATCGGCTCCTGCTCGATGGCCGGGAGCAGGGCCAGCGCGGCCTGCACCGCCAGGGCCGACTCCGCCCCCACCAGGCCGGCATCGGCGCCGGCCTCTGCCCACCGGGGCCACGACGTCGTCTCCCGCCGTGTCCTCGCCTCTTCCTTCCTCACCAGGTCGATGCTCCGTCCCCGGGCCTTCAGGCGCAGGTAGGCGAGCAGGGTGCCACGGGCCGGATCGAACTTCTCGGGAAAGAACCACAGCGACACGAAGACCTCGGCGACCACGTCTTCGCAGCGCTGGTCCTTGACCAGGATCATCCGGACGGCGGCCGTGACCGAGGCCGAGTGACGACGGTAGAGCTCGGAGTAGGCGTCACCACTGGGGTCACCGAGGCTCGAGACGAGTTCCAGATCGGATCTCGCACCGAGTGGGATCTCGCCCACCACACGGGCGGACACCGGGGTTCGGTTCCCCGCCTCGGCCCGGACCGATCCGTCCGGGGTCGATGTGTCAGGGTCCCGCTGCTTCTCGATCGCCACGACGCCGTGCACCAGCCTTGAGCCTGGAGACCCGCAGGGGCTGGGCGGCACTCGTGGACCCTCCATGCATCGAAGGTCCCTCCGGCAACCTACACCGCCGGGCGGCCGACCCGACCGGAGCGACTCCCGGACCGACGAGGGGAATCCGGCTCACGTACCTGGTCGGGCCGTCGGGTGTCGGTCTGGCGGGTGTCGGGCGGACCGGTGTCGGGCGGACCGGTGTCGGAGTGGATCAACTCGAGCGGTCGGCTGCGGCCGGGTCGTCGATCGTCCGGAGCGCCCGGACGTCCCCGCACGTGAACCCGAAGGCCAGGGCCGCCGCGACCAGCGAGTCACGCCGCCCGATGGACCGGATCGCCGCCAGGCTGACCACGGTGTCCAGGGCATCGCTGGTCATCGCCGCCCGGGTCCACCGGCGGCTGTCCTCCGCCCGTGCCGATCGAGCGGCGGACACCGTTCCGAGTCCCAGCACCAGGTCACGGATACCGATCGTGCGCATCAACAGCAGGGCCGCCCCGGTGGGGGCCTCCGTGCCGGCCAGGCGCATCGGTGCACCCGGCGCGGCGAGGAGGGCGACGCCGACCGACGCTCGTAACCACCCCATCACCTCGGAAGCCGACGTGGACACCTGCGCAGCGTAGCCAGGCGGCTCGCCGCGATCCGGGTGCTCCGAGGTGGTCACCCGGGAGAGTCGGCGCCGAGCAGCAGATCGGACAACCGCTCGAGGGCCATCCGTGCGTAACCGAGCCACATCCTGGCGATCACGGGAAGCACCACCGCGCCGGCACGGGTCGGGTACAGGGTCCAGCGCCAGGTGACGAGGGTGCCCGTGCCGATCGACGAGAACTCCCACGAACCCTCGATGTGGTCGACAAGTGGTCGCATCGGACCGGTCAGTTCACCGAGGAGGTAGCCGAACGAGTGCGGCGGATCGACGGCAACCAGCTGCTCGCGCATCGTGCCCCCGTCGGCGGTGGCCACCACCCGCGTCCTTCCGACCGCGTCCCATGGTCCGCTCTGGTCACGCACCTCGGCGATCGGAGGCAGCAACAGGTAGCGACGGTTGAACAGGGTGGTCAACGGGGCGGGCAACGTGAATGCGAACGCCTCGTCCACCTCCACGGGGATCGCCCGGGACTGCTCGACCACGGTCGGTCCGCTCATGGAGCGAGGCTAGCGCTGCAGGGAGATCCGGCTCATTCGGAGTACCGGAGCCATCGCCGGTGGACCGACGCACGGCGGGCCCTGCCCTCCCCTCGCCGAGCACGGGCCCCGTTCAGCGCTGATGACAGGCCTTGGCCTTGCGCCCACTGCCACAGGGACACGGGTCGTTCCGTCCAGCCGCGGCGAACACGTCGCGGATCTCGTCGGCGTATCGGCCGCTACGGAGGAGCTGGGCCATCAGGCGCATCGGTCCGTCGATGTGCGTGAAGAAGGACTTGTACCCGGCGCAGAGGTAGTTGAGGCCGGGCTCACCGTCCGGGGTGAGGGTGAACCGGTTGCGGGGGCACTCGCCGTTGCAGGCGGACCGCACCTCGCACGAGCGGCAGTAGGCAGGGAGCGAGCTCTCCTTGGCCTGCCCGAACGCCCGTTGCTGCGGACCGGTGATCAGCTCGACCATCGTCGTCGTGGTGATGTTGCCGAGCAGGTGGTCGGGCTCCACGAAGTGGTCGCAGGAATAGAGATCGCCGTTGTGCTCGAGGACCGCCGCATCGCCACAGGTCTTCCGGAAGAT
>Ga0302157_10007339_pt1 | contig 11125 bp, 5 predicted proteins | sample I_Bog_N3_3_FD_193502 | JGI IMG/M metagenome (GOLD analysis project Ga0302157, IMG submission 193502) | Peat permafrost microbial communities from Stordalen Mire near Abisko, Sweden - I_Bog_N3_3 | ecosystem: Environmental > Terrestrial > Soil > Wetlands > Peat | place: Sweden: Abisko, Stordalen...
TTCCCTTCCCGCGTGGATGGACGCCAGTGCGTCAATCAATTTAATCCTCGCCCGAATCCCCGACAAGACGGGACAAACCGAATCGGATGGCAATCGGCGACCGCATCGTTTATGCGGACGGACAGGGTTTTCGGGCGACAGGCACGGCATGGACGAAGGACTTCGGCAAATCATCGCCATGCTGACGGTGGCCATGGCGGTCGCCATGGTCGCGCGACGGCTCAAGCTGCCTTACACGGTCGGCCTCGTGCTCGTCGGCGCGCTGCTGGCCTTTTCCAGGACCGAGGTCGGACCGGCCCTCACGACGGAGTTGATTTTCGATCTCATCCTGCCGCCGCTGCTGTTTGAGGCGGCGCTGGCGCTGCACTGGCGCGACCTGCGTCGCGACCTCCTGCCCATCCTCATCCTGTCATCGCTTGGAACGGTGATCGCCATGGCGATCATCGCGACGGGCATGATCTTTCTGTTCCACTGGCCGGCGCCTTCGGCCCTTGTGTTCGGCGCGCTGATTTCGGCGACCGATCCGGTCGCCATCATCGCCATGTTCAAGGATAACAAGATCCACGGGCGGTTGCGCCTGCTGGTCGAAAGCGAGAGCCTGTTCAATGACGGCGCCGCCGCCGTGCTGTTTGCATTGGCCCTGGCCTGGGCAGCCGCCAGCGATCACGCCCCCTCGGCGGTGGACATGTCGATCACGCTGGTGCGCATGGTCGCGGGCGGGGTCGGCGTCGGCGCAGGCTTGGGCGGCGCGGCGATCCTGTTCGCCCGAGGCACCCCGGAGCATCTGGTCGAGGTCACCCTGACCACCATCGCCGCCTTCGCCTCTTTTCTCGTGGCGGAGCGCCTTCATGTTTCCGGCGTGCTGGCCACCGTGACCGCGGGCCTGATCATGGGCAACCTGGGCGCGGCGACGCCGCGCGGAAGACTCTTCATCAGCGCGAGGGGTCGCGAAGCTGTGACGACCTTTTGGGAATTCGCGGCTTTCCTGGCCAATTCCGTGGTGTTCCTGCTGATCGGCGCCAATGTCGCCAACATGCCCTATCACGCTTACGGACCCGGCGTTCTCGTCGGCGCCATCGCCATGACGCTGGTCGGGCGGGCGCTGACCGTTTATCCGCTCAGCCTCGCCTTCCGGGGATCGCGCTGGGCCATTTCCACAGCCGAACAGCATGTGCTGTGGTGGGGCGGATTGCGCGGCGCGCTCGGCCTCGCGCTGGCCTTATCGCTGCCCGCAGAACTTCCCCTGCGCAATGAGATCGTCGTCGTGACTTTCGGCGTGGTGGCCTTTTCGATCATCGTGCAGGGCTTGACCATGCCGCTGCTGCTGCGATGGCTGGGGTTTTTGCCGACGCCGGTCCCCTCTCCCCGCCTGCGGGGAGAGGGCTAGGGCGAGGGGCCGGGTGATTTGGCTCCAAGCTGATTTTATTAGCGATTCAGATGGCCTAGACATTGCGGCCAATCCCCCTGCCCCTCACCCCTGCCCTCTCTCCGCCTGCGGGGAGAGAGAGTCGCGCCGTCTTACTCCCCGGCCATTTCCGCAGTCTGCTCTCGCGCCGCGAAAACCTTGCCCTTGAAACTCACGCTTTCCAACTGCAAGCCAGCCTTTTCGGCAAAAGCGTCGGAGCGCAGCTTCAACTCGCCCTCTTCCATGCTGATCCCGAGCAGCGCGTGGGCTGCGGAGACCATGCGGGCGGCGGCGCCGGAATACCAGGCCCAGCCGCCGCGTCCCGCATAGCCGGGTCCGTCATAGACATCGGCTGGCTGCTGATGCGGCGGCAGTCCGTAGAAGTCGATTTTTTCGGGCCCGGTCTTGGTCAGCGGCGACACCGATTCCCACACCAGGAAAGCACGGGCCAGATCCAGCGCCGCCTGTTTCGCGTCGCCGTCGCGTTCCGCCTTCTCCGCCAGCTTCACCAGCGCGTCGACGAACCACGACGAGCCGTGGGAATACTGTCCGCCATTCTCGCGCACGCCGGGCGGGTAATCGGCGCTGCGGCCGGGGAAGGGTTTGGAGTTTTCGTCATAGGGCGGCGTAACCAGCAGCACGCGGTCGCCCTTGTCGAGCGCCGCGAGACCATTTTCCAGCGCCTTGCGCCCGCGCTCGTTCTGCACCGCGCCCGACAGCGCCGGCCAAGCGGAGGACATCGCGCCCATGGGCAGGACCTCTTCGCCGTCGTCGGCAAATGCGCGCACAAAGCGGTCGCCGCGCCAGCAGGAATCCAGCGCCGCCTGCAAATTTTCCGCGCGCGAACGAAGCTTGTTGGCCAGCTTGATCTCGCCGCGCGCCTCGCAGAGCGGAATGAAACGGGTGAGAATGTCGAAGAGGAAAAATCCCACCCACACGCTCTCGCCGCGTCCCCGGAAGCCGATCAGATTCATGCCGTCGTCCCAGTCGCCCGCCCCCATCAGCGGCAGGCCATTGGCGCCGAAACGTCCTAGCGTATGCTCGACGGCGCGGCGGCAATGCTCGAACAGGGTTGCGCGCTCGCGCGACGGCAAGGGGGAAATCACATGGCCCTCGACGCCCGGGGGCACGGCTTCGCCTTCGATAAACGGCAGGATTTCGTCGAGAACGGCCTTGTCGCCCGTCGCCATGACATAACGCGCGGTGACATAGGGCAGCCAGAGATGCGGGTCGGAGGCGTGGGTGCGCTCGCCGATGCCGACGCCGCCTTGCGGCGATTCGTGCCACCATTTGAGCACATCGCCTTCAACAAATTGCTGGCGGCCGTGCATCAGGATCTGCTGGCGCGCCAGTTCCGGGGCCAGCAGGATCAGCGGCAGCACATCCTGCAGCTGATCACGATAGCCATAGGCGCCCGAACGCTGCGATGGGCCGGTGCGGCCCCACAGGCGGGCGGTCAGCAATTGATAGGGCAGCCAGTCGTTGACCAGTCGGTCGAAGTCGGGGCGATTGGTTTTTACGCGCACAGTGCCGAGCATGTCGTCCCAAAACCCTTGCAACAGCCCGAATTTTTCGCGCGCAAAATCAAGCGTGGCGGCGCGCATGGCCAGAGCCTGCGCCCCGGCCAGCGTCGAGGCCGCGCCAAGCGCCACGCAGATCTGCGCCTCGCCGCCCGGCGGCAGTTCGATCACGCCGGCGAAACCGGCGGCGCGGCGGCCGTCGTCTTCGGCGCCAGGATCGGCATGGCCATGCAGAGCCAGAAAAGGAACGCGCGGATCGGCGCCGGTTTTTTTCCTGCCCAGGATTTTCGCGCGGAAAGAGTCGCAGCAATCCGCGTCGAGCGAGGTCGAGACGAAAGCCCATGTATGCACGAATTCATTGCGCGGATTGGCGAAATAAAGCCCGCGTCCGCTGTCGTCGGTTTCCGTCTCCAGCGCGCCGACCGAATCCGGCGGCGTTTCGGCGAGGATGATTTCGAGCACTGGCGCAATGCGGTAGATCTGCTCCCGGTCCGTGCGGTTGCGCAGGGTCAGCAGCAGGATTTCCACCGGCTCGTCGGGCGCGACGAAGAGTTTCTGCTCCAGCGCCAAGGTCGGGCTTTCGCTGGTGAAAGTGACGCAGCCGCGTCCAAAAACCGCGTCGTAATGCGTGTCGGGCCGGCGCAAGGGCAGCAGCGTCGCGGCATGGACTTCGCCGCTGTCCTTTTCGACGACATAGATCGCCTGGCCGGGAGGGGCGTTGCGGCCCTCGCCCATGCGGAAGGGCGTCAGGCTGTTGGCGCGGGCGTTGCGGTGGAAGGCGAAGATGTCGCCGTCATGCGTCGCCACCGCGCCAAGGCCGTGCGGGCCGGCCATGACATGGGAGAAGGGGCGCGGCGCGGCCGGCGCCGTCTGCAACTCGCGCCCGTCCTCCGAAAAGGCGAAACGCGGCAGAACCGGAACAATGGCCGGCGCCAGCGCGCGGTGAAGCGCGAATGTGGCGGCCAGCGCCTCCGCAGGCAGCCTCGCGGAAAGATGCTTCTCGATCTTTTGAGCCGCAATGGCCTCATTCTCGGCCCAGCCGTCGATCAGCGTGAGCTCCGCCGACCCTTCGGGCGGCAATTCGATTTCGACCAGCAGCGCGGCGCAGGGATCGAAACCGTAAAGCAGGCCCTCGTCGGCGGGATCGCGCAGGAGCGGGCGGCGCGTCAAGGCGTCGGGGTCCCGCCGCTGGCCGAGACCGAGGAAACGCGAGCGCACGTCCTCATAGCCGACGAGGCGCACGGCGTCGCATTGACCGATAGCGTGGAAGGCGATTTCGCGCGACAGGCGCTTGCTGGCGAAATCGCCGGACTGGTTCTTCAGCAAGCGGTTGCGCGCGAAAATCGCGGCGAGCGGCCGCACGAAGGTCGTCCCTACATGCAGGGCGTTGTATGGGGAGTCGCGTCGCTCCACGCCGCCCTCGTTCATGACCAGATCGCGGTAGGAGGCGATCCGCAAATGACGCGACGTCGCGCCGAGATTGGTGAGTTTGATCCGCCAGATGGCGACCGGCTCGCCCGAAACCATCTCGACGCTGGCCTCGCAACGCAGATCGTGGATCGCGCCCTTGAGCTCCGCCCGATCCGGCGAGACCGAAGTGAAAGTCCCGAAACCGCGTCCGGTCGGCTCATTTCCGAGCGACCACAGGCGCGGCGCCGCGCCCGTCCTTTCCTCGCTGAAATAAAGGAAGGCGCCGCGCGGAAGGATCGGATCGTCCATGGCCCGTGTCATATCGATGGACGGGCCACGCCGCGCCGCCGACTCGACGCGGAAGGCGCTCTGGCCGTCGCGCGCCAGATCAAGCGACAGCAGCCCGTTGCCGAGCGCGAGCGGAGCGTTAACGTCGGCCTTGGCGCGCATGCCCGGACGGGTCAGGATGAAGAGGGCCAACGCCATGCAAAGGCCCAGCGCGAATAGACCATAGCCGAGCAGCAGGCTGACGATGGGCGTCACGCCCGCGCTCTGCGCGGCGGCGGCGCCGTCCCAGGCCTTGTCCCATTCCGCCCCACGCGGAATGTAGAAGGGAATGAGCAGGGGCGCCCAGGTGCCGAAACGGCGCAGTCCCTCAGGAATGGCGCGCGAGCGCGACTTGGCGCCCAAGAAGCGCGCCGAGCTTTCATCCGCCATGTCGCCGCCGACGAAGGACAGGTTGACCAGGGTCGCGACGCGCAGGCCCATGTGGTCGAAATAGATCAGCACCCGCAACCAGTCATAGGTGAGCAGCGCGGTGAAGATCGACAGGCTCCAGTCGCGGAATTGCGACGGCGGCAGGCTGGCGTTCATATAGGCCGCGACGCTGGTGCGGATCAGGCCGTCCTGATTATACCAGGTCGGGTCGGGCGCGACCTTGAGGAAGGCGTAGATGATCGGCGCCATCCACAGACCCCAGCGCAGCACCACAATGGCGTTGTCGGCCAGACGGCGCACGCCCTCGGCGCTGAACAGCAACCGCAGGGGCGCGAGATCGCGCTTGAGCAGCGCGGTGAGGAAAAACAGGTTGATGCTGAACAGGGGGGCGGCGAAAATCCACTGGATCACGCCGGACAGCGATTCCAGATAGAAGAGTTTGACCGCGCCATCGACCATGCCCATGTGCATGGCGCCCCATTTCGAGAAAAAGGGGTTGATGACATAGGGCGTGTCGGGTCGCCCGGCGGCGCCGTAATTGACATGCACGTGATCGATGAAATGCGCGCGCACCACGTCGAGTTGGGCCAGATCGAAATACCAGCCGACCGCGCCGCCGACCACGCCGCCGAGCAGCACGCCCAGCGCATAGGGCCGCCAGGAGCGCGGCCGCTTGCGCAATCCGGACGCCATGTCGCGAATATCGCCAAACAGGATTGCGCCGACATAGGCCAGCGCGCCGAAGGCGAAGCCGAACAGGAAGCGCTCCAGACCCGCCGCCGTCGGCAGGCCATTGGCGAAAGCCAGCAGGATTCCCGCGCCCACCACCGCGCCGCTGACGAAATTGGTCGGCTCAAGATAATGCTGCTTCAACCGGCCCACGAAAGGCGGCGTCGAATCGGTCGATTCGAGAATGGTCCGCGCCAAGGGGAACAGCGCCGCGCCCGCGAGCGCCGCGCCAATAAAACCGGAGGCGAGAAACAGGCTGATGCCGCCGGGTTCGGAGACGAAGGCCTGGACGGACAACAGCAGCCCGACGAAAACCCCGCCATAGACCGCTCCCTTGCCCGCGCCGGAACGCCAATAGCCATAGACGCGCTGCGCCACCGGCGGCGCGTCGTGCAGGATATCGCCGAGAACGCCGGTGACGAGATAGACCTGCGCCCAAAGCCCCGCCTGCGCCAGCGCCGCCGCGAATGCTGCGCCCAAAATGCGGGGGATGGCGTAAAAATTGGCGAGAGCGGCGAGCGATCCGGCTTCCGCAACCGGTGGCGTCGCCGCCGCGGCAAAAGCCGACATCAGCAGGACGAGATGCATGTCCTTGCCGGGCGCCAACCGGCGGCCCATGGCGAGACAGGCGCCGTGGACAATGGCCTCGTTGATGACGAACAGAATCGCGCCGCGCGCGACGACGCGCGTCAGCGGCAACGCCGCGCCGCCAGCCAGCATTCCCGCCACACTGTCGAGCAAGGGCGAGCCGAGCGCCAGCAGCAGATTGAACAGGAAAGGCAGCGCGAACAGGGCGGCGCAGGCGGCGACTCCGGTCCGCTTGCCATGATTGAGCAGGCCGATCACCGCCGCCGAAAGATAAAGCAGCGCCGCGACAAGGCCGCCCGTCGGCGTTAGCCTTGCCAAATCGGAAAAATGAACGGGCGCGCCCCAGAGGGCGGCGTCCGGCGCGACCGCGAAGCCCAGCGCCGCCAAAACCGCGAAATCGATCAAAAAGGCGAGAGGCGAGCCGCCTTCGCCCGTCAGCGTCAAGGTGAAGCCGCGCAAGGCCAGAGCCCCGGCCAGACCTGCGCCGAGCGCCGCGACAGAGCCCCCCTGCGAGACCGCCCAGACCGCGATGACCAGCAGGCAGGCGCTCGCAAAGCGCAACAACCCGCCGGCGGCGGGGGCGAGGGTTTTGGCGGGGGACTTGGTCGGAGCCAGCATCAGGAGCTTTCAAGCGGTGATTTTTGCGGGACATTAGCGGGCGGGCGATCAACAGCCGAATCGGCACAAAAAGGAAAGTCTTTTTTAACTCTTTTGCGGTTTTTGCGCGAATGCCCTAAAGGCTGCTGCTCGCGCGCCGCGATTCCCCATTGGATGTCCCCTCGATGCAGCTTGTCCTCATCCTTTTGGCCGGATTTGGCGCGGGCTTCATCAACGCCCTGGCGGGCGGCGGCTCCTTCCTGACCTTTCCCGCCCTGATCGCGGCCGGTCTGCCGGCAATCGACGCCAACGCCAGCAGCACCATCGCGCTGTTCCCGGCGCAGGTGGCGACCACCTACGCCTATCGCGACGGGCTGAAGGAATCCCTCGCCGACCCGCGCATCAACGGGCGCCTGCTCGCGATCATCTCGCTGGTCGGCGGACTGGCCGGCGCCCTGTTGCTGCTCGCCACGCCGGAAAGCCTGTTCGAGCGCTCGATCCCCTTCCTGCTCGGCGGCGCGACTCTGGTTTTCGCCTTCGGCATGGTCATGCCGAAGGATATGGAAAAACAGCTTCTCGGGCCCATCGGCATTCTGGTCGTGCAAGTCTTTGTATCGATTTACGGCGGCTATTTCGGCGGCGGCATCGGCATCCTGATGCTGGCGGCGCTGACGCTCTATGGACTGCACGACATCAGGCTGATGAACAGCCTGAAAATGCTGCTCGCCTCGCTGATGAACCTCACCGCCACCGCCGTCTTCGTCTTTTCCGGCAAGGTTCATTGGCTGGAGGCGGTCATCCTGTCCGCAGGATCGATTGCCGGCGGCTTCGCCGGGGCCCACGCCGGTTCGCGCATTCCGCCGCTCTACGTGCGCCTGTTCGTGATCTTTATCGGCGTCGTGCTGAGCCTTCACTTCTATTTCAAAACCGCCTGAACGGGAGTTTTTCCAATGACCGCCCTGCCCACCACGATGCGCGAAATCATCTTCGAGGGCGCCGGCGGCCCAGAGGTCATCAAGTTGCGCGAGGCGCCGGTTCCCGCGCCTGGTCCACGCAAGGTATTGGTCGAGGTGGTGGCGGCGGGGATCAACCGGCCGGATTGCATCCAACGCGCCGGCCTCTATCCGCCGCCGCCCGGCGAGACCGCCATTCCGGGTCTCGAAATCGCCGGCCGCATCGTGGCGCTCGGCGAAGGCGTGAGCGGACTGACGGTGGGCGATGAAATCTGCGCTCTGGTCGGCTGCGGCGGCTATGCGGAATATTGCCTCGCCGACGCGGCGCTGTGCCTGCCGCGTCCAAAACCGTTGAGCCTGATCGAGGCGGCGGGCGTTCCCGAAACCTTTTTCACTGTCTACGACAACGTCTTTTCGCGCGGCGGGCTGAAGCCGGGCGAGAGTTTTCTCGTTCATGGCGGATCGAGCGGCATTGGCTCGACGGCGATTCAGCTGGCGAAAAAATTCGGGGCCATGGTTTTCGCCACGGCGGGCTCGGCGGAAAAAGTTGATTTTTGCTTAAAACTCGGGGCCGACGCCGCGATCAATTATCGCGAGCAGGATTTTGTCTCCGAGGTGAAGGCTTTGACGGCCAAGAAGGGCGTCGATGTCATTCTCGACATGGTCGGCGGTCCCTATATGCAAAAAAACCTGTCCGCTCTCGCGCCCGACGGCCGGATCGTGCAGATCGCCTTCTTGCAGGGCGCGAAGGTCAAGGATTTTGACTTCATGCTGCTGATGCTCAAGCGCCTGACGATCACCGGCGCGACCCTGCGCTCGCGTCCTCTCGCGGCCAAGGCGGCGATTGCGGCGGCTTTGCGTGAAAAAGTCTGGCCTTTGCTCGACAGCGGCGAAGTCAAGCCGGTCCTCCACGCGACCTTCCCGCTCGAAGACGCCCGCGCCGCGCATGAATTGATGGAATCCTCGGCGCATTTGGGCAAGATCGTGCTGATCACCGGGAAGTGATGAGCGTTTTCCTGCGGCGCGCTTGGCTTGATCGCGCATGACTGACATAGTTTTAAATTAGAATATGAATAAATAATAAGATTTCCAAAAGCATTTCCTGTCTTGATCCTAAGCTTGTGCTTTGAACAGCCTCGCCGGGGTCTTCGTCGTGGGGCTCGTCTCGTCCATCGGCGCACGGAGCCTGCCAAATGGGTTTTGTCATCGATCTCGCCAGCAGCATCAGCGGTCTTCCTGCCGGTTATCAGCAAGCCATCGATACTGCGATCGATTTTTTCGAAGCGACGATTACGACCAATATGACGGTCACGCTGAACTTCAATTTGAGCGCGCTTGGCTCCAGCGGCGCCGTCGGCGAGAGCACCACCAATTATATTGGCTATACTTATGCGCAGGTTTACCAAGCGATCCAAAATGTCGATGGCTCCGCCACGGCTTCATCGGTACAGCGGACCGCCGCCAAGACGCTCGAAACAAATTTCCCGACCGATCCGACCAATGGCGGCCAGTTCGAAATCACCACCGCGGACGCCAGGGCGCTGGGACTGTATTCGAGCTACACCGGAACGGACTCCACGATCAGCCTGAACAGCAACGACCAATACACCTGGTCGCAAACCGGCGGCATAGCTTCCGGCACTTATGACGCCGTCGGGACAATCGAGCATGAGATTTCGGAAGCGCTCGGGCGCACAGCCTTTCTCGGAGCGCCCTATGATAAAGTGTTCGGCGGCGCCCGCACGACGCCAGTCTATAATATCCTCGACATGTTTCACTACGCGGCGGCGGGCGACGCGAGCGGCGCCGCGCCAGGCTCCGCCGCCGGCGCGCTCGACGAGCCTTTCATCGCTGGCTACAACGCCAGCGTCCAGGGCTATTTTTCCTTCAATGGCGCGAGTGTCACGCTACCCTTCGGATCGCCGTCGGAAGTCGCCGCCGGCGACGATGTCGCGGACTGGAATAACACGGTCCACGGCGACGCGTTCGGCTTCGCCACCACCGAAGTCGAAGGCGCTATCTCGACCACCGATCTCGAAACCCTCAATGTCCTTGGCTATTCATTGGCCTGTTTCTGCGCCGGAACGCGGATTCGGACCGTGTGCGGCGAGGCCGCTGTCGAGACGCTTCAGCGCGGCGACCTGGTGAAGACTCATGACGGCCGCGCCGTCCCGGTGTCGTGGATCGGCGTGCAAACCGTCTCGCGCCGTTTCGCCGATCCCCTGCGCGTGCAGCCCATCCGCGTGAAGGCGGGCGCGCTCGGCGACAATGTCCCTTGCCGCGATCTGCGCCTTTCGCCCGATCATGCGCTGTTTATCGACGGAGTGCTGATCCAGGCGGGCGCGCTCGTCAACGGCGCGTCCATCATCCGGGAAACGGCGGCGCCGGCGGTCTTCGTCTATTATCATATCGAACTCGACGACCACGCGCTGATCCTGGCCGAGAACGCGCCAGCCGAGACATTCGTCGACAATGTGGATCGCATGAATTTCGACAATTGGCAGGAGCACGAAACTCTTTATCCCGACGGGCGCGCCGTCGTCGAACTCGCCTATCCGCGCGCCAAGGCCTTTCGCCAGGTTCCGCAGCACATCCGCGCCGCGATCGCCGCGCGCGCGGCGTCGCTCGGATTGGACCGGACTGTGGCGTAACGCGACGAATTATCCCAGCCGCACGGGAAAAATCTCGGACGAAAGCCGCACCTGATTGCCAAGCCCGTAATAATAATAGGCGGGGCGGGAGACGACGCGCAGGAACAGGAACAGGCGGAAGCGCAGAGTGCGCCAGACGCCCATCTTGCGCGACGGCAACAGGTTTTCATGCGCCACATGCACGATCCAGCGGCGCGTTTGCGCCGGTAAGTCGATCTGCCTGTGGCTGGCCAGATCCTCCAGCCATTTCTCGACATTCGGCTCCTCCATGAAGCCGAAGTTCAAATCCACGGCCATCACCCCGCCCTCCCCGGGCACGCGGTAGAAAGTCGTCACCTTGTAGCGTCTATCGCTGGCATAGGGCGCCTTCACATGGTTGACCACGACGAAAACCAGATGGCGCGGCAGCACGCCATAGCGATCCCACATCATCTGCAAAAGCGCCGGCGTGCGGTCGTCGAGCCCGGACATCCGCTTGGGCGTCATGATGAGGGCGTTGCGCTCGATGAAATGCGTGCTGGCGCGATGCTTTTCGACCAGTTCCTTGACGGTCAT
>Ga0302157_10007343_pt1 | contig 11119 bp, 11 predicted proteins | sample I_Bog_N3_3_FD_193502 | JGI IMG/M metagenome (GOLD analysis project Ga0302157, IMG submission 193502) | Peat permafrost microbial communities from Stordalen Mire near Abisko, Sweden - I_Bog_N3_3 | ecosystem: Environmental > Terrestrial > Soil > Wetlands > Peat | place: Sweden: Abisko, Stordalen...
ACGCCTGTTCGTAACGCGAACGGAGAATCGTCGTCCGGCCATTGAGAAGCGCGATCATGGCGTTGGTGTCGAGATGAATCATTCCTCGAAAATATCGCGGTCTACGGGCGTCTCAGGCTGCTCGCGGCCCTCGGCCATGATGAAGGGCGGGTCGCCCAAGGCGTCAATCTTGGCCCAAAAGGCCTTCGCGTCGAAGGGCGCGCCCTGCCCCATCGGCTCGAGGATCACCTTGTCGCCGATCTTGCTGACGCGAACTTCCGTGCCGGGCAGACGAAATTCCTTGGGCAGCCGTACGGCCTGGCTGCGGCCATGCATGAAGAGCTTTGCCGTTGAGGGCCGGCTTTGGATCTAGGGCGGGCACCACACGAAAATCTATCGAAGATATATATCACAGATCGGATCAACGCCGAATAAGTCGTCGAGTTTCCTTACGGCGTCAATAGCGTTCTTCGTCTCGCATCTTGCGGATGAATTCGCCCGCGTCCGTGTCTCGTAACGGCATCTGGTCGGTGAGGGCGCGAAGTTCATCCGCATCTATCTTGCGACGCGACGTCTCCGGGGGGAGCACGCGCGCAACTTCCTTGCCTCGCCGGGTGATCGTCACCGTTTCTCCCGCTTCGACGCGGTCGATGAGGGCGCTCAGATGCGCCTTCGCCTCCGCCAAACTGTACGAATTCATTGCCGCCTCATGACCAGAACTGTAGTCCTGCATTACATTGGCTTCGACGGTCCAACCGTGCGAGCCTGAATTCGCGCACGGATTTCGTCCGTTGGCCGGGATCGCGTCGAGCGAGGGGCGTTCTTGCCCCGCGCCCTCGCATCGGCGCGGGATCGTTCCGAGCGCATTGCGACGGCGCCGCGTCCGGCCGCCGTGTCGCCGTCGGCCCGGAACAGCCGCGAATGCATGCTGGCGGGCATAAAGGGCCATTTCTCCCTTCGCGCCTGCCAACCTTCAACCATGAGAAGCCCAATGCGCGCCTATCCGTTCAACGCAGACACCCGCTACCCATAGGCGGGCATCGGCACGCTTGGCGTTAACATCGAGGTGGCCGGGACACGTCCAAATCCGAACCACCACAGGTCATCAATTTACCAATGTGGCTGATTTCACTCACCAAGGCGCCAAGCGACGACCGTTTGTTAACCCGCAGGCGTTCACCCTTCCCGCGCTTTAAACAAAGGCCTCAGCGCGATGTCCAAAGCGCCATTTGCAAGGGTAGTCTTGATTGTCGGCGCCGCGTACACCGTGTGCTACGCGATCCTGATATGGACAGTGGCAACACGCTATTCACACTTTCTGCAATATTATGTACCCGATGTGACCACCTTTCTAGGGTCGCAGGCCTTGATCATCTTGCTCATTGCCTGTGTCATTCTGGAGCCGCGCGTCCAAAGCTCAAAGCGCATTCCCATCGCGCGACCCGTGAGCCACTTGTTCGCGGCAGGAATATGCGGCGCGCTCATAGCCGGGGAGACCTTCCTAGGAATTGGATACGCATGGCCGACGGCGGCTGGATGCGCCATCGGGGCCGTCATTGCGCTCGTGCGCCCCAACATGGGCTGGCCGACTACAGTCGAAGGCGCGGCCCTGGCGGGCATCGCCGTCATGTTGGGCTTCTTGTTGATTTGGGATGTCCACCATTTCGACGAGCTGAAAACATTTCCCGTCGAACTCGCGATCGCCGACCATGTGTGGTCCTGCATGACGGGCGCTATTGCCGCTGCCGCCGGCGCCTTGGCGCTCGGAAGTTGGGATGCGAAACTTCAAGCTTCCTCCTAAGGCTGCGTCAGCAAATAAAGGAATTAGTTTGCGGGTTTCCTGCGCCCTTGCCGTCATTGCAAGCGTGAGCCGAAGCAACCCAGGGGCCGCCCAGCTGAGGCTAGCCGCCTTATCCCAAGCGGCAGCTGAGCGGCCCCTGGATCGCCGCGCTTGGCTCGCGATGACGGTAAGGGGCGGTTTCATCCCTCAGGGTCGGCCGAAGGCCGGCGCCGAACTCGCAATGACGGAGGGAGCGTTGAAATTCTAACGGACCCTTAGCGTCAATTTAACGCTTGCGCCGCCATACCATGGCCATGACGGAGGCCGGCGGGGCCTCCCTTCATGGCAAGGCGGCCGCGATCTTCCCGGCCGGCCGCGCGCCTTGACGCGGGCGCCCGTGTCGGGCGAGGAGCGGGGCGCATTCCTCGAATCCAAGGAGCCCCTTCGATGAGCCAAGGTCTCAGCACTTATCTCGGCGGTTCCCCGGCCGCGGTCGCGTTGCGACTGCTGGTGGTCTCGTTCATCGCCGGGCTGGTACTGGCGGCGATGGGCCTCGAGCCGGAGACGCTGTTCGACAACGTCCTGCGCATGGCGCGCCATCTCGTCGAATATGGCCTGAGCGACGTCAAACAGATCAGCCGAACGTTGCTGACCGGCGCTATGGTGGTGATCCCGGTGTGGATCGTGCTGAGGCTGCTCAACGCCCGCAACGGGCGGTGAAGGCTACTCAATCGGGCGCCCCCACCGCGTAGTCACGCGCCTTGGCGCCGACGAACTCAGACAACGGCCGTCCGTGCAAAAACTCGGCGAGGCCGTCGAGGATTTCCGCGATCAATCGCGGCCCTCGATAGACGAAGCCAGTGTAGACCTGCAGCAGATCGGCGCCGGCTTCGATCTTGGCGAGCGCGCCCTCGGTGTCCTCGATCCCGCCGCAGCCGATCAACTTGAGCGCGCCTTCGCAGCGCAGAAAGGCGCGGGCCAGCAGCCGTGTCGACAAAGAGAACAAAGGCGGCCCGGAGAGACCGCCGCTCTCGCTCGCCTCGGAAGAAACGAGGCCTGATGGGCGTAAAATCGTGGTGTTGGAGATGATCAGGCCGTCGGCGCCGCGCTTGATCGCCACCGCGCAGACATCGTCGAGTTCGCGCAGATCGAGATCGGGCGCGATCTTCACCAGCAACGGCCGGCGCTTCGGGGCGGCGTCGCGCGCTTCGGCAACGCGGGCGATCAGACCGTCGAGCGCTTCGCGGCGCTGCAAATCGCGCAGGCCCGCAGTGTTGGGCGAGGAAATGTTGATCGTCAGATAATCGGCCAGCGGCGCGAAGGTTTTCGCGCCGAGCGCGAAATCGGCGACGCGGTCGCTGGCGTCCTTGTTCGGGCCGAAATTGACGCCGACGATTCCGGCGGGACGCGCCCGCTCCAGCCGCTCCCTGGCGACCGCAAAACCGTCGTTGTTGAAACCCATGCGGTTGACGATCGCGCGGTCTTCGCTGAGCCGGAACAGCCGCGGCTTGGGATGTCCGGCCTGGGGACGCGGGGTCAAGGTGCCGAGTTCGACGAAGCCGAAGCCCAACTTCAGCAGGCCCGCCGCCGCCTCGGCGCTCTTGTCGAAACCGGCGGCGAGGCCGAGCGGATTGGGGAAATCCAGGCCGAAGATTTTTACCCGCAACCGATCGTCGGGCGGCCGGGCGCGCGCCGGCAAGCCACCGGCGAGTTTGAGCGCCGTGATCGCGGCGCGATGCGCGACCTCGGGCTCCAGACGGCGCAGCCAGGGCTGCGAGAGGCCGGCGAGTCCCAGGATCATGCCGCGAGGTCCGGAAACAGGTGGCGGCCATCGGCGCCGAGCGGCAGCGGCCTCGCCCAGATGACCATTTCCAGCGGCAACGCCGCGTAGAGATGCGGAAACAACTGGCCGCCGCGCGACGGCTCCCATTTCAGTCCATCGCCGAGCCTCGCCGCCTCGACGGCGAGCAACACCAGATCGCTTCGCGCGGAAAACCACTTGGCGGCCGTCTCCGCCGCCTGGGCGGCGTCGGAGAAATGGATGAAGCCGCCGGCGAGATCGACCGCCGAGCCGGTGAACGCGCCGGCCGCTTGCGCGGTGCGCCATTCCTCGGCGCCGAGGATTTTATAGATGCGCGCCATCGGCCCCGCTCAATCCTGCAACATGCGTTTGAGGAGTTCGATCTCCTCTTTCATCGTCGGATTGGACGCGGTCAACCCCTCGATCTTGCGAACGGCGTGAAGCACGGTCGTGTGATCGCGGCCGCCGAACCGCCGGCCGATCTCAGGCAGGGATCGCAACGTCAGCGCTTTGGCGAGATACATTGCGACCTGCCGCGGCTTCACCACCGTCGCCGTGCGCCGCGAGGAAAGAATGTCGGCGCGGGTCACGCTGTAATGATTCGCCACCAGCTTCTGGATGTCTTCGATTTTTACCCGCCGGGGTTCGCGAGCGCGGATCAGATCGCGGATCGCGGCTTCCGCCTGCTCGACGGTGAGCATCGGTTGACCCGGCGCGCTGTGGGCGATCAGCCGGTTGACCGCGCCTTCGAGATCGCGGCCGTTGGAGACGATGGAATGGGCGACGAAGGCGACGACTTGCGGCGCGAGTTCGAAATGCGGGTTTTGCGACCGCGCCGCGGATATGCGCGCCTCGAGAATCTTCAGCCGCAAAGCCTCGTCAAGCAAGCCGATCTCGACCGAAAGGCCGCCCGCGAGGCGCGAGCGGACGCGTTCGTCGAGCGATTCCAAATCCCCCGGCGGCCGATCGGCGGCGACCACGATCTGCCGGCCGGAATCGACGAGCGCATTGAGCGTGTGGCCGAATTCGGCCTGGATGACCCTGCCGGTGAGGAATTGCACGTCATCGAAGATCAGCAGATCGATGGAGCGCAGCACGTCCTTGAACGCCAGCGCCTGCTGCGACTGCAAGGCGGAGACGAAACCGTACATGAATTTTTCGGCGGTCAGATAGATGACCGAGCGCCCCGCGACGAGCGCCGAATGGGCGATCGCCTGCAACATATGGGTCTTGCCGAGTCCGACCGAAGCATGGACGAACAGCGGATTGAACGCCGGGGAATCGCCGGGGTCGGAATCGATGACGCGCTGCGCGGCGTTGAAGGCGAGCTGATTGGCGCGTCCGACCAGGAAATTCGAAAAGGTCAGGCGTCGATCGAGCGGCGAACCGCACAGCGACTCCAGCACGTTGCGACCGTCGCCCTTGACGCCCGAGCGCCGCGCGGCGGGCTCGGCGGCCGGCGCCGGCTTGAGGCCGATAGCGACCGTCTCCTCGACCAGCACCTTCGCGTTGACGACTTCCCGCGCGACCGTCTTGACGCCCCCGCTGGCGCGCACGCCGACGTGGATCGCGCTGACGCCGCCGATTTCGCCATTCAGCGCGGCGAGGATCTTCTCTTGATAATGGGCCTCGACCCAGCTCTTGAGGAATTTCGTCGAGATCGTGAACGTCGCGCGCCCCGCCGCGACCGTCTCCAGCTTGAGGCTGCCGAACCAGCTCAGGAACACATCCTCGCCCAGTTCGGTCCGCAGCCTGTGGCAGCATCTCGTCCAGGCTTCATCCATCGATCGCGTCATTTTGATCTCGAATTCGCAAAACATTCCCGTCCCGTTGCGAGCCCCCCCGCCGCGGTCCCTCATTTCGTTTCTGCTTGGAAACGTTGGCGCCCGGGCCTCAGCCCTGGCGCCACGGCAGGCCGCCGGCCTTCCATCCCCTTAAACGACCGCGGTGGCGATCGGGGTCCGTGGGCCCTTCGAAGCCATCCGCGATATTATAGCAATGCGACCAACCCGCCCGCGCCATCGCGATCGCCGCGGCGCGAGATCGCACGCCGGAACGGCAAAGAAACAGCACCCGCGCCGTTTCGTCCGCGCCCCGCTTCCGCAGTTCCTCGCTCAGTCGTTCGACATAGTCGGGCCGAATCTGCATGGACGGATAGATCTGCCAAGACAGGAACACAATGTCCTTATTGAGTCCAGAGAGATCGGGCGCCCCGACATATTGCCATTCCGGCTCGGTCCGAACGTCGACCATCAATGCCTTCGCGTCGGCCTCGAGCATGCGAAACGCCTCATCTACAGGCACATCGCCGGCGTAGGCGTCTTGATCGGCACGCGACATAGTCGTCCCCTCCCGGGCCCAGCCCCGTTGGCCGTCCACGAACACGCTGCAAAAGCGCTCTAGTCTGGAAATGTCAGGATACGCGCAGCGAAACCTCGTTGAGGCCAATCAACGGACAGCATCACGCGTCTTATCTATAGACACTTTGCCCAAGGGCAACAAGGCGGGCATCGCGTAACGTATACTTGCTCATATTATTCATTATTACATACCCGCCGGCCTATTAATCTTAAGCTTTCGTCAACATCGCATGCCCGACATTGGCTTGCAACCTTCGTGCGAGTGAATCCGAGCGGCGAATCGCCCCGCCCTGGGATTCGCAAATTCACGTCCGGAGGCGGCCTTAGACAAGCGCTTGATTCCGGGCGGTTGTTCACGGATCAAAGATGCGGGCGCTCGGATCAGGAAAAAATAGGATTCCGGAACACGCGGCCCGAGGACTCGCCGCCGCTGCGGACGCGATCGACCGCTTTGGTTTTAACATTATGATTTTATTACATTTTCTTTGTTCTTTTGAATCCCATTGGCGCTGTAACAATTCGGTCGCAACAGTGTTATGAGCTAAGTCCATGACAATTCGAGGATAGCCGCATGTCAAGCTGGGATCCTACGGCCTATGGGCGATTTCAAGCCGAACGTAAGCGGCCAATTTACGACCTGATCGCGCGATTACCGCGTTCGGACTATGCAAGTATTGCCGACCTCGGGTGCGGCGGCGGCCAGTCGACCGAACCGCTCGCCGAGCATTTTCCGGCGGCGAAAATCCAGGGATACGATTCTTCCGAGCCGATGCTCGCCGCCGCCCGGGAACGGCTGCCGGGCCTATCCTTCACGCGGGGCGATATCGCGGATTGGAGCGACCCGCAAACCGAGTTGGTGTTTTCCAATGCCGCGCTGCAATGGGTCCGCGGCCATATCGACGTCATGGCGCGTATCGCGTCCGAGTTGCCGGCGGGCGGATGCCTCGCGGCTCAGTTTCCCGACAATCTCGACGAGCCCTCGCATGCGCTGATGCGCGAGATCGCCGCCCTGCCGCAATTTCGCGACACGCTGGCCGCGCAGGCCGCCGATCGCCAGGAGATCGGCGCCTTTGCCGCCTATGACGCGGCGCTGGCGCCCCATTGCGCCCATATCGACATCTGGCGGACCGTCTATGTGCATCGCCTGGCCAGTCCGGAGGCGATCGTCGCCTGGGTCGAAGGCTCGGGGCTGCGCCCCTACCTGGCGCCGCTGACATCGGAGGCGCGCGCGGAATATCTGGCCCTGTACGGCGCGGCGATCGCCAAGGCCTATCCGCGCCAGCCCTCCGGCGGCATGCTGTTGCCGTTTCCGCGGCTGTTCGTGGTCGCCGCGCGTAGTTAACGCCGCGTTAACGCCGCAGGCGGAGACTGCGGCGTCCACAACGATCGAGGAGGCCCCCGATGCTGAAACTTGCCGCGGCGCTCGCTTGGGTCTGGCTCTGCGCCGGCGCGGCCTGGGCGCAGGACGCGGGGACCCTCGATCCCAAGCCGCTGCCGCCGCTCGCCAACCCCGAGGATCCCAAACTGCCGGCGAATCAGGTGTTCGGCCGGGCGATGACGCCGGCGGAGGCGCAGGTTCGCTCGATCGGCTTTTATTCGCATGGCTGTCTCGCCGGGGCGAAGGCGCTGCCGGTCGATGGCGAGAGCTGGCAGGTGATGCGCCTGTCGCGCAACCGGTTCTGGGGCCATCCGGCGATGATCGCCTTCCTCGAGCGGTTTTCGCGCAAGGCGGCGGCCGACGGGGTCTGGCCGGGAATCCTGATCGGCGACATTTCCCAGCCGCGCGGCGGGCCGATGCTGACCGGCCATGCCTCGCATCAGATCGGCCTCGACGCCGACGTCTGGCTGACGCCGATGCCGGACAAGACGCTCTCGGGCGCCGAGCGCGAGGAAATGTCGGCGGTGGACATGGTCAGGCCCGACGGCCTCTCCGTCGATCCCGCGCATTGGTCGGAGAAACAGGCGGGCGTCATCCGAGCGGCGGCGGAAGCGCCCGAAGTCGAACGCATCTTCATCAATCCCGCGATCAAGAAGGCCCTGTGCGAGCGCCACGCGCGCGAGCCGTGGATGAACAAGGTCGAGCCCTGGTGGGGGCACAATTACCATATGCACATCCGCATAAAATGCCCGCAGGGCGACGATGCTTGCGAAGCCCAGGCGCCGACGCCGCCCGGCGACGGCTGCGGCGCCTCGCTCGCCTGGTGGTTTACCGACGAGGCCCTGCACCCCAAGCCCGGCAAGCCGAAGGCGCCGCTGACGATGGCGCAATTGCCGGCGGAATGCCGGCAGGTGGTGCTGGAGAAGTGAGGAAGCGGCGCTGTGGCCGAGGGCGCTGACCCATTTCGGGGTTCGTCAACCGCCCTCCGCCGTCATTGCGAGCAAAGCGATGCAGCCCAGGGGCCGCGTCACGACGCTCTAGAGCCTGGCGTCGCCCCTGGGCCGAGGATTCCGGCATGGCCCGTTCGCGGTCCTGCTGCCAACGGCGCGTCGCGCGGCCCCTGGGTTGCTTCGCTGCGCTCGCAATGACGCCGAGGCGCGTAAGGTAAACTGGCGTGCGCAGGTCACCGCCTCGCGTCCCGCCCCCAAAGCCCGCAATCCATTTGCCCTTTACCCGCGCGCGCGTATGCTGGCCGCATGGGAAGGGAGAGGCGGGCGGCTTGGGCGACGGGTTTGCCTATGATTTCTTCGTCAGCCGGCGCGGCTCGGTCGCCGACGTCGCCCGGGAGGTCGACGACGTGCTGAAGGCGGCGGGCAGGAAGGTGCTCGTTCAGGATTATGATTTCGGCGCGGGCGACAACTTCATCGAGCGGATGCACGAAGGCATAGAGAAATCGCGCGACCTGATCGTTCTGTTCGCCAAGGACTATATGGAGTCCGCCTATACGCGAAAAGAGTTCACCAGTTTCGAAGCGCTGCGGCTGCGCGCGCCGGACGATCGCCACGTCATCATCCTGCGTTGCGACGACGAGCCGCCGCCCGGCCTGCTCGCCGACACTTCCTACATGGACCTGTTCGGCGTCGCCGATCCCGCGGAGCGCCGCCGCCGCATCCTCGACGCCGCCGAGCGCAAGCCGGCGGCGCGACGCCCCTCCGCCCGGCGGGCGATCTTCTCCGGCGTCCCGCCGCGCGTAGCCGGATTCGTCGGCCGCGCCGACGAACTGGACGCGATCGACGCCGCGCTCGCCGCGGGCGGGCGCGCCGCCGTGACGCAAGTCGGCAGGGCCGCCGTGCAGGGGATGGGAGGCGTCGGCAAGACTTCGCTGGCGATCGAATATGCCCACCGCTACCGCGCCCTCTACGACGGCATCTGGTGGTCGACGGCCGCCTCGCGCGCCGATCTCATCGAAAGCCTCGCCATGCTGGCGGGCGAACATGGGCTTGCCCCGGACGCCAATGTCGAGAAGGCCGCCAAGTCGGCGTTGCGCCGGCTCGGCGAGCGCGACGAAAAATGGCTGCTGGTCTATGACAATATCGCGTCGCCCGACGAGATCGCTGATTGGCTGCCGTCGACCGGCGCCCGCGTGCTGATCACTTCGCGGTTTTCGGATTGGGGCGGGGTCGCCGACGAAGTCTCGCTCGACGTGTTGCCGATCGACGAGGCGATGGCGTTTCTCCAGGCGCGCGCCGGGCGCATCGACGCGGCCGGCGCGCGAAAACTCGCCGAGGCGCTGGGACGGCTGCCGCTGGCGCTCGACCACGCCGCCGCCTATTGCAAGCGCACGCAATTGGGCTTCGCCGCCTATGCGGCGAAGGCGACGGGCCTGATGGCGGCGGCGCCGCGCGGCGCGCCCTATCCGCGCAGCGTCGCCGCGACCTTCGGTCTCGCCATCGACGACGCGGCGAGGCTTTGCGCGGCGGCGGAACCGCTGACGGCGTTTATCAGCTTTTGCGCCCCCGAGCGCATCCCGCTCGACCTCATCGAGGGCGCGATTGACGACGAGGAAGTGCGGCGGGGCGCGCTGGGCGCGCTGATCGAATTGTCGCTGGTCAAAGCGGATAAATTTGAGGACGGCGTGGCTGCGGTGACGGCGCACCGGCTTGTGCAAGCGGTGGCGCGCGAGCGGGCGAAGGCCAAGGGAACGGCGGAAGCGGCGGCCGAGCGCGTGATCGCGCGGCTCGTGGCGATCTATCCGGACGACGGCTATGTAAATCCCGCATCGTGGCCGCGGTGCGCGCCGATGACGCCGCATTTGGCGGCGGTTTGTGAAACGGACGGGGCCGACGCCGAGGCGCAGACGCGACGCGCCGGCCTTCTGGACCGGGCCGGTTCGTATTTTCACGGCCGCGCCGCCTATGCGGAGGCACGGCCGCTTCTCGAGCGTGCGCTGGCGATCTGCGAGAGGGCGCGCGGCCCTGAGCATGCCGACACCGCGACGAGCCTGAACAACCTCGCCCTGCTGTTCAGGGACCACGGCGACCTCGCGGGCGCGCGGCCGCTTTTCGAGCGCGCGCTGGCGATTGGCGAGAAGTCGCTCGGCTCCGACCATCCCGCCGTCGCGACGCGCCTCAACAACCTCGCCTTTCTCCTTCAGGCCCAAGGCGACCTCGCGGGCGCGCATGGCCGGGACAAGCCCGGCCATGACGGTCTGCCTTCCTCGGTTATTTCTATCGCTGCCATAAGCACGTTGTTTTCGAGCAGGTCGTCTAACGCTGAGACCGCGGCATAGCGGCGCCGGGGTCGGGTGAAGGTTGCGGCTGGTCATCGACACGAATGCCATTGTAAGGCGAGGCCGCAAAATAAACGCGTCGCTTGCGTCATGGCCGGGCTTGTCCCGGCCATCCACGCCGCCCCGCTTGGACGACGCATGGAAGCTGCCAACGACCGTTCGTCTGTCGGCACAACCGTCTGAATCAACAGCGGAAACCGCCTGCCCTGCACGACGACGTGGATGGCCGGGACAAGCCCGGCCATGACGGTCTGGCCGACTCGGTTATTTCCATCGCTGCCATAAGCACGTTGTTTTCGAGCCGGTCGTCTAACGCTGAGACCGCGGCATAGCGGCGCCGGGGTCGGGTGAGGGGTGCGGCTGGTCATCGACACGAATGCCATTGTAAGGCGAGGCCGCAAAATAAAGGCGTCGCTTGCGTCATGGCCGGGCTTGTCCCGGCCATCCACGCCGCCCCGCTTGGACGACGCATGGAAGCTGCCAACGACCGTTCGTCTGTCGGCACAACCATCTGAATCAACAGGGGAAACCG
>Ga0302157_10007344_pt1 | contig 11117 bp, 9 predicted proteins | sample I_Bog_N3_3_FD_193502 | JGI IMG/M metagenome (GOLD analysis project Ga0302157, IMG submission 193502) | Peat permafrost microbial communities from Stordalen Mire near Abisko, Sweden - I_Bog_N3_3 | ecosystem: Environmental > Terrestrial > Soil > Wetlands > Peat | place: Sweden: Abisko, Stordalen...
GTCTGGGAAAAGTTCCGCAAGGGACTTGAGGACCTCGGCTACGTCACGGGATCGAAGGTGGTTTGCACCTCGCACTTCGGTATACCTCAATACCGCCGCCGATCTATCCTTCTGGCCGCCAAACGCTCGGTCGTGAAGCCGGAGCGTTTTGCCGACCTGCTTGGGGAGGAACTCCTTGTTCCCGACAATGACCCGGACAGCCTTATGGTTTCGGTACGCGAGGCGATAGGGCACTTGCCGCCGATCAAAGCTGGCGAGCAGCATCCCGATATTCCGAACCATCGCACCCGCGCTCTTAGCGACCTTAATTACAGCCGCCTGTCCGCCGCTAAGCCGGGAGAGTCGAACGCGTATATGGAGAACACGCCTGAGGGCGACCTCTCTCTGGACTGCCACAAGAAGGTAAACGCCCGCCTCGGCGGACCTTGTTTTACAGATGTCTACACGCGCATGGCTCCGGACCGACCCTCTCCGACCATCACCACAAAGTGCCACAGCATCTCGAACGGCCGCTTCGGTCATTACGACACAAGTCAGGTCCGCGGGATTTCGCTTCGCGAGGCCGCGATTCTCCAGTCGTTCCCGAGCAATTACATCTTTTATCCGCTCGACCAGAATACGGCCGTCGCGTCCATGATCGGAAATGCAGTCCCTCCAAAACTGGCCGCCTTCTTCTCCAGGTACCTTGCGCAGTCTGTGGAGTCCGAGCGCCTTACTCGGTCTGCGCTGCGCTGAGTTGCTTTAGCCGCTCGAGGACCGCCTGCGTAGCGCTTTCCAGCCGACACTGCCAGACGACCACCACCGACCATCCCGCTGCCTTCAGGTCGGCGCGGTTCTTCCGGTCCCGGCGGATGTTTCCGTCTATCTTTGCCTGCCAGAATTGGACGTTCGTAGCAGGCCGCCTTCCGCGCGCACAGGAATGCCCGTGCCAGAAGCACCCATGCACGAAGACTGCGATGCGGAATCGCGGGAGCACTATGTCGGGCTTACCGGGGAGCGCCTTAGCGTGGAGCCGAAAGCGGAAACCGGCAGCGAACAATTGGCGTCGCACGTAAAGTTCGGGCATGGTGTCGGTACCCCGAACCGCCGCCATCATTCGCGACCGTTGTTCGGAACTGACCCTGTCGGTCATACCATTAACAATACTCCGGTCATTCCCGCCGGGGCATCAGAAGTGCGGTTCACGGATCGGTTGCACTCGTAAGGATGATTCTGGTTCGAGTCTACGGCCGATCATCGTGAGGAGCGCGTCCTTAGTTATAGTTAGCTGCGGCTGCTCAGGCGCATGTATGCGGAGTCTCACTGGATGTTCGACCCGCCTTGGTGAACCCAATGAAACCCGTGGACGCTAGATTCTGTATTTTCAATCTACGGTCGATTTCCCAAGCTGGACGTCGTGGGTAGTATTGTCGAGATGTAGACTGACTGGTGGTCAGCCGCCGGTTCTCCGCCGATTTCGTTCTGGCAATGCTGGTGTGCGCCGATGGTGTGCTAGGCCCCGAGGCAGCCCCCGCTGGCTTGGTTCCCCACAGCTTGACCGGATAGCTCCCCATAAACGTGCCAGCATCTTGGGGACGTCCGACAATTCGCAAGCTCGCGGGGCCTTGCCAGCGCATCGTTGAAGGCGCGCACCCAATATTCCGCCATATCGCTAGCGGTGCGCGCGTCGCGCAGTGTTGGCCTTTGGGCGCGCCCGCGCCACCGGGTGGTGGCATTGGCCGGGGTCGTCGCCGCCGGCGCAACGTGGGCGAACCTGGCGCGACGAGAGGCAACGGGAATGGCGTTCGTGGTCGGTTTGGGAGTTGGCTTGGCCACGACTCGGACCAGCGGTCTAGAAACCGCCTATTGGCGCGCTTGAGCCGAGGCTGTCAGCCGGCGCCGCCACTCCTCCCGCGCCTCTCGAAGCTGCACCAGGAACGCCTCCCGCGGCTCTTTCCCCATGTTCGCTCGCGGGCTGCACATAAATGCTGCGGCTTGGCCGAAGCGCACGAGTGCCACGCGATCCATCGCCTCAAGGCGGCTACGGAGCGCGCGGAGGTCAAGTGCGGACTCACTCGCGAAGGAATACACGATCGGCCTTCCGGACTCTATTGTCGCGCGAGTCGCTACCGCCCCGGCGCGCCCGATTTCATGTCTGGCCTGCCGTCGTGATCGAAACTGAAGCCCTGAGCCCGAAGGTCGGCAACTAACCACGCCGGCAGGGGGGCCTTACCCGGCTCCTGGTCGGTCGAGAACCGCCGCTCCAGGGCTTCCAATCGTCGCTGTAATTGGGTCCGCATTTCAGCTTCTCGATCTCCAGTGTAGCGCCCTGATGTAAGGGAAACCTCACTGACGCGGTGGGCTGAGCCTTCTACCAGGCCTTCTTTCGGCGCAACGCGGCGCTTGTTGCCGCCAAAACACCGAGGCATCGGCTAGGCCAAGATGCCGGCAGCCCCGGCCATGGGGCTCATTGGCGGAAGCACGACGCGCGCAAGTATGGAAGCGAGCACTTCCCGGGAGCTTGCGATCAAGCGGAAGACCCACGCTGGCGGCAGGCCCCGCAAGCAAGCTGAATAAGCCCCTCCACACGATTTGCGAATCGCTAAAATAGGTGTTCTAAAAACGAAAAGCCCGGCGAGATGGCCGGGGCTTCTCGATGCGGACGTTAAGCACCCTCATCGTAAGCCCTTGCCCCCGCGTGCCGCAAGAGAGCGATGGAGTATCCCAAAGAGTTCGATAAAATCGCGCGCGCCAAGATCGTAGCGGCGGAAATACTAGCCAGCCGCGAGATGTATGGGGCTTGGCTTCCCGCACAATCAGACGTGCCCCTCGCTGGCACCAATTACCGTCTTGGGACCACCCGATTCTTCCAGTACATCATGAGCATCTTCGCAGCGTTCGCTAACGAAGCCTGTGTTCTCGGACGGGTGGGAGTCTGGCCGGCGGATCGAATCGACAGGGAGGCTAGGGAGTTCCTACGGTTGATTGCCATCGAGGCAGAGGCCAAATATTCTGAACGGGCGGATCTACACATTCCCAATATGACCGACAAAATGGGAAAGATTGATCGGCCCGTCATGGAGCACCTCGAAACTTACCCGGAGTGGCAGCATTTTCAGAGAGATCTGCTGGAAGTGGCCAAAGCACACTCACGAGCGGGAAATTTGGGGGCACTGGCAAGAGACATGGCGACGCTAGCGCATGTGGCTGGGTCGGCTAAAGTAAGCCCTGCCGCGCCACCATCTGCGCCGTCGAAGGACTCCCGCTCTGGTCCGGCGTCCGACGGCGGGCCGCAGGCTGCTCAGGAACCAGGCTCCTCGAACCAGGCAAACTCTCGGGAGGGACCGCATGCCGAGAGCAAATTGAAATCCGCGGGGCGACCGAAGCTCCCCGCCGAGGCATTACAGAACATTATTGATGCGGAGAAGGCCGCGACGGAAGAGTTAGACAAAGCCCTTGCTGATTACCTTCCCAGCAATCCGAAGTTCGTTTATCAGCCTGTGGAAATCAATGCAGGCTGCTGGAAGGTGATCGAGCATCTCACGACTTTCGCCGCGGCGATCTTTAATGCCCAAGCGCGCGAGTATGTGAAACACTATCCTGCACTGGTCCTCGGCGGCGATCTGCTTTCGGCCGAGGTTGGGCCGGAAGTTGTCAGAAGAACGAAACTGCGTTGGAACACATGGGAAGACGAAGTCGAACGGGCGTTGCTCACTCGGTGGAGTTTTGAGCACTACAGGGCGTACGCGGAAGAGGGCAATCAGCCCGGTTCGGAAGACCAAAAACTGCTAGAGCATTTTTTCAGGCGGCTCGATGAGGCCGTCGCTGATCGGACTAACTATTGGCAGGAGCAGGCGGAAGCCGGCGGCCACGAGTCACCGCCGAAGCCCGAACATACCGCGCGGACCATAGTTGGGGAACCGAGCTCGGTGGCAAGCGAACCGCCCGTTGCATCAGAGGGAGCCGCCGACGCCGGAAGCGCGGCGGAGCGCACCGCCACACCACCTGCCACGGTGTCGTACCCAAAGCGCGCGGCTTGGCTCCAGGACGAGCTCGCGTTCCGGGAGTGGAGTATCCACGATCTGCGGGGACAGGGCGGCCCGGATTGGAAGACATCGCGGAAGATACTGGATGGTCTGTCAGTAACCCGGGTCGTGCTTGAGAAGACCGCGGCTGCCCTGTCCAAGAAAAAAGGGCGCGTGCGTCTCACTGACATTCCGCAGGAATAGGGCGACCCAGATCGCAGCCTGACCTTCCAAAAATGGGAAATTTGGGAATCCCACAAATCCCATTCAAGTCGGCGCAAGATACTCTTGGGCACTGAATCAGCGACCCGAGAGCAGCCGATGAGCAACGAGAAAATCTCTTTCACTGAAGTCGAAGTTGAAGCACTGACCGGCCTGAGGGTGAAAACGCTTCAGCGCTGGCGGTATCTCAATCAAGGCCCGCGGTTCGTGCGGTTGGGGCGATGCGTCCGGTATCCAGCCGCGGACCTGCGCCACTGGATCGACAGCCAAGCGGGTGGAGGCGAACGGCCTGCCGCAACCGGGGTTGCGCGGCAGTGAAACCCCAATACGGAGCTATCGACCGGATTGAATCGTGCGACGGAAGGATGCGCGCAACGGCGGCTGTGGTTCCGCTCCAGAAGGCGATCCATGAGCCCGAGGAAATGCTGCTTGTCGAGCATCTGACCACCGCCCTCGTGGAGAAGATTATGGGCTGGGGCATCGCGCCAGAGCGCTTTCTGATGGGTAATCGCCGATGGATTCCCCGCTGGCGTTTTCGGCCCATCGAGAACCTTGACGATGCGTTCCAGCTTCTGGAGAAGGCCGCGCCGCAGGAATACAGTATCTGCGGTGACGACAAAGGAAGTATCCACGTCAGGGTCAGAATCGGTGGCACTGCGGGCGAAGCGCGCGGAACCGCCAAACCGCTTACTATCACCTGCGCGATAGCGCGCGCCGTCGGAATTGAGGTCAAGTCATGACCGCCACGCCGGCCAACGCCAATATCGCGGCCCTCTTTCTCAAGGCCCTGTTTGCCGGCAAGCCGGACGAACTGCACCTCTTACTCTGGACGCTTCCGGAGAAGCGATCACACTGGTTCCAAAACGTCGAAAGCGCGATTCAGTTTGCCGCGTCGCTGCGCGAGCGGGATCTCTACGTCGGCGTAGGACTCTCCCGTCAGGACTATTGCTCCACTCGTCGCTGCCCTTCAAGCGAAGTGGTCGGTATCGTCGGCTTGTGGGCCGACCTCGACCTGAAGTCAGAAGCCCATCCAAAGGCGGCGCTGCCGGCAACCGTCGAGGATGCGATGAAGATCCTGCCGGACGAGTTTCCGCCCACATTCGTCGTCCGAACCGGAAACGGCGCGCATGCGTGGTGGCTTTTTCGGGAACCGCTGATCTTCGAGTCAGACGAGGACCGCCGCAATGCCGGCGCGCTTGCGCTCCGCTGGCAGTCGCTGCTCCGTCTGAATGCCGCTGCCCACGGTTGGGCGTTTGATCGTCTCGCCGACCTCGCCCGAGTTCTGCGCGTGCCGGGAACGAAGAACTGCAAGGACCCGGCGAATCCAAAGCCGGTCGAAATCCAGAGCCAAACCGACCGCCGGTACAATCCCAGCGACATGGCGGAATTCCTCGAAGCCAACGGCGTGCCCAACGCCGAAGAGCAGGAGCGCGTCACGCAGGGATGGAAGGAGAAGGTCGCCGACAAGCCACTTTCCGTTAACCCGAATGCGACCGTGCCTGAGGAACTTCTCAATCGACACTTGGCCGCCGACCCGCGCTTCAAGAAGACTTGGCTGCGCCAGCGCGAGGACCTCAAAGACCAGTCCCAGTCCGGTTATGACATGGCCCTCGCCAATTTTGGCATCGAAACGGGTCTGTCCGAACAACAGGTCATAGACCTGATGATTCACCACCGGAGAATCCACGGCAAGCAACAACGAACGCGCCTCGACTACTTCCAGCGGACCATTTCAAAAGCATCCAAGCGAAACGAAAACCCCGCCACCGCCAAATCCTTTGAGGTTCCCGCTGTGGAGCCTGGTCATCCATTGGCACAAACGAGGCCAGACTCTCCAACCGCGCGGGCACTCATGTGTGAGCAGATCTCAAACGCAATCGGCGTTCGCGTGCTCCGAATCGTAAAGATCGACGGTCAGGAACCGACCTACCGGCTGGAACTGGAAGCCACCAAAATCGGTTTCCCCAGCGTTGACAAACTTGTCGGGCAGCAGAGTTTCCGGATGAAGATCGCGAGTGCGGTTGATCATTTGGTCCCGAGAATTCCGCCAAAGCTCTGGGATCGCATTGCCCAGATGATCCTGAATGCCTTGACGGTCGAAGATGGCGGCGATGAAGCAAATCTCGTGGGCGCCGCGAAGCTCTACGTCGAACGTTATCTGGCCGAAACGCCGTTCATTGACGCAGAGGAAGATCATCCCTATCAGACCCGCTCCAAGCCGACAGTCTACGAAGGCCAGGTCGCGATTTGCTCGCACGACCTGCAACAACACATCAACAAGGCGTGGGGAGAGAATCGCCCGATCAAAGAGGTTACTGCGATGCTTTCGGCCCTCGGCGCATCGAGCACCAGGCTCAAGCGGACGCGTTTGCGGGACCAAAGCCGGTGGCTGCTGCCATCAGGTGAGTTCGCTCCCGGCGCGAACGGCGGAGCCAGCGAGGAGACGTGCGATGCCAGACCATCCTGACATTGAAGAAGCTCTCAGTGCAATTGGCGAGCGGGACCACTCCATTACGGCCGAGTACCGCATCTTCGGACCGCCGGGCACCGGGAAGACCACCAACTTAACTCGGCAGATCCGCCGCGCCGTCAAGCGGTTCGGCAAGGACTCCGTGCTGGTGACGAGCTTCTCGCGCGCGGCAGCCGCCGAACTCGCTGGGCAAGATCTCCCAGTCAGTCCCGACCGCGTTGGAACGCTGCACTCGCACTGCTGGCACGCACTGGGCCGTCCCGAAATCGCTGAAGTTCACGTGGAGGAATGGAACCGGGAGAACCCCCATCTGCGGATCACGCCCGCAAAGAAGGACCGAAAACTGGACGGGGAAGAAGCCGACGAGGACCTCGTCGACGACGTGCGAGGCGGCGACTACTGGCTCGGTGAGTTGAATCGGTCCCGGGGAATGATGCGGTCCATGGAACTTTGGCCGGCAGCGCTTCGAGAATTCGCCGCCAAGTGGGGCCGCTACAAGGCTTCGCGGCGGGTAATGGACTTCTGTGACCTGATCGAGGCGGCAGTGCGGGAGATCCGCATCGCGCCGAAGAGGCCGGACGTGGTCTTCGCCGACGAGGCGCAGGACCTCAACCCGATGCAGTTGGGCTTGGTGCGCAGGTGGGGTGAGAACGCGCAGTACTTCATCATCGCGGCCGACGACGACCAGACCATCTACTCCTGGTGCGGCGCGACGCCGGATGCGGTGTTGGACCCCGAAATCCCCGAGGATCACAAAATCATCCTGAAGGAGAGTCACCGCGTGCCGCGCCACGTGCATGCCCGCGCGAACCGGTTGATCCATCAAGTCACGCGCAGGCAGGAGAAGGTCTACGATCCGCGGCCTGAAGACGGGATGTGCGTGGACATCTCGCGCGGCGGCTACAAATCGCCCGAGTACTGGATTCTCAAGACGATCATGCAGCACCTTGAGAACGGACAGAAGGTGATGCTGCTGGCGTCGTGCTCCTATATGCTGCATCCGGTAATCGCGGTACTGCGGCAATGGGGAATCCCTTTTCACAACCCGTACAGGAAATCCGCCGGCTTCTGGAATCCACTGCGACGTGGACGAAAAGGGTCTTCGACGAACCGGATTCTGTCCCTGCTTGGGGATCATCCATGGACGCACGCCGACCTCAAGCTGTGGGCCGAGTGGCTCAACCCAAAAGGCAATCTGCGCACGGGAGCCAGAGAGCTAATCGACGCATCCGACGATTCCCTCCCGGTGACCATGGAGCGGCTCGGCGAATTGTTTGAGGCGGCCGCGCTCGAATCTCTTCTGGCAGCGTCCGGCGACCCCAAGCAATTGCTCCAGTGGTGGGCCCGGCGCGTCGCGCCGGCATTCCATGCGCGTGTGCAGTTTCCGGTCGCTGCGGCGCTGGCCGGCGGACCAGGCGCGCTGGAGGAATCGCCGCGCATAATCGTCGGAACCATCCACTCGGTAAAGGGCGGCGAGGCGGATGTTGTCTTTCTCTTTCCGGACGTTAGCCCAGCCGGTGACGCCGCTTACCAGAAGCACGGACCGCAAAGAGATTCGGTGATCCGGCTTTTCTACGTCGGCATGACGCGCGCCCGGCATACGCTGTACATCTGCCAGAGGGAATCTCCTCTGGCGGTCACGATTTGACCGTAAGTAATTGACACGATGAGACTTGCTTGATGCTTCGAGACGACGGTAACCTTCAGGCGCTAACTGGAGGTTTGAAGTTGAAAATACGGATTCAGCATCCCGGTGTTCACGAGCGAACGGATCGCGGAGGTTCGTACTGGTATTTCCGCTACTGGGAAGACGTTCTGCAGGCGGATGGCACGACCAAGGCCATCCGGAAATTCCACACGGTCGGCCCGAGCAAGGGCGACACTAAGCTCTCGAAGAAGCAGGCGGATGTTGCGCGCGACAAATTCGTGGCGACGATCAACAGGCCCACCATTCAGGAGAAGGTCGTTGACGGACTGGCTCTGTTCAGTAAGATGGTCGAAAAATACAGGGCGGCGCACGTTGAGGCGGAAGCCGCCGGGCGATTCCTGCTGGCGAAGCCGACGCGCGACAAGTACATCATCCACCTCGAGCAGCGCATCGTCCCACAGTGGGGCGACCGGCGTTTGTGCGAGATCAAACCCGATGAGGTTCAGCAGTGGCTGTTCAAAACCTGCGACTCCTGGCACATGATGAACGACCTGCGCGGCATCATGTCTGGCATCTACACCAAGGCCGAGGAGTGGGGCTACTGGCCCGAGGGACGGCGCAACCCGATTTCCCGCGTCAAGATTGGGGAGAAGTGGAGCGTGAGGCCCGAACGGATTCTGACGGAAGAGGAGACAGTGAAGGTGCTCGCGCTGCTGAGCGATCCGAACCTGCTGGTGCTGGAAACCGCAATCGCCACCGGCGCGCGGATCTCCGAAATTCTGGGGCTCAAGTGGTGCCACGTGGATCTCCAGACTGGCATCCTACGCATCGCGCAGCGCTATTGGCGCGGTGACATAGACGATCCGAAGTCGAAGACCAGCAAACGACCGCTCACGTTGGGATACCTGGGCGACCGCTACCGCGCGAAGGCTGCGGCGGATAACGCGAAAGCGGACAACTGGGTCTTCGTCCGGACGGACGGCAGCGGCCTCCCGCTGTGGGATTCCGGCGTACGGCAAGCTCTAAAGCGGGCGGCGGTCGCCGAGGGCTGCGATTTCCCAGGTCTCGGCCCGCACTCCTTCCGACGCGCGAACATCACGTGGCGGCAGGAGGTGGGTGGGTCGAGCATTGAGGCGTCCAAGATCGCCGGCCACAGCACGGTCCGGATGACCGAGGAATACACGAAGATTCAACTCACCCGCCAGGAAGAACTCACGCGGCTGATCCAAGAGCGACTGGCCAGCGTCGGAGAGAAGCAGACGGCGGCAGTGCAGGTAGTGCAGTAGCCCAGTAGCCCAAGTAGCCCAGTAGCCCCGCCGGAGGGCCAAGCACCATGCTAGAATCCATACGCCATGTTCGGCCACAAACATTACGTCCCGATCTTGAAAGGGAAGCGGGCGGAATTCCCAGCAGCGTCTCACCTGAAGAACAAAGCCAACGTAACACCGTTGTTTGAGTCTATCCCATCTAAGCCTCCCGACGACGTTCCCAAGCAGGCATCAAAGTCAGGATGGCCTGCCACCGCTCCGTACTTCGTTGACCTTCTCTTCTTTGATGACGACGGGGGTGCTTCCAACGCTCCACCTCTTAGCGCGGTGGTCACTTGTCTAAACGCTGCAAAAGCCAAAGGACAACGCGCAATCCCCGTAACCGGCACCGGCAGATCACCGGCATATCAGAGGGCCGTGAAGAAATTTGCCGACGCTGAAAGAGGAGTGGCGATTCGACTGATCGCCGACGACTTCGAGGACGAAGGAGATCTAGCAACCGCCCTCGATTCGTTAGCCAAGTTCATCGGGCTGACTCCGAGCAGTATCGATCTGATCGTTGATCTCGGGTCGGTTGCAGATCAGAATCCTGCGGTCATCGCGCAACTACATCGCGCAAACCTGAGCATCATACCGACAATCACCGCGTGGCGGACCCTTACGGTCGCCACTGGGGCTTTTCCTGTCAGCTTGGCTCCGCTTACGAGAGACGCGTGGAACCGTCTTGTCAGAATTGATTGGCAAGCCTGGCTCAAGCTGGTTTCGGGAACCAAGAAGCCGGACCGCCTGCCAGCATACGGCGATTACGCCATTGCCCATCCAGGCCTTCCTCCGGAAGGGCAAGCTACGATCCTGGCGCAATTGCGCTATACGATTCAGAACGAGTTCATGATTTGGAAAGGAAAGAACGCTATCAAAACGCCAAACGGATTTGGTCAATTCCTGAGCATTTGTACGGATCTAGTTTCGAGGCCGGAATTCCGAGGCGCTACGTTCAGTGATGGCGATCAGGAGATACAAGGGAAAGCAACCAACGGCGGTTCGCCGGGGAATGCTGAGACTTGGCGGAACATCGGGACAAATCACCACATCGAAACGGTGTTGGACCAGATCGCCAACCTTCCCTAGCCCTCAACTGGCATCGAACGAGGCGCCGGAGTTCGCCTAGCGGAAAGCTCTCAACAAGTCGGCCATAGATCGCTTCGCGCGGCTTGCTCTTTACGCCACAGTCTAGACTAGCTTCTCTAAGTAGACTGAGGGCTTCCGCCCGCCAAAGCAGTCGGGCGATAGCCATCGGATTCGGTGATGGATTTGGCTTCGGTGCCCGAAGCTCCGAAAGCGTTACCGGGTTCCCTGATGCCGCCTTGACGATGCCCCACCACTCAGGAACGATGGCACGCACAGTGTCGAGGTGATGTTCGCCGACCACGATGGTGACCAAATCGAAGACAGCGCTGTAAACCTCTGCCTGGGCTGGGAGCCGCTTCAGCGTGTCCGCATCGCTC
>Ga0302157_10007346_pt1 | contig 11115 bp, 8 predicted proteins | sample I_Bog_N3_3_FD_193502 | JGI IMG/M metagenome (GOLD analysis project Ga0302157, IMG submission 193502) | Peat permafrost microbial communities from Stordalen Mire near Abisko, Sweden - I_Bog_N3_3 | ecosystem: Environmental > Terrestrial > Soil > Wetlands > Peat | place: Sweden: Abisko, Stordalen...
TCGGAGCCACTTCGTCGGAGTGGCGGAATAGGCAGACGCGCTAGCTTGAGGGGCTAGTGCCCGAAAGGGCGTGGGGGTTCAAGTCCCCCCTCCGACACGCATATCTCGATCCGCGGGTCGGGTGCTCGGCTGCCCGACACCTCTGCGGGTGGACAGGACAAGGAGACAGGGTGGCACGAGGTCGGCTATCGGCGGGCGTCCCGGCAGTGGGCATCCTGGCCGTCCTGCTGCTCGCGTCCTGCAACTCCGGTGCGTCGGCGAGCACCACCACCACCACCGAACACGCGTCGACCGCCACGCACTACGCCACCACGGTGACGTCGCGGGGGCCCGTCAACCCCGCCGCCATCCCTCTGGGGGACGGCTACGTGTCGACTTCCCCCAAGGTCGGCTACGTCGACTCCTGCATCACCAACTTCCCCTCCATCGGGGGAGCCTCGGAGGTGGGACCGTGGATCGACGAGACCACGAAGACCTGGGACTCGCTCACCAAGGTGGCGGTCGAGGGATCGGTGTCCTGGCCGGAAGCCAAGTACTCGGTGACGGTGTCGGGTGACAGCCGCATCGTCACGGGGAACGACCTGCCGATCGACCACACCACCGGGACCTTCCCCATCAGCTCGACCGACCCCGCCCACACCTACGACCAGAACCCCAACACCATCACCGCGCAGTCCGTCTCGTGGACCCTGCCCCTGAACCCGACAGCGGCCGCCACGCCGAGCTGCACGGGGGGAGGGCCGATCGGGATCCTCGACGACGGGGTCTACCTCTTCAACGCCCTGGACGGCGAGGGGCGCGACGCCGGGGCGCACGAGGTACTGGACGCCTGCCAAGAGCACCCGCAGTCGGCCGGGATCCTCCACCACCACGCCGTCCCGTCGTGCATCCTCGACGCGGCAACCGGCCGGTCGACGCTGGTGGGCTACGCCGCGGACGGCTACGGCATCTACGTCGAGCGCACGGCGAATGGTGCCCTGCTCACCAACACCAGCCTCGATGCATGCCACGGCCGGACGTCACGGGTGCTGTGGAACGGCAAGGAGCAGGTGGTGTACCACTACGACGCCACCCTCGAGTACCCGTACACCGTCGGCTGCTACCACGGCACGCCGATCTCCTGAGCGTCGGCACGGCCCGTCGTGCCGGGTCCGGCTTCATCCGACAGCGGCCTGCTCGTGGGCACACCAGTCACACCGTCGGCGGTGGTCCTCGCCGGGTGCGTCAGTGCCGTGACCGGTGATCTCCCGACCGTAGGGGCAGTCGCCACGGTCGTGGTACACGGGGTCGTGCGAGTCCAGAGCGGAGTGGAACGGGGCCACCGTCCCGGTCGGCGGTGTTCCCGCGCCTGGAGTGGCGACCGGCCTCACGACGTGGGCCCGGACCGGATCGATGATCCGGTAGCCGAGCAGCTTCACCCGGTCGGTCAGGAGGAACCAGACCAACGCGTAGCCCCAGACGACACCGGCGTACTTCCAGCCCAACGGGGTCATGAACACCCCGTAGACGGCGAGCAGGGTCGCCACGGCCTGGGTGCCCACCACCGCCAGCAGGAGGATCCGGGCGGGACGGATCGACCAGAACGGACCTCGGGTGCGGGCGAGGAAGATGGTGAGGTGGCCGGCGACCGAGAGGGTCAGGTACATCAGTGTCTGGATGTGGGCGTGGTCGAGGTGGAACACCTCGTCCCCGAGGTAGAACATGCCGAAGGCGGCGATCGGGCCCACGATGCCCAGCACCGTGGCGATCCCCAGCACGAGTCGCATGTTCCACGCCTCGGGTTGGTTGCGGTAGCGCACGTTGTCGTAGGCGATCGACAGGATCGCCCCGTCGTTGAGCAACGCCAGCATCACGATCTGGATGGCCGTCACCGGGAAGAAATTGAAGATCAGGATGACCGCCGACACGAACAGCAGGACCCGCAGGGTCTCGGCGATGCGGTAGATGGCGTAGCTGTTCATCCGCTGGAAGATCCGGCGACTCTCCTTGATGGCGTCGATGATCACCGAGAGGCCCGGGGTGGTCAGCACGATGGAGGCGGCCGCCCGGGCCGCGTCCGTCGCGTCCGAGACGGCGATGCCGCAGTCCGCCTTCTTCAGGGCCGGCGCGTCGTTGACCCCGTCCCCGGTCATCCCGACGATGTGGCCGCGCTCCTGGAGGATGTCGACGATGTGGTACTTGTGCTCCGGAAACACCTGGGCGAAGCCGTCGGCCGCGTCGATCGAGGTGGCCGTCGCCGCCGTCTCGTGCCGTGTGACGTCACCCAGACCGGCGGCGTCGAGGATGTCCGTGCCCATCCCGAGCGTCCGGGCCGTCTCCCGAGCGATGGCCAGGGCGTCACCGGTGACCATCTTGACGTCCACGCCCATCTCGACGGCGGTGGCGATCGTCTCCTTGGCGTCCGTCCGTGGCGGATCGAACAACGGCAGCACGCCCACGAGCTTCCACTGACCGGTGCCCTCGGCCCGGGCCACCCCGAGCGACCGGAATCCCCGGGCGGCGAATCCGTCGACCGCGGCGTCGACCGCCGTCTCCACCGCGGTGCGGTTGGAGGCCAGTGCCAGGATGACCTGGGGGGCACCTTTGGTCACCTTGAACGATGCGCCACCGGCCCCCGTGACGGTGGCCTCGGTGCGCTTGCTCACCGCGTCGAAGGGGAGGAACTTCACGACGTGGTAGTCGTCCAACGCCTGCGCGTCCGGCAGTCCCCCGAGCACGGCCAGGTCGATGGCGTCGGCGTCGTCGGCCCGAGAGGCCAGTGAGGCGTCGAGGATGACGTCGGCGGGTGTCGTGGTCCCGACCGTGAAGGGATCGCCCAGGGTGAGCTTGTTCTGCGTCAGGGTCCCGGTCTTGTCCGTGCACAGCACGTCCACCCCGGCCAATTCCTCGATGGCCACCAACCGGCTGACGATGGCTTTCTTCGAGGCGAGCACCCGGGCCCCGACGGCCATGGTCACCGAGAGCACGGTGGGCATCGCCACCGGGATGGCCGCCACCGTCAGCACCAGGGCGAACTGGAGCGTCGTGAAGAACGCGTCCCCCCGGAGGGTGGCGACGAGGATGATCACCAGGACCATCGCCACCGCCAGGATGATCAGGAACGTCCCGATCTTGAGGACCGCCTTCTGGAAATGGCTGACCGTGCGCGCCTCCTGCACCAGTGAGGCGGTCTTGCCGAAGTACGTGTCCGCGCCGGTGGCGTAGACCATGGCACCGATCTCGCCCTTGCGGATGATGGACGCGGAGAACACGGCGTCGCCGGTCGTCGCGTCGGCCGGCAGCGATTCGCCCGTCAGGGCGGACTGGTCCACCTCGACCGGGTCGCCGTCGAGGAGCCGGGCGTCCGCGGGCACGATGTCCCCCAGGCGCAGGCGGATGACGTCACCCGGGACCAGCTCCCGTGAAGGCGGGGTGACCCACGCGCCGTCCCGCTTGACCCGGGCCTTGATCGCCAGCTCCGCCTTGAGGGCGGCGACGGCCTTGCCCGCCTGACGCTCCTCCCAGAAGCCGATGCCGGCATTGGCCAGCAACAGGACGAGGATGATGAAGAAATCCGGCCAGTGCTTGAGCACGCCGGAGAGGAGCACCGCCACCTCGATCATCCAGGGGATGGGCCCCCAGAAGTAGGTCAGGAACTTCAGCAGCGGATTGACCGTCTTCTCGACGATCTCGTTCGGGCCGTACTGCGCCAGTCGTCTGGTCGCCTCGGCCTGTGTGAGGCCGTCGGGCGACGAGTCGAGACGGGACTCGAGCTCCTCCATCGGGACCTTCTCGAGTGCGTCGCCCCGCGGGCCGGGCGCACCCGCGGGGATCACCGGCGCGGACGGGGTCACCGGTTCACCCCGGACGTCCGGCCCCGCCGGGACCGGTGACGACGACCGTCGGATGACCGCCCCTGCGGCTCGGACGAACGCCGGAGGTGGCCCGACTCATGCAGGTGTGGCGGCACCGTTGGATGCCGCATGGGGCACTGGTGCCACCGGGGGACCGGTGACGCCGATGACGGCGGTGGCCTCGCGGGTGAGGAAGGCCCCGAGCTCCTGGATGGTGCTCATGAGCGGCGCGGGGAACACGACCGTCGTGTTCTTGTCGACGCCGATCTCGACCAGGGTCTGGAGATTGCGCAACTGGAGGGCGAGCGGGTGCGCCATCATCGTGTCCGACGCGTCACCGAGGGCCGCCGCGGCCAGGGCCTCCCCTTCGGCCTCGATGATCTTGGCCCGCTTCTCGCGCTCGGCTTCGGCCTGGCGGGCCATCGCCCGCTTCATCGATTCGGGGAGCTGGATGTCCTTCAGTTCGACGAGGGTGACGAGCACGCCCCAGTCCTGGGTCTGGATGTCGAGGATCTCGCGGATGTTGACGTTGATACGGTCCGTCTCGGACAGTGTCTCGTCCAGGCTGTGCTGGCCCACCACCTTGCGCAGTGTGGTCTGGGCGATCTGGTCGATGGCCGCCTGGATGCTCTCGATGGCGATCACCGACATCTCGGCGTCGACCACCTTGTAGTAGGCCACGGCGGACACGTCGACACTGACGTTGTCCTTGGTGATGATGCCCTGGCTCTGGATCGGCATGGTGACGATCCGGAGGGACACCGAGCGCAGGACGTCGACGAAGGGGATGATGAGCACCAGTCCCGGGTCCTTGACGCTCCGCACCTTGCCCAGGCGGAAGAGGACACCCTTCTCGAACTGCTCGACGATGCGCACGGACAGCGCCAGGACGATCAGCAGGACGACGACGACGGCGATGATGATGACGATGACGACGGTGGCCACGGCAGCTCCTCAGGTTGACAACACGACGGTTGCGCAACCGGGGTCCGGGGCGACGCTGGCAACGACCCGCTCGTCACGGGCCCGACCGAACGGGCCACGACGAGACGGGTGTGGTCTGTTCCGACCCTACACCCGGGCAACCGCCGTCCCCGGGCGGCTGACGGTGACTCGACGGGCCGGTGGCCCGGTCGACGGCGGGGGAGGGGCGCCCCGCCGGCCGACCGGCGCCGGGGTCAGGCGACCGGCGGTACGGGCGGGTCCACCACGGGTACGGTCACCGTGGCGTGCCAGAGCACCACGAACTGGGGGCATGCCGCGGCGGCGCAGATCGGCGTTCCCGTAGCCGTGAGGCCGGCGAGGCCGTAGTTGACGACCCGGAAGACGGTGACGGAGCCGCCGGTCGAGGTCGACGCCGCCGACACTTCGACGAGCACCGGGGTGGACTGGTCGACGGTGGCCGTCGACCAGCGCAGGTGGCCGCCGGACAGCTTGACCACCACCAGTTCGCCCTTGGTGGCGAGTACCGTCGATCCGTTGCTGGCGTTGGTGAGCGTCACCTGCTTGACCGCCACCGACGTGCTCGGACGGGTGCCGGCCGTCGCCGTTCCGGCCGACAGTACGAGGACGACCGCGAGCGTGACTCCGATCAGTCCTGCGGTGAGTTTGGTCCGCATGGCTCCCTCCTTGGTCATCGACGGGGAACGATGGTCGTGTACCAGTGCAAACGCACCACCCGGCAAAATGTTACAGGGGTGTACACCTCAGGCACGGTCGTCCGGGTTCCGCGTCGACGGCGCCCGGAGCCGCGGACGTCAGCCCAGGCCCATGCGGTCCGGGACCTCGCCGAGCCCCCGGAGGGAGACCCGCAGCGACTCGTCGACCGCCTGGGAGCAGAGGGACCCGATCCGTTCGATGGCCCGGCGGCGCTCCCCGCTGGTCGCCCCCTCGAGGTCGCGCAGGCAGGCGCGCAGGCACCGCACCACCTGGGGGGCGTCGGCGCCGTAGTGGATGATCTCGGTGAACCCCAGGGTGGCCAGCCGTTCGAAGTCGTCGACGGGGGTGAACACCCGGACGGTGCCGTCCTCGTCGAGGTACCACCCGGTCGGATCCGGACGGTCCACGATCCGGGCCAGCAGGTCCATCACCCGTTGCAAGGCCTGGACCCCGGTGGTCGGGTCGTTGATGGCGGGCGACAACGCCCGGCTCGCCGTGTCGACCAGCTGGCGGATGCCGAAGGCCGGGTCCTGGATCATGGTCCGCTCCGAGCCGAAGAGCAGGCGGGCGTGGACGTCCTCGTCACCCAGGGCGGACGGGTCCGCACCGTGGATCCGGGCCACCACGGCGAGGGGGCCGGCGTGTTCCCCGACGGCGATGCACATCTCCACCCAGCACCCGGCACGGGCGGCGTCGGCGGCCAGACCGCCCAGGTCGATCGATTGGAGGACCCGCGGTGTGCCCCGTCGACCGCCCGCCGCCCGTTCGCCCGTGCGGACCTCGCGCACCGACGGGCCGGTGCGGGGGTGGGCGGCGGCGACATAGGCGTCGGCCGGGATGAAGGAGTGGTCCAGGGCCTCGTGGGAGCGCCGTGCCGTCAGGCGCAGCAGGTACTGGACCCGGAGCAGGCGCACCATGCCATGGATGAAAGCCAGGAACATGGCGACACTGGCGAGCACCAGCACGTAGATGATCGTCATGCTGAGGCCGGGACCGGATGCCCGGGGCGCCTTCCCGGTGCCGACGAGGGTGTTGACCGAGAACACGAAGGTGGCCATGAAGATGGCCAGCGTCGCCTGGGTCAGTCGTGACCGGACGAACACCCGGACGATCCGGGGTGAGTACTGGCTGCTGGCCAGCTGGATCGCCACCAGCGTGGTCGAGAACACGACGCCCAGGAACGTGAGCATCCCGGCGGCCAGCGTGGCGGCCACCGCCGACAGTGTCGACGCACTTCCGCGGATCAGCACGTCGGTGAAGGGTCCCCGATGGAGATGATCGTCGAAGGCCAGGCTGAGGCGGGAGGCCACGAGGGCCAGGACGGCGGCGCACAGGGGGATGAACCACAGTGATCCGAGGACGCGATCGGCGAACGCCACGCGACGCAGCGAGGTGCGGGGCGCGGACCGGGCCCGCACGGTCTCGGATTCGGGGGTGGGCCCGGGCTCGTTCGCCACGCCATGAGCCTGCCGTACGGCCCGGCCCGCGGCGCGGATGCGAGTGGGGGTGCGGCGTCGTGACCCTTGGATCAGGTCGGCCTGCTCTCCCATCCCGTCCGCAGCAGTTGGAGGGTGTCCTCGGGGAACGGCGGGGCGTCCGTGAGCAGGCGGTCCACGAAGATCCGCACGTGCTCGTAGATCGTCCGGCTCTCCTCGGCCCAGGGCATCAGGATCTGGAACACGTGGAACATGCCGGGGACCTCGTGGGCGTGGACGTCGACCCCGGCGTCCCGCAGGCGGGCCACGAACGTGCGGATCGGGTCCCGGAACATCTCGTCCCCGCCCCAGGAGATCGCCGTCGGGGGGAAGCCGTGGAGATCGGCGTTCATCGACGAGACGTAGCCGCTCGACGGATTGGCCCCGTTCAGGTACGGCGCCGTCGGGATGTTCCAGGGCAGGATGTCCCGGGCGGCGTTCTGGCTGACCGACGGTTCGTCGAGCCCGAGGTCCACCTCGGGGGAGAAGAGGATGAGACCGGCCGGGACCGTGATGTCCGGCGTGGAGCGCGCCGAGAGCACCAGCGAATTGGCGAGACCACCACCCCCCGAGTCGCCGGCCAGGAAGATCCGTTCACGGGGAACACCGGCCGCTTCGAGCGCGGCGAGCACGCGTGCCGCATCCTCCAGCCCGGCGGGGAACGGGAACTCCGGGGCCAGCCGGTAGTCGGCCACGAACATGGCGCAGCCCGTGGCCGCGGCGATCCGCGAGGTGAAGAAGGCGTACATCGCCGGCGAGGTGCCGATGTACCCACCTCCGTGGAGGTAGAGCACCACCCCGCGGGGCTCGCCCGTGCGGGGGGCGTAGAGGATCCCGGGCACCCCGCCGATCTGGGTGGCGTTGTGGGCGATCCCCCGGACGTGGACCACCGGTGGCATCACCACCTGGCACAGGTCGTCCAACAGCAATTCGATCGAGCGGAACTCGGGGACGGGGAGCGACGTCACGTAGCCCATGAAGCTCCGGATCACCTCACGGGTCACGTTCTGGCCCAGGTTGGACAGGCGGGACGAGCGACCCCGCAGCGGCTGGCGGAACGGGATGCGGGCCAGGGCCACGGACAGCTGCTGTCCGAGCAGCAGTGTGTCGAGCGCCGTGATCGGGAGCGAGGCCGTCTCGACGTCGGGCCGTCGTCCCATCACCATGGCATCCTCCTCCGCACGCGAGTCCCACGACTGCCGGGCCTCCCTCATTCCATCATGGCTGCCGGGGCGGGTCGTCACAGGGCTACCGTGGGACCGGCAACCGTGCCGGTGGAAGGGGAGTCGCCGTGGCGTCCGCATGTCGTAGGTCACCCGTGGAGTCGGTCGGATGCGAGCCGTCGGGTGGCCGTCGATGACCTCGACGGCGGGGGACGCCTTCCGGGACCTGCTCGACTCGTTGCGGGGCATCGCCGACTGGCTCGACGAGCAGCCGCTCGGTGACCAGGAGCGGGCGGAGGGATTCCGGAACCTCGCGCACCTGCTGGCGTGCGGACTCGACCACCACCTGGAGAGCGATCCGGCCCGCCCGATGTTCACGCGCATCGTGTCCCCGTTCCGCAAGGTCCAGGGGGACAATCCGGACGCCGTCTACCTGTGGACGGCGATCGACGGGCGCACGACCTACCGCGTCCACGGACGCAACGTGGGCGAGGTGTACCTCTCGTTCACCGTCCACGGCTACGAGCCCGACGACCCGAACAAGGAGCGGGTGATCGCCGACGTCAACTACGAGGCACTCGTCCACGACGACGACGGTTCCTACGAACTCGTGGTCAGTCCGGAACCGCGCCCCGAGGGCTTCGCAGGCAACTGGCTCGTCGGTGCGGACGACGCCGGTTGGATCGTGACCCGCCACTACTTCGAGCGGCCGGAACCGGCGGCGGCCGACCCGCACCTCCACCTCGAACTGGACATCGAACCGGTGGAGGACCCGGGACCGGCACCTCCGTGGACCGAGGAGCTGTGGGCGGTGCGGACGGCCGCCGTGGGAAGGTTCGTGCACGCCAAGACCCAGGGGATGCCCTCACCCGAGGAGCAGGGGCCGATCCCCTTCGTGTCCCGGGAGCCGAACGTCCTGCCTGCGCCCTACAGCTTCCGGAACTCCGGGCTCGACGTGCCCGGGGCGGTCGACGCCCACTACTCGATGGGCCCCTTCGTGCTCGGTGCCGACGAGGCGCTCGTCCTCGACGGCACCGTCACCGAGTGCGCCTTCGCCAACGTGGCCCTCTGGAACCGGTTCATGCAGACCCTCGAGTACCGGAGCCACCGGACCTCGTTGAACCGGTCACAACTCGAACTGGGCCCGGGGGGGACCTACCGGGTCGTCGTCGCCCACCGCGACCCCGGTGTCCCCAACTGGCTGGACACCGAGGGCCACGAGATCGGCGTGGTGTTCTGGCGCTTCTTCCTGGCCGACGAGGATCCCGGACCCATCACGTCACGGGTGGTGCCGGTCGACGAGGTGGCGGCGCTCCCAGGGGGTGCCGCCCTCCGTCAGTCGTAGATCATGACGCCGCGGATGTTGCGGCCCTCGAGCATGTCCGTGTAGCCGTCGTTCACCCCGTCGAGGGTGTAGGTCCGGGTGACCATGTTGTCGAGGTCGAGCTGACCCTGCTCGTACAGCCGGAGCAGGTGCGGGATGTCGTAGCGGATGTTGGCCGAGCCGAAGACCGTGCCGACCAGCTGCTTCTCGAACAGCGTGAGCCAGGTGAGGGACAGGTTGACCGTGGTCTCGGCCATCGGGTGGATGTTGGTCACGACCACCCGACCGCGCTTGGCGGTCAGCTGCATCACACTCTCGATGAGCGTCCCGTCGCCCACGCCCATGGTCATGATGACCTTGTCGGCGTTCGTGCCCCAGGTGACCTCGTTGATCAGCGGTGTGGCCTCCTCGATGCTGGCCGCCACGTGGGTGGCCCCGAACTTGAGGGCCTGCTCGCGCTTGAAGGGCACCGGGTCCACGGCGAAGATCCGCTCGGCTCCGGCGAGCTTGGCGCCCTGGATGGCCGAGATCCCGAGCCCACCGATCCCGATGACGACCACGTCGTCACCCGGCTGCACCTCGGCGGTGTAGACCGCGGATCCCCACCCGGTGGTCACGCCACACCCGATGAGGCAGGCCTTGTCGAGGGGGTAGTGGGGCAGGATCTTCACGCACGACGCCTGGTTCACCACTGTGTGGTGGGCGAAGGTGCCGAGGCACACGGCCGTGCTCAGGTCGATGCCGCTCAACGAGTGGTGGCGGTGGGTGCCGTCGTACTGCGCACCCATCATCAGGGTGGCACCGACGTCACACAGGTTGGAGTGGCCGCGGGCGCACGACGGACACTTCCCACAGGCGGGGATGAACCCGAACACCACGTGGTCGCCCGGGGCGAGATCGGTCACGCCCGGTCCCACCTCCTCGACCACACCGGCTCCCTCGTGGCCACCGATGATGGGGTAGACACCACCCAGGTCACCGGTCCGGAAGTGTTCGTCGCTGTGGCACATGCCCGACGCCGCCAGCTTGACCAGCACCTCACCGGCCTTCGGAGGGTCGAGCTCGATGGTCTCGATCTTCCAGTCCTCGTTCTGTCCCCACAGGACTGCTGCCTGGGTCTCCATCGTCGGTTCCTCCTCGATCGGGCCCAACGGCCTGTCAGCTGATGCCTTCGATGCTGGCACACCACCGGACCGCCTGCTGGTCATCGGGTCCCCGGTCTCGTGTGCGGCACCGGACCGGTGCGCTGCGGTCCTCAAGTGCGCCCCCGGATCGGACGATGACTCCGGTGTGTCCGGTGCTCGCGGTGTGACCGTGGGAGACGGACCATGACCTGCCCGACCGCGCCGTCCCGCCATCCCGTCGCCGACGTGGCGGGTGGACCGGCCACGACCAGAGAGAGCGAGTGGAGATGATCGCACCGGAGCTCGTGGTCGAGGGCGCCGTGGCACCCGACGTCGCCACCACCCCGGCCGCGCCCACCGCTGCCGGACCCGATCCGGACGGCGGACGACGGTCGCCGCGGCGGCGGGCGCTCCAGACCCTCGTGCTCGCCAGCCCCGTGGTGGTCCTGGCCGTGCTCGCCTGGACCCACCGGTCGATGTTCTACGACGGGTACATCTACCTCCACGTCGTCCAGAACATCCTGGCCGGGCACGGTC
>Ga0302157_10007350_pt1 | contig 11110 bp, 10 predicted proteins | sample I_Bog_N3_3_FD_193502 | JGI IMG/M metagenome (GOLD analysis project Ga0302157, IMG submission 193502) | Peat permafrost microbial communities from Stordalen Mire near Abisko, Sweden - I_Bog_N3_3 | ecosystem: Environmental > Terrestrial > Soil > Wetlands > Peat | place: Sweden: Abisko, Stordalen...
GATGGAACACGCCGCCCGGGGCGTCGAATTGGATCTCGCGTGGATCGACGAACTGTTGTCCACCGAACGCAGTAACCAGCAAACCTTCGCGAACGAAGCGAAGTAGGAAAGGATTGCCATGAAGAAGATTCGTGTGGCACTGGCGGGCGTGGGCAACTGCGCGAGTTCACTCATTCAAGGTGTGACGTACTACCGCGACGCCAAAGACGGCGACCACGTGCCCGGCCTGATGCACGTCGTGCTCGGCGGCTACCACGTCAGCGACTTGGAGTTCGTCGCGGCCTTTGACGTCGACGCCTCCAAGGTCGGCAACGACCTCGGTAAGGCGATCGACGGCGGCCAGAACAACACGCTCAAGTTCGCCGAGGTCCCCTCACTCGGGGTGACCGTCCTGCGTGGACCAACCCTCGATGGGCTCAACAAGTTCTACCGAGCCGCGATCGAAGAGTCGCCCGCGGAGGCCGTCGACGTGACCCAGGCGCTGCGTGACGCGGGGGCCGAAGTCCTCGTCTCCTACTTGCCGGTCGGTTCCGAAGAGGCCCAGCGCTTCTACGCCCAGGCGGCGATCGACGCCGGCTGCGCCTTCGTCAACGCCATCCCGGTGTTCATCGCGTCCGACCCGATCTGGGCGAAGAAGTTCACCGACGCCGGCGTGCCGATCATCGGCGACGACATCAAGAGTCAGGTCGGGGCGACCATCGTGCACCGCGTGCTCAGCCGCCTCTTCGAGGACCGCGGACTCACCCTCGATCACACCTACCAACTCAACGTCGGGGGCAACATGGACTTTAAGAACATGCTCGACCGCGACCGCCTCGAGTCGAAGAAGGTCTCCAAGACCCAGGCCGTCACCTCCCAGCTCGAACTCAACGAGATGGACCCCGACGACGTGCACATCGGCCCGAGCGACCACGTCCCGTGGCTGCTGGACCGCAAGTGGGCCTACATCCGCATGGAGGGACGCAACTTCGGTGACGCGCCCCTCAACATCGAGCTCAAGCTCGAAGTGTGGGACTCACCGAACTCCGCCGGCGTGATCATCGACGCGGTGCGCTGCGCGAAGGTGGCGCTGGATCGCGGTATCGGCGGACCACTGGTTGGCCCGTCGGCCTACTTCATGAAGTCTCCGCCCGTGCAGTTCCACGACGACGTGGCCCACGACATGGTGACGGCCTTCGCCGACGGCGGCGCGGAGAACCCCCGCTGGCCCGAAGAGGACTAGCGAGACGTCGCGGCGGCGGCCCGCTCGCCACGGTCGCGCCACCAGGCGAGCACTCGGCGAGCGGCCTCCTCGGCGCTGATCTCACCCTCGTCGAGGCGGATCTCCATCAAGAACTCGAGCGCCTCACCCACCTCGCGGCTGGGGCGTAGGTCGAGCAGTGCCATGACCTGGGTCCCGTCGAGCGCCGGTCGCAGTCGCGACAGGTCTTCTTGTTCGCGCAGGACGGCGATGCGTTCTTCGAGCTCGTCCATGCGGCGGGCGAGTTCGGCCGCCTTGCGGGCGTTGCGCGTCGTGCAGTCACAGCGCGTGAGCTCGTTGAGCTCATCGAGCAGGTCCCCCGCGTCACGCACGTAGCGCCGAACTGCCTTGTCGCTCCAGCCCAGTTTGTAGGTGTGAAAGCGCAAGTGCAACTCGACCAGCGCCGAGACTTGGTCGATCATCTCTTGGGAGTACTTGAGCGCGGTCATACGCTTGCGCGTCATCTTCGCGCCCACCACGTCGTGGAAACGAAAGGTCACTCCCTCGCTGGAGATCTCGCGCGTCGCTGGTTTGCCCACGTCGTGAAACAGGGCCGCCAGGCGCAAGACGAGGTCCGGCGACGTCTTGTCCACCACGGCCCAGGTGTGCTTGAGGACGTCCTTGTGCTGGTGCACGGGGTCCTGTTCGAGCTGGAGCTTGGGTAACTCGGGCAGGCAGTACTCCGCGAGGCCGGTGCGCACGATGAAGTCCAGCCCCACCGAAGGTCGTTCGGTCATGAGCAACAGGTCGATCTCGCCACGGATCCGCTCCGCCGAGACCTTGGTCAGTTGCTCGGCCATGGCGCTCGCCGCGGTCTCGATGGCGGGATCGATGGCCAGGGAGAAGCGCGCGGCGAAGCGCGCGGCGCGCAACATGCGCAAGGGGTCGTCGCGAAAGAGGACCTCGGCGTCGATCGGGGTGCGCAGCGTCCGCTCGCTCAGGTCGCGAAAGCCCTGGTAATAGTCGAAGAGGGTCTGGACGCCCGGCGTCTCGGCGTTTAAGGCGATGACGTCGAGCGCGAGCGCGTTGATCGTGAAGTCGCGTCGCGAGAGGTCCGCGCGTAGCGAGTCGCCCCATTCGACGGCGGGCTTCCGCGAATGATCGACGTAGGACTCGGAGCGAAACGTCGTCACTTCGACCTTGACGCCATCGGCGCGCAGCGTGCCACCGATCGTGCCGAAGGCGCGGCCCTGTTGCCACAGCGCGCTGCACAGCGGCTTCATCAGCGCCTCGATGTCCTCGGGACGGGCGTTGGTGGTGAAGTCGATCTCGAAGTCCTCTCGCCGAGGCTCGTCGAGCAGCGCGTCGCGCACCGAACCACCGACGGCGTAGAGCGAGAATCCCGCAGCGGCGAAGGCGTCACTCAAGGGACGCGACGCGCGCGCGAGCGCACTGAGTCGTTCGGGGGCGAGAGAAACACTGGTCATTGCGAATGAGGCTACCGGTGAAGGGCCGTCGCAACGGTAGCCTGTACACGAATGTCCCACCGATTTTCGACCTGGTGGCGGGCGCTTAGCGTCGTACTCCTCAGCCTCGCAACGGTGACGTGGCCCTCGGCCGCGTGGGCCCGTACGACGCCCGGGTTCACCGTCGTCCACCAGGGCCCCTTCGCCCTGCTCTCGAGTCGCGGCGTGGCCTCGTTCTCGACGACGTTGCACCTCACTACTGCGAATGACGCGGCCAGCGCCCGCGTCTCGATCTACCCCGCCCTGGTCACCGAGTCGGGCCTCGACCTGGTGATCAGTGGCGCGGGCACGACCCAACGAGCCCTCGCCTCGACCGGGAACTTCGCGTTGAAGTGCGCGCGACACGGCGACGTCCGGTTCAACGTCACCGTGGTCACCCGAGGCAGACACGCGCCGGCGCGCACCTGTGACGGCGTGGCCCCCAAGTTGCTGTTCCACTGCGGCACGACGTGCGCCGGCGTCTACCCACTGCGCTACACCATCACCGTCGGTGACACGACCACGCCCGAGTGGTCGCTCCTCGCCATCGGCTCATCCCAAGTGGCGCACCCGGTGGACGTCGCGCTCGTCGAGACCCTCGACCGCGACTCGCTCCAGCACCCCCGCGACGCCGTTTCGAACCTGGCGCTCCTCGCCCACTTCGCTTCCTCACCGGTGACCTTGAGCGCCGACTACGAATCGCTGGTGGCGCTCGACCTCGACCAGGGGACGAGCGGCGCCCTGCGTGGCGCCCTCGACACGGCCCTCGCGAGTCCGTTGCACCGAGTCGTCGACGAGCCCCCGAGTTCCATCGATTTCGCTGGTCTGGCCGCGCACGGCCTCACCACGCAGGTCCCCCAACAACTCTCGCTCTCGGCGAATCTGTTGGAGAAGCTCACCGGGCGCTACGTCGACGAGCCGGTGCTGCTCTCGGGCGCGACGTCGCCGCCCGCACTGGCCGCCCTCGAGCGCACCGGGGTGGGTGACGTGGTGCTGCCCGAAAACGACCTCACCGAAGCGCCGTCGAACACCTTGACGTGGGGCGCGCCATTCCACGTCGAAGGCGCCGGTGCGCTCAGCGCGCTGAGCGTGAACGACCCGCTGTCGACGTTGATGGACGAGACCTCCATCCAGCCCGGGCGACGCGTCGCGTTGGTGCTGGGCTCACTCGCCTTTTTGCACTTCGAAGAGCCGAACGCGCCGGCGGTGCGCAGCGTGGTCGTCGAGTCGAGCGTCGGCGCGACCTCGACGGCGTTCATGAGCGACCTCCTCTCGGGGCTCCGCCACGATCCCTTCAATCGTCTCTCCACGTTGACCCCGCTGTTTAACTCGTCGCTCGTGGGTACCAATGGCTCGCCGAGCGTGCGCGCGCTCAGCCCCGCGACCACGCATTCAACCTGGTCCAGCCGGAACGTCGACTCGCTGCTCACCTTGATCGGCGAGGTCAACTCCTACGCCCAGGCCATCAAGTCCGGCACCGAACCCATCGAGCTACGCGTCGCGGTCGCCCGCACGGAGATCCTCGCCAACCCCGCGCAGCGTCAGGCACTCATCGACGCGGCCCAGAGCCAACTGAACGCCCAACTCGCCCAGTTCTCCATCGACGCCAGTGCCATCACCTTGGCCGGCGCCGGCACGTCGCTACCCATCACGGTCATCTCTCACGCCAACTACTCCGTGGTCGCCGTCGTCCACCTGGTGACCGACCGGCTCACGTTCCCCAAGGGCAGCGCCATTGCCGTGAACATGAGTTCACCCACCCAGTCCATCCGAGTACCCGCGGCGAACCCGCTGGGTAGCTCCTTGACGCTCCAGGTGCTCCTCACCACCCCGAACGACCAGGTCGTCCTGGCGCGAACGGCCATACAGGTGCGCATCGCGGGCACGTCGGTGGTGGGCTATCTCTTGACCATCTTCTCCTTGCTCGTGCTGGCGCTGTGGTGGTGGCGCACGAGTCGCCGTCGCCCGACCAAGGGTCGACACGCGCGATGAGTCTGGCGTCGAGTCACTCGTCGCGCGTCGTCTCGATGGCGAGCGGCACCCTGGTCTCGCGGGTTACCGGGCTCTTACGAGTCCTGGTGCTCGCCTGGGTGCTCGGCTTCACGCCGATCGCCGACGCCTTCAACCTCGCCAACACCGTGCCGAACATGCTCTTCGACCTGGTGCTCGGTGGTATCGCCACGGCGACCTTCATCCCCGTCTTCGTCGAACGACTAGCGCTCGACGGCGAACGGCGGGCCTGGCGATCGATCTCGAGTGTCATTACCGGCTCCCTGATTGTCTTAGTCGCCGCCTCGATCCTCGCGTGGGTGCTCGCGCCGTGGATCATCGAGGGCTTCACCGTCTTACAGCACTCGACGTCCACCTCCGCGGCCGCGGTGCTCGTCCAGCAGCGCGCCGTCGCGACGGAACTCTTGCGCTGGTTCGTGCCGCAGATCTTCTTCTACGGCGTCATCGGCATCGCCACGTCGCTGCTCAACATCCGACGTCGCTTCGGCGTCGCGACGTGGGTGCCGGTCGCCAACAACGTCGTGTGCATCGGGGTGCTCATCTGGTTCCACTTGGTCGACCCGACGCCCGTGCTCGCCGCACTCAGCGGCTCGCGCGACCTGCTGTGGTTGGGACTGGGCACGACGCTCGGGGTCGCGGTGCAGTTCCTCTGTCTGGTGCCCTCCCTCGCCCGTAGCGAACTCTGGCGCCTCAGTTTTCGTCTTGACCTGAAGGACCCGGCGATGCGCACGGTCGGGCGCCTCGGCAGTTGGACGCTGTTCGTGGTGATCGCCAATCAGCTCTCGCTCTACGTGGTGTTGGCCTACGCCTTCGGTAACGGCGGCAACGGGCCGGTGAGTGCCTACACCTACGGCTGGTCCTTCATGCAGATGCCCTACGCGGTCGTCGTCGTTTCGGTGCTCGGGGCGATCACCCCCCAGTTGGCCGGATTCGCGACCGCCGAGGACTACGCCGGGCTCGCCGAGCGACTGCGCTTCGCGCTGCGCCAGTCGCTCGTGATCATCATCCCCTGCACGCTCGTCTTGATCGTCGTGGCCCAACCGCTGGTGGGAATCTTGCTCAATCACGCGAACGCCGCCCACTCCCTCGCCGCCGGCACGGTGCTGGCCGTGCTCGCGGCCGGCCTACCGGGTTTCACCGTCTTCCAACTCTGTGTGCGAGGCCTGCAGTCGATGCAACGCGCCCGCGAGGTCTTTGGTCTCTACTTCTTCGAGAACGCCCTCACCATCGCGCTCTGTGTCGTGCTTGGTCGTCACTCGTTGGCGGGACTGACCGCGAGTGTGTCGATCGGCTACTCCGTGGCGGCCGTGGCGGCACTCGTGGTCCTGGCGCGACACCGGGTCAACATCGTCAGCGGGGTGTGGAGCGTGCACGTTCGTCGAAGTCTCTACGCGTCACTCGTCGCGACGGTGGCGGTCGCGGCGCTCTACGCCGTGCCCGCCTGGACCCACGGCGTCGGCCTGATCGCGCGACTAACCGGCGCGTTGGTGGGCGGGCTACTGATCTATCTGGTCGTCGTGGTGGTGCTGCGCCAGCGGCTTCGACGGACCCAGACAAAAGGTGCAAGGCTACAGAAGTTCTAAGGGGAGCCATGGCGCGGATTCGAATAGTCACCGACAGCGCGAGCGACCTGCCCGAGGACATCGCCGCGCGTCTCGGGATCGACGTCGTCTCGCTCACCATCCGCTTCGGTGAGGAGGAGTTCACCGACCGGGTCGAGTTGACGCCGGAGGTCTTTTGGGCCAAGTGCAAGACCTCAAAGACGTTGCCCGAGACCTCGGCCCCGTCGGTGGGCGCCTTCCAGGCCGCCTACGAACGAGCGGCGGGCGAAGGCTACGACGGCGTGCTGGTCTTGACCCTCTCCTCGCTGCTCTCGGCGACGTACCAGTCGGCGAGCCTGGCCGCTGACGCGGTGACGCACCTCATCGACGTGCGCGTGATCGACACCATGAACGTCTCGATGGGCCAGGGGCTCATCGCGATTGACGTCGCCGAGTCGGCCGCCGCGGGCGCCACCCTCGACGAACTCGTCGAGCGAGCGACGACGCTGCTCGCGAAGTCGGGGGTCGTGGGCACCATCGACACCCTCGAGCACCTCATCAAGGGTGGCCGAATCGGCGGCGCCAAGGCCCTGATCGGCCAGGTGCTCTCGATCAAGCCGCTGGTGGAGCTGAAGGGCGGCGTCGTCGCCGAAGCCGGTCGACAACGCACGCGCGCGAAGGCCTTAACCGCCGTCGCGGCGGCGACCGCCACGCACGCACCCTTGCGTCGACTGGCCCTCGTGCACGGCGCCTGCAGCGAGGCCGACGTCGCGTCGCTGCGCGCCCTCGCCAACGAGATCAAGAGCGAGTTCCCGATCATCGTCACCGACATCGGACCGGTGGTCGGGACCCACGCCGGCCCGGGCATCATCGCACTCACCTTTGTCGAATCCTGAACGTCGTTCCGCTAAGTTCGTGGCGTGACTGACGCCAGCGAGCCCCGCGAACCCGATCTGGTCGACCGATTCCTGGCGATGGTCGACCACGCGCTCGACGTGGTACACGACAAGGTGCTGCGACCGATCATCTTGGCGGCGCGAGTGCTGGCCTTCGGACTGATCATCGCGCTGGCGGCGGTGATCTTGGTCGCGGTCGTAGTGATCGGCTTCGTTCGGTTACTCAACATCTACGCCTTTCACGGCCGGGACTGGCTCAGCTACGCCTCGGTCGGCGCGCTGTCGGTCTTTACCGGCATGGTGCTCTGGCGACGACGTCGCCCCCTCAAACTAAGGAAGTAATGCCCGAACACACCCGTGTCTTGGTGATCGGTTCGGGCCCCGCCGGCCTCACCGCGGCGATCTACACCGCCCGAGCCCAACTGCGCCCCATCGTCATCGAGGGCGAACCCTCCTCGACCACCGATCAACCAGGTGGTCAGTTGATGCTCACGACCGACGTCGAGAACTTCCCGGGCTTCCCCGAGGCCATCTCGGGGCCGGACCTCATGGCGCGCATGCGCGAACAGGCCGCGCGCTTCGGGGCGGACCTGCGCGTGGAAAAGGTGCACCGCCTCGACGTCGCGCAACGTCCCTTTCGGGCGTGGCTCAGCGGTGACGAGGAGGCGAGCATCACGGCCGACGCCGTCATCCTCGCCACGGGCGCTCGATCCTTGATGTTGAACGTGCCCGGCGAGGAGCGCTACCTCAGTCACGGACTCTCGACGTGCGCGACCTGTGACGGCTTCTTCTTCCGCGGCCAGGACATCGCGGTGGTGGGTGGCGGTGACTCGGCGTTGGAAGAGGCGCTGTTCCTGACCCGTTTCGCCACGAGTGTGACGGTCATTCACCGCCGGGACTCGCTGCGGGCGTCAAAGATCATGCAGGAACGGGCCTTCGCGCACGAGAAGATCGGCTTCGAGTGGAACACCGAGGTCACCGAGGTCTTCGGCGACGACAAGGTCATGGGGCTCAAGGTTCGCGACACGGTGACCGGCGAGGACCGCGTGCAGCTGGTGACCGGGGTCTTCGTCGCCATCGGCCACGTCCCGAACACCACGCTGGTCACCGGCCAGGTCGAACTGCACGACCACGGCTACGTCCGCACGGGACCGGGCTCGTTCACGAACGTCGAGGGCCTCTTCGCCGCCGGCGACGTCCAAGACGACATCTACCGCCAGGCCATCACCTCGGCCGGATCGGGCTGCGTCGCGGCGATCGACGCCGAGCGGTGGCTCGAAGCGCAAGGAATGTGACCGCCTGTCGATAAGGTGGATGCCGCAACGCTCCCTCGGGCGTTCGAGGAGGCCGACATGAGCGCCAGTATCACGACCCTGACCGACGCAACCTTCGATGAGGTCATCGGTGCCGCCGACAAGCCCATTCTCGTTGACTTCTGGGCGGAGTGGTGCGGACCGTGCAAGTTAATCGCACCGATCCTCGAAGAGTTCGCCACCGAGCAGTCCGACAAGTTCGTCATCGGCAAATTGGACGTCGACGAGAACGTCGCGACGGCGACCAAGTTCTCGGTGATGAGCATCCCCACCTTGTTGTTGTTCAAGAACGGTGAAGTGATCGCCCGCCTGGTGGGGGCGAAACCCAAGGGTGCCCTGCTCCAAGAGATCACCTCGAACCTCTAATTCCCCCGCACCCCGTCCCACTGCGCCTCGGCGACACGGGTCCGCGGGTTCGCGAGCTGAAGGACCGACTCGCGGCGCTGGACTTGGCGCCGACCCGAGCATCCGACGACGTCTTTGACGCCGAGACCGTCGCCTACGTCGAAGCCTTTCAGCGCTCACGTGGCCTCCCCCTCACCGGCGAAGCCGACGAAACAACCTTCGAGCGCTTGAAGGAAGCCGGTTGGCTCCTTGGCCAGCGACTCCTCTACCAGACGCGACCGCTGCAGCGCGGTGACGACATCGCCGAGTTACAAGTCCGCCTCGCCCAATTGGGTTTCAATCCCGGGCGGATCGACGGGATCTTTGGATCCTTGACGGCCGACGCACTCAGCGAGTTCCAACGCAACTGTGCCCTGGAGCCGAGTGGGACCCTCACCAAGGAGACCCTCCAAGCGCTGCGGCGCCTGAGTGCGACCAACGCGACGCGCAGTCTGGTGACCGACGCGCGCGACCTCGCGGGTTTCAACCCCGTGGCGGGCGGCGCCGTCATGCTCTGTGGCGACGGCCCCCTCGTGACGGCGCTCGCCGTCGCGCTCGAATCAGAAGTGCTGGTCAGCGCCCTTCTCAACACCACCCAGGAGCTCGCGGCGCAGAGCGCGAACGAGCACGACGTCGCCCTGGTGCTCTCGTTTCAAACCCTCGATCACGTTGAAGGTCTGCACCTCCACTACTGGGCGAGCTACCGCTCACACTCGCACCGCGGCGAACTGCTCTCGAGTTCGTTGGCGTCGTTTTTGGCGCACCTCCCCGATGTACCGCGGGTTGAAGTCACGGGTATGGCGTTGCCGATCCTTCGAGAAACCAAGATGACGACCATCCATATTGAGCATGGGAATATCTCTGAACAGGTACTTCACCAAGCGGTCACCGCATTTGAAGCTCTGGTGGGCCAGGTTATCCACAGTTCGGAGTAGAAATGCGTTCCGAAATCCGGTTAATTAACGGTCAAATCCCTTTCATTTAGGGCTAAACCCCAGTAACCCACAACTTCATCCACAACTTGGGGAAAACTTCAACGAGAGGGTTAAGTTGAAGGTTGAAGGTCACCGGGGCTTCGCAATGGCAATGTAGAGCCGTTCCAGGTCGTCCAGGTCCGCAAAGTCAATAATTATACGGCCATTGCGCCCCTTGAGGTCGACGTGGACCCGCGTGTCGAGGTAACTCTCGAGCAACTCTTCGAGCTCGGCGACACTCGCGTCGGGAACCGGACGGAGCCTCGGCGCCCCGTCGGGCGCCTTGGCGACCGCCTCGGGCGTGGGCGCCGGCTTGGGTTCGAGAAAGAGTTTGACGGCCTCTTCGGTGGCCCGCACCGAGAGTTCGTTCTTGATCACCCTGGCGACCAGCGTGGACTGGGCGTTGGGCTCGCTCACCGCGAGCAGCGCCCGCGCGTGCCCGGCCGTTATCTGTGAGGACGCGAGCGCGCTCTGGGCCGCTTCGCCCAATTGGAGCAGTCGTAACGTATTCGTAACATATGCTCGACTCTTGCCGACACGTTGGGCGACCTGTTCGTGCGTGAGATCGAACTCATCGACCAACTGCTGGTAGGCGGCCGCCTCTTCCAATGCGTGGAGGTCGACGCGGTGCAGGTTTTCGACGACGGCCTGTTCCAGGGAGAGTCGGTCGTTCACGTCGTCCTGCAGGAGCACAGGTACGACCTCGAGCTTCGCGATGGCCGCCGCGCGCCAGCGCCGCTCCCCCGCGATCAACTCGTACTTGTCCGGTTCACCCTCGACCGGACGCACGATGATCGGTTGTAGAACGCCGAGCTCCATTAACGACGCAGCCAACGTGCGAAGACTTTCGTCGTTGAAGGTCTTACGGGGCTGGAATTGATTCGGACGTATGGCGTCGACCGGGACCATCCGCAAGGGACTTGACGGTGTCGCCTCGATGACGTGCTCACTCGCTTCTTCGGTGTTCTCCGGGATGAGGGCCCCGAGCCCCTTGCCTAGACCTGGTTTCCTAGCCATTCATGATCTCCTCTGCTAGCGCCCGGTACGCAATGGCGCCCTTGGACGTGGGGTCGAAAACGGTGATCGGTTGTCCGAACGATGGCGCTTCGGCCAGGCGGACAGTGCGTGGGATGACGGTGCGACAGAGTTCCGTCTCGAAGTGTCGACGCACCTCCTTGGCCACGTCCGTGGAGAGAGTGTTTCGCGAATCGTACATTGTGAGCACGACCTTGGTGATCCTCAACTCTGGATTGAGGTTTTTCTGCACCAGGTCAACGATACGTTGAAGCTGGGTGAGACCTTCAAGT
>Ga0302157_10007353_pt1 | contig 11103 bp, 5 predicted proteins | sample I_Bog_N3_3_FD_193502 | JGI IMG/M metagenome (GOLD analysis project Ga0302157, IMG submission 193502) | Peat permafrost microbial communities from Stordalen Mire near Abisko, Sweden - I_Bog_N3_3 | ecosystem: Environmental > Terrestrial > Soil > Wetlands > Peat | place: Sweden: Abisko, Stordalen...
CGTGGAATGGCTTCCAGCATCGCCTGACACGCCGCGTTGAACAACTCCGCATCCGACAACGCCATCGTTTCCTGCGGGAAGCGGCTATAGTCGGTTTGGAACAGCGCGGCCCGCTCAGGGAAATAGCGGGCGCGCACGCGTTCATTGCCGTCCAGGTAAGGCGCCATGAACGCATCCGCCTCGGCGCGAGTTGGCAGCCACCCCTTTCCCGGGTGGGCGCGCCGCACCGCGTTGGCCAGATAGCGCCAGTTCGGGCCGTCGAGCTTCTGGTCGCGCTCGGCCAATATCCGGCTCAGCCGCTCCAGCACCTGCTGGCCCGCGAAGCTGATCGAAGGATTGGCCCACCGGAACGATCCGTCGTTCGGCCCGGCCAGCTTCACGCGGCAGACGGCGAGGAAATCAGCCACCGTATCGAAACTATGTTCCGCCGTGCTCTCGTAGAGTCGCGGCCGCATCGCGGCGCGGCCGAACACCGCCTCCCAACGCTCCAGCAGGGCATCGTAATCGTAGTATTTTTCCTGCGAATCGCGCGCTTGCAATTCCTCCACGTCGCCGGCCATGCCCAGGCGCAGCAGGTTCGAGTAGCGGCTGGCCAGGTAGGTGGTCTGGTCGCGCAAATACACCAGCACCGTGAAATCGGTGAAATACGGCCGCAGCAGCTCCTGGAACGTGGCGATCCATTTGGTGTCGCGCATGATATAGCTCAGCCGCTCGTCGGAAATGATCACCCGGTCGATATGCGCGGGCAGCGCTTTCATCTCGGCGGCGAACTCCGCGCGAAACGTATCGAGCTTGGCGCCATGCGAGCTATCGGCGCGCGGCGGCGCATCCAGCAAGCGGCCGCTGCGGCTGCGCTCCACCGCCTCCTGCGAAAACAGGATATGCGCGCTCACACCGGGGCTGCGCGGATAATACGCGCCCTGCGCCTGCAATTCGGCGCGGCGCTTCTTCAATACCGCCTGCACCGAGGTGGTGCCCGTCTTGGTGGTGCCAATGTGAATGATGGCTTCGCGCATTATTCAAACCCAGCCCTTGCACAGCAAGGCAAGCGCTTCTTTTTGAAAAAAGAAGCAAAAACTCTTGCATGGCTGTTGCCGACTATTCGGCGACAGCCGCGCAAAGGTTTTTTTCGTTCTTTTTTTCAAAAAAGAACTCCTTCCTTGACGGGCTACTGTTTCATCCGCGCCGCCAGCACCGGCTGCAATACTCGGCTCAGCACCGCCAGCGCCACCGCCGTAACGCCCGTGATCGAGGCGATCATAATGAAATACGAGCCCTTGCCCATCGCATCCCACCAGGTACCCAGATAGCCGGCCAGGTAGTTGCCCGCGGCGTTCGACAGGAAATTCACCGCCATCATCAGCGAGGCCACCTTGGCCGGCGCCGCCTTGCTGAACAGCGACAATCCCACCGGCGACAAATACAATTCGCCTACGGTCAGCAGCGCCATCGCTCCCAGCAGCCAAAGCCACGTCACGCGCTGGCCGCCGTCGATCTCCAGTCCCGGAATGATCAGCAGCGCGTAGCACAGCGCCGCACCGGCGCAGCCATAGGCCATTTTGGTCACCGGGCCGGGCTCGCGGCCACGCCTGGCCTGCCAGGCCCAGAACGCGATCACCACCGGCGTCAGCGTGAAGATAAAAAATGGGTTGAAGCTCTGAATATCCTCGGCGTCCATTTGGCCGATCGGCGTCATCAGGTTCGTATGGTCGCTGGCCATCAGCGCCAGCGTAATGCCCTGCTGTTCGTAGCAGCCCCAGAAAAACAGGTTGAAGAATGCCACCGCGCACAGCGCCACGATGGCGCGGCGGTCCAATGAGGTGAGCGGCGCGTTGGCCTGCGCCGAGGCCTTGTGGCGCTTGCGCACATCGGGCGGCAGCGCGCCTTGGCCGGCCAGGTTGATGGCCAGGCCGATCAGCATGCCGATGCCGCCGGCGGCGAAGCCGTAATTCCAGTGCGGCGGCCCACTGCCGAAATGCGCCGCGCGGCCGCAGATGATCGGCGCGATCAGCGCACCCAGGTTAATGCCCACATAGAAAATCGAGTACGCGCTATCGATGCGCTGGTCGCCGGGCCGGTACAGCCCGCCCACCTGGGTGGAGATGTTCGGCTTGAAGAAGCCATTGCCGGCCACCAGCACCAGCAGGCCCAGGAAGAACAGGCTGGGATTGACCAGCATGAACTCGCCGGCCGCCATTACCAGCGCGCCCAGGATCACGGCGCGGCGCTGGCCGAGGAACCGATCGGCGAGATAGCCGCCAAGCACGCCGCTGACATAGGTGCCGAAGGTGTACAGCCCGTAGATCAGCGCGCCCAAAGGTTGCGGCTTCAGCGGACCGTACACCCATTCCAGCGCGGATTTCACCGCGCCGTAACCCAGCACGTAGCTGGGTTCGCCGCCCAGGAACAGGAACTGAACCATATAGAAGGTCAGCAGCGCCCGCATGCCGTAGTAGCAGAAGCGCTCCCACATCTCGGTGCCGAACAGCACGGACAGGCCCAGCGGGTGGCCGAACAGGGTGCGTTCGCCGGCGCCCGGCACGGGCGGCAACGGTTGGGCGCTGGGCGATGCGATCACGGTGTTCCAATCTCTGGTTCGGCCAACGCGTGTTAAGCGCGTATGCGGCTGAACCACGGGCGCGGGCCGCGGTCAACGCGGTTGGCCTAAGGCAAGTAGTTCTTTTTTGAAAAAAGAACCAAAAAACTCCTCCGCGGCTGTAGCGGACTAGCCGGCGACTGGCGCGCAAAAGGTTCTTGCTTCTTTTTTCAAGAAGAAGCCCTTTCTTAACCCTGCAACGGACCCAGCCAGCTCTCGTAATGCCGCCACTGATCGAGCCCGTCGGCAAAAATCGGCTGCCGCACCTGTTCGGCGCTGGGGGTTTGCACGGCGCGTTCGGTTTCCCAGAACCGCAGGCAGGCCGGATCGAAATCCAGGCCGCAATAGGCCAGCAGAGCGCGGGTTTCAGCTTCGGTGTCCGCCACCAGGCGTTCGTACTCCACACGATGGATCGCGCCCGGCAACGCCGCGTCGAAATGCGCCATAAGACCTTCGTAGTCGCGGTAGTACCGGCCGATTTCAGCCAGGTCCCACGAATAATCGTGACCTTGCGCGGCCTGAAAATATTGTTTGAAAATCGCGAACCCGGCGGCCATTGGCGCGCGCCGCACATCGATGATTTTCGCCCGCGGCAGAATGAGCCTGATCAGCCCGATATGGCGGAAATTATCCGGCATCTTGTCGATAAAATGCCCGCGGACAGTCCGGCGAAAGCGTTTTGTCCGCGCAATATAAATCTCGCCTAGGCGCGTCAGCGAGGCGGCATCGAGCCCGGCGATCACGTCGCAAACGGTTTTGCCGGCCGGCGCGGCGCGCTGCCGCAGATCCTCGGCGATCTGGCCGATGTCGGGCAACTCCATCGTGGCTTCGACATCGCTGTGGCTGGCCAAAATCTGTTCAACGAGGGTCGATCCCGACCGCGGCAGGCCAACAATGAAAATCGGTGCCTTGGATGGGCTACCCAGGTCTTGCCGCGCGGCGAAAAACTCCCGCGTGAACACTGCGCGTGATTGCGCCATCGTGGCAGTGGCCGCATTCGCATCGTACTGCACCAGCCGGCGCTGCAGCCGGGCGCCGGCGGCATAGGCGGCGAACGCGCTACCGTGCTGGCCCGCGCGCTCCAACGCGCTGCCGAGCGCGTAATTCAACCGGGCCTTTTCTTCCGCTATGACATCCGGTTTGCCGAGTTGCCCCTGCATGGCGGCGATATCGGCGGCGGAAAACGCGGCTGTCTTGATATCGGCCAGGCTCAGCCAGGCCTCTGCCGCGCCTGGCGCCAGTTCCAGGCTGGTGCGGTAGGCGCGCACCGCCGCGTCCGTGCGGCCAATGGTCTTCAGGGCGTGGCCGTAGAATAACCATTGCGTGGCATCGCCGGCGTAATCGGCCAGCATCGATTCATAGACCGGCAGCGCCGCGGCGAAATCGCCGTGCCGCGTATGCGACACGGCGAGAAATTTACGGACGAAGAAATCGTGCGCGTCGGCCTCTGCCAATGCCGCGAAGTGACGGCCGGCAGGCTGCCATTGCTCACGCAGATACAGCAGCACCGCCAGCGTGTGGCGCGCCTCGCGGAACGCCGGCGCGTGTTGCAGGCAGTATTCGAGCACGCCCTGGGCCTCGTCCGGCCGGCCGACACGGATGGCCGCGGCAGCCAGCAGATGCAGCGCCGCTAGGTCGTTGGGCGTGTGCCGCAGGTGGGCGCCCAGCATTTGCTCCGCCAGGGCGGCGCGGCCTTCACACAGCGCGGCCGCGGCCGGCAGCAAGCGTGCATCCCGAACGCCGGCGCGCAGGGCGTTGGCATAGGCTGTATCGGCGTTGGGCGCGTCGCCTTGCATGACCAGAAGGTCGCCCAGCGCCTGCCAGGCGGAAGGCAGGCTGGGTTGCGCGGCGGCGGCGCGGCGCAGCGCCGGCAACGCGGCCTCCCCCTGCCCCATCGCCGCCCGCACCACACTCCATTCGAACACGATCGGCGCGACGTTCGGCGCTTCGCGGACCAGCGCCGCCAGCACCTCATGCGCGCCGGCCACATTGCCGCGCCGGCGGCGCGCCACCGCCAACAGCAACCTGGCTTCCTGGCTAGCCGGCGTATCCGCCAAGATCTCGGCCGCGAGATTTTCCGCCTGCCCTGGATCGCGCCCCAGCGCCTGCCAGGCTGCGGCAAGGGACGTCGCGGCCGCGGCGCGTGGGGTGTTCATGGTCATCCTGCGTCGGTTATGGGAACGATCCCGGGCTTGGCCGCACCGGGCCGGTCCGGGGCAGACCCAAGTGTCGGTCAAGTGAGTCTGGCATTATCGTTTTTTTGCGGCGCGCGCACCCGGGGCGCGGCAAAACGCGGGCGCCGCTTCCGTTGCCGGTTGGCGTACGCGGCGCCGAGGCAAACGCACCGGAGTCGCCGCCGATACGGTGCCGCGAATACTTACGCGTGCACGCCACGCGCTGCCGCGCCGCAATTCCCGGCAAGTCCAGCAAAAACCCCGCAAACCTGCCGTAAACGTGAAGCAAATGAGAGGGTTACAGGACCAGCACGCACACGATCGCCTGCCGGCACCGCAACGTTGGCGCATCGCGCTGTAACGGAAGTGTTGCATAGTGATCACTACAGCGTGGCCGATGCATCGCGATGCCCCCCCAACTGTCTTGCGCCGGAACCTTATCCCGCGCCAAGGTCAGCCCATCACGGTTCTGCGTCTGCGTCGGGCGCTGCGGCCGCCGAGTGTCATTACGTCATCGGGTATTTCCCCGGGCAGACGGCACCAGGCGGCCTATTGGCGCAGCGCAATATCCGCCGTGCGTCCTGGCTGGTCCGCCGCCGTTTGGGGTGGGGCAGCCGTAACGTTCTTAGGTTGGGGGTACAATGTCGACCGCACCAAATTCCTTCCGTCAGTATCTGCTGGCCGGCGCCTGTGCGCTGGTTGCCGGCGGACTGACCACCGGCGCCAGCGCCGCTCCAACGAGCCAGTCCAGCGTGGATGTCGGCCAGGCCTCCACCACGACCTCTGAAAGCGTCGTCGTGCGGGCACAGAAGCGCCTGCTGAAAGAAAAGGATTCACCCTCCGCGGTGACCGAGCTCGGCAAGCGCCAGATCCAGGCCGCCGGCGTCGGCGCCTCGGTCGCCACGCTGCTGCGCCAGGCGCCTTCGGTTTACGTGTATCAGCAGGGCCTCGGCGATAACGCGCCGGTGCTGACGGTGCGCGGTCTGCGCGGCCTAGAAGTCGCCACCACGGTGGACGGCGTGCCGACCCAGGATCTGCTGGCGCCCGGCGCCTTCTACCTGGCCAACAACATTGGCGGCGTGATCACCACCAGCCAGATTTCCGGCGTTTCGCTGTATCCCGGCGTGGCGTATCCCGATAAGAACACGTTCGGCACGATCGGCGGCACGATCGCCTATCAGACCAAGCGCCCGACCGACGATTTCTATGTCGACCTGACCGGCTCGGTCGGCTCGTTCGGCACCTACCGCGAAGGCTTCGAAGCCAATTCGGGCAAGCTGGATAGCCCGCTGGGCACTGGCGACAACGCCATCAGCATGCTGCTGAACTACTACAACTTCCAGACCCAGGGCTTCATCGACGGCACGCCGAACCGCGAAAACGAAATGGAGTTCGCGCTCGACAAGCCGTACAACGATGGCCTGTCGAAGGCGCAGGCCACGGTGATTTACAACACGGGTAACGGCCTGATCCAGGACGAGCCGGTGCCGACGCCGTACACCGATAAATACGGCCGCTTCAGCAACTACCCGACGAACCTGGATTTCGCGCAGCAGAACAACGATTATCTGACCGTTATTCTGAAGAACGACAGCTACGTTAACGACTACCTGAACCTGGGCCTGACGGCGTTCTACATCGCCAACGACAACCAGTTGCAAACCTATGGTTCGTACAGCATCTTCACGCCGGTTGGCGCGCCGAATCCGCTCGGTGTGAACGGCGCCAACCCGTTCGTGAACAACTTCGCCGGCTTCGGCTACCCGGCCTACCTGTTCGGTGCGCCCAACCCGTATCCGGGCGGTCTGTACGCCGGCGGCACGGGTGGCTATTTCTACGGCAATCCCGGCAACACCTACGACCCGTACAAGCTGTATCCAGCCGGCAGCAAATACTGCCCGAACTCGTATGTGAAGCTCTGGGGCGGCCGGACCAACGCGCCGTGCGGCCTGAACGACCAGATCACCGGCGGGCATACCGACACGTACGGCATCCAGCCGCGCGTAACGATCACGCCGCCGACGATGTACGGCATCGACAACACGATCAAAATCGGCTCGCTGATCGCCAAGGAAACCGCGCCGGCCGGTTATGAATATGTCGGCGGCGGTCCCAATACGCCGCAGACGCCGCAGAACCAATACGGCAATACGCTCGGCGGCGATCAGCGTACGATTTACCAGGGCTATATCCAGGACAAAATCGATCTGCTCGACAACACCCTGCACTTGACGCCGGGCGGCACGCTGGAAGGCACGTTCTCGAGCTTGGAAGGACCGTATATCTTCGGTTCGAAGCAGGCACCGATCAACGGCCCGAACAGCTACTTCAACGGCGGCACCGCAACCAGCAAGTACGGTCCGTTCAAGGGCACGAAGTGGGACCGCGAGGCCCTGCCGTTCTTTAACGTCACGTATGACCTGGATAAGGTCATGCCGATGCTGGCCGGCATGCAGTTCTACGGCTCCCTCGGTAACTCGGCCCTGTTCGCCCCGGTGGGCGATTTCGGACCGAACACCACTGGTGCGCCGCCGTACGCCTCCATCGTTCACTTCTACGAAGGCGGCGTGAAGTACAGCACGGGCAACCTGCTGCTGACCACCGACTACTTCTACCAGAAAGTGGACCGCGATTTCGGTTTCTTCTCGTATCAGTCCGGCCCGCTGAACGGGTTGACGCAGTACTCGAACTACGGTCAGCGCGAGTTCAAGGGTGTGGAAGGCTCTGCCGTCTATCAGATCACGCCGGAATGGCAGGTGTTCGGCAACTTCTCCTGGTTGCGCGCACATTGGATGACCAGCGGCTTCGCGCTGGATACCGTGTCCGAGGATCAATACGGCTTCAGCATCCGCGGCACGCCAATCAGCGGTATTCCCGACTGGCTGTCGACCTTCGGCTTCGATTACGACCACAAGAACACGTTGGTTGATGCGGATGACGTGAATGTCCGCTTCACCGGCCAGTACACCGGCCACCAGTACACGACGACGGATCTTGACGGGAACGCCTACCTGAACGAGGGCCTGCAGTTCCCGGGCCTTGAACCGCTTGACTTCAAGGGCTGCACGCCGGCAACGCCGACAGCCTGCCCGGCTTACACCCGTTACAGCCAGGTCACTGGTGCGACGGTCACGGATACCAAGGGTGGCGGCATCTCGCCGTTCGCGGTGTTCGGCTTCGACGCGGCCTATACCCTGCCGACGCCGACGCTGCCGGTGCTGAAGAAAGTGACGTTCGACCTAAACGTGCAGAACCTCTTCAACACGAACTTCAACCAGTACTTCTACACGCAGGTTTCGCCGGCGAACTGCGGCACCATCAAGAGCGGTCCGCTCAAGGGTGCGCCAGCCAGCAACTACTCCTGCACACCGCAGTTCGGCGATGCCATTCCTGGCGCTCCGTTCCAGGTGTTCTTCACGGTCACGGCCCGGTTCTAAGCCTGACCAAATTGCCTGAAATCAGGGCCGCGCTGCAAAGCGCGGCCCTTTTTTTTGCCTGCTGCGTGCCCGGCGCCGGGGCCGCCGCGCCGTGCGGCACCGCCATTATCCCGATCGGCATCGGCCAGGGCGCGCCCGCCGCCCCCGGCAGCCTGAACCCGCTGCTCGGCGCCAATTTCTACAATATGCAAACCGGCGTGCTGCTCTACCGCCCGCTGATCTGGCCCGGCGCTGACGCCACCGCCGACGCCAACCGCTCGCTCGCCGCCAATGTGCAGGTGCTCGACAACAACACGCGTTACCGCGTCACGCTGAAACCATGGCGCTGGTCCGACGGCGCCAAAATCACCGCCGACGACGTGGTGTTCGGCTGGGAGCGCATCGAAAAGCTCGGCGACATCTACCCCTATGCCGGCCAGGGCGGCATTCCCGATCGCGTGCGGTCCGTGCGCGCCATCTCGCCCAGCCAGGTCGATTTCGTGCTGAAGCAGCCGGCCAATCCGGACTGGTTCGAACTGAACGGTCTTTCCCTGATCTACGCCCTGCCCCGCCACGCCTGGGGCGATCCCGGCCGCGACGAGATGTGGCGGCGGCAGACCGATCCATCGCTGGTGCAAGTGGTGGACGGGCCGTTCCGCCTGACCGATTTCCGGCTGGACCGCTACGCCGCCTACGCGCCAAACCCGCTTTATGGCGGCCACCAGGCCAGCGTGGCGCGGCTGGTCGTCACGTTCCTGGAAGGCGACAACCCGCTGCACGCCGTGCAAGCCGGCGACGCCGATATAGCCCACGTGCCTTACACGCTGTGGCAGCGCATGGCCGTGGCGCCCGGCCTCGCGACCACCATCCTGCCGGCCAGTTACGGTTTTTCGGCCATCATGCTGAACCAGCACAACCCGGCGGTCGCCTTCCTGCAGGATGCGCGCCTGCGCCACGCGCTGGCCCAGGCGATCGACCAGCAAACCATCATCCGGCTGGTCTATCGCGGCCTGGCCAGCGAAAACCACGTGCCGATACCGGCCGGCGCCCTGGCCCGGCGCAGCCCCACCTCCCGCGCCGGCAACCCCGATCTGGCCTACGATCCGGCCCGCGCCGCCGCCTCGCTGAACCAGGCCGGCTGGCGCCTGGCGCCGGACGGCGTGCGCGCGCGCGACGGCAAACGCCTGGAATTTACCATGCTGACCGGCGCTGCGTCCGACGACGCGCCCGAGTTGCAGGTGCTGCAAATCGTGCAAGGCGAACTGCGCGCCGTGGGCGTGGAAATGCACCTGCGGCGCATGACCTTCGACCAGCTCACCGCCACCATGGGCGGTGCGCCCGATAGCTGGGATGCCGGCGTGCAGGCCATCACCATGCCGCCCGTGCCGGAAGGCGGCGGCTACCTCGATACCGGCGGCAGCAGCAATCTTGGCGGCTACAGCGATGCCCGCATGGACCAGCTGGTCCACGACAGCACCGCCACGCCGGGCCCGGACGGGTTATTCGCCTACCAGGATTATGCGGCGGCGCAGGAACCCTGGATCATTCTGCCGCAGGGCCAATTTCCGGTCATGCTGTCGGCGCGGCTGCACGGCGTGGCGGATTTCGAGAACCCATTAGGCTATTGGAGTCCGGAATATTTGTGGGTCGACGATGGCCAATGTGCTGCGCCGCGTAGGGAGCCGAACCGCTGAAAGCCTGATGACGCTGGCCGTGCTGGTGACGCTGGCGTTTGCCCTGGCGCACGCAGTGCCCGGCGGCCCGGCCTACAGCATACTGGGCCTGAAAGCGCGCCCGGTCAGCGTGGCCGCCGTGGATATGCAGCTCGGGCTCGATGTGCCGGCCTGGCGGCAATACATCATCTGGTGGGGCCATCTGCTGCACGGCCAGCTCGGCACATCGTATTTGCTGAACCGTCCGGTCGCCGAAGTGATCGGTGAATACGCCGGCAACACGCTGGCGCTGGATGCGGCGGGGCTGGCGCTGGCCGTGCTGCTGGGGTTGGCGGCCGGCGTGGTGCATGGCGTGTGCGGCCGGCGCTGGCCAGGGCGGTTGGTCAGTGGCGCCGAAATCCTGTTCTACGCCATGCCCGGCTTCTTCATCGGCGCGCTGCTGCTGATGGTTTTTTCAGTCTGGCTGCGCTGGCTGCCGGCCGGCGGCGTGGTGGATCTGCGCCTGGAGCACCCCGGCCCGGCCGACCGCCTACGCCATCTGGTGCTCCCCGCCTGCAGCCTGATGCTTTTGGGTTTCGCCGGCTTCTCCCGCGTGATGGCGCAAAGCCTGCGCACCGAACTGGCCCGCGATTACGTGCGCAGCGCCCGCGCCCGCGGCCTGCCCGAGGCCAGAATCCTGTGGCGCCACGTGATGCCCAACGCCCTGCGCCCGGCCGTGACCCTGCTGGGCATGGCGATCCCCTTCCTGTTCGCCGGCAGCGTGGTGGTGGAGAGCGTGTTCTCCTATCCCGGCCTGGGCTGGCTGCTGTGGCGCAGCGCCCTGGCGCACGATTACCCGGTGCTGGTGGCGCTCGTTTTGCTGGTGGGCGTGGCCACCGTTGCCGGCAATTTGCTGGCGGATTTGGTGAATAGCTGGATTGATCCGGTTGCTTCTTATGTCTGAAGCAAGAAAGACTTCTTTTTGAAAAAAGAAGCAAAAACTTTCGCATGGCTGTCGCCGCCTAGTCCGCGACAGCCGTACAAAAGTTTTTTGGTTCTTTTTTTCAAAAAAGAACTGCTTGCTTCCCTGATTCTGCTGGCCTTCTGCTTCCTGGGCCCCCTGCTCTGGCATGTGGACCCTTCCGCCATAATGCCGGACCTTCCGCTGGCGGCGCCGACCCTGGCGCACCCGTTGGGCACCGACGATCTGGGCCGCGACCAGCTTGCCCGCCTGATGCAAGGCGGCGCGGCGACGTTGTCCGTCG
>Ga0302157_10007356_pt1 | contig 11102 bp, 11 predicted proteins | sample I_Bog_N3_3_FD_193502 | JGI IMG/M metagenome (GOLD analysis project Ga0302157, IMG submission 193502) | Peat permafrost microbial communities from Stordalen Mire near Abisko, Sweden - I_Bog_N3_3 | ecosystem: Environmental > Terrestrial > Soil > Wetlands > Peat | place: Sweden: Abisko, Stordalen...
AAGCACTCCGCTGCCTCAAACGACACCTCGCCAGACACTTCTGGAAGCTCCTCTACCGAAACCCGCAAATACCGAAACTCACTTGACATAGGAGCAACAAACTCGAGAGCAGGCTGCGCGGGCGGCGACTTCAAATCCGAGCGCCCCGAGTCACTCGCGGCTCGCCGCTCGACGCGCCGCTGCGCAGACGGTCAGGCCGCTGAGCCGGCCGCGACGACCCACTCGCAGGGCCGGCCGGTCACGCCGGCTATGCGGCCGAAGCCAACCTAATCGGGCGCCCGCTGGGCGTCCGGGCGCGCCGCGGCGCCGGCGCGCGCCTGCGCGAGCTGGCGGCGGACCGTGTAGTCCTTCACCGTCGGCGCGGCCTGCTCGGCCTTGGCGAACGCCTCGGCGGCAGCGCTCCAGTCGCCGTCGGCGAACTGGCAGAGGCCGAGCAGGTTCCACGACCACTCGCCGAAGATCCGTGCGTCGTAGGAGCTGCCGGTGGCGAGCGCGTCCAGCTGCGACTGCGACAGGATCCACTCGACGCGGTGGCGCGCGCTCGCGTGCTCGCCGGCTGAGAACTCGAGCTGCGCCGCGACGAGCTCGAGCAGCGGCAGTCGCGGGAAGCGCTCGAGCGCCTCCTGCACGAGCGTCGAGACGTCCGGGCCGGCGTTCTTGCGCGTGAGGTGGTGCCAGATGAGATCCAGCCACAACAGCCGATCGTCGTGGTCCGGGCGCTCCCGCGCGCGCGCCAGCTCGATCCCGCGCGTCCACATAACGACCGCCTCATCGTCGCGGCCCTGCGCGTGATAGATGCGGGCGAGGTGGTCGTAGTAGTAGACGCGGCTCGGGTTCTCCGCCAGCGCCGCCAGCAGGATCGGCTCATCACGTGCGTGCTTGTGCCGCTGGTCGCCCTCGTAGCCGAAGTGCTCGATCGTGATCACGTCGCTGACGCCGACGCGCTGGCCGGCGAGTTTGGCTGCCGCGTGGATCGAGGCGACGATCGACTCGTGCATGCGCCCGCTGAAGCGCACGTGCGGCCGGTGGCGCCACAGGCGATATTCGACGTAGGGGGTCCAGCCGACGCGGGGTACGAGCGGGATTCGCAGCGCCGCGAAGTCGGTGGCGGCGGCGATGCGCTGGCGGCGCTCCTGCGGGTCGCCGGCGCGTACGCGCTCGTCGGCGTCGATGTAGAGGATCCACTCGCCGCCGGCGAGATCCAGCGAGCGGTTGCGCGGGGTCGCGAAGTCGCCCTGCCAGGGCTCGTGCGCCACGATCGCGCCGTGGCGGTCCGCCACCGCCACCGAGTCGTCACTCGACCCCGTGTCGACGACGACGATCTCATCGACAAGGCCGCTCAGCGACGCGAGACAGGCGTCGAGGTGGTCCGCCTCGTCGCGGACGATGATCGCGGCGGAGAGCAGCAAAACGATGCGCGGCCCGCTAGCTGGGCGGGCGCCTTGGCGGGCGCCGAGTCAAAGCTGCCTGCGGGCCGCGCGTTCTGGGCGTTCTTCGCTAGCTGGGCCTACCTGGCTTGCCGCAAAGCGCCTCGGCGAACTCCTCGACCTCGAGCAGGAACGAGTCCTCGTTGGTGGTCTGGTTGTAGTTGCGGATCAACACCTGTTGCTCGGTCTGATTTGAGTTGCACCAGGGCAGCAGCGGCCCGAGCGGCGAACCACCGTGTGGTGGTGACGCGGACGCCACTCCGCCCATTGCGAACGACGCCACCACCGGCGTGGCGAAGGCAGTGCCGATCAGCATGCGGCGAAGGAAGGCCCGGCGCCCGATGCCGGTTTCTTCCGCTACGCGGTCGAGTTCGTCAGCCATGACTTGCACACTCCCGAGATCGTGTTTGGGTTGCGAAAAACTAGCAGGCGAGGGCGCGGATTGCACGCTCGGCAGCTTCCGGATCGCCAACGCTCAGCCGGTGCCCGCTGGCGGAATGCAAAAGCGCTGCGAATGCCCCAAACACGTCTGGTGAGCGCTCTCTCCCCGGCGCCAGCGCCGAGGCCAGTTCAGCGAGCAGATCGCCCCCCGCGCACGGGCGGGCGCCGGCCTGCGTGCCGGTGCGTTCGAGTACCACAACATGGTCGGCGCGGGCTATCCGCAGCTGCCATGGAAGACCGAGCGCTCTGGCGGGGTCAAGCAGCGCCGGACCGCCGGCCCGCGGCAGTTCGGACGCGATTGGGGCGAGCTCCGGGACAAGCTCGCCGGCGTCCTGCGGCAGCACCAGCGGCCGCGGGACCGCGAGCAGCTGCCCGTGACGAAGGAGCACACGGTCATCGCCCTGGATCGCCGCGCCGCGCAGGCCCAGTCGCAGCGTCAGGATCGTCTTGCCGGCGCCCGGAGGGCCGAGCAGGAGCAACCGGCGCTCGCCCACGTCCACCAGCGCCGCGCGCAGCATCAGCCATCCCTGCAGGTCGGCCAGCTCGAAGGCGCGGCGGTGCGAGCGCTCGTGGATCGCGGCGCACGCCTCCTTGGCGTCGCTCGCGAGCGCGAGCAGGTCGCCCTCCTCGCTGATCTCCAGGGCGTCCTGGCCGGCCTGAACCTGATAGCGCTGCGTGCGAGCCGCGGCCATCGGGTGTTGCGCCGACGCGAGCAGGCGCTCGAGGTCTCGGACCAGCGCCGGCTCGTCGGTCTCGACGGTGACCGCGTGCCACAGGAGGCGGAAGCGCAGCTGCGTCGCTATCGGATCAGGCCCTCACCGCGCAGCTGCTCCAGGCAGCCGTCGACCTCGGGCGCCGGTGGATCGGCGAGCTGGAAGATGCGCGCGACGAGCTCTGCGATCGCCGTGGCGTCGTGCTCGCCCGTGCAAAGCGTGAAGACGAGCGCGGCGGTTCCGTTGAGGTAATGGACGCGCTCGGTCGCGGGGTCGAAGATGACAAGGCCGTCTTCGACCTCGTTCACGTCGAGATCGGCTGCGGGCTCCGGGGTGTTCTCGCTCAAGTTGTCTCCTATGAAGCGGCGGCTGGGTGTGCAGGGCGCTCGCCCTGCACCAGGTCGCAGACCTGCGGCGCGACGACAGTCTGCACATAGCGCGCCCCGAGCGTGCGCAGGGCCTGCTCGGCGAGGCTGGCGCCGAGGCTGGGATCGTCCAGGAGGGCAGCGACAGCGCCGGCGAGCTGCTGCGGCGATTCACCGAGCATGACCTCGCGTCCGTCCCGCACCGCGAGCCCGGCGACGGCCAGTGGCGTCGCCACGACCGGGCGTTGCTGGGCGAACGCCTCGAGCACCTTGATCCGCGTGCCGCCGCCGTGCAGCACCGGCGCTACAACGATGTCGGTCGCCCAGTAGTGGGGTTCGAGCTCCGCGACCATTCCGTGCACGCGTACGCCCGGGGCGCGCAGATCTGCGAGCTGGCCGTCCTCGCGGCCGACCAGGTCCAGGCTCGCCTCGGGATGGCTGCGGCGGACGAGCGGGAGCACGTGCTCGACCAGCAGGTGCGCGGCTTCGACATTCGGGCCGTAGGTCAGGTTGCCGACGAACAGCAGCCGCCCGCCACCCGGCGGCGCTGGCGGCGCGATCGCCGGCAGCCGCACGGCGTTGGGGAGGGGCACGACCGCGGTCAGGCCGTACCGCACCGCGATCGCCCGCGCCTCGTCGCCGGCAGCCGCACAGACGACGTCGGCGTCGGGCAGCCACGCACGGGCGAGTCGCGCAGCGGCGTCGGCGTCCTCGCCGGCTCCGATCGAGCGGGCGTAGGCCTCGTCGTCGTCGTCGAGATCGACGATGACCGGGCGCACTTCGAGCAGGCGGGCGAGCGTGGCGCCAAAGGGGAGGAGGTAGCCGCGCATGACGAAGACGGCGCGCGCACGCCGCCCGCCCGAGCCCAGCGCCGCGAGCGCCTCGTGCGCGAGCGTCGGCGCTGCCGCGCTGACCAGCGCGCTGAGCGGAGCGCTCGCCGCAAGGCGGCCGCGCAGCGTCGGGTCGGCGAGCTGGCGGGTGAGGTGGCTGCGCGCGCTGGCCGCATCGACGGGCGCGATCACCGTCACCGCGTGGGCCAGCCCGCCGGCCCACGCGCCGCTCGACGGCGGCCCCGACACCGGCACGATTACGAGCTCGACCGGCCAGCGGCCGGCCAGGGCCTCGAGCAACATGCCGGCGCGCATCGCCAGCCCGTTGCCGCTGCGCGCCGGCGCCAGCGGTACGACCAGTACGACCGGACTCGCCGCGTCATCGCCGACCCGCGCCGCTGCTGCCGCCGGCTCGCTAGGATCCGCGCCGAGCACCTGGGGCAACGCTAGCCGTTCGTGTGCACGCACGCAAACGAGGAGGAGCCACGATCCCGCGTCTAGCCCACTTCGTGTTCGGCCTCAAGCGACAGGTCGAGCCGCTTCACCTGGTCCACTACCTCGCGCTCGCATCGTGTCTCGAGGTGGTGGCGCCCGATGAGCTGCACATCCACTGCCACGAGCTGCCCTTCGGCTTCTACTGGGACCTGATCCGGCCGCGTGTGCAGTTGCACCGCGTCGAGCCTGTCGAGCAGATCGCGAGCCACTCCTACCGTGACGCGAGCGGGCACTACGCCTACGCCCATCACGCCGACTTCATCCGCCTCGATGTGCTCGAGCGCTGGGGCGGCCTGTACGCGGACATCGACACGCTGTTCCTGCGAGCGCCGGCCGAGGAGTGCTGGAGCGCGCCGGCGGTGATCGGGCGCGAGGCGGACGTTCTCGACGCCAGCGGGCGCTCGCACGGCTCGCTCTCCAACGCGCTGCTGATGAGCGCCCCGGGCGGGGAGTTCGTGCGCGTCTGGCGCGAGCGAATCGCCGCGGCGTTCGACGGCTCCTGGTCCGCTCACAGCTGCCTGTTGGCGTACGATCTCGCGCAGGAGCTGCCCGGATCTGTGCGTGTCGAACCGCGGCGCGCATTTCACGCGTTCGAGCCGACGCCTGAGGGACTACGGCGCCTGCTCGTCGATCCGCCGTGCAGCCTGGATGGCGTGTCCTGCGTTCACCTGATGGCCCACCTGTGGTGGCGGCGCGGACGGCGGGACTTCATCGACCTGCACGCGGAGGTGATCACGGAACGCTGGATCCGCGAGGCCGACACGACCTACGCGTTGGCCGCACGGCGCTTTCTGCCAGATCACGGGGTGTTCTAGCGATGGCCGCGGGGACTCGCGCAGCTCTGCGCTACGTCGCCGAGAGCGGTTCGACCGGCTACGCCATCGCCGCGGCCCGGCTGGTGGCAGCGGTGCGCGACGCCGGCGTCGAGGTTGAGATGGTCGGCATTGACGAGTCCCATAGGGGTAGCGCGTCCAAATGGGTGACGCACTCGCGCGACGACCCGGCGCGGGCGGCGAAAGCAGCGCCGTCGGCACCGACGGTCATGCATCTGGTCCCGGAGCACCTTATCCACGTGAAGCCGGCGAGCGGCGGGCCGCTGATCGTCCACACGGTCTGGGAGACGGACCGCATCCCTGCGCGCTGGCCGCCGGTCTTGCGCTACAGCGACGGCGTGATCGTCCCGACGCAGTGGAACCGCGAGACGTTCGCCGCCTGCGGCGTCGGTGTGCCGATCGAGGTCGTACCGCACGTGGTGTGCTCGCCGAGTCCGGCGGTTGACACCGAGCCGCTCGGGATCCCCGACGACCTCGTCGTTTTCTATGCGATCAGCCGCTGGGACGAGCGCAAGCTGCCGTCAGCGGCCGTCCGGGCGTTCTGCGAGGCGTTCACGGCCGATGATCCGGTGCTGCTCGCGATCAAGACCGGACGCCTCGCGGAGATGCCTCCGCCCGACGGCTGGCGCGGCTCGGCGGTCGCGCTCACAACCGCCTGGCGCGTCGCGAGTGTGCTGCGCGAGTACCCTCACCCGCCGCGCATCAAGCTGTGGGTCGACGAATGGGACGACAGCCGGATCGAGGCGCTGCATTCGCGCGGCGACTGCTACGTCTCGCTCTGCCGCGGCGAGGGCTGGGGTATCGGCAGCTTCGACGCATGTGCCCACGGCAACCCCGTGATCGCCACAGGCTGGAGCGGGCACCTCGCCTACCTCGAGGGCTCGCCGTGGTTGGTCGACCACGACCTCGTCCCGGTGCTCAGCAGCGCGCCGGCCAGCTACGCGCCAGACCAGCACTGGGCTGAGCCTCGCCTGGACCACGCCGCACAGCTGATGCGGGCGATCGCTGCCGATCCGGCGTCAGCCCGCGCCGGCGCGCAACCGCTGCGCGAGGCGGTCGCGCGCGACTACGCCGCCCCGGTCGTCGCCGAGCGCTTCCTCGCGGCGCTCGGCGCGATGGGGGTGCTCTGACGCGAGCCGGGCGAGGCGGATTTCGCCCGTTGCGGCTCGCGCTCTCGGCTCAGTCGCCGGGCGCGGATCGGCGGTGTCGAAACCGCAGCGACTCCGGATAGGGGAAGAAGTTGACAACCTCGCCGCGCTTGACTCGCTGCTGGGTGGCCTGCCAATAGTCGGGCTCGAGCAGCTCGCCGTGGTGTCGCAGAAAGGGCTCGCGAAGGATGGGGTCGCCGAGCAGGAAGGTCTCGATCTCCTCGGGAAAGGCGTCGCGGTGTAGCACGCCGTACCACGGCTCGCCGGCCATTTCCGCCTCGTCGTCGGGCGGCGGTGGAAGCCGGCGGAAGTTCATGTCCGCGAGGTATTCGATCTCGTCATAGTCGTAGAACACGACCCGCCCCGAGGCGCTGACGCCAAAGTTTCGCCACAGCATGTCGCCCGCGAAGATGTTCGCCGAAGCGAGGTCGCGAATCGCGTTGCCGTAGTCGGCGACCGCGGCTTCGAGTTGATCGGGAGAGGCGCGGTCGAGGTAGATGTTGAGCGGCACCATTCGCTGCTCCACATAGCAGTGGCGGATCACCAGCGGATCGCCGTCCGACACCATCGAGGGCGCCAGTTCGTGCAGTTGCTCGAGCATCGCGGCGGAGAAGCGATCGCGTGGCAGGGCGAGGTCGACGAATTCGAGCGTGTCGGCGAGTCGCCCCACGCGGTCGATGTCCTTGACCATCGTGAACTTCGCCCGCACGGCGGCGCGCGTCGTGTTCTTGCCCGACCCGAAGGCGTCGCGGATCACCTTGAACACGTACGGGTAGGACGGCAGCGTGAAGACCAGCATCACCTGGCCACGGATCCCCGGGGCTTCGATGAACTCGTCGCGCGAGTGGTGCAGGTGGTGCAGCAACTCGCGAAAGAACAGCGTCTTGCCCTGCTTTCCGAGCCCGAGCATCGTGTAGAGATCCGAGCGGGCGAGGCCCGGCGCCATCGAGTGCAGGAACTCGACGTAGCCCGACGGCACCTCCATGTCGACCATGAAGTAGGCGCGCGACAGCGAGCACACGACCTCGATCTGCTGCGGGTCAAGCAGGATCGTGTCGACTTCGAGGCGCCCGTCCGGTTCGTGCAGGACGGGAATCACGAACGCCAGCTCGGCGTTCCCGTTCACCAGCTTGCCGAAGACGTAGGCCGCCTTGTTGCGATACAGCGCAGAGCTGAGCACCTGGATCTGGTAGTTGGGCTCGAGATGTGTCCACGGACCGCCCGGGCGCTGCTCGAGCATGCGCAGCAGATCGTCGAGGTCGCGGTCGAGGTCCGCAAACGGCCGGCGCCAGCCGAAATCCCTAAAAACCTGTTCGAAGCAGGCCCGCTCGCCGTCGACGTTCGGGTAGTAGCTTCGGTAGATCGGTGGCTCGGGCTCGATGTATTCGGTCGATATCGCAGCGCGCACGAAGATCAGGTCGGTGTCGTAGTAGCTGCGTTGCACGATCCGCTTGATGACCGAGTTGAAGAAGGTCTCGGCGAGCTCGGGCTGACTGTGCTCGACCAGCAGGCCGATGTAGAAGAGCTTCGCGTTGCGCAGCGTTGCGTCGCTCAGCGCGGAGACGTCGAACTCGCCCTGGAGGCGTTCGACGCATTCCCGGACCCGGTCGTCGTAGAAGCGAATCCGTTCCTGGAGCGCGTGCTGTAGCTCCGTCCAGGCACCCGCCTCGAATCGCTCCTTGGCGCCGGCGCTCGACGAGCGGAAGAGCCGGTAATGCTTATCGAAGCCCTCGATCAGGACGGTCGCAATCTGGCGCGCCACGGCGTCCGGGAGCGCTGCGATAGCTTGGGCCTCGTTCGTGTCCACAACCACACGCTAGGTCACCGGGCGCGACGCCGCGCAGCGACCGCAACCGAAGGAGCCCAACTGCCATGACGGTGCTCGACAGCTTTCGTCTCGACGACAAGGTCGCCGTGGTAACCGGTGGCAATCGCGGCCTCGGCCATACGTTCGCCCGGGCACTCAGTGAAGCCGGCGCGCGCGTCGTGATCGCCGCCCGCGATCAGGCTCTCTCCGCGAGCGTCGCCGCCGAGCTCGGCGCGCTCCCCGTGACCACTGACGTCACCGATCCGACTAGCGTCGCCGCGATGCTCGACACGGTGACTGCCGAGCTCGGGCCGGTCGACGTGCTGGTCAACAACGCCGGCGTCTGCTTCCACGCACCGGCTCTCGAGGTTCCGGACGAGGAGTGGCGTGCCGTCTGGGACGTGAACGTTGACGGGCTCTGGCGCTGCTGCCAAAGCATCGGAGCTCAGATGGTGGCGCGCGGCACCGGCGTGATCGTGAACATCGGGTCACTTTCGGGCATGGTCGTCAACCGTCCCCAGATGCAGCCGGCCTACAACGCTTCGAAGGCCGCGGTCCACCAGCTGACGCGATCGCTGGCCGCCGAGTGGGCGCCGTTCGGAGTGCGTGTCAACGCGCTCGCCCCGGGCTACGTCAAGACGGAGATGGCGCCGGTCGACCGGCCGGAGTTCCGCCGCCACTGGATCGAGGATGCGCCGATGCAGCGCTACGCCCTGCCGGAGGAGCTCGGGCCCTCGCTGGTCTACCTCGCCAGCGACGCGTCGAGCTTCATGACCGGTTCAGTGATCGTGATCGACGGGGGCTACACGCTGTGGTAGCCGCACAGGGGCTGGGGCTATGGCGCGGCTACGCCGCGGGGGATGGACCGGTGGCGTCGACGCCACCGGCGCGTTTTGGCACTCCCTGAACTCGCGAGTCCTCCGCGTCGCTGAGGGCCTCAGTGCCGCGGTTCGAGGATCACGAGCGGGATCTCGCGGTCGGTGCGCTGGCGGTAGGTCTCATATCCGGGGTACACCTCGACCGCCTTCGGCCAAAGTCGCGCGCGTTCTTCAGGATTGGCGATCCGGGCCCGGACAGCCAGGTGGCGCGAGCCGATCTGAACGGTCGTGTCAGGGTGTGCGACGAGGTTGTGAAACCAGGCCGGGTGACGCGGGTAGCCGCCCTTCGACGCGATCAGCACGACATTTGGGCCGTCACGAACATAGACCAGCGGTGTCGTTCGCTTGACGGTGCTCCTGGCGCCGATGTGGTCGAGCAGAAGCATCGGCGGGCCACCCCGGAAGCGATGGCCGATGAGGCCGAACGTTGCGCGGTAGATGAGCGTGTGAACGCGGATCGCCTGCCGGAGGGCGAACCAACGTGGATCTGTCCCGCGCGCCATGCCGAGCCTCAGCTGTTGCCCGGATCGGCCACGCGCGCGACGAACAGGATCGCTCCGCTCGTGTCGTCGCGAAGTAGCAACAGGTAGGGGCGGTCAAGGTCGACGGTGACGGGCGGTCCGGTTGGCAGCGCGATCGCGGTTGGGCCGACGATTCCGGTCGCGGCGGCGGCCACGGTTCCCTGTTCGTCGATCTTCAGGTCTGCGGCGTGCTCGACGAGCGATATCTGCAGGGGCACCTTCGTCGTGATCGCGCCGAAGTTTGCCGCCGGGCCGAAGGCATCCTTCATGCCCAGGCTCTCGAGCGGCGCGTTCAGCGAGGTCTGTGTGTGCAGATGCAGTTTCGGCATCAGCAGGTTGACGCGCCGCAGGCGCAGCGCGGCGAGAAGTGACGCGAGCGTGCCGGCATTGAGGGTCGGCTCGAACCGGGTCGGCGACTCGCCGGTCGGGAGGAGCGCGAGCAGCGAAAGCGATGAGGAGCGGTAGGGGAGATCCACAGCCTGATAGCCGGACGCCGAGGCGTAGGGGTAAGGAGCGAGTTGGGCCGACATGAAGGGCACGCTGACCTGCTGGTCGGTGGAGGTGGTGAACGGGGCGGCGTGGGTCAGCCAGGTGTCGAACGGAGTTGCCCAGTGGGCTTTCAGGTAGATCGCGTTGGCGAGCACGAAGACGGTGGCCGCCGTAACCGAGCCGTCGGGAAGCAGATCTTCGATCAGCTTCGCCGTGTGCGCCGACACCCAGGCGTTGATTGCCTGCCGCGCAGCTTGCGGAGCTCCGCTGAAGTTGGTGTCTTGCGGCGCGGCGCCGAAGGTGTCAGTCAACGTGGTTACGAACGGCGTCTGCAGCGGGATGCCCCGCTCGATCCACAGGGCGTTCGCGAGCTCGACCGTTGGCGCACCAGAGGCGCTTGATGTCGCCGCTGCGATTGCGCGCGCCAGCGCGGCCGCGTTCGCGTCAGCCGCGGCAGCGGAGGGGGCGCCGAGGACGCGGTCGATCTGGGCTGCGGTCGGTCCCTCCGCGCCGGCGCCGGCCATCGTCAGCGCGGCGTCGACGCTGTAGGGGGAGTAGACGACGTTGCCGCTCCCGCCGACGAGCCGGAGAAGGTTCAGCGCGAACGCGTTCTCGGCGCTCGCGGCCGCGGTGGTGGCGGCACGCGCGGAGGGCGCCCCAGCCGACGCAGCTGCGCTGCCGGCCACGAGCGCGAGCGCGCCGGTGAGCACGACGGCGCTGAGCTGTCTAGCGCGCAACTTGGCGCTCACGCAACGGCTGGCTTGCGCGCCGTAAAGGAATGGTCCACGGCGAACACGCTACCGACCCGAGGACGGCGGCCAGCGACCGCAGCTCGTTACCGCTCGCCCCCGACGTTCGAGAAGATGTCAGCGCGCCCCCGTAGCTCAGCTGGATAGAGCATCGGACTTCTAATCCGAGGGTCGCAGGTTCAAATCCTGCCGGGGGCATCACGAAGGGCCTGCAACGACGGTACTTTTGCGTTTGCCGGCCAGCCCGATCTCTTGCCGGTGTTCCTGATCGTGTTCCGCAGCGCTGCGGGTCGCCGTCGGCGCTGAGGGCCTCAGCGGGTGCATTTCGAGCGAGATGGTCGCAGCGGTGCGTGCAATAGGACACCTGCCGAGACCAGGGTCCAGATGCCGGCCAACCCATTCGCCG
>Ga0302157_10007363_pt1 | contig 11097 bp, 11 predicted proteins | sample I_Bog_N3_3_FD_193502 | JGI IMG/M metagenome (GOLD analysis project Ga0302157, IMG submission 193502) | Peat permafrost microbial communities from Stordalen Mire near Abisko, Sweden - I_Bog_N3_3 | ecosystem: Environmental > Terrestrial > Soil > Wetlands > Peat | place: Sweden: Abisko, Stordalen...
GCGTGCTGCCGGCCAAAAAGCTCGCCGCCACCGCCGACATCCTGCGCGACATCCTGGCCGGCATCCCGGACGACCTCGCCGGGCGGCGCGACCGCGCCCTGCTGCTGGTCGGCTTCGCCGGCGCGCTCCGCCGCGCCGAGCTGGCGGCGATCCGGGTCGAGCATCTCGAGCCGGGCGAGCGCGGCCTGCGCCTGACCCTGCCCCGCTCGAAGGGGGACCGCACCGGCAGCGGCGTCAGCGTGGCCATTCCCTATGGCACCACCGAGCTCTGCCCGGTGCGGGCGCTGCGCCGCTGGCAGGACGCTGCGAACATCACCGCTGGCCCGGTGTTCCGCCGCATCTGGGTGCCGCCCCGGCGCGCCCAGGCCGCCGGCGGCCCCCTGCCCGCCCCCGTGGTCGGCACCGCGGCGATCGACGTCGGCACCGTCGCGCGGATCCTCAAGGCCCGCGCCGCCGCCGCCGGCTTCGACCGCACCGTCGTCGGCGGCCACAGTCTCAAGCGCGGCGCGCTGACCACCGGCATGGATCGCGGCGTCCACCCGACCCGGCTCAAGCAATTCGGCCGCCACAAGAGCTACGCCGTGCTAGACGAATACCTCGAACTCGGCGACCCGTTCGAGAGACACCCGCTGAACGGCGTGCTGTAGCCGATCCTACTGTTGGGTCGCATGAACGGGGAATCGTGACAGCCGCGGGCAAACCAAGAACGACAGCCATGACCTGAGCCGCCGATAATCAACACGTCAGGACTTGGCGAACTTGGCGGTATTGGCTACATTGGTCACGTCAGGAGCGCCTTTCATGGTGACCAAAGTCATATCGCCCTCGCCTTCCAGTAGCCCGCGGGGACGCCAACTTCCTCCAGTTGAGGCAACCGCGCTGATCGCCCTGCGTCCGATGACGCGCGATGAGCTCTGCCGCGTCGCCCAAGTGCTGAATGCTGGCGGCACGGCCGAACTGAAGCCGGCCCGGGTTATGCTGAGTCAACGCGACGCCAAGACCATTGCGGCGGGCAGCTTCGATCCTGTCGACGCGACGCTCATCGCCGCCCCACGTCCGGACCCGGCCCCGGGTGCCGACCCAGAAGCGGACCTCGAGCACGCGCTTACGGCCGCCCGCGCCCGCGGCGCCGCCCTCAAAGAAGAGCTGCTCGCCGATCCTGAGATGCTTTCCACGGCCGCCGTGGCCCAGCGGCTCGGCATGTCTGAGGAAGGCATACGTCTGAAGCGCAAGCGCCACGAGATCCTCGGCCTCGAATTCGCCAAGCGCGGCATCCGGTACCCGAGCTGGCAGCTCCTGCCCAATGCCCAGTTGCTCCCCGCCCTGCCCCGTCTGTTTGACATTCTCGGTTCCGACCCCTGGCGCCTATACCGGTTCCTGTTGCAGCATCACGCAGAAACAGGCGGCGGACGGGCCCTCGATGCGCTCAAGCGCGGCCGGTCTGATGCTGTACTGGCCGCGGCCCACAACAGCGCCGCCGGCGCATTCTCCTGACGGGGTGGCCAAGCTCTTTCACCCGCTCGCCACCGCCCGACTGATCCGAGCCGAGGTCCCCGTCGGCGCGGTTTGGCACCATATCTTCTTGAGGCGCTTTCGGAGGCTCGCTTCCAGATCTCGAAAGGGTTGCCCGTTTTCGGGGTTTCCGGAAATCCGGATATTATATCGGTTGCCTCCCTCCGATCAAACCACATACCTGTCCTCGATATTTTTCGGGATTCCCGTGTATCGGGGTTACCTGCTTTCGGGGTTTCCGGAAAATTGGATTTCGTGCCGGCACATCCCGCCGGTTGAAATCAAACCCCCAGCCTGGCCCCTGCAGGTTTCCGGGTTCCGGTGTAGCACGCTTACCCGCTTTCGGGGTTTCCGGAAAACGTGGTCTCCCGCGGGCACCTCGCCGGCTGCAGCCCAACCCCAGCCCGACCCCTTAGGTTTCGGGATACCGGCGTACCGAACTTACTTGCTTTCGGGGTTTCCGGAAAATAGGTCTCGTGCCGACACCTCCCGCCGGCTGTAGTCAGGGCAATCGGGTGAACGCTGCTACGGCTGACGTGAGCGTCGAGTTTTCAATCCAGCCTGTGGAAAGCGCGCCACGGGCAACGGAATCGGCCGGAATTGGGAGCCGAGAGACCGCCGCTTCCGTTCACCCGATTGCCCTGCGGCTGTAGTCAACCCCCCCAGCCAAGCCTCTGCGGATTCCCGGGTTCCGGTGTAGCACGCTTACCCGCTTTCGGGGTTTCCGGAAAACGGGGCCTCCTGTTGGCACCTCGCCGGGCGCAGTCAAACCCCCAGCCTAACCTCTTGCGTTTCGGGATACCGGCGTAGCGGGCTAACTTGCTTTCGGGATTTCGGGATTTCGGGATTTCGGGAGTTCCGGAAAATAGGTCTCGTAATAGCACCTCCCGCTGGCTGCAGTCCTCCCGCCAGATGAGCGTCTTCGGGTTTCCGGGTTCCAGCGTAGCGGACTTACCCGCTTTCGGGGTTTCTGGAAACCGGGATCTAGTGTCAGCGCCTCGCGCCGTCGGCAACCCCCCAACCCGGAGTAGCTACCCCCTTTCAGGCAATCGAGCGAAGCGCCGCCGGTTGACCGCTCTCAAATGCACGACGCCAAAGTCAGATTTCCAGGTCCGTGTTCCGTCACAAGATGGTTCCACGCTTTCGGGCTTTCGGGCTTTCGGGCTTTCCCGGCAGTGATTGGCAGACCCGAAGGGACGCGGGGGCGGGCAAAAGGGCTAATCGGAAGGGATCTTCATTTCCGCCGATGATTGGGGTTGCCCGAAACCGCGCTTCCCCTGTATCAAGCTATCCGGGTTTCAGGAAATCGGGGTTTCAGGTTGCCTGCTTTTCGGCGAGGTCGGTGTATATGGCGATAATCACTTTCGCGCAGGTTAAAGGGGGGTCCGGGAAGACAACCGCAGCAATGTGCACCGTTGCCGAACTTGTGGCCCGCGGGAGCGCTGTCGCGGCGCTCGATCTTGATCCCAACCGACCCTTGGGCGAGTTCTTTCAGCGCGTACCGGAGTTGAAAGCGGTCGAAGTGGCCGTGCCGTCCAGCGAGCGGCGCGTCAGCTCTCTGGTGCGTGAGCTAGCTCAACGCAACGACAACGTCGTAATCGATCTGATGGGAGCCGCCACAAACGACACTCAGGTTGCAATGGCTCTGGCAGACCTAGTCATTGTGCCGTCGCAAATGAGCGGCACCGATCTGAAATGCGGCGTCGAGACTTGGCGGCAAGCGTCCGAGGCCGCAGAGATCAGCAACCGGATCATTGTGCGGGCGGTCTTGATAGCGAGAAGCAGCGCCGGTGCGGTGCGACCGAGAGTGGAAGGCTTTCTCCGTGAGCAGTACACGAGGGTAGGGGCACACGTCTTGGCTACGGCGTTTGGCGACAGAGCCGTCTGGAAGGAAATGACCTACAGCGCTCATATCCCGCACCTGCACGACCGGAGCTCTAACGCCGCGAGGAACTTTATCGCGGTATTTGATGAGATGATGGAATTGATCGCGTCGGCCACCCCCAAAGCCTCCGCAGCCTGAGAATTAGGATGTCAGCAAGACCGGTACGCCCGCAGCTCGAGGCACCTGACCTTTCACCGCCGGCGCGGGAGACGAATAGTCGGCCGCCAACGACGGCCGCCGATGACCCTCGATTTGATGCGGCGTCCCTCCTGGAAACTCATGCCGTCTATGTCCAGGGCGTGAAGGAGGGAAGGGTTCGGGTCGTAAACCCTGAGACCGTGCCCCCACGGCCTGACATCGTGGCGCATGAACAACCTCAGCGGCGGCGTTCGCCCGAGTCGTCCCTCTCAACCAAGGTACCCGAATACGTCATGCAGCAGCTCCGTCGTCGATATGCGGAGAGTGGGGTCACTATCAGGAACCAGATCCTCCTCGCCCTCCGGAATGACGGCTTGTCCATCGAGGACGATGACATTCAGGACGACCGCAAGCGGCCAACACGGTAGGTGAAGTTGGGTTTCGGGGTTTCGGGGTTGCACGCTTTCGGTTTTTCAGGGTTTCGGGGTAAGATGCGCATCTCCAGTAACCGCTTCCATCGCTATGGGGGAGCATGACCGCGGTCAAACCCTCAATGTGCCTGGCCCCAAGCGCGCGGCAACTATCCCGGCGCGGGGTGATCGATATCGCCGGGAGGGCTACATTGGCTTCGCCACTTCTAACGGCGGCGGCAAACGGCCCTCGTGTCTAGTTCATCGGCGGCGCCGAATTTTCGTGTCCAATTCATCGCGGGTACCGGCCGATCACGGCCGATTCATCGCGGGCAGTAGCCTCCGCGACCGATTCATCGTGGATCGCACCCCACCGTGTCCAAATCATCGCGGCCAGTCGCTCGCCGCGACCGATTCATCGCACTTGTCGTCCACCAATATCAAACCGTTGAGCGACTAAGCTGGACCAGCATGGTAGAATCGGTCGCAAACCCTACATGTTGTGCGATGAATCGGTCAAGAACCCTGCGGGTCGTGCGATGAATCGGTCACACGCGATGATTTGGCCACGCAGGTCGGCGGTAGGGGACGGGCGACGAACGGTCTCAGATGGCAAGGCAGGCAAACGCACGATGAATCGGTCACGGCGGATCTCCTGATTAACTGAGGCATCCTCAGATGCCCGCTGTCTGGAAATTCCAGGATTGGGGACGTGAAAGGGCGGTAGAACAGTAGCTCTGTTAGCGGAACTGCTCAGGGAGTTCCAATGCGAGGGTGGGGTTTGCGATGAATCGGTCACGCAGGTGAGGGCGCGATGAAATGGTCTGCGGGCAAGAACGGCCTGCGCTGAAAGGGTACCGTCGCGTTTTCCACGCTGAAATGGTCACGCCAAGTGTCTGTTAAACTATCCACGCTGAAATGGTCGTGCCGGTTTCTTCCGTTGTGCGATGATTCGGTCGCAAACATTCCTATGGGCGCGATGAATTGGTCGTAGGGGCCGAGTTGCCCACGATGAATTGGTCTCTATACCTATAACAGTCTTATACTATCCTACCTGATATAGGATCGCTCGACGCCTGACCGACTCATCGCAATGAGGAAAGGCGCTAACGAAGTGCGACCGATTCATCGCGCCGATTCCATATCGCCTCTTGCTAATTGCCCTGGATTTCAGAGATTACACGATAGGAGGTTGCAAGGGACGACTCCGATGGGCAGCAAAGATCAACTTGATCTGATGGTCGATGGTCTAGACGAAGCCCTCCGGAAGGTTGAGGCAGCGCCAAGAACCATGCGAACCCGCCTGCTAAAGCAGATTGAGACGGAGCACGATCTTCTCTCGGGGTTGCCGGCGATTGACGACCTATCATTCCTTCACAGTGGTTTATGCCAAACCTGCCTGCCACACTCGCGACCGGCCAGCAACACGACGCCATGGACACGCACCAGTGGGCGATTCACCCTAATCGTATCGCCAGGCGTCCTCGATGACCGTCCCATGGAAAACAAATTACGGCAGCCGACCAAGGCTGAAACTGAAGAGATGTATGTTGGCGTGCCTTATGGCAGTCGGGCACGACTGATCATGATCTATCTTCAGACTGAGGGCTTGAAATCTCGCTTCGTTTCGCTCGGCCCTTCCATGTCAGCTTTTCTGCATACACTTGGACTGCCGCGATCGGGAGGGCCGCGGGGATCTATTATATCTATTCGGGAGCAGTGCTTGCGGATCGCCAGATGTCAGTTCACTATGCAGTGGACCGATGCGCACAATGGTGGAAGCCGCTCGTTAATATCCGATACCAGAATCGTTGAAGGATTGGAGTTGCTCAATTCGAGCCGAGGGGACTGGTCTGGTACCGTGGAGCTTTCACAGAAATTTCATGACCACCTTCGTGAGCACGCTGTCCCGCTTGATAAGCGTAGTATCGCCTTAGTTTCAAATAATTCACTCAGCCTAGATTTGTACGCACTTTTTGCCTATCGATTGCCTCGTTTGAGAGAAAAACTGCATATGTCATGGGAGATGCTGCAGTCCCAGATTGGCACAGAGTATGCCGAAGTGCGGGAATTAAAGCGGAAGGTGAGCCAAATCAGTAACACACTGCGCAAGGCTTACCGTGATGCAAAGTTCGAGATAATGCCGAGCGGGATCACCCTGTATCCCTCTCCACCCGCAGTTCCGAAAACTACTATGATATCTGGCTTTTCTTTGGTCGGTGGGACGGAGCAGGTTTGACGACGGATTGGCGGCCTCGTTTCCCCTGGGCTGGGCGTCGGCCTCGGCGGACTATACTAGCTTCTGGCATTGCGCCGCTCCGCTTGTCAACCTCGATTTGCTGCTCGCGGTGCGATTGCCCGGAGCATGCAACTGAACTGTAGATGTGGCCGCGATCGCAGAATCTACAGATAACGGTCCGTGTTCTACATATAGCGCATTTGAATAACCCCGCACCACCCAATGCGTTACGCTTTGGGCGTCGGACCCAACGTACGCAAGTGTTGTCGTTATTGTTCATAGAAAATGGTCTCGGTCACGTTTGCGCGGCGCGACGCCAAATTGCGAACTCATCTGCTTTACTTGCAGATTATACCGCACCGTTGCCCGAGGTGTCAGCCCCCTACCGAAGCTTCCCCCCGACGGAGGTTGCCCCCCAAAGCCATTACGCACCGCCCGCCGCGGGCGCCCCTCGCGTCGGCGCCGTCTATGCGCCGGTTGGTGCTGCGATCGACAGGGGAGGATACCTTGGGCGCACGCAAGGAAACCATGCCGACGGCGGAAGAGGCGCAGAAGAGCATTCCCGCGCCGGCGCGGGCAGGTCAGCGGTGCAGGGGAGGAATGGACGACATCCTACCAGCCGCGGATTGCGCCCCCCCGGCAGCGTTGCAACAGGTGGCGCAATCCCCGCGCGGCTATGCCGCGGCCGGCCGGCCGCGGGGCGGTCGCGCAGTTCTGCGCCAGCGAGGCCGAGGCCGGACGCGTGCCATCGACCATCACCCGCCAGCGGGCCGCCATCAGCTGGGCGCACAAGCTCACCGAGCACAAGCCGGCGCAGCGCGGCTCAGGGGGGGGGCGGAGCGATCACCGAGATCATGGCTGGCATCCGGCAGTGGCGCGGCGCGCCGCCGACGCAAGAGGCCGCGGCCGACGCCGACATGCTGCGCTTGCGCCGGCTACCGGCTGCGGACCGTGCGGGCGCGCGCCGTGCTTGCCGTCGGGTTCGTCGGCGCCTTCCGGCGCTCGGATTTGGTCGCCCTACGCCTTGAGGATGTCAGCCGGGACGCCGAAGACGTCCGGGTGGTGATCCGGCGACCCAAGGCCGACCTGGAAGGCGAGGGGGCGATGGTGGTCATCCCACTTGGCGACCGCCTGCATCCGGTGACCGCCCTCGATGCGTGGCTGGCGGTCCGCTGGGGTGGCCGAGGGATTTATGTTCCGCTGGATCGGGCAGGCCGATCAGGTGAGCGACGAGGCGATGAGTGGCCGCGCCGTCGCCCGGCTGGACCAGGCCATCGCGATGGCCGCCGGCCACGATCCGGTGCTGTTCGGCGGCCATTCGCTATGCGCCGGCTTCACCACCAGCGCGGCGCGGACCGGCGCCAGCGTCTTCAAAATCCGGAAGATCTCGCGGCACAGGTCGCTGCGGGTACTCGCTGGCTACCTGCGCGACGCTTAGGTCGTGACCATGCGGGGAGCGGGTTCCTGTAGCATTCCTCCCGCCGCCAGGGCGTCCGAGTGACAAGCAAGCAAAGGTAGCGGCGGTGTTACTGGACCCCACGGCGCCAAGCGGACGGAATTCTTGTCTTGGTTGTCGCCCGTCCTCGACAACGCCGCCGGGCGGCTGTGGTAGACAGTGAGCATGCGCGACCACGATAACCTGTACCACCGTCTGTTTGAGCACCCCGCCATGGTGGCCGAGTTGCTGCGCGACTTCGTCGCCGGGCCCTGGCTCGACGAACTCGATCTGGAGCGCATGGAGCGGCAGAACGCCAAGTTCCATGCCGAGACGGGCGAACGACGGGAAGGCGACATGATCTGGCGTATCCCGCGGCGCGATGGCGGCGACACCTACCTGGTTCTGCTGCTGGAGTTCCAGTCCGCTTCCTACCATTGGATGGCGCTCCGCGTGCTGGTCTATGCCAGTCTCCTATGGCAGCAGCTGCTTAACGAGAAGAGCCTGCTTCCCGACGGAAGGCTGCCGCCGATCCTGCCGGTCGTCCTGTATAACGGCGACCGGCGCTGGGCGGCGCCGCTGGCGCTGCACGAACTCGTCGGGCTGCCCGGGAATTCGCCACTGTGGCAATGGCAGCCGGCGATGAGCTACCAGATAGTGGACGAAGGCGCTTTCGCCGAGGATGATTTGGCGAGGCGCGACGCCCTTCTGGCGCTGCTGTTCCGGCTGGAGAGTTCTCCTGACCCGGAGCAGGTTGTCGTTCTGGCCGACGCGTTGCTGGCGTGGTTCAGGCGTCACCCGGGGTTTGATAGGGTGCGGTCTGTCTTTGCTGAGTTGCTGGGCGCGATCATGGAGCCGCTGGCCCCGGGGGTTCGGGTGCCGGAGGAGTTGTTGGAGATCAGGAACATGCTGGCGTCACGGGCTGAGGACTGGAAGCGGCAGTGGCTGCAAGAGGGCGAGCAGAGTGGCCGTCGGCAGGGCGAGGCGGCCATCCTGCTTCGCCAGCTGGAGCGCCGGTTTGGTGCGCTACCGGGCTGGGCCACAGAGCGCATCACCACTGCGGACACCGGCGCGCTGGAGGAGTGGAGCTTGCGCGTTTTCGACGCCACGAGCCTCGACGACGTTCTGCGCTGATCCGGCTGCTGGCAGAGACGGCCTGGTCAGGAAAGTACCCGCCCTGGGGCGGAGCCTGCCTGCCAAGTGCAAGGCGAATCTCATCGAGACCCATGATGTTACGTTAGCCCGAAGCAATTCCGCCCGCTACTACGGGCTGACGGTTTCGATTGCCTGCGCCAGCACCACGTCGTGCCGACCCAGCCTGCTGGCGTCGTGGGTGGACAGAAGGATATCTAGCAAATCGGCCGCACAAGGTGAGTCCGGGGCTGTCGAGAGCCGTGGTCGGCTTGGCCAGCCAGTTGACAGGCGGCGGGACGATTGCCGAAGTTCCCCTATCTTCCGCAGTTACACCGTGGGCTGCACACATGGCGCCACCACATCGACAGCCGGCCCAGCAGCTGGATCTCTTCTCTGCTGGCGCTCTTCCGACGAGACAGCCATCGCCGGATGCTGCTGAGCGTCAACGGCTGGTGCCAGGAGAACTCGACGATGCCGCGCTGATTGCAGCTCTCCCCGACGTACGTCTATCGGACTCCCGCGCGTTGGTGGCAGAAGCCGGGCAACGTAGACTGGCGGCGGCGGTTCCAGCACTCGAGGCGCTCTGCGGGCGGTTCAAGGGATACGGCCTTCACCATGCGGTGCCGGAACAAGTCGTCGCTCTCCAGGCTCTCGCGGCGATTGGCGGCCGCGCCGCCGCCGCCGCGGTGACGCGAATCGTCGTCGAGGGGGCCGTGCAGGGGCCGGGCCTGAAGGAGGCCATCGCCACCGCGGCCATCCTCGGTTCCAGCTTGCCACCGGATCATGCGGCAGCGCTTCTCCGCCATATCGACCCGGCTATCCGCGCCGCCGCGTGCCGCTGCGCGCGGCCGTCGCCGGAGGTCGTGGCCATGCTGATCAACCTGCTCGATGACCTCCATTTCCCCGTGGCGGAAGCTGCCGCCTGTGCGCTCGGGCGCATGGGCCGGCGCGCAGCGCGGCCGGCCCTCACTCGCCTGATCCAGACGAAACCGACGGCGGAGGCAATCGACGCCGTCGCTTCAATTGCCGACGACACCTGCATCGTCCTGCTCGGGCGTATTGCGCGAACACAGCCCGTGCTGGCGGATTCCGTACTCGGTGCCCTGGATGACATCGACACTCCCCAGGCCTCCGCGGTGGCATCCGCCATCCGCGGAGGCCGCCGAGATTCCGATTAGTCGTGGCACCGGGAACGCCGGCGGATACACTCATCCCGCGTTTCGGTCTGCGACAGCACATCGGCATTCGTGGTAGAAAGCCGGGGCTTTGCACCGAGCTGCAGCAAGTGATCTATTGCGCTCGCGCTGCCACTTTTACCGGCTGAGGGCGATGGAGATTGGGTTGCAATGGCGGAATACGGCGAATGAAATCGCAAGGGCGCAACCCTCAGTGATGTAACGGCTCTGAAAGAGTACGGGGTGACCCGTGATTTCATCGTAGAAGGCATCCGGGCTGGCAAACTTGAATATCGAGAAGGGGCGGTATGGGGAAATCCATACCTCAGAGTGCTTCGAAGTCAGCTTGAACTGTATATCACAGAACGGTGTGGCGAAGAGGAATTATTAAAAAAGAAGGCCAAAACAGAATTGCGTATTCTTAACAAGGAGATAGGTGACGCCAGAAGAAAGCTTGGAGAATTGGAAGCTCGAAAGGCGGAGATCGAGCGCACGAGCAAGACATAGTAGGCACTAAATTGGAGTATAGTTCTAACAAAGCCCCGGGCCTTGTGCGGTGCATTAAATAGAAATTAGAAATGCGCAGCAAAATTCGGGACTTGAAAGCATGCGGCTTTTCTGGCGCGCAAATGAGGTGCATAGAGAAACCCTGATTTACGGCTACGCCCGAGTCTCAACCGACGGCCAGAGCGCTGACGCCCAGGTTGCGTCAACGCACCATCCTGATTGACGCGCTACAGCCGTCAATGCCTAAATTGTGCGAACGGCGTTCTTCAGAAGTGGCGTGATCGGCTTCGGCGCTGTCTGCGGCCGCCTAGTTTCTCGAAGACCCGGCGTGGGGTCAGGTCAGGTTCGCCGGCAAGCGCGGCGAGTGTTGGTCCCGGTGCGCGTCACGTTCCCGCGTCTGCTGTAATCGCCGGGTTTCTTGTTCGAACAAGGTCTTCCATTCCGAGTTCGCCGAGGAGAGCGATCGCGGATGGCGACGCCAACAGCACACGGTAGACCGCTCGCGCGCGGCGTCGGGCTCGCCGGCGGCGGAGCAGATGAGAGCGATCGCGCTCTTTGATGGGGTGCTGAGCGGGTTTTTTGATGGGCTTCCCGCTACCGCTTCCCGCCTGCTGTAGGGCTGCCGGGAAGCGGGAAGCGGAAGCGCCGGCGGTGGACGGGCG
>Ga0302157_10007373_pt1 | contig 11083 bp, 5 predicted proteins | sample I_Bog_N3_3_FD_193502 | JGI IMG/M metagenome (GOLD analysis project Ga0302157, IMG submission 193502) | Peat permafrost microbial communities from Stordalen Mire near Abisko, Sweden - I_Bog_N3_3 | ecosystem: Environmental > Terrestrial > Soil > Wetlands > Peat | place: Sweden: Abisko, Stordalen...
CCACCCCGGCCCCCATGTGGCGCTGGAGGTGGCCGACAACGGCTCGGGCATGACCCTGGAGGTGATGAAGAAGATCTTCGATCCCTTCTTCACCACCAAGTTCACCGGCCGGGGTCTCGGCCTGGCCGCCATCCACGGGATCGTCCGGAGCCATCATGGGGCCATCCAGGTGTCCAGCCAGCCAGGTCAGGGCACCCGTTTCAAGCTCCTGTTCCCCACTGCCCAGGGCCCGGCCATGGCGCCGGCGGCCGAGGGGCCGCTCCCGCCCAGACACCTCGGTCAGGACGGCGGAGGCACCATTCTGGTGGTGGATGACGAGGACAACATGCGGTCGGTGGTGGTGACGGCCCTGACCCGGGCCGGCTTCCATACGCTTCAGGCACGGGACGGCCGGGAGGCGCTGGAGCTGTTCCGGCGCCACTCGGACGAGTTCCGGCTGATCCTCATGGACCTGACCATGCCCAACCTGGATGGCGAGGAGGCCTGCCGCGAACTGCGCCGGACCGGTGCGACCGTGCCGGTCATCCTCTGCAGCGGCTTCAACGAGGCGGAAGCCCTGGAGCGGTTCGAGGGGCTGGACCTGGCCGGGTTCCTGCAAAAGCCGTTCGCCCTCGGGACGCTGGTGAAGAAGGTGCGGGAGGCGCTGAACGCCTGATCAGACTTCATGTCCGGGCTCCCCGGGCATGAAGTGGGGGCGTGGGGATCGCACCCATGCGTGCGATCAGAGCGCACCTTTCAAGCGGGCGGTCCCCCCACAGACAAATCAGGAAACCGCCGCCCCCAGGGGCACCGGCGGCCGCACCAGAGCCAGCCGGATCACCTCGTCCATGTGGGCCACCAGGTGGATGGTGAGCTGCTCGCGCACTTCCTGGGGCAGTTCCTCCAGGTGCCTGGCGTTTTCCAGGGGGATCAGCACCGTGGTGCAGCCCATGCGGTGGGCGGCCAGGAGCTTTTCCTTGAGCCCGCCGATGGGCAGCACCATGCCGCGCAGGGTGAGTTCCCCGGTCATGGCCAGGTCCGGCCGCACCGGGATGCCGGTGAGCACCGAGATCAGCGCCATGGCCAGGGTGATGCCGGCGCTGGGGCCGTCCTTGGGGATGGCCCCTTCGGGCAGGTGCACATGGAGATCCACCTTTTCCAGGAAGTCCTCTTTCAGCCCCAGGCTGTCGGCCCGCATGCGCACGAAGGAAAGGGCCAGGTTGGCGCTCTCCTGCATCACTTCGCCCAGCTTGCCGGTGAGCTTGAGGGTGCCCTTGCCGGGCAGCCGCGCCGCCTCGATGGTCAGGAGGTCGCCGCCGGTGGGGGTCCAGGCCAGGCCGTTCACCACTCCGGGCGGAGGCTGCTGGCGGCCCAGGGGGGTCTCCAGGAAAATCTCCGGCCCCAGCAGCTTGGGCAGGCGCTGGGGGCTGACCAGGCCGTCGAAGCCTTCGTCCCCGGCCGGTTCGTACTTGCCCGGTTGCAGGCTCTGGCGGGCCAGCTTGCGCAGCACGCCGGAGATCTCCCGCTCCAGCTGGCGCACCCCGGCCTCCTTGGTATAGTCCTGGATGATCTTGTCGATGGCGGCATCTTCGAAGCGGATGTCCAGGTTCTCCATGCCATGCCGTTCCAGGGCCTTGGGCACCAGGTGGGCCTGGGCGATGGCCCGTTTCTCCCTGCGGGTGTAGCTGCTCAGGTCCAGGATCTCCAGCCGGTCCTCCAGGGGCTGCGGGATCTGGTGCCTCACGTTGGCGGTGGCCAGGAACAGCACCTGGGACAGGTCGAACCCAACGTCCAGGTAGTGGTCCTGGAAGCTGAAGTTCTGCTCGGGATCCAGGACCTCCAGCAGGGCCGAACTGGGGTCGCCGCGCCAGTCGGCGCCCATCTTGTCGATCTCGTCCAGCAGCATGAGCGGGTTGCGCACGCCGCCCTTCTTCATGAGCGAAAGGATCCGGCCGGGCATGGAGCCGATGTAGGTCCGGCGATGACCCCGGATCTCCGCTTCGTCCCGCACCCCGCCCAGGGAGAAGCGCAGGAACGGCCGGTTCAGGGCCCTGGCGATGGAACGGGCCAGGGAAGTCTTGCCCACCCCCGGCGGTCCCACCAGGCAGAGGATGGGACCCCGCAGCGGGGCGCGGTCGCCGGACCTGGCGGCGGAATCCCGCAGCCGGCGCATGACCGCCAGATGCTCCAGGATCCTCACCTTCACCTTCTCCAGGCCGGAATGGTCCTCGTCCAGGATCCGTTCGGCCTCCTCAAGGTCCAGGTGCTCGTCGGCGTAGACGTTCCAGGGCAGCGCCAGCAGCCAGTCGATGTAGCTGCGGGCGACGGTGCCTTCGGCGCTCTGGGGCGCCATGCCCTCCAGCCGGTCCAGTTCTTCCAGGGCCTTCTTTTCCGCCTCTTCACCCATCTCGGCCTTGAGGATCTGCTCCCGCAGCCGGGCGATCTCGTCCTTTTCCCCCTTGCGGGCGGAACCGGGCTGGGGCCCGCCCATCTTTTCGCCCAGGACGAACGGCTTGTACTCGGCCCCATGGCCGGCCCGGCCCTTGTCCTCGGCTTCCTGGTCCAGCCGGCTGCGGGCGGCGTCCACCTCCAGCACCTTGAGCAGGGTGTGCAGTCTGGGCTCGATCTCCAGCTGGTCCAGCACCTGCTGCTTCTCCCGCACTTCGGCCGGCAGGGCGCCGGCCAGGGTATCGATGGCCCCGCCCAGGGGCAGTTCCTGCAGCTGCTGCAGGGAAAGAGTCCGGGCCAGTTCCGGGTTGCGCGCCAGCAGCGCCTCCGCGGCCAGGTGGAAGCTCGGCAGCAGGGCGGTCTCCGGGGCCACCGGCTCGGCCAGGATGGAGACTTCCGCCTGGACCACGTCCCCTTCATCCAGGTAGCGCTCCAGCCGCACCCTCGCGATCCCGCGCACGCCCACCTTGTAGTGGTCCTTGGGCACCGGGACCAGCGACTCCACCAGGGCCAGGGTGCCCATGGGATAGAGGGATTCCTGCTTGGGCTCCTCCTCCTTGGGATCGCGCTGGGTGAGCATCACCAGGTGATCGCCGGCCTTGATGCCCAGTTCCATGGTACGCACCGAGGCCCGGCGCCCCACCATGAAGGGCAGCCGGGTCCCGGGAAACAACACCATGTCCCGGATGGGAATGGCGGGCAGGGTAAGGGTCTTGCTGGGTGCGTTCATGAATTTGGGGTGGCCCCCTCCTTCATTCGATCATAGCGGAGCTCACCCCGCCGCAGGGATCGGCAGGCTGGGGATGCCCAATTCCTTTTCCACCAGCTGCCGGGTCAGGTGCAGGGTGGCGCGGGTGGTGCGGTCCTCGGAGGGCAGTTCGAACATGGGCTCCAGCAGGATCTGCTCCAGCATGGAGCGCAGGCCCCGGGCCCCCAGCTTGCGCAGCAGGGCCTGATCGGCGATGGCGTCCAGGGCGCCGGCCTCGAAGGTGAGCTCGATGTCGTCCATCTCGAACAGCCTGGCGAACTGCTTGGTCACGGCGTTCTTGGGCTGGGTGAGGATGGCCACCAGGGCTTCCCGGTCCAGGGGCTGCAGGGTGGCCAGCACCGGAAGCCGCCCGACCAGTTCGGGAATGAGGCCGAACTTGATGATGTCCTCGGGTTCCACCAGCTTGAGCAGCTCGTCCTTGCGGTCCTTGGAGCTGGGCTTGGCGCCGAACCCGACGGCCTTGGCCCGCACCCTCTGCTTGATGATCTCCTCGATACCGACGAAAGCGCCGCCGCAGATGAAGAGGATATTGGAAGTATCAAGCTGGATGAATTCCTGGTGGGGGTGTTTGCGGCCACCCTGGGGCGGCACGTTGGCCACGGTCCCTTCCACCAGCTTGAGCAGCGCCTGCTGCACGCCCTCGCCGCTGACATCCCTGGTGATGCTCGGATTCTCGCTCTTGCGGCCGATCTTGTCGATCTCATCGATGAAGACGATGCCCCGCTGGGCCCGTTCCACATCGTAGTTGGCCACCTGGAGCAGCTTGGTGAGGATGTTCTCCACGTCCTCGCCCACGTAGCCGGCCTCGGTGAGGGTGGTGGCGTCGGCCATGGCCAGGGGCACGTCCAGCATCCGGGCCAGGGTCTGGGCCAGCAGGGTCTTGCCGGTGCCGGTGGGGCCGATGAGCAGGATATTGCTCTTGGTCAGTTCCACCTCGCTGGTCCCGAGGCTCTTCTGGGGCGTGAGGATGCGCTTGTAGTGGTTGTAGACCGCCACCGCCAGGCGCTTCTTGGCGCCGTCCTGGCCGATCACGTAGTCGTCCAGGAACGCCTTGATCTCCTTGGGCCGGGCCAACCGCGGCTCATGCTTGCCGGCCGGCTTGCCCTGGCGGCTCATGCGCAGCTGGAGCTGCCCGGCTTCAACGCATTCGTTGCAGATATAGGCATTTGGACCGGCAAGCAGCTGCTCGACTTCGTGCGGGGCCTTGCCACAAAAGGAGCACTGCTGTTCCCGCTTGGTCTTGATGGTCATGAACTCTCCTTGGACGGAATCAACTCCACCTATTGTGGGGCCAGTCCGCCACCCATGCACTGAGGTTTCACTGCTGGTGGACCGTTACCAAAGTAAGGACCTCGAAACGCTTGATTCCCGCGGGAATCTTGATCTTGACCTCATCGCCTTCCACCGCGCCGACCAGGGCCAGCCCGATGGGGGAGCTGATGCTCAGATGGTCTGGATGGTCCGCCAGTTCCTCGGGAAGCACAAGCTTATAGGTGACCTCCTTGCTGGAATCCAGGTCCAGGAGGGTGACCCGGGTGCCATAGGCGACCTTGTCCTTGGGCAGCCGGCTGATGTCCAGGCTGGCCACTTCGGCGATGCGCTTTTCCATGGTGACGACTTTGTTCTGGTAGATGTCGCGTTTGGCCAGGGCCTGTTCATATTCGGCGTTTTCCGAAAGATCGCCCTGGGAGGCCGCGCTGGCGATCTCCTTGGGGATTTCCACGAGCAGGGCCTGCTTCAGCACTTTCAAATCCGCTTCCAGTTTTGCTAATACGTGCTTTGGCATATCACTTCCACGGGGTAAGGGCGTCAGCCCAGGATGGTGGCGGCGGGAACCGGGAGGTCCGCGAGCCGGGATTGGCAATAGCCCCGGCGGCGGCGTCCCTTGACGGGATGAGGCTTGTTGAGCGAAAAGGCCAGGGGTTTTCCGTCTGGTCTATATAAAAGGATGCGCCCCTAGGGAGAGGCGCGGAGCCCTATGCTAGCAGATTCCCCAAAAAAGGGGAGAAGCCTTGAATTTCCAGCCATCCATCAACGACCTGACGACCGGCTGCCCGCAGCCGGGCCGGCAAGCCGCCATTTGCCCTTGGCCCGTTTGATCTTGTGACCAAATGGGCTGGGAACTGGGCCTTTAAATCGGATAAGCTAGTCCTTTGTTATTTTCAAAGAGGGATGCCTTTTGATGAACTGGCTCAGAATCAAATCAGCCTTAATCGTCGTCATGGTGGCGGGCCTGGCCATGGCCGCTCCAGCCCCCGCCTCCGATCCCGGCGATGCCGCCTGCATGGCCTGCCACGGCCACCAGACGCCGCCCAGGAAGTCGGGCAAGGGTCCCAAGGCTCCGCCGTTCCTGGACGCGTCCAAGTTCGCCGATTCGGTGCATGCCGGCAACGGTTGCGCGAGTTGCCACTCGGACGTGGACCTGGCGTCCCATCCGGCCAAGCCGGCCGGGCCGGTGGTCTGCGCCAACTGCCACGACAAGGCGGCGGGAACCTACGAGACCAGCGTCCACGGCATGGCCCGCAAGGCCGGCGACACCGGTGCCGCCCAGTGCACCGACTGCCACGGCGTCCATGACATCAAGAAGGTCAACAACCCCATCTCCCCGGTCAACCGCGACAATCTCGGCGCCACCTGCGGCCAGTGCCACCCGGACGCCGTGAAGGATTGGCGCGGGAGCATCCATGGCACGGCCATGGCCGCGGGGGTCCGGGAAGCTCCCGGCTGCACCGATTGCCACTCGGAACATTCCATCCAGAGCCTGAAGGGCGCCAGCCCCCTGGTGGTGTCCCGGCAGGTGTGCAGCCGCTGCCATGGCGATGCCCGCATGAACGCCAAATTCAGCCTCCCCAACAACCGGGTGACCACCTTCTTCGACAGCTATCACGGCATGGCCGCCAAGATGGGCTCGACCACCGCCGCCAATTGCTCCAGCTGCCACGGTTACCACAACGTCCTGCCGGCCTCCGACCCCAAGTCCTCGGTGAACAAGGCCAACCTGATCGCCACCTGCCAGAAGTGCCACGCCAACGCCAACGCCAAGTTCTCCCTGGGCACCATCCACGAGGACAAGAACGACGTCTCGGACCTGGGCGGCAAGATCGACCATTGGGTCCGCGCCACTTACATGATCATGATCCTCTGCGTGATCGGCGGGATGGTGGTGCACAACCTGCTGATCCTCCGCAAGAAGGCCCTGGCTTCACTCAGGGATCCCAACCGCACCGTGGTGCGCATGACCCCGGCCGCCCGGATCCAGCACGGGCTGCTGGCCTCCAGCTTCATCATCCTGGTGATCAGCGGCTTCGCCCTGAAATATCCGGATTCCGCCCTGAGCTGGCTCATGGGCTCCAGTGAAATCATCCGCCGCAGCATCCACCGCACCGCCGCCTGCATCATGATCGTCGGCGCCATCGCCCACCTGTTCTTCGCCATCTTCACCAAGGAAGGGCGCAAGTTCGTCCTGGACATGCTGCCCGAACCCAAGGACATCACCGACGTCCTGGTCAGCCTGCGCTACTACCTCATCCCCGGCATGCCCAAGCCGCAGTTCAAGCGGTTCGGCTACGCCGAGAAGGCTGAATACTGGGCGGTGGTGTGGGGCACCTTCCTCATGGCCGCCACCGGCCTGCTGATCTGGTTCAAGCTCTTCGCCACCGAACTGGTGCCGCGCTGGGTCATCAACGTCGCCACCACCGTCCACTATTACGAAGCCATCCTGGCCACCCTGGCCATCCTGGTCTGGCACTTCTACTTCGTGATCTTCGATCCGGACGTCTACCCCATCAACTGGGCCTGGCTGGATGGCAAGGTCACCCCTCACCACTACAAGGATGAGCACGGCCTGGATCCGGACGCGGCCGGCCTTCCGGGTCACGGCGAAGCCCCCGGGAAGGATGCGGACGAACCGGACGAATAACACCCCTCCGCTCCGTGGATCCATCCAACATTGAAGGGTAAAAAGGCGGCCCCCGGGTCGCCTTTTTAGTATCATGATTACCAAATAACATTTAAGTCATCACTCACCTTCCCAGGATTCGGATGATCACCGATTCCCACCAGCTTCAGCCAGACTGGCTCAACGCCCAGTGCCCGAGGGAAGGCCGATACGTGATCGGCCCCCTGCTTGGGCGAGGGGGCATGGGCAATGTGCATGAAGCCTGGGATGTGGTCCTGTGCCGGACGGTGGCCCTGAAGATCCTCAAGGACGTCGAGCCGGCGGCCCTGATCCGGTTCATGCACGAGGCCCAGATCCACGCCCGGGTGGTGCACCCGAACATCTGCCGGATCTATGACGTGGACAACTACGAGGGGACCCTGAGGGTCGCCATGCAGTTGGTCCACGGTGCCAACCTGGAGCACACCTACCGGGAACTGGCGCTGGAGGAACTGGTCACCATCATGGCCCAGGTGGCCCAGGCCGTGCACGTGGTCCACCGGCTGAACCTGATCCACCGGGACCTCAAGCCCTCCAACATCCTCCTCGAGCGCGGCGCGGAAGGCCAATGGATTCCCTACGTCTGCGATTTCGGCCTGGCCATGGCCCTGGACGAACCTTCCCTCACCTATTCCCACAGCGTCCTGGGAACGCCCGCCTACATGGCTCCGGAACAGTTCCGCGGGGACCGGGAGCGGATCTCGGCGGCCACTGATATCTATGCCCTGGGCGGCACGCTCCTGTTCGCCCTCACCGGCCGGGTGCCCACCGCCCAAGGCTCGGCGGCGGGCAACGGACCCAATCCGCCGCCCATTCCCCGGGACCTGAAGATCATCATCGCCAAATGCATGGAGGAAGCCCCCGAGCTGAGGTACCCCACAGCCAAGGCCTTGGCCGAGGAGCTCTGGCGGTTCCGCCAGGGGGAGCCCATCCGGGCCTCCGGCCGCACCACACTGAGCCATCTGGCGCACCGCTGGCGGCGGAGCCTCGCGCCGCTGAAACCCTATTTCCTGGCCATGGCCATCGCGCTCCTGGTATCGGCCGGCTGGTTGCCCTATCGGGCCTACTGGCAGCAGGCGGAGTTCCAACGGATGGCCCTGGCCCAGCGGCTGGTTCTGGAAGCTGCGGACATGGAGCGGAACCTCCGCCAGGAGCGGATGCTGCCGATTCATGACCTGCGGCCCACCTACGCCCGGATCCGGGCCCGGCGGGATGCCATCCGGACCCGCATGCCGATGCTGGGCGCCCGCTGGCAAGGGCAGGCGTACTTCGCCCTGGGCTGCGCCGCCACCCTGGTCCATGACTACGCCGAGGGCCAGGAGGAACTGGAAAAGGCCTGGGCCGCGGGGTTCCACGACCCGGACGTGGCCCGGTGGCTCGGCTATGCCACGGTGCTGGCCTCCCAGCCGGCGGAGCAACGGGCCCAGTTCGACCAGGACCTGCACCCCCCGGTTCCCGCACCGGCCCCGGGCAACCTGGCCGCGGTCACCCTGCGCCAGGCAAAGTCCGGGGACCGGGATTTCGACGAGCGCGCCGATGCCCTGACCGCTTACATGCAAAAGGACTACCTGAGGGGCGCCGCCAGCAGCCGGGCGGCCTTCGTCGCCGGACCCTGGCGCTACCTGGCCGAAGCCATGGAGAGCTCCTGCCTCACCGCCAGCGCCCATCAGGACCTGGAACTGGGCAATCTTCCCCAGGCACGGCAGAACTACCAGCAGGCCCTGGCCGCCGGCAAGGAGGCCCTGGCCCTGGGCCGAAGCGACCAAGCAGCCTTCCACGCCACCTTCCAGGCCGCCCGGGGGCTGGCAGCCCTCGACTGCGAGCAGGGGGTCCTGCCCCTCGGCTTCCTGCCCGGGTTCCAGGCCTCCTGCGACCAGGCCCTCCGCCTGGATCCCGACGATCCGGAGCTCCAGGACGATTGGCTGGCCTTGCGGTGGTTGCAGGCCATGGCCCTGTCGGGCCTCGGCCGGGATCCCACCGTCGAATTGGAGGCGGCCAAGCTGTTCCTGGGCAACGGGCTGAGGGAGCCGCTCAGCGCGGCCCTGCGGGCGGACCGGATGGTGGTCTTCTGGCAGATCGCCGAATGGGATTTCAAGCAAGGGCGTGATCCGGGGCCGGCCTTGGCCGAGGCGCTGAAGACCTCCGGCCATACCCCCTTCCTGTCCCGGGACTACCTGTGGGGGGTCTTGAATTTCAAGGCCCGGGTCGACGCGGCCCGGGGCGCGGACCCGAGACCGACCCTGAGCCAGGCCCTGGAGCATCTGCTGCCTCTGCTCCAGCAGGGCGCTCCCTGGTCGCTGCGGGAGACCTTGGCGGAATCCTGGCTCATCCGCGCGGAATGGGAATCCGGCCATGGCCTGGATTCCGGTTCCAGCATCCGGTACGCCCGGACCCTTGCCGAAACGGTCCGGCACCAGAACCCCGATTCTGGCTCCGCCTACGCCCTGGAGGGCCTGGCCGTGGTCCTGGAACTGAAGCGTTCTCCGGACCGCAGGCGGGAACTGCTTCCCCTGGCCCAGGAGGACCTCAAACGGTCCCTGGCCGCGGGCCCCGGCGGCAGGCTGAAGGCCCTGCTGGAATCCAAGCTCCGGGATCCGGCCCTGCGGCGTCCGTAGGCCCCCGACCCGAGCCTCCGTTTCGACCTTTCCGCCCATACCGGCAGGGAATGCTCGGACGGGACGAAATATTCAAACGGCAGGCGATCGATTATACTGTGAGGGATAAGGATCCATATCACTTACGGCTCTCTTCCGTGCCAGACCAACGGGGAAGCGCTTGTGCTTTTTCGAGGAGCTGACGACCGGGTCGCTGCAAGTGCCTACCAGAAGGGACGTGCCCAAGCACGACCGGATCGGATAGGGTTCCTGGCCGAAGAAAATCCCATGCAGACGGACTACCAGATTCTTTACCTGGAGGAACGCGCGGAAGACATGGAGCGGGTGGCCGCCCTGTTGAAGCGGGAGTACCTGCCGGTGGAAATGACCTGGGTCCAAGGCTGGGAAGCCTTCCAGAGCGCCCTGACCGGGGGATGGGGGTTTGATCTCCTGCTGGTCGGCGACGCCCCCGGGAACGAACTGATCCAGCCCCTGATCCTGGCTCAGAGGACCACCCCGGATCTGCCGGTGATCCTGTTGTCCCAGAATCCGGGCGAAGATTCGGCCGCGGACTGGCTGCACCATGGGGGCACGGACTGGGTTCCCAAGGCCAACCTCGCCCGCCTGGCCCCGGCGATCCGGCGGGCCATGAAGGAAAGCCAGACGCTGGCGGCCCTGCGCCAGGCCGAAGCGGCCAGGACCCGGGTGGTCGGGTTGTTGCGGACCGTGCTGGCGACCACCTCCGATGGCATCCTGGTGACGGATCTGGCGGGGAAGATCACGACCTACAACCGGAAGTTCATGGCGCTCTGCGGAATCCCCGAGTATGTCATGGCTCCCATGGAACTGGACCGGGTGCTGGCATTCCTCCAGGATCAGTTCACCGATTCCGAAGCCTTCCTCAGGGAGGCCCGGTTGCTCGGCAGCCGTCCCGAACAGAAGCCGCTTGGCCGCCTCAACGGCGGAGGCGGACACCTCATCGAGGCCTATGGCCGGCCCCAGCGGCTGGGCAGCGAAATGGCGGGCAAGATCTTCCGGTTCATGGACGTGACCGAATCGGGCCACGCCGGAGAAAGGTCCTGGGAGACCAGCGCCGTTCCCCCGGACCTCCTGGACGCGGCCCGGGCGGGACGGGTGGTGCCCTGGTACCTCACCGAGCACAATCTGGTCATCTCGGAAAAGGCCCTGAAGGTGCTGGGGTTGCCACCGGAGGCCCTGCCCAGGGATCTGGCCGCCCTGGAGGCGTTGATCCGACCGGCGGATCTGGACCGGTTCCGCCAGGCCCTGGAGCAGCCCCGAACCGCCCCCTTCGAACTGACCCTGCGCCGAGGTGACGGGACCTGGGTTCGCACCCGC
>Ga0302157_10007377_pt1 | contig 11079 bp, 11 predicted proteins | sample I_Bog_N3_3_FD_193502 | JGI IMG/M metagenome (GOLD analysis project Ga0302157, IMG submission 193502) | Peat permafrost microbial communities from Stordalen Mire near Abisko, Sweden - I_Bog_N3_3 | ecosystem: Environmental > Terrestrial > Soil > Wetlands > Peat | place: Sweden: Abisko, Stordalen...
GCGCTTCTTTTTGAAAAAAAGAAGCAAAAACTTTTTCGAATTGGCGGGCACGGTGAGGCGGCAGCGCGCCTGCATTTTGTAGGGCGGATAAGCGAAGCGTCATCCGCCGGTTTCGTGCGTGAAGTGGCATGAATTCGTTGCGCGTGATTACAAATTTGCTGCTGCCTGCTTGCGCTGGCGGATGACGCTCCACTTATCCGCCCTACGCTTTATGCGCGCTCGTCGCCGGCTGGTATTCTCTGCGGTGTTATTGCTTACTAGGTATATTCCGAACCTTCCGCGCGCATCTTGCGAGGACTAGGCGGAAACTTCGTGGGCCTGGGAATCCCACGAGGTAACACAGAGGGACGTTAGCTCGGGCAAGTCAAAAGGTTGGCAAAACCAGCCGCGATGGCAATCGCGGCAATGGCAGGCTGCACGTCCGCCTACGCGGCGGGCACCACGCCCGTCCCGCTTGGTAAAGCCCGGCCGTTTGCCATCGCCTCGCAAACCGGCGTTACCGATGTGCGATCCTCGGCGGTCACGGGAAACGTCGGGGTCAGCCCGATTACCGGCGCCGCCGATCACCTTGCCTGCACCGAGGTGACCGGGCGGGTGTATTCGGTCGATGCCGCGGGCCCGGCCCCATGCAGCATAAAAGCGCCGGCGTTTCTCAGATCGGTTATTTCCGACACGCAAGGCGCTTATGCCAATGCCGCGGCACGAACTCCTAGCGTAACCGAACTCGGCGCGGGCAATATTGGCGGTCTGACATTAGCACCGGGCGTTTACCACTGGAGTTCCGCCGTTATAATACCGACAAACGTAACACTGGCCGGCAAAGCGAACGGCATCTGGATATTGCAGATTGCACAGACGCTCAATCTTTCGAGCGGCACCGCGGTTCAGCTTTCGGGTGGTGCGCGAGCCAAGAACGTGTTCTGGCAGGTCGCCGGCAAGGTGACGCTGGGAACGACCTCGCATTTTGAAGGCACTATACTCGGCAAGACGCTGATTGCGGTCAAAACCGGCGCTTCGGTAACGGGCAGATTATTTGCACAAACCGCGGTCACCCTGGAACAGAACGCCATTACGAAGCCGACAAACTAGCGCAACGACCGCGCGATCGCGCAAAAGTTTTTTGGTTCTTTTTTTCAAAAAAGAACTACTTCCCTCACTTCCCCTGCAGCAAATCCATAAACGGCGGAAACGTCAGCAGGAATCCCCCGGCCAGTAGGCCGAACGCGGTAAGATTAATGGTTTTCAACGCCACCTGCTTGCGGCGCCAGAGCGTCGCCAGAACGAACCACGCCACAAGCCAAAGCACGACCGCTACGGTGCTGACGCCCGAGAGCGCGCCGCTGGGCACATAGAAGGCGAGCGCCTTGTTAATGGCCGGCGAGGCGTCGCCGGCCAGCGACAGCGCGCCAAACACGAAACTGCCGATGCCGGCGGCCAGAAACGCGGCGGCGGCGCGGCCGTTGGGGATATCGGCGGTAATGCTCATTTGACAGTTCCCGCCTGGGCCTGCGCCGTGACTGGAGCCGCGGCGGGGCTCTGCACGGGCGCGTGGTCGCCTAATAATTTACCGAATTCTCCGGCGACGCCGGCGGCGAAGAACGCAAGCACCGTGAAGGCCAGGGCGGTGGCGCGGATGCCGCGGTGGCGCGCCAGCGAGGCGCCATAGGTGGTATAGATATAGGCTACCACCGTGAGCAGAATGGGCGCCAGCCAGGCCACGTGTTCTTTCCATTCCATGCCGAAACTATGCAGCCACGCCGTGTCCGGATGGGACAGCAGCAGCGAGCGTGGATAGCCCGCCAGATCGGCGGTGCCGGCCGGCGGCTTTGCGCGGTACCAGGGGTAGATCACGTAGGTGCCGGCCGTCACGGCGATCCATCCCACGGCCGCCAGCGCCTGCAGGGCGCGTTTGACGAAAAATTCCTCGCGTTCGCTGGGCGGATGCGTGGCGCTCGACGTGGTGCCGGCGATGGCGATCAGCGCCAGCGGAAAACCGACCAGGAATATCCCGCCGGCGCCCCAGCCATGCAGCAGGGTTAGAAAATGGCGCATGAAAACCTCCCGGAAATTCGTTGCTGTATTAGAATGTCCATTGAAACGCGGCGTAATAGGCGAACGGGTTGGTCACCGCGCCAGCGACGGCGTAGGCCAAATTGCCGCGGCCAGCGGAAAAAAGCAGGTGGTAGTGGTCGGTAAAGTCATAGACGCCGCCAAGGTTAAAGCCCGACGAAGCGCTGCCGCCAATGACATTGGCGGTCTGGTGAAACACCTCGCCACCCAGCGCCAGTTTCTCGGTGACCTGGCGGCCTAGGACCACTCCGGTGAACCAGTAATTCTGGTTGGCCGCGCCCGGATTGATCCAGTAGCCGCCGCCGCCATAGGCGGTCCATTTGCCCCAATCCTTCTGGATCCACACCGGCAGGAATGCCTGCACATGGCCGGCGCCCAGGCCGCGTGCCGCGTCGCCGCTGGGCACTTCGAGCAGCGGGAAGATCGCCACCTGCGGATACCAATCGTGCTCGCTCGGGTTAATGAAGCGGTATTTGGTGCCGAGCTCGGTATCGCCGAAGCCGGCCTGGGTGGCCTCGCCATCCGGCTTGTTGAAAGCGCCGTTGACGATGACATGCAACTGGAGGTCGGGCGCGGCGCCGTAATTGACCTCCACGCCGGGGCCGAGGCCGGATGTGTCGCTCTGGCGATAGGCGCCGGCGGAGTAGAGATAGACTTCCCAGTGATCGAGATCGACCGGCACCGGGTCGTCGGTGATGAAAGGCGGGCCGGCCCAGGCTGGGGTGATCGCGCCGATAACCAGAGCGGCGCCGCATACACAGGCGTTTAGAGCAGGCCGAATCGTGGTCGCGGTCCTCATAGTCTCATCGAGTAACGTAGTTTGGCGCTACTCGCCAAGTATACTCGCAAAACAACCGGGACAATTTCTCAAAACCGTCACGGATCGGCTAACCTGTAGGGTGGGCTTCAGCCCACCAGCGCGTTGGCGCGCCTGGTATCCGCGGCATCAGCCGGTGGGCTGAAGCCTACCCTAAGGTGCGCGACGTCAATGCCCTGTGGCGGCCATGCCTTTGGGTAATTTGGGCAACACCAGGGCCACAGGCGCTACGAGCAATGCCGCGACGCCCAGCACGCGAAACAAATCCAGGTACGTCATCATCTGCGCCTGCATGAACACGCGGTGCGCCAGCAGGCTCAGGTTGGTGCCATAGCCGAAGCCATTATAAGCGGTCAGATGTTCGCCAAGCCGCGCGGTGTGGAATTGCGAGCGCCAGGCCAGCAACGTGGTGATGTAACTCACGCCGACACTGCCACCGAGGTTGCGCATCAAATTCATCAGCGCGGCGGCGTCGCCATTGCGGGCCGGCGGGATGCCGACCAGGCCCGCCGACGAGAGCGGAATGAACAGGAATGGCAGCCAGATCGCCTGCAACACGCGCGAGAACGACAATTGCCAGAAGGTCACGTTCAGGTTCAGGCTGGATGCATACCACATGGCGTAGGCGGTGCCGAGAAATGCCACGAATACCAGCACGCGCGGCTGGATGAGCCGCCCGGTGACGGCGCCGGCCACCGGCATCAGCACAATCGTGATGCCGCCCGCCAGTCCCAACGTCAGGCCGGCGGTGGTGGCATCGTAGCCCATCAGCGATTGCGCCAGTTGCGGCAGCAATTGCGTGGCCGTGATCAGCGTGAAGCCCACCGCGAGCATCAGGATGCAGCACGCGGCAAACGCGCGGTGGCGGAACAGGCGCACATTCATCACCGGCTGCGGATGATAGATTTCCCAGACGACGAGCACGCTGAGCGCAACCAAGGCCACGATGCTGCAGGTCAGCACCAGCGGCGAATCGAAGCCGCCGGCGGGCTCGTAACGGTCCAGCATGATCTGCAGCGCGCCGAAGCCGAGCACCACCAGCGCGAAGCCGATATAATCCACTTTGACGCCGCGTTTGAGCATCGTCGCGCGGTCGCGTTTCAGCGCCGGCGAGTCCGTCACCAGCCACGAAACCAGCCCCAGCGAGAGCAGGCCCACCGGCAGGTTGATCAGGAAAACCCAGTGCCAGGATAGTGCATCGGTCAGCCAGCCGCCCAGCACGGGGCCGATGGCCGGCGCCAGCACGATGGTGAAACCATAAAGCGCGAAGGCTTGCGGCCGCATGCGGATCGGAAAACTGTCGGCGAAAATCGATTGCTCCACCGGCGCCAGGCCGCCGCCACCGATGCCTTGCAGCACGCGCCAGAAGACGATTTGCGACAGCGACGTGGAGGTGGCGCAGAGCACCGAGCTGAGCGTGAAAATCGACACGCAAATCATGTAGAAGCGTTTTCTGCCGATCATCGTGGTCAGCCAGCCGCTGATCGGCACCACGATGGCGTTGGAAACCAGATAGCTCGTCAGGATATAGGTGCTTTGATCCTGGCTGGCGCCCAGGCTGCCGGCGATATGGCGCAGCGCCACGTTGGCGATCGTGGTGTCCAGCACTTCCATGAACGTGGCGATGGAGACCGCCATGGCGATCAGCCAGGGACTGCGCGAGCCGGCGGCGGAATAGGGGAGGGCTTCGTCGGCCATGGGTTAGGAAGCGGTTCTTTTTTGAAAAAAAGAACCAAAAAACTTTTGCTCGTTCGCTGCGTCAGCCGCCGCGGCGATGGGAAAAAGTCTTTTGCTTCTTTTCTTCAGAAAAGAAGTGCTTTCTTTCTTACGACGATTCAACGCACGGTAACCGTAGGAATAACCGACATCCCAGGCGCCAACGGCAGCGAGGCCGCTTCGTCGCCATCGAACAGGATTTTCACCGGCAGGCGCTGCACCACTTTCACATAATTGCCGGTGGCGTTTTCCACCGGCAGCGCGCTGAACACCGAGCCGGTGCCGCTTTGCAACGAATCAACGTGGCCCGTCAGATGCGCATCGGGAAACGCGTCCACGTAAATTTTCACCGTCTGGCCGGGGCGCATGTGGGTAAGTTGGGTTTCCTTGTAATTCGCGGTCACCCAAAGCCCCGGCTGCACGATAGCCAGCAGCGCCTGGCCCGGCGCGATATAATTGCCCAGCTCCACGGTGCGTTTGGTGACCAGGCCGGCCGTGGGCGCCACGATGCGCGTGTAAGAAAGCTGCAGGCGTGCATTGGCCAGATCGGCGTCGGCCGTGGCGACCGAGGCCTGGGCCGCGCTCACCGAAGCCGCGGCGGCCTCGATCTGCGCCTTCATGCCGGCAACGGCCTGGCGGTTGGCGTCCAGCTTGGCCTTGGTGCTGCGTTCGGCGGCGTCCGCATTGTCGATCAACTGGCGCGTCACGGCGCGCGGGTTGATGGCGCGGTAGCGGGTTAAGTCGCGCTCGGCCTGGAACAGATCGGCTTCGGCGACCTTTACGTTGGCCTCGGCCTGGCCGAGATCGGCGCGGCGGATGTCCAGCGTGGCGCGCGCCTGCGCCAGTTGCGCCACGGCCTGGGCGCGCTGGGCAATGGATTGGTCCACGCGCACCTGCATGTCGCGCGGGTCGATCGTCACCAGCGTCTGGCCCGCCGCCACCAACTGGTTGTCGCGCACCAGCAGGGCCTGCACACGGCCGCCGATTTGTGACGCCACCTGGCTGACATGGCCGTCGATGAACGCGTCATCGGTGGATTCGTGGTGCCTGGCGGCGAGCCAGGTAATCACGCCACCGGCGCCGAGCGCGCCAAGGATCAGGAACAGCACCACGAAGGCAGTGCGCTTGCCGCGCTTGGGCGGCAGGTCCTGCACGTTCTCGCGGCTCAGCGGATCGGGTTGGCGTACATCGTCCAAGGGAGCCTCGCGTCAGAAAACCGTTGAACCGAACCGTTCGGTTCAGCATATGGGAGGCATACAGGTTTTGCCAGCCTGAAAACTGGCCGGCCGGGAACTGCGGGGACGAAAAATCATGGCGGCTTCAGCCGCGCTGTCGCGCGACAAGCGGGAGGCGATACTGGACGGGGCCGCCGCGGTGTTCTCCGCGCACGGCTACGAAGGCGCCAGCATGTCGATGATCACGGCCGCGGCCGGCGTGTCGAAAGGCACCATATATCAGCACTTTACTGGCAAGGCCGCGCTGTTCGGCGCCACCGTGGCGCGGGAATGCGAGCGCAGCCTGGCGCCCTTGTTCCAGGACCCCGCCACGCTGCCGGACCTGGCCGAAGCGCTGCGCGATATCGGCACGCGTCTCATCGCCATGCTGACCTCACCCGAAGGCCTGGCGATCGAGCGCGTGGTCATGACCGAGGCGGCGCGGTTTCCGGAGCTCGCCGAGGCGTTCTTCGCCGCTGGGCCAGCGTCCGGCCTGGCCTTGATGGCGCGCCTGCTGGCGGCGCGCACGCAGGCCGGCGAGCTGGCGGTGGCTGACCCGGTGTTCGCCGCCGAGCAATTCTGCATGCTGTGCCAGGCCGGCACGGTAATGCGCACGCGGCTGGGGCTGCCCGTGGGGCCGGACGACGCGGCGCGGGCGGTGGATGAGGCGGTGCGGGTGTTTTTGCGCGCGTATGCTGCGGCCTAAGGAAGCAGTTCTTTTTTGAAAAAAAGAACCAAAAAACTTTTGCTCGGCTGTCGCCGGCTAGTCGGCGACAGCCGCGTAAAAGTTTTTGCTTCTTTTTTCAAAAAGAAGCGCTGCCTTACTTGTGTTCCTGGGCTGCTTTTATCGAGTCCATAATCACGCCCTCGGCATCCTCACGCGAGCCCCAGCCGCCGACCTTCACCCATTTGCCGGGCTCCAGATCCTTATACGTCTCAAAGAAATGCTCGATCGTCTGCAGCACGATTTTAGGCAAATCCTCGACATCGATGATTTCGCCGTGCAGCGGGTGCACCTTGTCGTGCGGCACGCAAATAATCTTCTCGTCGTCACCGGCCTCGTCGCGCATGTGCAGCACGCCGATCGGCCGGCAGCGGATCACCGCACCCGGCACCACGCCCACCGGGATCAACACCAGCGCATCGGCCGGGTCGCCGTCGGAGGCCAGGGTGTTGGGAATGAACCCGTACGCCGCCGGGTAGGACATCGGGGTGAACAGGAAGCGGTCCACCACGATGGCGCCGCTGTCCTTGTCGATCTCGTACTTCACCTGTGAGCCTTGCGGGATCTCGATGATGACGTTGATGTCGTGCGGCGGGTTCTTGCCTGTCGAAATGCGGCTGACGTCCATGGGGTGCGGTCCTGGCGAAACGGTCGAAGCCGCCATAGGCGCGGCGCGCACAAAAGTCCATCGGACGTTGTGCGGTGCACAATTAGGGATTGCCCCCGGGAGCAAGAGTTTTTTGGCTCGATTTTGCAAAAAAGCACAGCTTCCTTGCTGGCTTTTGCCGGCCGAGAAAACGCAGTAAACCACCCCAGTGCCCACCGTGATTCTCGACACGCCGCAGGGCGGCCTGTTCGCCGTCCTGCCCGAAAAGTTGCGCGATGCCGGCTTCACCACCGCGGCCACGCCCCCCGCCACATTGCTGGTCACCGCGTCCGGCGATGCGGATGCCGCGATCGCCGCGGCCTATGCGTTTGCAGGCGCGCTGGCGCCACGGCAGCACGCGCTGATCGTCATCATCCTGCGGGCTCACGCGCCAGACGATTGGCCCGCCGCGCGCACGGCGGCCACGCTGTGGGCCTTCACGCGCCACGCGGCGCTGGCCTGGGCGCCGCGCGGCATTCGCGTCAACGCCGTGGGCCTCGGCATCAGCCCCAATTTGCCCGGTCAGCCGGTCGAGGAGTCAGGCCGGCCCGCCGGCCCCGCGCCGGCCGCGCCGGCCACGCCGGACGACCTCGCCGAGACCATCCTGGCAATCTGGCGCTTCCCCTCCATGACCGGTCAGTTGATAAGATTGGCCGCATGAGCCCCGCCGCATGAACGCCCCCCGTATCGCCGACGCGCAGCGCGCTTTGCGCCACGTGTTCCTGCGCGACATGGTGCTCAGCGCCTCGGTAGGCGTGCACGCGTTCGAGCACGAAGCCACCCAGCGCATCCGCGTCAACGTCGATCTCGGCGTGGCGGACGACACCGGCGCGATGTCGCGCGCCGCCCCCGGGCGCGATGACCTGTCGCGCGTCGTGGACTATGAGGCGGTCGCCAAGCAGGTCCGCGCGATCGTCACCGCGGGCCATGTCCGTCTGCTCGAAACCCTGGCCGAGCGGATGGCCGAGGCCTGCCTGCGCGACCCTCGCGTGCAGGTCGCACGTATCCGTGTGGAAAAGCTGGATATTTTCGCCGATACCGCATCGGTCGGGGTCGAAATCGAACGCCGTGCGAACACGTCAAGTCAATTCATCCCCCAGTCGCTGTGAAGGCAAAAATTTAAACATTGCCCCTGATTTATGTCCAAACCGTGACATACCGCCGCAAGAGTTCACAACCGAATCAAGCACTTACGTGAGTTCCCGCTGGTCGCGAAAATGTCATAAACCGTTGAGAACACACAAAGGCGCTCGCCGCGACGCGGTACTCCCCACAGACTTATCCACAGAGTTATTGGTTTAGCCGTTACGCTGCCAACCCCTTGAGTCGCATACGACCGCGCCCCACCATTCAGGCAATGTCCGACACACCCCTACAACCGCAGGATGTCGTTAACCCGCCTCCGAAAGGGGTCACGGTGATCGAGGCTATGGCCGCCACGCTGCCGCTGTCGCCTGGCGTCTACCGCATGCTCGATGCCAAGGGCGACGCGCTCTATGTCGGCAAGGCGCGCAGCCTGAAGAAGCGCGTGACCAGTTACACCCAGGCCAACCGCCTGGATGAGCGGTTGCGGCGCATGGTCATGGAAACGGTGTCGATGGAAATCGTCACCACCCATACCGAAGCCGAAGCGCTGTTGCTGGAAGCCAACCTGATCAAGCGGCTGCGACCGCGCTACAACATCGTGCTGCGCGACGACAAATCGTACCCCTGGCTGATGCTGGCCGAGGACCATGATTTTCCGCAAATCGCCAAGCATCGCGGCGCGCAGACGCGGCCCGGCACGTACTGGGGCCCGTTCGCCAGCGCCTGGTCGGTGAACCAGACCGTCACCGCTATGGAACGCGTGTTCCTGCTGCGCTCCTGTGCCGACACGGTGTTTTCCAAGCGCACGCGGCCCTGCCTGCTGCATCAGATCAAGCGCTGCTCGGCGCCCTGCGTCGGCCGGATCGACGGCGTCGAGTACGCCAAGCTTGTGGCGCAGGCGAAAGGCTTCCTGTCCGGCAAGGTGGCCAACGTGCAGCGCGACCTGTCGGCCGAAATGCAATCCGCCTCGGAAAACATGGAGTATGAGCGCGCGGCCGCGCTGCGCGACCGCATCCGCGGCCTGACGCATGTGCAAAGCAGCGGCGTGATCAATCCGGCCAGCCTGGAAGACGCGGACATCATCGCGCTGTGGCAAAGCGCCGGCCAAAGTTGCGTGCAGGTGTTTTTCGTGCGCGGCGGCCGCAATAACGGCAACCGCGCGCACTACCCCACCCACGCGAAGGGCGACGAACCGGGCGATATCCTGGCCGCCTTCGTCGCCCAGTTCTACGACGACAAGCCGCCGCCGCCACTGATCCTGACCAACCACGTAATGCTGGAAGCCGATCTGCTGGCCGATGCGCTGAGCCTGAAATCGACCATGAAAGGCGGCCGCCGCGTCGACATCGCCGTGCCGCAGCGCGGCGAAAAACACGCCGTCGTGCTGCACGCCGAAACCAACGCGCGCGAGGCGCTGGAGCGCCGCCTGGCCGAATCCGCCGGCCAGACGAAATTGCTCGAAGGCGTGGCCACCCTGTTCGATCTGCCGGCGCCACCCGAGCGCATCGAAACCTACGACAACAGCCACATCATGGGCACCAACGCCTATGGCGTGATGGTCGTGGCTGGCCCCGAAGGCTTCATGAAGAATGCCTATCGCAAATATTCAATCCGCGGCGACATCGCCCCCGGCGACGATTTCGCCATGATGCGCGAAGTGCTGGAACGCCGCTTCGGCCGCGCCCTGCGCGAAAACGAAACGCTGCCCGATATCGTGTTGATCGACGGCGGCGCCGGGCAATTCTCCGCCGTGCGCGGCGTGCTCGACGATCTGGGCGTCACCGAAGTAAAACTAATCGCCATCGCCAAGGGACCCGACCGCGATGCCGGCCGCGAATGGTTCCACAGCGAAGGCCGCGCGCCCTTCCAACTGCCGCCGCGCGATCCGGTTTTATATTATCTGCAGCGCCTGCGCGACGAAGCGCACCGCTTCGCCATTTCCACGCATCGCGCCAGCCGCAGCAAGGCGCTGATCACGAGCGAGCTCGACAGCGTGCCAGGCATCGGCGCCGCGCGGAAAAAAGCGTTGCTGAACCATTTTGGCTCGGCGCGCGGGGTTAAGCAGGCGGGGCTCGAAGACTTGCAGGCGGCGCCTGGGATTTCCAGGGAAATGGCGAAGCGGATTTATGACTACTTCCACGGAGGATAGCGAGAACAGCGCTTCTTTTTGAAAAAAAGAACCGCTTTCTAAACCTCAATTAACGGTGCCGTCGCCCACCAGCGGATCCACCGCGCCATGGAGCCGGTTGCCGCGCAGCACGGCTTCCGTGGCCGTATCGTTGCTGACGAACGCCGTGCGGTGGTCGGGCATGTCGTTGGTGAAAGTATTATTCTCGATCGTGATTTCCGGCGTCGGCTGGGTCACGCCCTCGTCGCCGATGATGATCGCGGCCGTGTGGTTCTGCGCCTGCGGCCCTTTTTCCAGCGTGCTGCCGCGCACGATCAGCGAGCCGCCATTCGGCGCTTCAACCAGGTAGCTCGCCGTGCCGTCCGGCCCGTCCTGGATATTGCAGTTGATCACTTCGGTCCGCGCCGCGCGGGACTTGATGTGATGCGCTTCCTTGGTAGCGAAAAACCGCGTGTTCTCGACACGCAGCAGCCCGATCACGCCGGCATACACCCCATGCGCGCAAGCGCCCTGGCAGCCGCCGTTACGTTCGAAATCGCTGTTCCGAATGATCAGCTTCCAGGACGGATCGGCGGCGGTCAGGATACCATCCTGGTTGTTGATGAACCGCACGCCATCGACGGTCAGGTCGCCGCCTTCCATGCGAATGCCGGCGCCGTTGCCGTCCGGCACGCGGGC
>Ga0302157_10007383_pt1 | contig 11074 bp, 11 predicted proteins | sample I_Bog_N3_3_FD_193502 | JGI IMG/M metagenome (GOLD analysis project Ga0302157, IMG submission 193502) | Peat permafrost microbial communities from Stordalen Mire near Abisko, Sweden - I_Bog_N3_3 | ecosystem: Environmental > Terrestrial > Soil > Wetlands > Peat | place: Sweden: Abisko, Stordalen...
TGGCGGCGAATGGCGCGCTGGTCGGCGGCTACCTGCCGCCCGACGCGCTGGTCGAGCAGCTCAAGAAGCTGCAGCCCTAGCCCCGCCGCCCGCGCCATGGGCTAACGCCCCAGCGCCAGCGCCAGCGCCAGCTATCGCTCCAGCAGCGCGCGCTTGTCGGGCTTGTCTTCCCATTGCTTGGCGTCGGCGGGTGCCTCGCCCTTCTCTGTGATCACCGGCCACTTCTTGGCCAGTTCGGCGTTGATCTGCTTGAACGCTTCCTGTCCCGCGGGCAGTTCCTCCTCGGAAAAGATCGCCTCCACCGGGCACTCCGGTTCGCACAGCGTGCAGTCGATGCATTCGTCCGGGTCGATGACCAGGAAATTCGGACCGACGTGAAAACAGTCAACCGGGCAGACTTCCACGCAGTCCATGTACTTGCACTTGATACAGTTTTCCGTCACGACAAAGGTCATTGCTGCTCCGATCGATGCCGGCCGAAGGCGGGCGGCGTGGCCACTGGTTTTCTGCTTCCCCCGGGGGGCGCGTATTGTGCCAAAGCCGCACCGCGGCTGAAAGCGATACGGACAACTGCCCGCCGGGTCACTTGTGCATCGGCCGGTCGACGTCGCTGAAGTGGGTTATTTCCCGCGCCAGCCGTCGATCCTCGAAGAAGCTGCGCAGTGCGAACTCGATGCTCGGGAAGGCGATCTCGTCCCAGGGTATGTCCTGCTCCCGGTACAGCCCCACCTGCAGGCTCTCGGTGCCCACGCCGAACTTACCCTCCAGCAGCGTGGCTCGAAAGGATACATGCACCTGCCTGGCATGCAGCACATTGGTGATCGACAGCAGTGAGCCGATCTGCACCCGCGCCAGGGCTTCCTCCAGCGATTCGCGCGCGGCCCCGGCCTGCAGGGTCTCGCCGTTCTCCATGAAGCCGGCGGGCGTCGTCCAGTACCCGCGCCGCGGCTCGATGGCGCGCTGGCACAGCAGTATCTGGCCCTGCCATTCGGGCACGCAGCCGACCACAATGCGCGGATTCTCGTAATGCACGGCACCGCAGGCGGTGCACACCGCACGCGGCAGGTTGTCGCCCGCCGGAATGCGCATCTCGACCGGTTGGCCGCAAGCTGGACAGAATTTCATAAACGATTGAGGTATGGTACTCGCACCAAGGGACGCTCTGCAGCGCGAAACATGCCGACCAGGCCTGTCGGGCCTTGCGAGCAGAGTCAACCGAGGGCCTCGTGGCGGAACTGGTAGACGCAGTCGACTCAAAATCGACCGGGCTTGCCCATCTCGGTTCGACTCCGAGCGAGGCCACCATCGCCACCCGTGACAATTACCCCCATCTCACACCGAGCGGCCGCATCAACAGCAGCGACTTCGACTTCGACCTGCCGCTGGAGTTGATCGCGCAGGCACCGTTGCCACGCCGCTCCGCCAGCCGCCTGCTGCTGCTCGATGCCGCGCAGGAACGCTGCCAGGACCGGCACATCGAGGAGTTGCCAGCGTTGCTGGCGCCGGGCGACCTTATGGTATTCAACGATACGCGCGTATTGCCGGCGCGAATGCCGGCTCGTAAGCTGTCGGGTGGCCGCACCGAGCTGTTACTGGAGCGACCGCTGCAGGGCGCCCGGGCGCTGGTGCAGTTGCGCGACAGCAAGTCGCTGCGGCCCGGGATGCCGCTTCAGACCAGCGGCGGAGTAGTACGGCTGCTGGCGCGACATGCGCCGTTCTGGGAAGTCGAACTGCCGACCGACGCGGTCGCATTCTTCGAAGCTCACGGGCTGGTGCCGCTGCCACCCTATATCGAGCGGCCGGCGCAGCCGGAGGATCGCGAGCGTTATCAGAGCCTGATGGCGCGCGTGCCGGGCGCGGTGGCGGCGCCGACCGCGAGCCTGCACTTCGATGAGCCACTGCTCGCGGCGCTGGCGCAGCGCGGCATCCACAGCAGCGTAATTACCTTGCACGTCGGAGCCGGCACTTTCCAGCCGCTGCGCAGCGACTCGATCGAGGAGCACGTGATGCATGCCGAGCGCTACGAGGTCAGCGCTGCGACCGTGGCGGCGATCGGGCGTGCGCGCAGCGCCGGCCGGCGCGTGGTCGCGGTCGGCACCACGGTCGCGCGCGCGCTCGAATCTGCGGCGCTGGCCACGGAACCGATGCTCGCAGCCACCCACGGCGAGACCACGTTGTTCATACATCCAGGCTACCGGTTCCGGGTAGTGGATGCGCTTATCACCAATTTCCACCTGCCGCGGTCGACGTTACTCATGTTGGTGGCGGCGTTCGCCGGCCGGCAACGCGTGCTGGCGGCTTATGCGCACGCGGTGCGCGAACGCTACCGGTTTTTCAGCTATGGCGATGCGATGCTGGTGTTCCCGCTGGGGCAGCACGCGCAGCACGCGCAGACCACGGTGCCGCGATGAGCGCGATGAGCGCGATGCCGCCGACGATGATGCCGGGCTTCCAATTGCTGGCGCAGGACGGCGCCGCGCGGCTTGGCCGCCTTGCGCTGCCACACGGGGACGTCGATACACCGGCCTTCATGCCGGTTGGCACCTACGGCACCGTCAAGGCGATGACGCCCGAGGAACTCGAGGGGCTCGGGGCGCAGATCGTGCTCGGTAATACCTTTCACCTGATGCTGCGTCCCGGGACCGAGATCATCGGGCTGCATCGCGATGGCCTGCACGGCTTCATGGGCTGGAACCGGCCGATCCTGACCGATTCGGGTGGTTTCCAGGTGTTCAGCCTGGCGGCGCTGCGGCGCATCGATGAGGACGGCGTCAGCTTTTGCTCGCCGGTGGACGGCGCCCAGGTGCGGATGCGGCCCGAGGACTCGATGGATGTGCAGCGTACGCTCGCCTCCGACATCGCGATGGCGTTCGATGACTGCACCGCTTATCCAGCCACTCAGCAGCAGGTGCGCGACTCGATGCAGCGTTCGATGCGCTGGGCGTTGCGCAGCTACGATCACTATTACCGCGACCCACCCGGCCGCGACCCACCCGGCCGCGACCCACCCGGCCGCGACCCAGCCGGTAGCGCCGCGCAGGGCAGAGATTCTCCACCTGGCCACCTGTTCGGCATCGTGCAGGGCGGCATGTTCGAGCAGTTGCGGCTCGAGTCGCTCGAGGCACTGTCGCAGCGCGCCTGGGCGGGCTATGCAATCGGCGGGCTGGCGGTGGGGGAGCCGGAGGAAGAGCGGCTGCGGGTGCTGGAGTTCATTACGCCGAGGATGCCGGCGGCGCGGCCGCGCTACCTCATGGGCGTGGGTTATCCGCACGACATCGTCGCCGCGGTGGCTCGCGGCGTCGATATGTTCGATTGCGTGATGCCGACGCGGCATGCGCGCACTGGCCACCTGTTCACTTCCACCGGCATCATCAACATCCGCAACGCCGTGCACCAGCGCGACACCGGACCGATCGATCCGGCCTGCGCCTGCAGCACCTGCCAGCGCTATTCGCGCGCCTACCTGCGGCACCTGGATCGCTGCAATGAAATCCTGGGGGTGCGGCTGGCGACGCTGCATAACCTGCATTTCTACCTGGAGTTGATGCGACAGATACGCGCGGCGATCGCCGGCGGCCGCTTCACGCAGTTCGCGGCCGGCATTTTGGGTCGGCCGCGGCGCGCGGGGACGCCTGTGGCATAATGCCGGCCCTTTGCGGCGGTACCGGGGCGGACAGTCCCCTGAAGGCGCCAGCCCCAATGGCGCCGGTACAGTCAGTTCGAGTCAAAAAATACGGAAGGCAAGCATGAGTCTATTGGTCAGCGACGCGTACGCGCAGTCCGCCGGCGCCGGCGGTTTCGGCGGCGGCGGCATGGGACAGATCATCATCCTGGTGGTATTCGTCGGGGTGTTCTACTTCCTGCTGATTCGCCCGCAGCAGAAGCGCATGAAGGACCAGCAGGCGATGCTCGCGCGCCTCGCCAGTGGCGATGAGGTCGTGACCGCCGGCGGCATCCTGGGACGCATCACCGAGGTCAACGATACCTTCGTGACGCTCGAGATCGCCGACGGCGTTCGTATCAAGGTGCAGAAGACACAGGTCACCCAGCTCATGCCCAAGGGCACGCTCAAGAGCGCCTGAGCTCGCGAGTCGGTAATCCCATGCTCGAATTTGCGCGCTGGAAATACGTGCTGGTCACGCTCGTGGTGCTGATCGGCGTGCTGTTCGCGCTGCCGAACCTGTATGGCGAGGACCCGGCGCTGCAGGTGGAGCGCAAGAGCCGCGCACCGATGGACAACTTCGCGCGCCAGTCGATCGAGGACCTGCTGCACAAGCAGAACATCGTCATCAAGCGCGATTTCATCGACAGTGGTCGGCTGATCCTGGCGTTCAACGACGTCGCCTCGCAGCTCAAGGCGCGCGATACGCTGGACGCTACGCTGTCGGACGTGGACCGCGCGGGACTTGCCAACGCGTCGCGGGCGCCGGCCTGGATGCGCATGCTGGGTCTCAAGGCGATGCCGCTGGGACTGGATCTGCGCGGCGGGCTGTACCTGCTGTACCAGGTGGACCTGCAGGGCGCGGTGAGCCAGCTGCTCGACAGCTACGAGCAGAGTTTCCGCCGTGCACTGACTGACGCCAAGCTGCCGTTCACCGACATCACGACGATCGGCGCGGGCAGCGGCGGCATCGCCAACGGCCTGCGGGTGACGCTGCCGCCGGAAGCCGATGCCTCCCAGGTCGAGGCGGTGCTCAGGAAGGTAGACGTCAACCTCAAGTTCACCAGCAGCAGCGTCGCCACCGGCAACGCGATCGACATGGTGCTGACCCCGGCGCAGATCAAGGCGCGCGAGGACTATGCGCTGGAGCAGAACCGCACCACGCTGACCAATCGCGTCAACGAACTCGGGGTGTCGGAACCGATCGTGCAGCGCCAGGGCCTGGACCGCATCAACGTGCAGCTGCCCGGCGTGCAGAATTCGGCCGAGGTCAAGGATCTGCTCGGCAAGGTGGCGACGCTCGAGCTGCGGCTGGCCGATACCCAGAACAACGCGCTGCAGGCGCAGCAGAGCGGTCACGCGCCGCTGGGTAGCAAGCTGTACAAGCGCGAGGACGGATCTCCGATCCTGCTCAAGCGCGAGGTGATCGTGACCGGCGATGAACTCACCAGCGCGACCTCGGCCACGTCCACCGAGGGACCGGCGGTGTCGATCAAGCTCGATGCGCGCGGCGCCGACTCGATGCTGCGCACCACGCGCCTCAATGTCGGCAAGCCGATGGCGGTGGTGTACATCGAGAAGAGCCGCCGCCAGGTCGAGGTCAATGGCCAGAAGGTGGATCGCGACATCACCAGCGAGAAGGTCATCAACGTCGCCACCATCCGCGGCGTGTTCGGACCGCAGTTCCAGGTCACCGGGCTCACCAACGGCGAGGCGCGCGACCTGTCGCTGATGCTGCGGTCGGGCTCGCTGGCGGCGCCTGTCGAAGTGGTGGAGGAGCGCGCCATCGGACCGAGCCTGGGCCAGGACAACATCGACAAGGGCGTGCGCGCGCTGGAGATCGGCATGCTGGCGGTGTTCGTGTTCATGGCGATCTACTACCGCACCTTCGGCCTGGTGGCCGATGTGGTGCTGCTCGCCAACGTGATCCTGCTGACCGCGCTGTTGTCGATGCTGCGCGCCTCGCTGTCGCTGCCGGGCATCGCCGGCATCATTCTGACCGTCGGCATTGCGGTAGACGCCAACGTGCTGATCTATGAGCGCATCCGCGAGGAGCTGCGCAACGGCGTGTCGCCGCAGGCAGCGATTCGCGCCGGTTTCGACAAGGCGTTTTCGGCGATTGCCGACTCGAACGTCACCGCGCTGATTGCGGGACTGGCGCTGTGGGTGATCGGCACCGGCGCGATCCGCGGCTTTGCGATCGTGCTGACGCTGGGCATCGCCACCTCGATGTTCACTTCGCTGCTCGGCAGCCGCGCGCTGATCACGCTGCTGTACGGCGGCCGGCAAAAGCTCGCGCGTCTGTCGATCGGCTGAGCACACCAACAGACAGGGGACTACCGTGGAATTCTTTCATCGCGCGACCAGTTTCCCGTTCATGTCCACGCGCAAGCTGTGGTACGGCCTGTCGATTGTCCTGATTTTGATTTCCGTGGCGTCGCTGGCGACGCGCGGACTGAACCTGGGTGTGGACTTCACCGGCGGCGTGACCGTGCAGGCGGCCTTCCCGTCCGCAGCAAACCGCGATGCAGTGATCAGCGCGCTGATCGGCGCCGGCTACACCGATCCGCAGGTAACGATCTTCGGCACCTCGCGCGACATCGCCATCCGGCTGCCGCCGACCAGGCAGAGCACCGAGGAGGTGCGCGGCAGGATCGAGCAGATCCTGAAGACGCTGGATGCCGGCGCGCAGATCCAGCAGGTCGAGGTGGTCGGTCCGCAGATCGGCGGCGAACTGCAGCGTAGCGCCGCGGAAGCGCTCGCCGCGACGCTGCTGATGATCTTCGGCTACATTGCGCTGCGCTTCCATACCTGGCGGCTGTCGCTGGGTGCGATCCTGGCGGTGCTGCACGACCCGATACTGGTGCTTGGCGTCTTCTCGCTGACCCGCACCACGTTCGACCTGACGGTGGTGGCGGCGATGCTGGCGGTGATCGGCTACTCGCTCAACGATACGGTGGTGGTGTTCGATCGCATCCGCGAGCGATTTCATACCGGCCGGCGCCTGGATCCGGTAGCGGTGCTCGACCAGTCGATCAACCAGACCCTGTCGCGCACCATCATGACGAAAGTCGTGACCTTGATCGTCGTGGTGGCGCTGTACGCGCTGGGCGGTCCGGTGCTGCGGGGCTTTTCCGAGGCGCTGATCATCGGCATCCTCGCCGGCACCTACTCCTCGATTTATATCTCGAGCGCGGTGGCGCTGGATTGCGGGCTCAAGGCCGAGCACCTGCTGGCGAGCGCGGCCAGGAAGCCAGTGGACGACCTACCCTGAAAGCTGCCATAAAGGCCGCCTGAGGGCAGTTTGCGCCGCGACGATTTGCTCGCGCCGCAAGTCTTGACCGCGCCGCAACGAGAGATCGATGCTGGCACTGCTGGAATCGCCGGAAAGCTGGATCGCGTTGCTGACGTTGTCGGTGCTCGAGACCGTGCTCGGCATCGACAACGTGATCTTCCTGTCGATCCTGGTCGCCCGTGTGCCGGCGGCGCGGCAGCGCAGCGCCCGCGTCGTCGGGTTGATGCTGGCGATGCTGACGCGGCTGGCGCTGCTGTTCTCGATCGTGTGGCTGACCGGGCTGACCACGCCGCTGTTCACTCTGGCGCAGCGCCCATTCTCGGCGCGTGACCTGGTGCTCGGAGCCGGCGGACTGTTCCTGCTGGGCAAGAGTGCCACCGAAATACATCAGACGCTGGAGGGTGCGGCGTCCACTCATCGCACCCGGGGGGCGCACGCGTTCTTCAGCGTCGTGATCCAGATCGCGCTGCTCGATGTGGTGTTCTCGCTCGATTCGGTGTTTACCGCAGTCGGCCTGGCGCGTCCGGACCAGCTGCCGATCATGGCCGCTGCCATCGTGCTGTCGATCGTGGTCATGATGTGGCTGTCCGGCCCGATCGCAGCGTTCGTGACGCGCTACCCCACCATGAAGGTGCTGGCGCTAGCGTTCCTGGTGCTGATCGGCGCCGCGCTGGTGGGCGAGGCGCTGGATTTCGAGGTGCCGAAGGGCTACCTGTACTTTGCGATGGCGTTCTCGGTCGCGGTCGAACTGATCAATATCCGCTTGCGGCGGCTGCTCGGCGGCCCACCGCGCTAGTCGGCAGGATCCGGCGGCCGGCCGGCGCGCAGGCGGCTGTGCTTGTGGCCGTAGAAAAAATAGAGCGCGAAGCCGAGCACGCTCCAGATGACCAGCCGCCACCAGGTCTCGTTCGGCAGCGAGTACGCCATCGAACCGCAGAACAGGACGCCCATGCCGCCGACCAGCCACACGCCTTTGACCCTGAATGGCCGCGGCAGGTCAGGGCGCGTGTAGCGCAGCACCACCACGCCGATGCACACCACGATGAACGCGATCAGCGTGCCGATCGACACCAGCTCGCCCAGGATGCCGATCGGCAGCAGCGCGGCGAAGGTCGCGGCCAGCACACCGGTAATCGCGGTGGAAATGTGCGGCGTGCGAAAGCGCGGGTGCACCCGGCCGAAAAACTTCGGCAGCAGGCCGTCGCGCGACATGGTGAGCCAGATGCGCGCCTGCGGGATGATCAACGTGATGATCACCGACGTCAGTCCCGCCAGCGCGCCGACGATCACCCAGGTCTTCAGCCACAGCAGCTGCGGATGGGGCTTGAGCGCCGCGACCACCGGCGCCGCATCGTTGAGGTCGTGGAATGGCGCCAGCCCGGTCATGACGCCGGACATCAGGATGTACAGCAGCGTGCAGATCGCCAGGCTGCCGAGCATGCCGATCGGCATGCCGCGCGCCGGATCCTTGGCCTCCTGTGCGACGGTGGAGACGCCGTCGAAGCCGATGTAGGCGAAGAAGATGATGGCCGACGCCTGCCAGATGCCGCTCCAGCCGAACTGGCCGAATGTGCCGGTATTGGGCGGGATATATGGAATCCAGTTGGCCGTATTGACGTAGAACGCGCCGAAGAGAATGACCGCCACCACGATGCTGACCTTTACCAGCACGATGAGCGTGTTGACGAAGGTCGATTCCTTGATGCCCTTGTAGCATAGGGCGGTCGCAGCGGCGCAGATCAGCACCGCCGGCAGATTGAAGTACGCCCCGGTGGTATGGATGTCATTGCCGGACTCGCCGGCGAACGGCGCGCTGGTGAGCGCCTCCGGCAAATGCAGGTGAAATAAATCCAGGAACGCCACGAAGTAGCGGCTCCATCCGACCGCGACCGTCGAGCAGGCCATCATGTACTCGAGCACCAGGTTCCAGCCGACGAACCAGGCGACGATCTCGCCCAGCGTCGCGTAGCTGTAGGCGTAGGCGCTGCCGCACACCGGCACCATCGCCGCGAACTCCGAGTAGCACAGGCCGGCGAACATGCAGCCGATGCCGGCAATGACGAAGGAAATCACGATCGCTGGACCCGCGTGTTGGGCCGCCGCAAGTCCGGTGAGCACGAAGATGCCGGTGCCGATGATGCCGCCGATGCCGAAGGCGATCAGCGCCGGGATACCGAGCGCGCGTACCAGGTGGCGGCCGGCGGCTTCCTCCTGGTAGTCGGCGATCGACTTGGTCGCGAACAGGCCCTTCTTGTCGGAGCTGTCTAGAGGCTTATCCATTGAGGGTTCCCGAATAGTCCGCCTGATGGTGCCTCACTCTACACGTTGCGCAGTTCCTCCGGTACATGCGGCGCGAGCGCTGAAATCAGCTCCTCGTACACTTTTGGAGCACCGGCAACGATGTTTGCCCCAAGTCGATACTCATCGCCGCCCATGGTGCCCACGCGGCCGCCGGCCTCCCGGATCATCAGCGTGCCGGCGGCGGTATCCCAGGGCTTGAGTCCCATCTCCCAGAAACCATCGACGCGCCCGCAGGCGACATAGGCCAGGTCGAGTGCGGCCGAACCCGGCCGCCGGATACCCGCGGTCATCGACGCCAGCATGCGGAACATGGCGAAGTAATTGTCAGCGTAGCGTTCGTCCTCACGGAACGGAAAGCCGGTAGCCAGCAGCGCACCGTCCAGTCCGCGCTGCCTGCTGACGCGCATACGGTGATTCTCCAGATGCGCGCCTGCGCCGCGCGCGGCAGTGAAGACCTCCTGGCGCATCGGATCGTAGATGACCCCGATCTCCAGCCGACCGCGCACCTGCACCGCGATCGAGACGGCGAATACCGGAAAGCCATGCAGGAAATTGGTGGTGCCATCGAGCGGATCGATGATCCAGACGGTGTCGCCCTCGCCGCTCTGGCCGCTTTCCTCCGCCAGGAACGCGTGCTCCGGGTAGTGCTTATGCACCATGCCGATGATCTCGCGCTCGGCGGCACGGTCGATCTCGCTGACGTAGTCGTTGCGGCCCTTGGAGGTGACCTCGAGGCTCTCCAGGCGCACCAGGCTGCGAACGATCACCTCGCCGGCGCGGCGGGCGGCGCGCACGGCAATATTGAGCAATGGATGCATTGGGGACGATTGCCAAAACGATTAGGATAACAGGTCGTGCGCAGTTCCATTCGCATCGTCCTGGTCGAGACCTCGCATCCCGGCAACATCGGCGCGGTGGCGCGCGCGCTCAAGAACATGGGGCTGCAAGAGCTGGTGCTGGTGCGGCCCAAGTTGTTCCCGCATCCGGAGGCCAGCGCGCGTGCATCGAGCGCGGTGGAGCTGCTGGAGAGCGCGCGGGTCGAGTACGACCTGGCGGCAGCGCTACAAGGCTGCGGGCTGGTTCTGGCGACCACCAGCCGTGAACGCGACCAGTATTTTCGCGTCATCGATGTGCGCGCCGCGGCGCAGCGCGCGGTGCTTGCGGCCGCGCACTCACCGGTCGCCATCATGTTCGGATCCGAGCGCACCGGGCTGACCAACGAGGAGCTGCGCTATGCGCACGCGCTGCTCTCCATCCCGGCGAATCCGGACTATCCGTCGCTGAATCTTGCGATGGCGGTGCAGATCGTCAGCTATGAGATCCTGCGCGCCACGCTACCAGCCGAGCTGCCAGCCGTGACGGCGGCGGCCGGTCACGGCCCCGAGCCGCGCGCGGCGCCGCTGGCGACGCCGGAACAGATGGACCAGATGTACCAGCACCTGGCCACGGTCCTGGATGAGATCGACTTCCGCGATCGAACCCAGAGCGGCGGCCACCTGATGCGGCGCATCCGGCGGCTGTTGCAGCGCGCGGAGCCCGATGCCAACGAGGTCAACATCCTGCGCGGAATCCTGACAGCGGTGCAGCAGCGGCGCCGGCGTGCCGGCCAGGACGATGGGGCGATGCAATCATGAGCGCCGCCGAGCCGGTGTACCTCGACTATGCCGCCACCTCGCCGGTGGACGCGCGCGTGGCGGCGGCGATGAGCGAGTGCCTGACCCGCGACGGCGTGTTTGGCAATCCATCCTCGCTGCACCCGCACGGCAGGCTGGCACGCGAGCGCGTGGAGCACGCGCGCGCGCAGGTCGCGGCGCTGA